>Ga0207695_10000070_pt1 | contig 318111 bp, 258 predicted proteins | sample KBSC54metaG_FD_184354 | JGI IMG/M metagenome (GOLD analysis project Ga0207695, IMG submission 184354) | Corn rhizosphere microbial communities from Kellogg Biological Station, Michigan, USA - KBS C5-4 metaG (SPAdes) (version 2) | ecosystem: Host-associated > Plants > Roots > Rhizosphere >...
GCATGTTCAACCTTTGTCCTCGAAACCCATTTAGGCCTGCGCCTGCCGCCCGGAAACGAGCGGCGAAATTGCAGGCTGAAGCACTGAATGAGATTTGGGCGAGCAGCCGGCTTTATCGGCAAGGGAGCGCGCACAACGCGGGCCTGTAGCTCAGTTGGTTAGAGCGCACCCCTGATAAGGGTGAGGTCGGTAGTTCGACTCTACCCAGGCCCACCATCTTAGCCGCACCTTGCGGGGTCCTCAAAAAGCGATTTTTGAGGGTGGCCGTGTGGGGCTGTAGCTCAGCTGGGAGAGCACCTGCTTTGCAAGCAGGGGGTCACCGGTTCGATCCCGGTCAGCTCCACCAAATCTGATTTAGCTACTTCGAGATCGAGGCCTCCCAGTATGCGTACAGGGAGACTTCAATCTCGAAGCAGGTTCGTTTATCTCTTTCGGGAGTTTGCGAACAGGTTTCAACAGCCTCAGGGCTGGCCCTTCTCGGCGAAAGAGCAGGGTTTGGATGTTTGACAACGAAATTGATTGGGTAACGCGATTGGAAAGCCGCATGTCCGCCGTGAGGCGCACAGGTCAGCGGCATAAGTTTCCAAAAGCGTATACATACAAGGCCGAGCACAAGCAATGAATCAGTGATGATTCAGGCAAGTGTTCAAAGTAAGAAGAGTGTCTTTAGGAGTTGTAGCCGAACGCATGTGAATGCGATCGAGCTACTCTCAAGGCGAATAACTGGGAATAACTCAGACAGGACTGAAGTGATTCAGCTCCCTGCGCTGGAGTTAATTCTATGGTCAAGCTACTAAGGGCGCACGGTGGATGCCTTGGCAGAGACAGGCGATGAAGGACGTGGCAAGCTGCGATAAGCTTCGGTAAGCCGCACACAGGCGTTATAACCGGAGATTTCCGAATGGGGAAACCCTCCTAGGCAAACCTTAGGAACTACCTGCTGAATTCATAGGCAGGATAGAGCGAACTCAGGGAAGTGAACCATCTCAGTACCTGAAGGAAAAGAAAGAAACCTCGATTCCGATAGTAGTGGCGAGCGAACTCGGAACAGCCCAAACCCGTAGCATTTCGGTGCTTCGGGGGTTGTAGGGCCGGCAACAGTAGAGTTACCAATCTGGGTATTAGCCGAATCCTCTGGAAAGGGGATCCATAGAGCGTGACAGGCGCGTAGGCGAAAATGCTCCAGACTCGAAGCCGGTACCTGAGTAAGGCGGGGCACGTGAAACCCTGCTTGAATCCGCGGAGACCATTCCGCAAGGCTAAATACTAGTCTCTGACCGATAGTGAACCAGTACCGTGAGGGAAAGGCGAAAAGAACCCCGTCGAGGGGAGTGCAAAGTACCTGAAACCGTGTGCCTACAAGCAGTGGGAGGACTATGCCCGCAAGGGAATGTCTGACCGCGTGCCTATTGCATAATGAGCCGGCTAGTTATTCTTGTCAGCAAGGTTAAGCGTAAGCGAGCCGAAGCGAAAGCGAGTCTGAACAGGGCGTTCAGTTGGCAGGAATAGACGCGAAGCGGGATGATCTACCCATGGCCAGGTTGAAGGTGGGGTAACACCCACTGGAGGACCGAACCGGTGTTTGTTGAAAAAAGCTCGGATGAGCTGTGGGTAGGGGTGAAAGGCTAATCAAATTCCGTGATAGCTCGTTCTCTCCGAAATAGCTTTAGGGCTAGCCTCGGATGAATTGCACTGGTGGTAGAGAGATGGATGGACTAGGGGGCTTTCCGGCTTACTGAATCCAACCAAACTGCGAATGCCAGTGACAACATATCCGGGAGTCAGACGGTGGGGGCTAAGCCTCATCGTCGAGAGGGAAACAGCCCAGACCGCCTGCTAAGGTCCCCAAGTTACAGTTAAGTGGGAAAGGAAGTCGGAACGCTCAGACAGCCAGGAGGTTGGCTTAGAAGCAGCCATCCTTTAAAGAAAGCGTAATAGCTCACTGGTCAAGCGGTCCGGTGCCGACAATACAACGGGGCTAAAACTGTACACCGAAGCAGCGGATGCACATCTTTTAGGTGTGCGTGGTAGGAGAGCATTCTCAACAGCGTCGAAGCCAGACTGAGAAGACTGGTGGAGCGTAGAGAAGAGACCCTGCCGGCATAAGTAGCGATAACGGAGGTGAGAACCCTCCGCGCCGAAAGTCTAAGGTTTCCTGAGGAAGGTTAATCCGCTCAGGGTTAGGCGGTCCCTAAGGTGAGGCCGAAAGGCGTAGCTGATGGACAGACGGTTAATATTCCGTTCCTCCCAATGTTCGTTATTACGATGGGGTGACGCAGAAGGATAAGCATGCCGCACTATGGCTATTGCGGTTGTGGTACGTAAGCTGGATCTGATAGGCAAATCCGTCAGGTCATTAACAGTGAGGTATTACACAGTCCCGTATGGGGCTTACGATGCTGATTTCACGCTGCCGAGAAAAACCTCTAAGGAGAACAAAGGGAACCGTACCCCAAACCGACACAGGTAGACGAGGAGAATATCCAAAGGCGCTCGAGTGAAAGCTCGTTAAGGAACTCGGCAAATTGGCTCCGTAACTTCGGGAGAAGGAGCGCCCACGCAAGTGGGCCGCAGTGAAGCGCGTACGGCGACTGTTTAACAAAAACACAGGTCTCTGCTAAGTCGAAAACGACGTATAGGGGCTGACGCCTGCCCGGTGCCGGAAGGTTAAAAGGAGAGGTTAGCGCAAGCGAAGCTTTGAATTGAAGCCCCGGTGAACGGCGGCCGTAACTATAACGGTCCTAAGGTAGCGAAATTCCTTGTCGGGTAAGTTCCGACCTGCACGAATGGCGTAACGATCGTACGACTGTCTTAACGAGTTGCTCGGCGAACTTGTAGTACCGGTGAAGATGCCGGTTACCCGCAGCTAGACGGAAAGACCCCGTGCACCTTTACTACACCTTAACTGTGAGTTACGGTTCTCGCTGCGCAGGATAGATGGGAGGCTTTGATACCAGGTTCTCGGACTTGGTGGAGCCAACGGTGAGATACCATCCTGCGAGTGCTGTGATTCTAACCTCCTCCCGTGATCCGGGAGAGGGACATAGTTAGGCGGGTAGTTTGACTGGGGCGGTCGCCTCCTAAAATGTAACGGAGGCGCGCGAAGCTACTCTCAGACTGTTTGGAAATCAGTCGTCGAGTGCAAAGGCATAAGAGTGGTTAACTGTGAGACCTACAAGTCGAGCAGGTGCGAAAGCAGGCCTTAGTGATCCGGTGGTTCTGTATGGAAGGGCCATCGCTCAACGGATAAAAGGTACGCCGGGGATAACAGGCTGATCATTGCCAAGAGTTCATATCGACGCAATGGTTTGGCACCTCGATGTCGGCTCATCGCATCCTGGAGCTGTAGAAGGTTCCAAGGGTTAGGCTGTTCGCCTATTAAAGCGGTACGTGAGCTGGGTTCAGAACGTCGCGAGACAGTTCGGTCCCTATCTGCTGTGGGCGTAGGAGATTTGAGGAGGGTTGTCCTTAGTACGAGAGGACCGGGATGAACGAACCTCTTGTGTTCCAGTTGTCCTGCCAAGGGCACGGCTGGGTAGCGAAGTTCGGTTGTGATAACCGCTGAATGCATATAAGCGGGAAGCACGCTCCAAGATGAGATCTCCCCGAAGGGCCCAGGAAGACCACCTGGTTGATAGGCTGGATGTGAAAGCGCAGTAATGTGTGAAGCTTACCAGTACTAATCGCCCGTTCGGCTTGTCCATAGAATTAACTCCGCGCAGTAATAGTTATCGCGGACGTTCTTCTTACAAGCCTTGTTTGTACCAATCAATTTCGTGTCAATCAGCTCAAGGCTGAGCAAAGTTTTGTGGCGCCAGATTGCAGTCCGCGTTCCTGCCATGCCCGGGGTAAACCATCCGGGAAGAGCAGACGCCGCGGCAGGCTGCGGGTAAACCAACCCGCCAAGCGCCATACCAAGCTTGCCGGTGACCATACTGCGAGGGATCACCCGTTCCCATCCCGAACACGGAAGTTAAGCCTCGCTGGGCCGATGGTACTGCACGGGTGACTGTGTGGGAGATTAGGTGATCGCCGGCATTAATATAAGGAAACGCCCTGCCAATCGGCAGGGCGTTTTTGTTTGGTGCGCCCAGGGCGCACTCACCTGGAGGTGAAAGTCCTCTACACACCCGGCAAGGGGAAGTGTTAGCCGAACAGCAAGGCAGTGTCTATCGCGAGGTGGGATCCGAAGGACCCGTCGATCGGTCGATCGCTGGGATCGACAAAGTTCGGGCGTGGAAGTCGGCCACCAACGGGCGGGGCCCATGGTGGAACGGCGCTGCCTCGCATATAAACCAAGCCTTTCCCAAATCCTGGTTTGGTCGCAAGGGGCTGGTTTCGCTGGTGGACACTCACCGGCGCTTCCTGTCTGTTTCATGAACCGCCGGATGCCGAACGGCACGTCCGTGTGGTGTGGGAAGACGGCGGGAGTGATCCCGCCTCCTACCCGATTGGGGCTGAATGGGCCATGGACAGACGATCCCAGGTCCCCAAGTGCGAGGGACCTGGGGCACCCAGATTCTTCTCATTCCGGAGAAAGCTTGCACTCGAAGGCCCAGCCACCGTTGTACTCGGTGACTGCGACTAGAAGTTCGTTGTCGCCGACGTTCAGGTGGATCGGGGCATGGTCATCGAGGCTGAATACGCCGAGGGCGTCGTCGCTGCGATATCCCAGCGCGTTCTTTCCGGAGAAGACCGGCTTTCCGTTCAGATAGACAACGATGTCGTCGCTGTATCCGATTTCGAGGACCCGATCGGCGGCAAAGGGCAAGGCGATGTGCGCGCGGGCGAATACTACCTTTGCTCCTTTCACCCTTCCTTTCCGCATGTCTTCACGAGAGGGCATGGGAAACATGGCGGGGCTGGTGCGGTAGCGATTCACGAGCACGAATCCCGGATCCTCGGCGTGCACCTTGTCCCAGTTTGCGATCGAGGATGGATAGATTGCCGCATCCACATCGGCAGCGTCAAAGGCGGGCGACAACTCCCAGTCTGAAACCACGCCTGTCTTTTCAAATGGGGCCTGTTCACCAAGCGATGGCCTGTCAGGTCCGGGGGTGTAGCTCAGGTTGCTGAAATAGGCACCGCCACCCAGCCCCCAGAGAGCGATGGCTCCGGTGGTGTCTCCGAGACGAAGATTCGTTACCGTCATGGTGGGCAGCGAGCTGGGCTCGACACCGTCGTTCATGAAGACCGTGCAGGTTCGGCCGCTGACCACGAGTTTGATGTGAAACCACTGATCTTTGGGGAAGTGGGCGATCGCTTTTTCGTGGTTCGAGTTGAGAAGCTGCCAGATGGCGTCGCCATTGAGGCGCGGCGTGTATTGCATGGCTTCAAGTGTGTCGGTGGCACCCGGCCTGAGGTAGACAATCTCCAGATTGTCAGGAGACTGCTCGCGAAAAGCGACGCCGGCGAACAGGGCACCGGGCTTGGTCGCGACATCTACGTCGATTGTTCCGTCGCGCAGCTTCGAGTCTTTTACGCTGATCAGACCCGAGGGAAGATAGACGGCCTTGCGGCCCAGGAATTCTGCGAATTGCGGACCAGTTGCGGATCCACCGTTGGGGTTGGACAGAACGAAACTCCCGGGTGAGATTGGGACCTGGATGGTCTGACTCGGCGAGGCGCTGAGTGAGCCTGATGCGAAAGAGGCGGTAAGTAAAGTGCTGAGCAGAGCTTTGCGGCGGAGCCTGAGGACTGCAGGACGCACGGAAACATGAGTGGGGAAGACGTGCATGTCGAACTTTTCTCCTGTGGGGAATAGGGAAGTCTTCGCCGACGGGCGAAGAGGCTGAGAACGAACGTACCAACCTCAGCCAGAACGGGGAATCAGGATGTTCTAATCCGGCTTAGCGGCTTCTTCGCTCGGCTGTTTGCGAGATATCAGAATGGGGCACCCGTGGCCTGGTGAGACGAACGAGATCCCGTTCATCGCAATGAAGCGGGGATGAACGGGCCACAGTGAAGCTAATCGAGGAGATTGAAACCGAGATGCACGCAGTGCATCGAAAGGGAGAATGTCTAATCGTCTTGTAATTTTCCCACTCTTCGTTTTTGTGATGGTGTTCTGTTCATCTGCATACGCGCAGGATTCGCCACAGGACCACGCTCACTCCATGGGCGGAATGGACATGGGGAAGGATCAGGGCATGATGCGGCTGATGGATGAAATGCATCCGAAGACGTTTGTACAGGAGATCGAGCATCATGCTTCATCGGGGACGAGCGCGGAGCCGAATTCGACGCCTGTGCCGATGGTGATGAGCATGAAAGGCGCGTGGATGGTGATGTTTCACGCGAATGCTTTTGTGCTGGACACGCAGCAATCGAGCCCGCGGGGCGGGGATAAGCTCTTTTCAACGAACTGGTTCATGCCGATGACGGAGCGGGAGTTGGGGCCGGGGCAGTTGACGGTGCGAGGGATGTTCAGCCTGGAGCCGGCGACGGTGACGTCGGAGCGGTATCCTCTGCTGTTTCAGCAGGGCGAGACTGCGTATGAAATTCCGATTGCTGACGGACAGCATCCGCATGATTTCTTCATGGAGCTGGCGGCCCTCTACGACTTGCATGTCGGGAAAGACCAACTGCTGAGTCTGTATGTTGCACCGATCGGTGATCCGGCGATTGGGCCTACGGCGTATCCGCATCGGGCTTCGGCCGCGGAGAATCCTGTGGGAACTCTGGGGCACCATCAGCAGGATTCAACGCACATCGCGAGTGATGTGGTGACGCTGGGCTACACGAAAGGTGTGGTGCGAGTTGAGGCGGGCGGATTTCACGGGCGCGAGCCGGATGAGCACAGGTGGAATGTTGACCAGGGGAAAATTGATTCGTGGGCGACGCGGCTGACCGTGCAGCCCGGGCAGAACTGGAGCGGGCAGGTTTCGTATGCGCGCATCAAGAGTCCGGAAGCGCTTTTTCCGGATGAGGACCAGGCGCGGACAACGGCTTCAGTGATGTACAACCGTCCGGTTGCGCATGGGAACTGGGCGAGCACGCTGCTGTGGGGGCGGACGCGGTCGCTGGCGGATGACTCGAAGGAGAACAGCTACCTGCTGGAGTCGACGTTGCGGTTCATGGATCGGAACTATGCCTGGACGCGGATTGAGAATGCGGGACGGACGAATGAACTGCTGGTTGGCGCGCGGGTGCTTCCGGCGGGGTTTCACGAAGAGCCGCTGACGCATGTGCAGGCGTATACGGCGGGCTATGACCGGGAGTTTTCGACTGGGCACAATTTGTCTGCCGCGATCGGGGCACAGGTGACCGCGTATGGAGTGGGGAAGCCGCTGCAGCCGGTTTATGGATCGGATCCGGTGGGCGTGTTGGTGTTTTTGAGATTGCGGCCGGGATCGAGCAAATAGACCCGGGCAGATCATGACGGGCATGAAGATATGCCCAGTTCAGATCTTCTCCTCGAGGCAGAGGAAGATATTCTCGAACGAAATCAGTCAGAACGAACTTCACATCGATATAAAATGAAGCGAGTTATGGCCCTGAAATCAAATACAGAGTGGAAGCAGTGGGGTAAAGATGACCCACTCTACGGTGTTGCGTCCTGGTCGAACAAACACAAAGAGGGATCCTCACCCTGGACGGATGAAGATTTCTATGCGCTGGGAGAATCGGATTGGCGCGACTTTCTCTCGCATTGGACACAATATGGAATCAGCCGGGGAACTTGTGTCGAGATTGGCTGCGGCGCTGGGCGCATGACGCGAGCGCTGGCAGGTTACTTCGATCGCGTGGCGGCGGTGGATGTATCTGAGGGAATGATCGAGCGTGCACGAAAAGCCGTCGGTTCCAATGTCGAGTTCTTTCTGGTCGACAGCAACAGGATTCCCGTTGAATCTGATTCAGCGGCCGCGGTTTTTTCCAGCCATGTGCTGCAGCATCTTGATGCTGTAGAGGTTGGCTATGGCTATTTTCGTGAGGCGCACCGGGTTCTTACTCCCGGGGGCACGCTGATGATTCACATTCCGCTTTATCAATTCCCTAACGAGAATGGGCCGTGGGGGCCGTTATGGCGGCGAACCCACTCCATCGTTCGAGCCGTCAGCAATTTCAAAGCTGATGTGGGCCGCCGTCGGGGAAGCAAGATCATGCGCGGAACTCCCTATTCGCTGGAGGGGCTCAGAACGTTCCTTTTGGATCTGGGGCTTCGTCGGGTCGAATATCGCATCTTTCCTACCGTCAGCAATGGGAAATTGCATTCGTTTGTGTTCGGGACGAAGTGATGGTTCGACGCCGGTATACAGTTGGGGGCCGCTCGCATTGACCCGCTCATCGGCGATGAAGCTGCGATGAACGGGGCACAGCTGCGGAAGCCTTAACCCGTCGAGACAGTCTCTCGTCCGCGATCATTGCGAGATGTAGATCCTTCGCTTACCACCCCACGCTGAAGACTACGCGTGGGGCGCCGTGCGCTCAGGATGACAGCCAGGTAAAAGGGGAGTTCGTGCAATCAAGATGGCAGCTTCGCGGTAGCGTGCAGTCGGACGATGGTGTCATTCGGATTTGAGATGCCTGGTTAGTTTTCGCGCATCATGGTGGCGATTTCTATGCGGGAGGCGCGGCGGGCGGGGATCAGGGTTGCGGCGAGGCCGGCGAGAAAGACGACGAGAATTGAGCCGGTGAGGGTGAGGGCGTCGGTGGCGGAGACTCCGAAGAGGAGCGATTTGAGCCAACGGCTGAGGGCGAGTCCAAACGCGGTTCCGATGACGACGCCGATGAGGGTGAGGCGGAGTCCGTCCGTCACGACGAGCATGAAAATCTTTTCGACGCTGCAGCCGAGAGCCATGCGGATCGCTATTTCGCTGGCGCGCTGAACGGTGGCGTAGGCCATGACTCCGTAGACGCCCACCGCGGCGATGAGCAGCGCGATTCCCGCAAAGACGACGAGAAGGAGAGTGCGGAAGCGCGGCTGGGAGAAGTTTTGCGCGACGTTGTCTTCCATGGTGCGAATCTTAACGACGGGCTGGTTGGGATTGACGCGATGCACGGTAGCGCGGAGATCGGGGATGAGCGCGCGCGGGTCCACCTCGGTGCGGAGGACGACGGACATGGTGCGCACAGGGAGGACTTCGTTGGCCTGGCGGTAGGGAACGTAGAACTCGGTGGGCATGTCGGCGACGAGGGACTGCTTCACGTTGCCGACTACGCCCACGATCATCATCCACGGCACGGTGTTATCGGGGGTAGCGCCGATCTGCATCTTTTTGCCGATGGGATTTTCGTTGGGGAAGTAGGTCTTGACCATGGCTTCGTTGATGACGACGATGGCGGGCGTGTTTTCGCGATCGGTGCTCTCGATCCAGCGGCCCTGGAGGAGTGGGATGCGGAGGGTCTGGAAGTATTCGGAGCTGATGGTGCGGTAGTTGGCCATGATGTATTCGGAGCCGTTGCGCGGCGGACGGCCCTGAATGTTGAAGTGGATGACGGCGCCTTGTCCGCTGACGGGGAGCGTGGAGGCTGCGGCAACGGAGCGGACTCCGGGAAGCGAGTGGAGTTCGCGGATGGTGTTGTCGTAGAAGTCCATGTTGCGATGAACGATGAGCAGGACGAAGATGACGGCTCCGAGAAGGGTGAGGAGGGCGGGTCGGGCCTGGCTGACAAGCTGCTCGTGCATGGGATTGACGACGGCATCGAGAGCGATGTTGTCGTTGGGGTATTTTTCGTAGAGGCGGCGGGCGATGGTGGTCATTTCGGCGCGTGCCTGAGTGAGGCTGACTGAAGACTTAAGACGAGCGATGGCAAAGATGCCGGGATGCCAGGAGCGGTCGTCGGGAAGTTTCGCAGCCCAGGGGCCCATGGCGATGACGATGTCGGGGGTTTGATTGAGGAGTTCGTAGCCTTTGGGCAGGATGCCGATGACGGTGTAGGACTGGCGATCGAGGGTGATGGACTTGCCGAGGATCTCGGGGGAGCCGGAATATTTGCGCTGCCACAGGCCGTAGCCGAGGAGCGCGACGGCGGAAGACGACGGCTGGTCGTCAGAGGGGACGATTCCGCGCCCGAGAGAGACGTTGACGCCGAGAAGATAGAGGAGGTTGCCGCTGATCATCTCGCTGGGGACCTGTTCGGGTTCATCGGTGCCGGTGAGGGCCATGGTGAGGACGCGGGCTGCGCCAAATTCTTCGAACGAGGTGCTCTGAGTTTCCCAGTCGCGGAGATTCTGCCAGGAGACGGACAGGATGGGAAATTGCCTGGCGCGCTCGGAGACCAGAACGACGCGGTCGGAATCCCGGAAGGAGAGGGGGCGGAGGAGGACGGAGTAGAAGACGCTGAAGATGGCGGTGGTGCATCCGATGCCGAGAGCGAGGGTGAGGATTGCGACGGCAGCAAAGGTCTTAGCGCGGCGCAACTGACGGACGGAGAATTGCAGGTCTCGAAGCAGGCTCAAGAACACCTCGCGGGCGGTGCGGACGACGTCTGTGTCGCGATTGGGATTCGCCTCTTTGCGCAAGTTTCTCACAGGGCAGGAGGCAGGCAGCGGATTTTTGGGATGAGATGAGGGGTAGCGAGGATGAGCGGGCCTCAGTCACTGTTTGGAGTGGGGCGGAGCACTTATACTGCCGGTCATGCGTGGATATGTTTCGTTGGTATTCGTGTTGTTTGCGGGAGTGAGCGCGGCAGCTATTGGACAAACGTCTGCGGGGAGGAAACCTGCAACCGAGGCTGGAGCGCGGGCGTTTCTTGATGCGGCAAATGCGGAGTTGCTGAAGCTGTCGACGCAGGATGCTCGGGCTGACTGGACTGCCAAGACAGACATCACCCAAGACACCGAAGAGACGACAGCGCTCATCAATGGGCAATACACGGCGCGGATGCTCGAGTTGGCAGCAGAGAGCCATCGGTGGGATAAGGTGGCGCTTCCGGCGGAGTTGCGGCGGGAGATAAAGCTGTTGCAGTTGAATACTCCCGCTGCGCCGAAGGAGCCGAATCTGCTGGAGGAGCAGACGGAGCTTGCGGCGCAACTGACGGGAATGTATGGGAAGGGCAAGTATTGCCCGCAAGAGGGGAAGTGCCTGGGGATCGATGCGATTTCGAATATTATGGCGCACTCGACAGATCCGGCGGAGCTGACACGGCTGTGGGTGGGTTGGCATGCTGTTGGCGCGCCGATGCGCGCGAAGTATGCGCGATTTATCGAGTTGCAAAATACCGGCGCGAAGGAACTGGGCTATCACGATACGGGCGAGTTGTGGCGAGCCGGATATGACATGACGCCGGCGGAGTTTTCGGCGGAGTTGGATCGGGCGTGGGGACAACTGGAGCCGCTCTACCGCGAGCTGCACACGTATGTTCGAAATCGGTTGATTGCGAAGTACGGGAAGGCGGCGGAACGCCCGGATGGGATGATTCCGGCGCAACTGCTGGGTAACATGTGGGCGCAGGAGTGGGGGAACATCTACGACATCGTTGCGCCGACGGAGCCGAAGCTGGCGCAGTTCAAGCCCGTGGATCTTGAGTCTGCGCTAAAGAAGCAGATTGCGGAGAAGGATCCGTCTGCCGCCGCGGCCTTCAAAGAAGGTACGGATCTGACGTCGGATGCGGGACACGCGGCAACCCTGGCGGCGGGACGCGATATGGTGCACTACGGCGAGGACTTCTTCAAATCGCTTGGATTCGCACCGCTTCCGGCGACGTTCTGGGAGAGATCGCAATTTGTGCATCCGAGGGATCGAGAGGTGGTGTGTCACGCGTCGGCGTGGGACTTGGATTCTGTGGACGATCTGCGGGTGAAGATGTGCATCGAGGTGAACGCGGATTATTTCACGACGGTGCATCACGAATTGGGGCATAACTTCTACCAGCGGGCTTATAACAAACAGCCATATTTGTTTCGAGGTGGCGCGAACGATGGGTTTCACGAAGCGATTGGGGATGCGATCGCGCTATCGATTACGCCGGCATATCTGAAAATGCTGGAGCTGACCGATTCGGAGCCGCCGGCTGAGGCAGATATTCCGCTGCAGTTGCGGACGGCACTGGACAAGGTGGCGTTTCTGCCGTTTGCCCTGGCGCTGGACAAGTGGCGCTGGGAGGTTTTCTCGGGGGAGATCAAGCCGGGTGACTATAACAAGGCCTGGTGGGAACTGCGAGAGAAGTACCAGAAAGTGGCGCCTCCGGTGGAGCGCACGGAGGCGGACTTCGACGCGGGCGCGAAGAATCACATCCCAACGAATGTGCCTTACGCCCGGTATTTTTTGGCGCGAATTTACCAGTTCCAGTTTTACAAGGCAATGTGCGATGCGAGCGGATACAAAGGGCCGCTGAACCGGTGCAGTTTTTACGGGTCAAAGGCGGCAGGCGAGAAGCTCAACAAGATGCTGGAGGCGGGACAGTCAAAACCGTGGCAGGAGACGCTGAAAGAGATGACCGGAACGGATCATCTGGATGCGCAGCCAATGCTGGACTACTTCGCGCCGTTGTATCAGTGGCTGAAGGAGCAGAACGCGAAAGATGCTCACGCGTCGAAGTGAATGAATCCCGCTCATCGCGAAAGAACACTCGCGATGAACGGGGCACAACCCTCTGAATGAGGTCAGAGCTCGGCTGAGCGTTTGCCGGTGATCAGTCGCAGGATGACGGTCAAAATGACTGCACCTATCACCGCGATTACGATGCTGATGATCATTCCGTGTTGCCCGACGCCGCCCAATCCCAGGTGACTAGAGATAAAGCCGCCTACGAGAGCGCCCACGAGGCCAACGATCATATCCATGAAGAAACCGAAGCCGGATCCCTTCATGAGTTTTCCGGTGAGCCAGCCTGCGATGACCCCGATGATGATCCAGGCAATCAATCCATGACCCATGTTTTTTATTCCTCCTTTTGGAATGGAATTGCGAAGCCGATTAGATTAGCGGTCCGTTTGGGGGATGGTTTTGAAGCGGGCCCTTCTGCAGCAAGGGAGAATACACCGCAAGCCCAGCAAACGACTACACTTTTCCTCCGCGATCGGTCCAACAACGGGAATAAGATGCAGAATCGGAAGTCGGGGTAGAGGTCTTCGCGCAAGATTTAGGGCTTCTGTGCTCTCCTTGACGTTCTAGGAGAACGCATGTAATCTTCTTTCCTAGATCGTCGAGGAGAGTGGCGCGTGGTTGCCAAGCCAGAGGACAAGGGAACAGATCTATTGCAGGGAACACTGGACCTGCTGATTTTGAAGGCGGTGTCGCTGGGGCCGCTGCACGGTTATGGGGTGCTGCTGCGGATTCAGCAGATTTCAGGCGAGGAACTGGTGATTCAGCAGGGGTCGCTGTATCCGGCGCTCTACAGGCTGGAGCACCAGGGCGCGATCACGAGCGAGTGGGGGGAGAGCGAGAACAATCGCCGCGCGAAGTATTACCGGCTTACCACGGCGGGGCGGAGGCGGCTCGATGCAGAGACGGAAAAGTGGAACCGGATGGCGGGGATCATTGCGGGGATTCTTCGCACGACACCGGAGAGCTTATGAGCGGGCAGAACTGGTTGGGGCGTAAGCGGGCGGAGTTGCGGTCGTGGATGCGATCTGTGATGCAGCGCAGGCGAGTGGAGCGGGAGATGGATGCGGAACTCGAGTTTCACGTGGAGGCGTTGACGGCGGATCTGATTCGCGCAGGGCAATCGCCGGCCGAGGCGGCACGAAAGGCACGGATCGCGCTTGGTCCGGTGCTGATGCACAAAGAGGGGATGAGGACATCGCTGGGATTGCGATGGGTAGATGAACTTGGTTCTGATCTGCGGTACGCGGCAAGGATGCTCCGGAAGAATCCGGGATTTACGGCGATTGCGGCGGTGTCACTTGCGCTGGCGATGGGGGCGAACACGGCGATTTTCTCTTTGGCGAAGGTGCTTCTCTATGATCGGCTGCAGATCCCCCATGCGGATGAGCTGAAGCTGGTGCGATGGACGGGAGATGACAAAGTCATCGCGCATAGCTCGTGGGGAGACTTTGACAACCTGCCAGATGGCACCCAGACGAGCAGTGTGTTTCCGTACCCGATCTATCGCGAGATAAGCAAACACCCGGCAGGAATGGAGAGCCTGGCGGGTTTCAAAGAAGACAGCATGAATGCTACGGTGCGCGGAACGGCGCGCAGAGTTGCAGTGGCAGAGGTGACAGGGAACTATTACGAGACGCTCGGAGTGCATCCGCAACTTGGGCGAGCGATTCTTCCGTCGGATGACGCTGTTGCGGGTTCCGGAGATGTAGTCCTGATCAGCGATGAATTGTGGAGCCGGGAATTTGGGCGATCCCCAGAGGCACTTGGGCAAATCATCACTCTTAACCAGACGAAGCTGACCATCGTTGGCGTGAATCCGCGGGGCTTTACCGGCGCAAAGAACGTTCTGGAATCGCCGGACCTATTTGTGCCGATCAGTCTCGAGCCGTTGTTGACAGTGCAGAGAGTGAAAGGGTCGGATCTTTCTAATCCGGATTTCTGGTGGGTAAATGTGGTTGGCCGTGTGAAGCCGGGTGTTCGAGACAGCGAGGCGCAGCAAGGGCTACGTGTGCAGTTTGAGGCAGCAGTGCGCTCGCTGGCGACCGTGAAGGCGGGAGACACGATACCTCGTCTGCAACTGGTGGATGGAAGCCGCGGGCTGCACTGGGCGGACCGGACGTACAAAAAGCCACTGTCTGTACTGCTGGGCATGACAGGATTGGTTCTCCTGCTTGCTTGCGCGAACATTGCGAATCTTCTTCTGGCACGGGGTGCGCAACGACAGCGCGAAATGAGCGTGCGGATGGCGCTGGGAGCGGGTCGTGCGCGGGTCGTACGGCAGTTATTGACGGAGAGCCTGCTGCTCGCGGCGCTGGGAGGTGGCGGAGGTTTGCTGCTTGGATATCTCAGCCGAAACATTCTTCCGCGGCTGCTGACGAACTCCTGGGAAGAATTCAGGGTTCAAGTGCCGTTCGACTGGGCGGTGTTCGCATGCACGGCGGTCATCATCCTGGCGACAGGAATTCTGTTTGGATTGGCGCCAGCGTGGTTTGCGGCGAGGGCAGAAGTTTCGAGCAGTCTGAAGGAATCGGCGCAGACGGCTACGCGCCGTCGACGCGGATTAAGTGGGAAGGCACTTGTAGGATTTCAGATTGCCTTGTCGACGATGCTGGTGGTGGGTGCGGGGCTGTTTCTGCGAACGCTGACCGCGCTCACATCGCAGGACGTCGGATTCAACACCGAGCACCTTGTGCTGTTCGATATTAATCCGCCAAGCGCGCGCTATCCGGCGGGGAAGGACGTTGCTCTGCATGAGGAACTCGAAAGGCGAATTGCGGCTCTGCCCGGTGTACAGCATGTAACGCCAGCGGCGAATGCATATCTTGGGGACTCGATGAGCAATTCGGATTTCTTGCCGGATGGAGAAAAGTACGAGAAGGGTAATCGCACCGCGGAAGACCTGAATGTCGTTGGCAACGATTTTTTTCCGACGCTGGGAATCAAGATCATTGGAGGACGGGGGTTTGGTGCGCAGGACACGGCGACATCGCCGAAAGTTGCGGTGATCAATCAGGCGCTGGCCAAGAAGCGTTTTGCCGGGTTGAATCCAATTGGGCGGATGTTTCGCGCGGACCGCGACGAAAAGGCCGATCTGATAAGGATCGTTGGCATCTGTGCGGATACGTACTATTACACGCTCCGCGAAGGGCCGCCAGCGCAGTTCTTTCTGCCCTATGTACAACAGAAGGAGGTGCACGGCATGACGTATGAGTTGCGCACAGCGATGAGTACGGCTTCTCTGGCACCGGTATTGCGAAGAACTGTTCAGGGGATCGACCGTGATTTGCCGGTGACGAATCTCAGGACGCAGCGGGAGCAGATCAGCGCGACATTGCAGATCGAGCGAGCCCTGGCGGCGCTCACGTCAGGATTCGGGTTGTTGGCGTTGGCGCTGGCGTGTGTAGGCATTTACGGGATCATGGCGTATTCCGTTGCGCAGAGGACGAATGAGATCGGGATCCGACTGGCGCTGGGAGCGCAGCCGGGACAAGTGCGGAGGATGGTTCTAGGCGAGAGCACGTGGCTGACGCTTGTGGGGATTGTTGCGGGAGTTTGCGGAGCGCTGGCCTGGACGCGTTTAGTGAAGTCGATGCTGTACGGAGTAGAGCCTAATGATCCGGCGACGATTGCAGCCGGAATGGCGGTGCTGATCGTTATGGCACTGGTGGCGACGTGGATTCCGGCGCGGAGAGCAGCGGGTGTGCAGCCGATGCAGGCACTGAGGCACGAGTAAAGCAGGGGACGAGGTAACAAGCGGACGAGGGAACAAGGGAACGGCGGATCGGGGATTAGAGACCAGGGATTAGGCAGGAACTCTCGGTGGAATCTGTCATCGATCGATTCGACCGGGGATCCGATTCGGATCAGCCTGTGGCTTCGACACCAACGGGAAGCGCAGGGAGGCCGCCGAGGTGCTTGCCTTCGGCTACGATGGCGTCGAGGTGCGCAAGGGTTTCGTCTACGGAGGCGGTGTACATTTCGCGGGCGGCGTCGTAGCCTTCCTCGATCAGTTGCTTGAGGTGACGTCCGGCGATCTGGACGGCGATGCGGTCGGTGATGACCTTACCGGAGCGCTTCTTCTGCTCGACCCAGGCGGTGCAGGGCAGGGCGATACTCATTGGGCGCCCATTGACGTCGAAGCGGATATCCACGGCATCGGCATGACGCGTAGCAATGGCCACGATGTTTGCTCTCCATTGGCAGTGGAGGTCTTCGCCGGTCCAGCGGTCGGTCACGTGGAAATCTTCGTACATGTGATTAGCCTATCTTCTGGCGGGATTGAGAGCAAGGATGCGGGGCAGGGTTCGCTTAGCGCAAAGCGGCCTGGTGGACTGGCTTCTCAGGCCACTGGTAGACTAGTAAGGTTGCGGTAGCTGTGCCTCTCCTGTAAGGACCTGCCTGCAAGTTGATCGTAGAGAAGGACAAAAGAACCAAGTGGATACTCAGACGCGCCATGCCTTGAAAGGCGACAAATTTGCTCAGGCCACCAAGACGAGCGTTACCTGGCTCAGCGGGCACCGGACCAACGTTTTGCGGTGGGCCATCGCTGCCGCCGTCATTCTGGCGGTTGGGATTGGATTCCTGGTTTTCTGGAACGTGCGGGAGGGCGCGGCTGAAGCCGCTTTGGGGCAGGCGCTGAATACTTACACGGCACCCCTTGCATTGCCGGGCGCGCCAGCAGAAAACGGCACATATGCAACTGTCGCTGAACGCGCGAAGGCATCGAACGAGCAGTTCAAGGCAGTCGCCGACAAATACGGGTGGCTCCCTGAGGGATCGAAGGCGCGGTATTTCCAAGGCGTTACGGAACAGGAGTTGGGGCAGACAGCTGCTGCCGAGAGCGATCTGAAGAAGGTTGCGGATTCGTGGAACCGGAATCTTGCGAACCTGGCGAAGGTCGCGCTGGCATCAATCTACCGGCAGACCGGCCGTGACCAGCAGGCAATCGATCTTTATAACGAGATCATTGCGAAGCCTTCAGAGACCGTGACTGCCGGAGTGGCGCAGCTGGACCTTGCGGATCTGTATGATGCTACGGGCAAACAGGCCCAGGCGAAGGCGTTGTGGGCGAAGCTGAAGGATTCGGACAAGGACGGAGCGGCCGGATCAATCGCAGGCCAGAAGCTGTCGGGGAACAAGTAAAGTACCCAGAATGAGCGTCCAGGAATGGCTGGAGGCGCGCCAGATTCGGTCGAATGCGGCGGGCGTTTGTGTGAACTTGAGCAGTTTCTTGTTCAGCTGCGTCTGGTATTTGTATGAGCGCCAGCCAGATCCTAGTTCCAGGTTGGATGGAGATCGTCGAGAGCGCTGTGCATGACGAAGCGCGCCAGCACGCGGAGGAAGCAGCACTGGCGGCGCTGGTCGACCAGTATGCGAGCACTCTTTATCGGGTAGCCTTCTCCGTTTTACGCAACCAACAAGATGCGGAAGACTCCGTGCAGGAAGCATTTCTACGGGTGCTTCGGCATCGCGAAGCGCTGGGCGAAATTCGCGATCATCGCGTGTGGCTGGTGCGGATCGTCTGGAACATCGTTCTGGATCGCAAGAGACGCGCGAAGACACGTCCTGAAACTGACGATATCGCCGATTTGGCACGTGTGCTGCCGGCAAACGGACTAAGTGCGGAGCAGAGAGCAGCCGCATTGCAGCATCATGCGCGGGTGCTGGCCTGCGTGGAGAAGCTGCCGGCGCGCGAGCGTGAGGTGATGATGCTGTCAGCATTCGAGGAGCTTTCGAGCGTAGAGATTGCGGCGGTACTTGAAGTGACCGAGTCGAGTGTAAGGTCACGGCTTTTTCGCGCGAGAAATCTACTGGCTGAGCTGCTCCAGCACAAGAGGAGTACAACATGAGCCCGTCATCAGAGAATCGGTCGGTTCCAACTGCAGGAGCGCTTACAGCGGAAGAGACGCTGCGGCTGATTGCAACCCTGCCTGCGCCTGAGGAACTCGAGAATCGTGTGAAAGCGAAGCTGCAATCTGCGCCTCATCGGAGAAATGTGATTGTGTGGCCCTTCGCGGCGGCAGACAGCTGGATGCGTGCGGCAGCAGCAGCGGCCATCGTGGTGGTGATTGCAGGCGGAGGATGGGGCGTGTACTCGCATATCCAGGTTGCGCCGGTACCGTCCGCGGTGGTTGAGCCGCAGCCGCTGAACGGCGCGGGACGGTTCAGCACGGCGGGAGCTATGCACGTACCGCAAACCGTGCAAGGGCCTGTTGTGGCGACTCCGGTGATTGAAAAAGAGCACGCGACAGACCAGGTTCCGCGGATGAAGGAGAAGGCTCACAAGAGAGGAACGCCTTCTTCAACGGAGCGGAAACGGACAAAGTGAAACTGCATCAATGCAATCCTTTCTTCTTGCCTGTGGATGAAGAAGGCGCGCTCACCTCAGAGGCGCATCCTGAGATTGCGGATTTAAGCTGACATCATGTTCTCGAGGAAGCTATCGATCGCACGTGTCGATGTCGACGGGTTGCGTCATCCGTGCCCGTTGAAATGGATCGACAACTTCGCCATGCGCAATTTTACGAACGACGCAATCTTCGACGACACGCTGCCTGTCAGCGATGGGCTAATGGAGGCGGGGAAGAGGGTTCCGCTCGAACGTCTTCAACCGGCGATGGAGGATTGGTTCCGGAGGAAGGGGTACATTGCCTCGAAAGAAAGCATTGAGATACTGGAGATCGAGACGGACGAAGGCCGCACTCCGATTTTGCCGGCCGTTTGAAGGCATCTCTTTGCTCTACTCCTTCTTCCCGGGCGTTATACGTGTGTTTTCGTTGGGTTGTGCATCTACTTTGAATCGCTTGTAGTCGTAGTCGCGTTCTCTGAAGTGCTGCCGCAGGTTTTTCAGAAGCAGGACTCGAGCCTGCATGGTTCCCTCCGCTCCGGTTGGAAGCCAGATTTCCCCGTTGACCTTTGCCTGGTCGAAGCGGAAGTTGGAGCCCTTCTGAACTGTCGCCAGAATGCCGCCAATCATGCGGAAGTTGTCGATGAAGCTCACCTCAAGGTGGGCTACCTGGCGGTCGGCCTCGTTGATCCAGATCGTTCCCTGAAGCTTCTTCGAGGCATCTTCAGCGAAGCCGTGGGTTTTGGCGTCTTTGCGACCGACAAAGTCGAAGACGATGGTTGGATCGCCTCGGTATAACTCGCGGCGCTCATTGCGTACATCCATGATCTCGAGAAGGCGACTCACGGTGATGCTCGGGCCTTCGAGCGGCTTATCTCGAGGCGTTTTCTCCGCTTTCTCCACCTGCTTCGTAACGCGGTCGGTCTCTTTCCGCTGCGCGTTGTCGTCCAGAGGCTTGTCATTGGCTTTCACTTTGCGCTCGATCACATGCCCATTCACGAAGAAGTCTTCGTACTCGGATGTTTCGGTCTTTTTAACCTCGCCGTTGGCATCGATGTCCTGCACCACCTGATAGGAGGTGTAGGTGTAGTTCTCGCGAACCTGGTCGAGCTTTCGCTGATGCTCCTGGACCTGCCGCATTAATTCGCGAATGTCGGGCAGCGGCGGCTGAGTTGGCTGTTGCGAAACTCCGGGTTGGAAGGAGGTGACGAAAACAGCGCAGGCAAGAAGACGGGAGAGATGATTACAGCTGTGCATGAGGGAGATTGGCCCTTGGTGCCGCAGTGGCGGATACAGCGGTCGAAGTTGAACGTTCTGAATGAGGTACCCCTGTTTGTCGTTACCAGAATGGTCGCACAAAAACGCGGCTGGGTGATTGCGGGGCGGGTTATGATTGCTTACCACTAAGAGCAGGGAGAAGAGCCGGGCGCGCAGCAGCCCCTCGCTTCTGGAAAGGGACTCAGCATGTTTCGAGCGCTCATCCACTGGATACTGAGTGCCATCGCGCTGGTCGTCACGGCACAACTCGTGCCCGGGTTCTACGTCAACGATATCCGGTCAGCAATGATCGCTGCGGTTGTAATTGGTGTACTGAACGCGACGCTTGGCTTCGTGATGAAGGTCGTCACTTTTCCATTCGCTATTCTCACGTTCGGTCTATTCCTGCTTGTCATCAACGCATCGATGATTATGCTTGCGGCGAAGATGGTGGAAGGCCTTACTGTCTATGGGTGGGTGCCGGCATTCGAGGCCGCCGCGGTGCTGGCGGTTCTGGGTATGCTGATTCGATCGGTCATGAAGGACGAGTAAACAGAGACCAGAGACCAGACATCAGAGATCATGGGCCCGGGCCATAGGCGTTCTGGCAGGAATGGCTCTGGTCTCTCGTATTGCGTCCCATTTTTTTGCCAGCGGGCGGTTCTGCTGAGTTTGTTTGTAAATGCTTTGAAATGAAATTCGTATGGCATGGCGCCGCCCGGTCAGGCCACCAGGGCTTTTGGCTCGGTAGGGGACCAGAGGCGGAACTCGGATTCGCGGCGGAGCTTGAGGCCGGGGAGTTCCTGGGCGCCGGCATGGTCCCAGGCAAGGAGCTGCCAGGCGGCATCGTTGTAGCGGCCGGCGTTCAAATAGCGAAGGAGAGTTGAAGAGGCGAGGCGGCCCGAGCCGAGGTTGAAGACGAAGTCGACGAGAGCATCGAATTGACCCTGGGTCAGGGGGACATGAACGAGGCGGGAGACGGAGCTTTCCGCCTCGGCGATGTCGGCGGCGAGAATGGATTCGGCCTGCTGAAGGGTGATGCCGTTGGGGTAGGTTTCAGACTGGACCAGACGGTGTCCGAAGCCGATGGTGCGAAATCCGGCGACGTCGGAGTAGATGTGGTCGCGGAAGCCTTCGGATTTCTTGAGCAGATCGAGTCCGGCGGGACTGAGATGCATAGGTTTATCTCCAGAAACAAAGCGGCCGTCGCGATGGCACCTTCCATGTGGAGGGTGTTATCGGACGGCCTATGCTTCGCAATCTAACAGATTGGAAGAAATGATCTGCAGTTCGAGGGGTGATGCGGAGAAGATGAGGAGGCGGGGATGGATTTCCCTGCAAGTTGCAGAAAATCAATCAGCAGGGCAGAAAGGGCGTCGTCGAAATTGCGGTCGTGGGTCTTCTGGAGGAGAGCAACTCCTATTGACTCATTGAACGTCCAAAGAGTGTAGTGGGATTTTCTGTCGTAGATGGTCAGGCGGAACTCCGGAACCGGGTCTGAGGCTCCTTTCTGTTTATCCGCGCTGCTCGGGCCCGTGGGCGCAAGAAGCTGCAGTTCGAGTACGAGATCCGCATCAGACGGGTCCGAAACCAGGTCAAACTGGCCGGTAGCCTTCAGAGCCGAGAAGAACTGAGTGTAGGGACGATCGGTATCCCCGCTGAAGGGCTTGGGAAACAGGCCGCTATCCGCTCCTGCGTTGGATATGAAAACCGTTCTGGCCGATCGAATGGCCGGGGGAACCGCCAGCGGTGCCGGAGTCGTCGTGTCTTGAGACAGGGCGACTGGCGTAGTCAGGGACAGCAGGCACAGCGAGGCTTGGAGAGCGAAACCTATGGACAGCAATGAGATACCTCCTTTCGCGATTCAGTGCACTGAAATGACGGTTCGTATTGGACGGAAGTTTCTTTCCGAACAGGAGTTCGCCGTGGTAGTCTTTGCCGCTACGGGGATCTCCGCGTGTTCCCGGAATGTTGGTCGAGCGCGGCTGACGTTTGCAGTGGAGTGGTCGAACAAAGGCAAAAGAACGATTCTGCACCAGGATTGTTGCAACCCTAAATTGCGTTAATTCAGAGGCTTCCGGCGGAGTACCGTAATCCGAGCCGTTTTCGCCTCATTTTTGCCCGCATCTCGTTGATTTTTATGGAGGATATTGGCCGGTACGGCTGATAGAATCATAGGATGCTCAAACGACCAGAAGCAACCAACATGAGCCCCGAAAAGCCTGTACCTTTGTGGCTTCTTGCGGGGATTTCGTGCGTGGCAATGACCGGGATGCTGTGTACGCTGCCAACCCGGACAGTGCAGGCGGATGCTGGAGTGCCAAGGCCCGCAGCTACTTCCCCAAACGGGATTGCGAGTGCGACCCCGCAGATGGTGCGACCTACAGCGCAGAAGCCCCGGTTTAAGCTTCTGAAGGGGATCGCGTCCTGGTACGGCGATGAATTCGACGGCAGGAAGACGGCAAGCGGGGAGATGTTCAGCATGGACGAGATGACCGCGTGCCATCCTTCGCTGCCATTTGGAACTGAGGTGCGGGTGGTGAACCTGCGAAATCACAAATCCGTAACTGTCCGGATAACAGATCGAGCCGAACTCGTGAAGGGACGGGTGATCGATCTGTCGTATGCTGCGGCCGAGAAGTTGAACATGACCAAGTCGGGCCTGGCACGCGTGTCGATCGAAGTATTGTCGGTGGGACATCCGGGGGCGTGAACTAACTGCGCATTTCGAGAATGAATGCGGCCGACCGGAGGGGTCGGCCATTCTGTTTGTGGTTCCGGTTCAGAGGGGGAACTCGACAGGCGATGCCTCCCAAAGTCTGATCGGGGCAGATAGACTGTTGAAGTCTCATCCGAGAAAGTAATTCCACGACGCCCGTCGATCTGCCCCGGAGTTCAGGATCTTGTCCAAATCGTTCGCGTATCGTCCCGATATTGATGGTTTACGCGCGCTCGCTGTTTCGGTTGTGATCGCATTTCATGTTGGGATCCTTCATCTCTCTGGCGGTTACGTCGGAGTCGATGTGTTTTTCGTGATCTCCGGCTATCTGATAAGCTCGATTATTTTCAGAGAGATCGCGGAGGGCCGATTCTCGATCAGGGCGTTTTACGAGCGACGCATTCGGCGCATTTTCCCGGCTCTATTTGGGCTGCTCGTCGTGTTGAGCGGATTCGCAGTCGTATTTCTTCTTCCCGCCGAGCTTGTGAACTTCGGCAAGTCGGAGCTGGCAGCGGCGTTTTCGTCTTCGAATTTCTATTTCTGGCAGCACTCGGGATATTTCGATCGGCGCAACTCTGACTTGCTTCTCCATACCTGGTCCCTGGCAGTGGAAGAACAGTTCTATATTTTGTTTCCGATTTTTCTTTATCTGGTACGAAGGTTCTTTCCTGGCCGACTACGAGGATCGGTGCTGATTCTGTTCTTTGTATCCCTGGCCAGCAGCGTTCTTACGGTTGCGTGGAATACGGACACGGCGTTTTATATGCCGTATACGCGGGCCTGGGAACTACTGCTGGGGACAATTCTTTCGCTGGAACTTATTCCTCCGATTCGTGCTGCGTGGCTGAGGAATCTGACGGCTCTGCTTGGACTGGCGATGATCGGAGTTGCATGCCGGGAATACACGCCTCTGACGGCTTTTCCCGGAATGGCAGCGCTGCTGCCTTGTGCCGGGACGGGCATGATTATTGCGGCAGGAGCGTCCGGCAAGTCGATTGTCTACAGGATGCTGTCCTGGCGTCCGGTTGTTTTTGTGGGGTTGATTTCGTACTCGCTGTATCTGTGGCACTGGCCGGTACTCATGATTTACCGCATGGGCATCGTCGATGCTGCCGCATGGTTTGAGAGTAGATACGGAGCCAAGTTTCCGCCTGATCGCTTTGATCATCTGGTGGTGATAGCGGTGTCATTCGTTCTTGCGGTCCTATCATGGCGGTTTGTCGAGACGCCGTTCCGGAAGGGCGCTCTTCGTCTGCAAGGACGAGCACTTTTCATAGGAGCCGGTGCGACGGTTGCTGCCTGCACCGTGTTCGCGGTCGTAACCGTGGGCTTGGGCGGATTGCCGGGACGCTTCGACGAGAGAGCGCTGCAGCCGGCGGCATTTCTTGAGATTTCGGAACTAAGACAGGAGGAGCAAGTTCAGCGTCTGGGAACGTGCTTTGTGGATGCGACGAGCAGACAAACGGTGGTTGATTTTGACAGATGCCTTCGCCAGGATCCGAATAGGAAGAATTTTCTGTTGCTGGGCGATAGCCACGCTGCCGCACTCTGGCCGGCGCTACAGGCGGCGCTGCCAGGAGTGAATGTGATGCAGGTAAATGTAACTGCGTGTCCCGCGACGATCGACCATCATGCCGAAGGGGTCTGCAAATCGGTGATGGATTATGTGTTCGGCGAATATCTGCCGAAGCATCCGGTGCAGCAACTGCTCCTAGAATCGGACTGGTTGCCGAGCGATGCAGCGGGGCTTGACGATACGCTCCGGTGGGCTCGGGAGCACAACGTGCAGGTGACGGTGTTGGGTTGCGTGCCCGAATACGATGCTCCGCTGGCGCGTCTGCTGGCGTATTCGATTGCGTGGAATCGTCCTGATCTGGTGGCGGAGCATCGGATTTCGAAGGATGCGAAGCTGGATCGTGAACTGAAGGAGGCGGTGGAATCGAAATGGCACTACCGGTATGTTTCCTTGTACGATGCGCTTTGCGAACATGGGCAGTGCGCTGCCTACGCCGATGCTGAAAAGGGCATTCCGCTGATGAATGATAGCGATCACTTCAATCGTTTTGGAGCGCAGTTCGTTGTTCGGCGTCTTATCCAGAGCGGACAGCTCAGAGATTAATGCTGCAGGAATGCAGGAGGATCATTCAATTGCCGCTACGCTCTGGTGAGTGAGGATACGCCGGGAGGTTGCAAAAGGTGATATAAAACTCTTGCATTCACGGAACGAGTTTTTACTGAGATATAAAAAATGCCTGAACAATCTGGTTCTGGACCTTGGTCCCTTTCATTCAATCGCCGCCGATTTCTCAAGACTGCTGGATCTGCTGCAATTCTTCCGACGGTTCTCCGCGGCGCCGCTGCTCAAACCTCGAAAACCTCGCCGAATAATCGCATCAATGTAGGCGTGATCGGTATGGGCTGGCAGGGTCCCGGTAATACGGAAAACCTGCTGAACCTCTCGGACTGCCAGGTGGTTGCTGCGTGCGACATCGACGCTAATCATCTGCAGGCTGCGGTGAAGAAGATCAACGAAAGCTACGGGAACGAGGACTGCAAGGGCTACCACGATTTCCGCGAGTTGCTGGCGCGCGAGGATATCGACGCCGTGATGATTGCGGTGCCGGATCACTGGCACGAGATCGTGGCGACTGAAGCCGCGCGGCGCAAAAAAGATATTTACGGCGAAAAGCCGCTGGGCCACACCATCGCGGAGCAGCAATCCATTGTGCGCGCGGTGAAGGAGAACGGAATTGTCTGGCAGATGGGGTCGTGGCAGCGCTCCGTTCCGATGTTCCATAAGGCGGCGGAGATCGTTCGGAATGGTCTGATCGGGACGGTTTCGCATGTCGAGGTCGGGCTGCCCGGAAATAATTCCGATTTCGACGGCGTGGGCAAAGAGTCGCTGGCGAAGCTGGCAGCTGCAGGAGTGAAAGCGAACCGGCTGGAAGAGGTAGTTGAGGGCTCGAAAGGCTGGGATTTGCTGGTCACGGATCCGCCCAAGGAACTGGACTACGAGATGTGGGTGGGCCCATCGAAGATGGAGCCGTATATTAGAGCGCGCTCGCACAAGTCGTGGCGGTGGAACTACAACACGGGCGGTGGAGAGCTTCTGGATTGGATTGGGCATCATTGCGACATCGCGCACTGGGGGCTGAATTTCGATCACACTGGACCGTTGGAAGTGGAGGGGAGCGGCGAACTGCCTCCCCGCAATGCGGTCTGGAACAGCGCACCGCGATTCCGTTTTGAGTTGAAGTACCCCGAGAATGTGACGATGACGATCGCCGGCGGCCATCCTGAGATCAGAAGCGGCGTGAAGTGGATCGGCAGCGAGGGATGGGTATGGGTGGACCGTGGCGGATTTGATACCTCGATCGCGGCAGTGAAGCAAGGCAAATACCTGCCGCGTGAGTTGCGCAAGGTGAAGCTCTACACGTCGTCGGATCACATGGAGAACTTCCTGGATTGCATCCGGACCCGGCAGGCAACAGTCACGCCGGTTGAGATCGGGCATAACTCGGCGATTCCGGGGCATCTGTGCCAAATTGCGATGCTGACCGGCAAGAAGATTCGCTGGGATGCAAAGGAAGAGAAGATCCTTGACGATCCGGAAGCCAGCAAACTGATGACGCGGGAGTACCGCGGGCCCTGGAAGATGAGCTAGGGTTCGATACGCGCTTCCGGCGGGCGAGATTGGAGTGCCCGCACACAGTTGCGTGCTGTTGCAGGCAGGCAGTTCAAAGAATCTGGAGGAGTCATGGGGTCCATTACGCGCAGGCATTTCATGGGCGGAGCAGCAGCCGTTGCAGCGTTTTCATCGACGAGGTTTTCGCTGGCCGAGCCTCTGGGGCTGGAACCGGGGATCCAGCTTTACAGCGTACGAGACCAGATGGCGAAGGACTTCGAGGGCACGCTCGCGGCAGTTCGCAAGGCAGGCTACGTTGAGGTTGAGTCTGCCGCGCTGCCGAAGAAATCAGCGGCTGAGATTCGCAAGGCCCTCGACCAGGCGGGGCTGAAGTGCGTGAGCTCGCATCGTTCCTTTGTCGATGTGACAAAGAATCTGGACGCGACGACGGAGTTCGAGAAGACCGTCGGTGTATCGAACATCATCTGCCCAGGTCCGGGACGCCGGAATGCGGGACGGGGACCGCTGACAATCGACGATTGGAAGTACAACGCCGAGGAATTCAATAAAACAGGTGAGAAACTGAAGAAGGCAGGAATTACGTTCGGCTACCATAATCACTGGGTGGAGTTTGCACCTGTTGACGGCAAAGTGCCTTACGAAGAACTGCTTAGCCTGTGCGAGCCAGATAAGACGACCTTCGAGATGGATTGCGGATGGGTCAAGGTGGCAGGGCATGATCCAGTTGCTCTGATGAAGAAATATCCAAATCGCTTCTCGATGTTTCACGTGAAGGATTTCCATCTTCCACCGGACATTTCGGTCGCGAAGCACGATGAGGCGAAGGTGACGGAACTGGGCCGGGGCTCGATCGACTACCGCCCCATCTTTGCCCAGGCAGCGAAGAACCAAAAGATTACCCACGCCTTCGTTGAGCAGGAGGCTTTCGACATTCCGTGGCAAGAGTCGCTGAACGTGGACGCGACTTACCTGAAGAACTTAACCATCTAGGCGGACACAAACGCCCTGAGGATACATGGCTACAACAACTGAAGTAAGAGTGACTCCTGCCCAGAGAATCGCATGGGACTATACCTTTGCGTTCTGGGCTTTGCGCCTATGGCTCGGTGTTCGTGCGCTGTTCGTGGGCATTCAGAAGTATGCGGTGTATAAGGCGGTGGCACAGCCGCTCATCGATCCATCAACAGGTCAGCCGGATGCGAGCGGTGTGATGGTCAACGTGAACGTGAAGTCGTACGCGCTGGCCAACTACGCCGGCGTGCCGACGGCATTGCGCGATAAGTTCGCACACGATCCGATGTTTCCGAAGTTCGCGCTGACGCTTTTCGACAAGATGCTGGGGCCGCTGTTCATCCTTACCGGCATCATGCTGATCATCGGGCTCGGGACTCGGCTTTCGCTGCTTATTCAGGGTTTGCTCTTCATTGCCCTGACGGTCGGCCTGGTGCTGATCGATGAGAACGCCGGCGTGGCCTATCTCGGAATCCATATCGCCCTGGTCGCAGCCGCCTTTGTGCTCGCCCAGCACAACAGGTTTGTGGTTCTCAGAAAATGGTAGATAAGTTGAATCGTCGGGAGTTTATCAGCACGACAGCGGTGGCCGGCGCCGCCATGCTGTTGGAGGCCTGCAAGTCTGACTCGAACGAGCAGAAGGCTGCGGTCAAGAAATCTTCACTGAACAACATCAATGTCGCTCTCATCGGCTACGGCGAAGAGGGCAAGGTCCTGCTGGAATCGCTGCTCAACATCGAAGGCGTGAAACTGGTTGCGCTTTGCGACATCTGGGAATATCACCGTGGCGAAGGGCAGCGTTACCTGCAAAAGCTTGGCAACGATGTGCGCTCGTATGAAAACTACGAGGATCTTCTCGCAAAAGAGAAGGATTTGCAGGCTGTTCTGATTGCGACGCCGGACTTCTGGCACGCGCCGATGACGAACACCTGCCTCAAAGCAGGCCTGGACGTCTACTGCGAAAAGATGATGAGCAACACGATCGACGGTGCGCGCTCGATGGTGAAGACCATGCGCGAGACCGGAAAGCTGTTGCAGATCGGTCATCAGCGACGCAGCAATCCGCGATATCTGTTCACTCTGAACCGGCTGCTGCACGAAGCGAACTTCTGCGGGCGGGTAACCGCTATTCAGGGTCAATGGAATCGCGCCGTCAAGGAAGATTTCGGCTGGCCGAAGAAGTATGAGATGCCGCAGAGCATGCTTGCCAAATACGGCTTCAAGGATATGCACCAATTCCGCAATTGGCGCTGGTTCAAGGGCCTGGGCGGCGGTCCGCTGTCGGACCTTGGGGCGCACCAGATCGATATCTTCAATTGGTGGATGGGCAGGACGCCAAAGTCTGTGATGGCCAGTGGAGGTTTGGATTACTACAAGAACCACGACTGGTACGACAATGCCATGGTGATCTATGAGTTTCCGGTGGACCAGGCGGTAGCGCGCGCCTTCTACCAGGTGCAGACTACGACCAGCGCCGGCGGCGGCTATTACGAGCAGTTCATGGGCGATGACGGGACGATCAGGATGTCAGAAGATCCCGCGATTTGCGCCATCTATCGCGAAGCGCGTGCGACCGCTGTGTCATGGGACGATCTGGCACAGAAGGGCTATGTGAAAGCCAAGCCACTGGCAGCGGACACGGCCAAAGTCGACGTGCGAGAGACGGCTGCACTGGCCGAGTATGAAATCCCCGTGTTCTTCAACAAGCCTCCGCATCAGCCGCATCTTGAGAATTTCTTTAATACAATCCGCGGCACGGCAAAGCTGAACTGCCCGGCCGATGAAGCTTTCTCGAGTGAGTACGTGATTCACAAGGCCAATGAGGCGGTGGCCGCTGAGAAGAAAATCAATATCTCTGACGAAGAAGTGAGAGCCTGAATTCATGAAACGTGTCTTTCTGAGTACATCTCCGATTGTCGCCGCACTCCTTTTTGCAACTGTCGCCCTTGCACAGGACAAGGTGCCGCTGAAAACGCAGTTGCCGAAGCCGCTGTTCGTCGGCACCCCGGTGCCGCTTAACGTGCCGAATCTCGAGCCGCCTCTCAAGGGCAAGCGTGCTGATTTCATGGTTCCAGCGGGCACTGTGAATCTGGCCAAGGGAAAGAAAGTCACAGCAAGTGACGAGAACCCGGTGACGGGAACGCTGGACCTGGTGACGGACGGCGACAAAGCGGGCGATGAGGGTTCGTGGGTTGAACTTGGGCCGGGGAAGCAGTGGGTGCAGATCGATCTGGCGAAGGAAGCCAATATCTACGCTCTTCTTGTGTGGCATTTCCATTCGCAGGCGCGGGTTTATCGCGACGTGGTGGCGCAGGTATCGAACGATCCCAACTTCAAGTCGGGCGTCACGACGATCTTTAACAACGATTTCAAGAACGAAATTGGAGCCGGCGCCGGTCACGATCAGAATTACGTTGAAACGTACCAGGGCAAGCTGATCGATGCCAAAGGCGTGAAGGGGCGCTATGTTCGCCTGTACAGCAACGGCAACACGAGCAACAAGCTGAACGACTACATTGAGGTTGAAGTGTGGGGCAAGCCTGCATGAGCCCGGTGACTCCGGCGAAGCGCTGATGCAGAACGCAGTTCCTCGTTCGCGGTGGGTTCGCTGGTTGGCTTTCGTTGTCGTTGCGCTTCTCGGACTCGCCATTCGCCTGCCGCAACTCGGGGTGCGGCCCATGCACACCGACGAAGCCGTTAACGGGTATATCGTTGGGCAGCTACTCGCTGGAGATACATTCGCCTATGATTCGCGGGACCGCCACGGTCCCGCGCTGGCGGCAGTAGCGTTGCCTCTGGCGAGACTGCAGGGCGCGAAGACCTTTTCTGATCTGACGGAATCAGAGTTACGAATTACATCGGTGGTGGCCGGCACGGTCACGATTCTCATCTTCGGCGCTGCCGCGGAGATGTTCGGGTTCGTGCCCTGTCTGATCGCGGCGCTGCTTTTTGCCTTTGGTCCGCTGCCGGTTTATTACGACCGGTATTTCATCCATGAATCGTTGTTCTGCACGGCTACGTTTGGGCTGATCGTATCGGGGTGGCGCGCGGTGAAGATGCGTACACTGGGTTCCGGAGTGATCGCAGGAGCGTGCGCGGCGGTGATGCTGGCGGCGAAGGAGACAGCGGTTCTGCATTTTACGGCGCTTTTCGTGGCTGCACTAGGCTTCTGGTTCTGGAGTCCGCGTGGGACCGATCCACGCATCCGGCAATGGATCAAGAGCAAAGCGGCGTTGGCTGCCGGAGCCGCGTTCGTCGTGCTGCTCCTCGTTCTCTACACGTGGTTTGGAAGGGATTGGAAAGCGATTCCGATGCTGCTGCATGCGGCGCCTCACCTGTTGGAACGCGCCGGAGGCCAAGGTCATGAGAAGCCGTTCTGGTATTTTGCTCGGCTTCTGACGGGCGGGTGGTCGGGTGGAGTGGTGATTGCGCTTGCCGGCGTCGGATTGTTGATGAGCATTGGCAGGAGCGGCGGCGCGGCCTATAGGTTCCTCGCTATTTATGCAGTGACGATTGCGATGATTTACAGCGCCATCCCTTACAAGACGCCATGGCTGGCTTTGAATCTGTGGCTTCCAGCTACTCTGTTTGTGGGGCTTGCGATTGGCTCATTCTGGAATGCGGCTGCAAACCGCATTCCGAAGATGGCAGCTATTCCTGCGTTCGCAGTGCTGGCTGGATTGATGACGGCATTGCTTGCACACGACACGAAGCAGCGCGTTTTTCTGCATCCGGCGGATGAGACTAATCCCTATGCGTATGCGCACACGACGGAAGATATCCTGGGGCTTGCGCCGGAGATTACCGAGATGGCGCAACGCGATGGTATTCCTAAGCCACGCATCGCGGTTATTGCCTCCGATCCGTGGCCTCTGCCGTGGTATTTGCGGCACTTCTCTGACGTCGGTTTCTGGCAGCCGGGGCAGGCGGTCGGGAAGGCGGATTTCTATATCACCTCGACGGATGCGGCGGAGCGCTACGGAGATCAGTTGCGCGATGACCGCGCGGATTTCTTCGGCGAGAGGCCCGGAGTGCTGATCCTGCTGTGGCTGCCAATGCCGAAGTGAGTGTCTATGTCTGAAATCCATCCATTCAATCACCGCGCGATGGCGACGCATTTTCAGGTACGGATCGCTCATGAAGACAAGGCCTATGCCGCGCAGGCTGCTCAGGCCGCGTTTGATCTGCTGGATCGGCTGGAGGCACGGTTGAGCCGATTTCGGGCGAACAGCGATATTGCGCAGGCAGGTCAGCTGTCGCCGGGCGAACGGATGCGCTTGAGTGAGCCTGCGTTTGGGTGTTTGGCAATCGCCAGGCGAATGGAGGAAGCGACGCGCTCAGCGTTTTGCGCGACGCCGGCGGCGCTGAAGACCCAGGGGTCACTGCCTCAGTGGCGCCTGATCCCCGTGGAACAGTCGATTGAAAGCGTGAGTGGCAGGCTGGAATTCGATCTCGGGGCAATTGGGAAAGGGTTCGCCCTGGACCGCATGGCAGAGTTGATTTACGAGTGGGATTGCGCGTCATTTCTGCTGGTCGCGGGGGGAAGCAGCATCCTTGCCGGAGATGCACCTCCCGAGTTGCCTGGTTGGTCGTGCGGACTCGGGGACGACAATGCACGGCAACGCGTCTATCTGACTCACGCTTCACTGAGCGGATCAGGGTTGGCGGTGAAGGGCGAGCACATTCTCGATCCGCGAACGGGACAGCCTGCGCTACGTCAGAATCGCGCCTGGGTAGTTGCCGAAACTGGGGCTGAATCAGATGCGCTGTCGACGGCGTGCATGGTTTTGAGCGAGCCGGAACTGGAAGAGGCGCTTGCGCAGGACCAGTCCTGGCTCGCTTTTCTGGATGGTGAGGAAGGGGCGCGACCGATTGGTGGCCGACCGCTGCCGATGCCGGCGCCGGCCGTTGACTCGGACCAATCCGAGTAGAGCCGGCGCGCAGCGTCGATTGCGTCTGGGGAAGCTACGATTTCGCGGCGCGTTCCAATGCGGCGATGTCGAATTTGGTCATGCTCATCATCGCTTCCATGCCTTGGGGAGTGCGAACCAGTTCGAGGATGTTGGCGGGGACGATCTGCCAGCTCAGGCCGAATTTGTCTTTGAGCCAACCGCAAGCAACCTCATTGCCGCCGTCGGTGAGTTTTGACCAGTAGCGGTCGATCTCCTGCTGGTTTTCGCAGCGGACGACGAAGGAAATGGCGTCGGTGAACTTGTGATTGGGGCCTCCATTCAGAGCGGTGAACTTGAGTCCGTCGAGTTCGAACGAGACGGTGAGGACCGCACCAGCCGGTGTACTCGGAGTATCGACGCTGCTGCGCATCACGCCGAGTTTTCGTGAGTTGGGGAAGATGGAGACGTAGAAGTCTGCTGCCTCTTCGGCGTTTGAATCAAACCAGAGGAAAGGGGAGAGGCGGGGATAATCCTGAAATGAGCTCATGAGCAATCTCCAGAGGAAATTGTAGTGGGTGGAACTCTCGATGGTCTGGGATCGGGCCAGAGATGAACGCTTGTTGCGGCTTCTTTGGGGACGACTCCGCAGGCTGCGTGCTAACATCCACACATCCGGCTCGCCCCACCGGTTTGAGCCGCGGAGGTCAAAATGAGTCCAACTACCCGGCGTAGTTTCCTCAAGACAGGTCTGGCGGCAGGTGCTGTCGCGACCGTAGGCACCCTCCCGCTGGCCGCAGCCAAGCGCACAGCGACAGACACCGTTGTGCTTGGGCGCTCAAACCTCAACGTGACGCGACTGGCGTTCGGAACAGGAACCGATGGCGGTGCGGTACAGGCCGGGCTGGGCCAGAAGGAGTTCACGCGGCTGGTGCACTACGCGTATGACCACGGGATCCGATTCTTTGAAACAGCCGAGGCTTATCAGACTCCAGCAATGCTGGGCGAAGCGCTGAAGGGATTGCCGCGCGACAGCTACCAGCTGATGAGCAAGGTGACGACCTTCCACGAAGGCATCGATCCGCAGGCGAAGTTCGATGAGCTTCGGCAAACTTCGCAGACCGAGTACTTTGACATCATGCTGCTGCACTGGCAGCATACGGCTGACTGGCCGGAGACCACGAAGCGCTGGCAGGACGGGATCCTCGCGGCGCAGCAAAGAAAGATCATCAAAACTCACGGCGCGTCGGTGCATGGCCTGCCCGCGCTGCGGCAGATGCCGGGTGTGAATTGGCTCGACGTGGGCCTGATCCGCATCAACCACAACGGTGCGCGGATGGATGGACCGACCTATGAGGATACGAATCATCCGGCGAACGTGAGTGAAGTGGTGGATCACATTCACCAGTTGAAGAAGGAAGGACTGGGCGTGATCGGCATGAAGCTGTGCGGGGGCGGCCAATTCCAGAACAGCCATGACGATCGCGTGAAGGCAATGAGGTTTGCATTCCAGAACGCCGGCGTGGACTGCGCGACAGTGGGCTTTAAGAGCACGCAGGAGATCGACGAAGCGATCACAAATATGAATCTGGCGCTGGCATAATCTGCGCGGAATTCTGATGTTGAATTGAAAAGCCGGCCGGCGATGATTCGCACTCGGCCGGCTTTTCATTTCAGGCGATAAAGATTTGCAGTCGATCCCTACGGCTCGAACGAAGGCGGCGCATCTTCGGGAGCGGTGCCCCAGTTCTTGTTCGGCTGCGAACTCAGCTCGAAATCGAGTGTTCCGCCGTGTTCGACGAAGCTCTCCGGAAGCCAGGTCTTGTTCGATGGCTTCCCGTTTACTTTCAGGCCCTGCACATACGGAGCATCCGTCGCTGCGCCGCTTGCGTTGATCACGATGTCGCCGCCGGTGCGATGGATGGAGATCTTTTTGAACAGAGGGCTGCCGAGGACGAGTTCTGCGCGGCCCGGAATTTCCGGATACATGCCGATCGCCGACCAGACGTACCACGAGGACATTTCGCCGAGGTCGTCGTTGCCGGGCATGCCTTTGGGCGAGTTTGTCCAGATGGTGTTGAGGACTTTGCGGACGGCCTCCTGCGTCTTCCAGGGCTGGCCGAGGAAATCGAAGAGCCATGGCGTTTCAATAGAGGGCTCATTGTCGAGCTCAGCATGTAATCCGCCGGATTTGGTTACGGCCAGGGTTCCGTCGGGGTTGTAGAAGAAGGCGTTGAGGCGCTGGCTGGCTTTCTCCATGCCGCCGAGCATGGTGAACAGGCCTTTCGCGTTGAAAGGCACCATCCAGAGATATTGAGCGGCGCTGCCCTCAACGAAGCCGTCGTCGGATGCGGGATCGAACTTGGGCCATGAGCCGTCAGCATTGCGGTTCTGGATGTATCCGCCTTCAGGTGTGGCTTGCGGATTGAAGATGTTCTTCCAGTACTGCGCGCGCTCGAGGAACTGCTTTTGTGTCGCGGCATCGCCCTGGCGACGGGCGAGTTCGGAGATGGCGAAGTCGGCGGTGACGTCTTCGAGTGTGTCGGCAGCGGGTCCCCACGCGTTGGCGCCCACAGGAATGTAATGGAGCGAGAGCCACTTGTCCAGCGATGGGCGCTGGCCCACGCATTCGACTTCGCAGCCCTCTTTACTGAGGTCGTGCGCGGTGGGCACGGTGGCGGCTGTGAGCAGCGAGCGATATGCGGATTTTACGTCGAAGTTTTTGCCACCGAAGGCGAGGATGTCGGCGATGGCCGGCGCGGCAGGGTCGCCGTTCATCACATGCGTGATGCCGGCGTTGTGCGTCCAACGATCCCATTCGCCGCCGTTCTGATTCGCCTGGTTGAGAAGCGATTGCGCGAAGTCTCCAGCAACGTCGGGGGCGAGGAGCGCCAGAAGCTGTAGCTGCGATCGGTAGACATCCCAACCAGAGAAGGTGCTATATTGCGCCTTCTGCGGAGCGGCGACCCGATGGATGTCTCCGTCCATTCCGAGATAGCGGCCGTCGACGTCGCTGTAGAGGTTCTCGCCCGTCAGAGAGTGATAGAGAGCGGTGTAAAAGACCGTCCGCTCATCAGGGGTGCCGCCTTCGATCTGAATGCGGCTGAGGATCTGGTTCCACGCGGAGTGCGATTTGTCGCGAATGGACTGAAAGGATGTTCCGGCGGGATTCTCAGCGCGGAGATTGGCTTCGGCATTTTGCTGGCTGACGTAGGAGATTCCGACCCGCACCCCGACTGCTGCTGATTTCGAAGTGTCGAGCACGACCCAACCGCCGGAGCCCTTGCCGGGTGGAACAAAGCCCTTTTCGCCGTACGTTGTTCCGCCTCTTGCGTCGGTGGCACCCGGGTGCACAGCCATATCTTCCCATGTGCCGGTGCTCAGAAAGGGAGTATCGAAGTGAGCGACGAAGTAGAGCGTGTAGTAGCTGCGGCGGTCGGCAGTGCCGATGTAACCGCAGAAGTTTCCGCTCGTCACGGAACCAGAGATCGTTTTCGTTCTGGCATCGATGTGGAGGTGTGCGTCGCTGCTGCCGGGCTCGGAGTAAGCAGTGCGAATCAGCATGACAGCGGGCTTGCCCTGAGGATACGTGAACCGGCCTGATCCGGTACGAAGCGTGGCCGTCAGCTCAGCGCTTGCGCCGTTGTCGAGAGCGACTTTATAGTAGCCGGCTTGCGCCGTCTCGTTGTCGTGAGAGAAGGTGCTGCCATATTTTTCCGCGTCGAGATCGTCGGCGGGTGACGTGCTGATTTCGCCGACGTAGGGCATAAGGGGGATATCGCCGCTGGCGCCGGCGCAACCTGTTCCCATGAGATGCGTGAGCGAAAAGCCGTTGATGCGGTTGGAGGAATATTCATAGCCGCCGGGAGCTGCGGGACGGCCGCGGTCATCGCGCATCGAGCCGGGAACACCCTGCACCTGGCGACGCGGATGATTGCGTGGCTCTTCGGGGCTCCATGCAACCATGCCAAGCGGCAAGGTCGCACCGGGATAGTCGTTGCCGCCGTTTGTGGTGCCGATGAGAGGATTGACGAGCGCGGCTGGATTGCCAGAGCTTTTTGGCGAGGGTTGGCTCGGTTGTGAGTAGGCAACGGTGGTAGATATCAGAATAAGAAAAAGAAGAATTCGAAAATTGGTCCAGTTTGAGTTGCGCAAAGAGGTCAACTCCATCAGCGGGATCGTATGCGATCGAACGCGCACATGATGGCATTGTAGCGGTCACACGTTGTGCCGCGAGCGATGGGGCCCTAGCGCAACAGTGCGGAAGCAGACCAGAGGATGGGCGCCTGCCCGTGATAATCGCCGGTTCTTCGTTTGCGCTCGAGGTAGTATTCGAGATCGTTCTTCTTGTTGGTGCCTTCACAGACGCTGGTGACATCGCTGTTCTGGTCAACGTAGCCGGAGACGGCGATCCACGCTTTGCGCGCCGCGGGCCCGTAGGCAAGCGGATCGAGCCAGCCGTTTTTTACGCCTGAGATCAGCGCAAAGGTGAACATGCCGGAACTGGAGGTTTCGGGCCATGCCTCTTCGTGATCGATGAGCTGACGCCACATGCCGTCTTTGCCTTGATACTTCAGGAGCGCGGCCATCATTGCCTTGTAGCCCTTAAGAATGCGTGCGCGCTGAGGATGATCGGCGGGGAGGTCGCGCAGCATCTCCGACATGCCAGCTGCCACCCACCCATCGCCGCGTCCCCAAAAGAAGGGCACGTCTGGAGCGTGATAGAAGAGCCCGTTTGGCTGCTGCAGCTTGTCGAGGTATGCGACCATCTCGAGCGCGGCGCGATCGAGATATTTCTTGTCTCCGGTTGCGCGGTATGCCTGGAGCTGAAGGATCGTGAGCATGTACATGTCGTCGATCCAAAAGCGAGTTTCGGCGGAGAGGCCGTCGGGCTGCGGATTCTCCCACTGGCGATCGGCGAACTCTTTGCCGTAGGAGAGGTATTTGGGATCCTTGTTGAGGATGAAGATTTCGAGGGGCACAGCGCCGAAGATCTCGTCATCGACGTGGCGTCGCTGGCCGATCAGGTTGGTTTCAGCGCCGCCGGGCAGCAAAGGGTCGAAGCGATTTACCAGTTTGTTCTGCAACTCCTTGTCGGCTGTGAGGTGCGCGAAGGTCAGGGCTCCGTACCAGGTGCCAACCTCGCCATAGAAGATGGAATGCCCCTGGTGCGGAGTGGTAACGAAATGCTCAGCGACACGCTTCCCAACTTCCTGGGGTGACGTGCCCGGAGGCCAATTGCTGAAGTAGTCCTGCTGGGCCGAGGCGCCGATGGCGCCCAGGAATAATGGCAATGCTATTGCGAAAATCCGCGTAGCTAAGTTCATCTTGTGCATTTCGTTCTCCGCGAAAGCTCTGGAGCGATGGTAGATCAGAGGCTCTTGTTGTCGGCGTTGCTTAGTACAGTGTCTGCCGCAGCCCGGCTCCAGCCGATGCGGAAGTCTTTGACGCCGCGCAGTGCGAATGCGCCTTCCGGGGCGCGTGGCGCAGTGATGGCGAAGAAGTCCGCGCGATCCACATCGTTCAGGTAGAACGCCGGGCGGGCATCTGGCGCAACATTTGCTATCTCGACGTGACTCATTTCGACATTGCGCATGTGGCGCATGAAGAAGCCCGAAGTGGGTGTAGGTCCGAACCTGCCGGGATCGGGATACTCATGTTCCTGCTCCGGTGGAACGATCTTCGCCATGTCCGCGGTTCCGCCGCCGGCGGTTTCGATGTAGATGTCGGAGAGCTTCACATCTTCAATCATGCTTCCCGGGATTCCGGTGAGGATGGAGCCCTGACGCTGGGGTGCGTTGAAGCAGGTGAGATTGCTGATGAGGACGCGCTTCATGGTTCCGATTTTTGTGCTCTCTTTCGGACCACGAAGGCGGGCGCCCAGGCGCATGAAGATTGGTCCACTGTAGAGATCGCGCATGGTGGTGTTGGTGATGGTGAAGTCCTCAAGGAGTGCGCCGTCTACGCTTTCAAGGGCGTAACCGAGGCATCCTTCGAAGACGCAGTTTGAAATGGTGACATTGATGAATCCGCCATTGGATTCCGTGCCACACTTAATGCGGCCGGTGCGTCCAACGCGTTCGCCCTCGCTGTATTTCTTGAAGGTGCCATCGAGAACTGAGCCGAGGACGTAGGAGCCAGTCACCAGGCAATTTGTAATAGTGAGATTGCGGGTCGGGCGGGCGTAGCCGAGTGCGTAACTAGATTTGGGGCAGATGCCGTCGTCCCAAGGCGAGTTGACCGTGCAGTTGGAGACGCGCACGTTCTGGCAGCAGTCGATATCGATACCGTCGCGGTCGGTGTCGATCTTGAGATTGTCGATGGTAAGGTTGTCGACACCCGTGAGCAGGAGGCCGAAGTGACCGCCTTTGAGAATCGAGAAATCGCGCAGGATCAGGTTCCGGCAATTTTTGAGCGCGATGGCCTTGTTGCCAACCCCGGCCTGCTCGGCAACGTAGATCGGGTAATTGCCCCTTGCCGCGCGATTGGCTCCGAAGCTGAGTCCTTTTCCATAGATGAGACCGGGACCCGTGATGCTGAAGTCATGGATGCCTTCGCCCCAGATAAGGGAGTTATGCCAGTGATTATGGCCGTAGTCCTGATAGTCCTCCCAGGGAGTGTTGGGCTCGGCCGCATCGTACTTCCCTCCGTTGTAGCCGGTTTGCTGGCCGGGCAGTGGAGAATCAGCGGCGATGATGGTACAGCCCTGGCCAAGATGAAGTTGTACCTGGCTTTTGAGACGAAGAGAGAAGCACAGGTAGTTTCCAGCTGGAAAGAGAACCAGTCCTCCGCCCGCGGCCGCAGCTGCGTCGATGGCGCGGTTGATCGCGTCTGTGTCGAGGGTCTTGCCGTCACCGGATGCGCCGTATTTGCGGACATCGAAGATGGCTCGAGTGGATGTGCTGGATTCAGCTTCGCCGGAGGGCGATGCCGCGAACGAGATTGCGGGGATGGCTGTGGCAGCGACTCCGAGACCGCCCTTGCGCAAAAACTCCCGGCGCATGGAATTGAAACTGTTCATCGATGATCACCTTTGAATTTTGATCAGAGAAGCCCGACCGCACCTCGCCTTATTGTTTGTAGTCGGAAGCGAATGAGTCGGCCTCATGATTCAATTCGGTTGCATTTGTGTTTTGCGAATACAGGACAACGCGATAGCGGAAGGTCGCCGTTTGACCTTTGTCGAGTGTGAAGTTGAAGGGCGTCTCCTTTGGGTTGAAGATACTCCTCCCCAGCGGATTCGCCGCAAACAGGCCATACCCGCGGGCATGCCAGTAGGTTGGATAGCCAGGATTACCCGGATGATCGAAGATGGCGATTGTGACGGTATGGTCGTCTGTATGGCCGGTCAGCGAGCACCAGCGCCCGCGCGTCCCCCATGCGGCATCACCTTCGACACCTTCGCTGGTGAGGTAGACGCCGGTCGCTCCTGAAGTGTCGGTTGCGGCGACCTTCGTTGCCCTGCCGCTCGCATCGGTGAACACCCCGCCCTTTTCAGTGGGCGATTCGAGCCAATGAGCGACACGCAGCCCGAGCAGCCCTTCCTTGTCGTCATGGAAGATGACACGATCAAGCGCTTTCAACGTGATGATTTGATCGATCACGCGCGCGTGATTGCGCCGCGAGAAGACATAGCGCGTAGTCTGGTCGAGAATCGGTTGGTTCTGTCCGGTGACCCATGTTGATTCGACATTGAGTTCACCGCTGTCCGGGCCGCTGCGAGTGCTCAAGATCTTCTGGAAGACGACATCACCCATTTTGGGACGGTTCTCGGGTTTGATCGCGTCGGAGTTGTTCCAGAAGTCGAAGCCATTTGCGTTTCCGTAGTTGAACCACAGGCCTGCGTGATGTGGATGATCGACGCGTTCGCCGGGGCGCGGTTGGAGAGGATATCCGCGGGTCACGGTGATGCCATTGTCTGTGATGAGGGGAAACAGAGTGGGCTTCTTCAGCGTTGCAGGCCAGATATAAGCGGTAAACGGTTTGCCGTCGATGGTGATGTCGACGCGTCGCTGCGCCTCATTGGGTGTGACCTTTATTCCCTTTGCCGCGTCTGCGGCATACGCGTATGAGAGGAGCAGCATGATCGCCGCGAGAGCCGAGACGGCGCCCATCCTACGCATAGACCTTTCCTCCAGCGAGCACCTGCTGCGTTTTATCGTCGAAAGTTACCTTCTGGCCTGTCTGAATAGCGGCGACGTTCATGCAGAGTGCGATGGAATGGCTGTATCCGGCTTCGATGGGTGCATTGGGAGTTTTTCGCGAGCGAACGCATTCCATCCAGTTGCGCATATTGGCGGAGGTTTGCGGATCTGCGCCGGTATCCGCCGCGGTGGAGGCTTGTTCTGCGTGTTCCACGAGCGAGAAGCTGGGAAGCAGGTTGGCATTCATTCCCATCTCTGCGGCCGATCGAGCGGTTAAACCACCATCCGGCGTTACGGTCTGCTTGTCCATATCGATCATGCCGCCGTTGGAGTAGTACAACTCCTTCACTCCGCCGGCTGAATTGGTGAAGCGGGAAGTGTATTGCACCTGGAATCCCTTGCTGGGATCGTCGAGCGGGCCGTAATCGAAGACCGCGGTCATGGTATCCCAATTCTGGCGGCCGTCCTTCCAGAGATAGATCCCGCCGTTGGCGACGACGCTGCGTGGATGCGGCAGGCCGGTGAACCAGTGGACTGTATCGATCTGGTGAACGAGCCATTGATCGGGAATGCCGGAAGAGTAGGGCCAGAAAAGGCGAAACTCAAGATACTTCCGCGCGTCAAACGGCTCGTAGGGACGGTCGAGGAGGTAGCGCTTCCAATCAGTGTCCTGCTCTTTAAGGAGAGGAACGACCTTGGGGCGGCGCCAGCGGCCGGGCTGGTTGACGTTCCACGTCATCTCGACCATGACGATGTCGCCGAATTTGCCGGACTGGATGTATTCGGCGGCTTTCTGATAACTGGGCGTACTGCGGCGCTGCGTTCCGATCTGAACGATCTTGCCAGTTCTCTTGACGGCCTCAAGGAACTTGCGGGCATCCTGCATGGTGTGCGCTGTCGGCTTTTCAACATAGGCGTCGCGTCCGGCATTGACTGCTTCAACGCCGTGTAACGCATGCTGGAAATCGGCAGTGGCGATAAGGACAGCATCAACATCTTTGCGGGCATACAATTCGTCATTGTTTCGGACGGCTTCTACATGGCCACCACCGAGCTTTTCAACGTAGGCGACTCCTTCTTCGCGGCGTTTGTTCCAGAGATCGGAGACTGCAACGAACTCGAAGTTGAGCTCTTTCGCGTGCTGGAGGAAGGATGGAATCAGGGCGCCCTTCATGCGGTCTCCGCAGCCGACGACGCCGACACGGACTCGCTCATTAGAGCCAATGATTGCGGCATAGCTTCGTGCGTTCCATGTGACTGCGGTAGCAGCGACTGCTGCCGTTCCTGCTTTCAGAAAGTCCCTGCGATTATTTTCGTTGCGGTCCATGAATGTCCTCTTGATCATATGGTCTGAGAGTCTCGAGTATCCGTATTCCGTGAGGGCCACGACTGCGATGCTGAAAATCGAATTGGTTTCATTAATGGAGTTGCTGAAATCGATCGTTTCGAGTGAGTGGTCGGACCACTTCCGGGGGCGCCAAGAATGTTTTCAGATGAGGTAAGCGTTGTCAACCTTCCACCGCCGATCTGTGGCCGGGACTTCGGCTATGATTCTGCGGTGAGTTTTTGGATTTTCTTGAACAGAAGTGCGTCTGACAATGACGCCATCGAGTCGAAGCGGAAACCGAGCAGGCTACGCAAGGCGGGTACGTTCTGAAGCCTGGAGACAAATTGAATCGGCGCCGGAATTGGAGGGATGCGGCGCCGAGAATTCGAAGGAGCTAAAAAATGAATTTCAGGGCGCCCTGCCAAATTCGCGGAGCTCCCGCACCTGTGATTTTGCCGAAAGTGCTGGAGGTGATGGAAAGTTGCGAAGGTGAATTGAAGTTGGGGTGGTTCAGCGCATTGAACGCCTCGATACGCAAATCGAGCTTCGTCCTCTCAGTAATGGGAAAAAATCGGCTGACTTCCGCGTCGAGGTTCGCATATTTCGGCCCTCTGAAGGCATTTCGTCCGAGGTTGCCGAAGGTGCCGTTGGCAGAGTACGCGAACGCGTCCGAGTTGATGTACTGCTGATTTTGAGCGATTGCGTTTCCTGTATAGACGGGTGATCCGGTCAAGCTCGGACGATCGTTGGTGACGTCATCCCCCGAGATATCCCCTTCGGTGATATTGAAGGGAGCGCCATCCGTGATTCTGAGAAGCGGACCAATTTCCCAATTGTTGATGATGGCACCAGCAAAGCCATGCAGGCTGCTGAAGCGGCTGGTGACGACAGCATTGGCATTGAACATGCCGCGATAGTCGAATCCGCAATTGGCGCGATCGAGGCGCGGGTTGTAGGGATCCTCCACTGTGGTTGCGGCGAAATCACCCTGGGCATCTTCGATGTCGATGCAGTGCGACCAGGTGTAGTTTGCGAGAAATGTAAAGAGCGCTGTGCGGTGCTGAATGGTGGCGATGAGGCCGTTGTAGCTTGCGGTCGCTGAGTCGGCCACGAGGACCGTTCCTCCTCCTCCGCCGGTAAACTTGGCGCCTTCGACGGGGTTCTCCAGAACGAGACGGAAGCGTTTACTGTAGTTCGCAGTTGGCGAGCCACCCGTATAAACTGCCGGATTCAGTGGAAAGCCCCAGGTCTGGTGTACGGTTTCATTGCCGATGTAATCGAGCTGGGCCATCCATGCATGGCCCAGCTCTCGCTGGACGCTGGCGGTCCATTGGATCACGTAAGGCGGGTTGAAGTGATGCGGCATGAAGATGTACTGAGCGGTAGCAGGAAACGTGACATCGTGTGGCGGAATCTGAGGCTGGGGGAAGGGATTACCCGGTGAGCTGCCGCCAGACCACGGGTCCGCGAAGTCGAGCGGAGTGGTTGTGGGAACAGTGGAAGCGGCGGTAGCGAATGGAGGATTCTGCTGATTGCGCTGAGCCGTGAAGAAGTTGGGTTCATCGTAGATGAGCGCCCCGCCGATACGAAGGACCGTTTTGCCATTGCCGTCGGGGTTGAATGTCAGGCCGAGGCGAGGCGAGAACTGCCAGATCGAATTCTCAGTGAAAGTTTTGGTAACGCCCTGATCTCCGTAGTAGAAGACACCGGCGGGCGAGTTGGGATAGACGGTGCTGTAGGCATTGTTCAGGAATGAGGTTTCGTTGAATGTAGACCCGCGATGGAAGTAATCAGAGGGCATGTATTCCGGTTGCCAGCGAACGCCCGCCGTGATCACGAGTTCCGGGGTGGCTTTCCATGTGTCCTGAACGTAAAGAGTTGGAATGGGAGCGCGCAGTGAGTTGCCCTGCGCTTTGCTCTGCTCAAAGCCGTGAAGGGCACCGGTGAGGAAATCGAGGATGGCATCGGCCCTTGGCTGTTTGGTCAGGTTCTGCCCCGGACCCCGCTGGCTGAAATCGCCGCTGAAGGTGAACGCGCCGTTCATCTCGTAATGATTGCCGGCATTGAACTGAGAACGCGCAAACTCGCCACCGAAAAGAATCTGGTGTCTGCCACGGACGAAATTTACATCGTCTGCGATCGAGAATGTGTTTACGTTGAAGTGGGAGGGGGCGCATGTGCCGCAGTACAGATTGAATTTGGAACTCGCCGTGAAGCGGAAGAAGTTGGGGTCGTTGTTGTAGATGTTGACTCCGACTGCAGTCGGGCTGACGCCATCGCTTGCGGGGGTGCGGTTGTCACGACGGCGATCAGCCGTGATGTGGATTGAGTTTACGGTGTGGGAACTGAAGACGTAACTCTCCCCGATGGTCAGGGACTGGACTCGCTCCAGGTTGCCAGATGCCGTGGTCACGAGCGCATTGGTTGGCGAGAACGCGGCAGGATGGGCATATCCATCGATGAAGTACCGGCCATAGAGGGTACTTTTCGGAGACAGGTTGGCGTCTACCCTGGTGATGAACTGATTTTCTGTGTAATTGCCGGGAAGAGCGTAGGTGACTTGTCCGGCCGGGTCAGTGGTTTGAGGCAGGAACTTTGCCAATGCCAGCGAGACCGGACTGAAGTAAGAAGGATCTATGTGATTGTTGACGAGCACGTCTCCGGTAATCGGGTTGTAGAGGGGAGTGGCGTCGGAGGCCGAGAAGTCTCCGGCAAGATTGGCAGCGCTGGGGACATACGCGATGTTGTCAGAGGTCTGTTCGTGGTGAATCACTCGTTGATAACCGGCGAAGAAGAAGAGCTTGTCGCGGATGATCGGACCACCGATGGTTCCGCCGAATTGATGCTGATGAAGCTGGTCAGGCGAGTCAGAGAAGAAGTTCGTTGCATCGATCCAATTGTTGCGGATGTATTCAAATGCGGTTCCATGAAATGCGTTGGTGCCGGAGTTGGTGACCACGTTGACTTCACCACCGGGATGCAGACCGCTTTGAGCGCCCATTGCGGTGCTTTCCACGCTGAACTGATTGACCGCATCCGGGAAAGGAAACGGCAGATTGACGTTGGTCATGTAGTCGTTATTGTCGGCTCCGTCGAGCCTGTAATCCGTCTGATTGCCCATTCCGCCAGCGATGGAAATGGACTTGGAACTGAAGAAGTTCTTGCTGCCGACCATGTCGTTGCCGGGGGCGTTTGCGGCACCGCCGGAGAGCACGATGAGGTCGGTCATTTGCCGGCCGTTGAGCGGCAGCTCATTGATTTCCTGCTGGTCGATGGTCTGCTTGAAGGAAGTGTCTTCGGTTTGAAGCGAAATACCATTTGCCTGGACCACGACTTCCTGACTGGTTGATCCGACCGCCAGATTCAGGTTGATTCCGATGTTGCTGCCGACTTCGAGGACGATGCCGGTTCGGGTATAAGTCTTGAATCCGGGAGCTGTGGCTGAGAGGTTGTAGGTTCCTACCGTGAGATTCGGAAAGCTGAACACGCCGCCGCCGCTGCTGAGCGTCTGGTGCTTGACGCCGGTTGCCTGGTTCGTCAGGGTCACCTGAGCGCTTGGGATCACTGCGCCAGAGGAATCGCTCACGGTTCCCTGGATGTTGCCAGTGCCGGCCAACTGGCCAAACGCGGAGGGAGGGGAAAGCAGGGCCGTTGGCAAAGCCAAGGCGAGCATGAGGGTGAGCAGCGCAGAGAGCCGCCGTTTGAGGTGCTTCATGTGTCTTGCCTCCAAAATTTCGCAGGTCCGTCAGATGGCAGGGGAATCTGAGAGGTCCGACCTCTCAATAGCGGAAAAGTTTTGCAGGTGCTTTGGTCTATTGTCAAGAACAACTTGGTCAGGCCCTTCCGAGAACGACAGCAAGCCACATTTGCGGCCTCATCCGTCATTGATTGCGCATGGAAACAGGAGAGATCGATGCGGGCCGGTCGGATCGGATAAGTCATTTGCGCACAGAATTATGCGTCGGGGAGGTTGTGAGGCGATCTTTTGTGGTCTGACCTTGAGAGGGTGTTACGCACTGAACAGTTGCCCGCCTAAATGGAAATTCCGGCTTATTCGTGCTTTGATGAGCAGTGCCCACGTCTTCGACCTGGGCATCTGCAACGTGGAGATTGATCGATGAGCATAGACTTCCGTGGAGTCTGTTGTGGTTTGAGGATGAAGTTGTGTGGGCGCTGGCTCGCCATAGCTGGCCTGCTAGTCTCGTTCGGACCAGCTGCATTTGGAGCTACGACCTGTGATCCGCGACGGTTTGGAGCTAAGGGCGACGGGATCGCGAAAGACACGAAGGCGATTCAGGCAGCTATCGACGCATGCGAGAGAAGCGGGGGAGGAACGGTACGGCTGACAGCAGGCATGTATCTCAGTGCGCCGATCGTGTTGAAGAGCCACGTTACCCTTCAGCTGGATGAGGGCGCAACACTGATCGGATCAGCCGATCATGCCGACTATCCCGCGAAGGTGGAGTTCCGTGAGCGGGGGCTTCAGTCCCTGGTAAGTGCGACCAGTTCCACCGACGTGGCCATCACTGGGAAGGGCGTGATCGACGGAGCGGGCGAAAGCTGGTGGAAGATGGCTCGATCGATCAAGGATGCGGGCGTAATGGGATCGGATCATCCGCGGCCGAGATTGATTGTGTTTGATCATTGCACCGGGGTTCGGATCGAGGGAGTGACGGTCCAGAATTCGCCAATGTGGCAGATTGTTCTTTACTACTCCCACGATGTCGTGGTTCGCAACATCAAGGTACTTGCTCCCGCGAATTCTCCGAATACCGATGCGATCGATCCATTCTCTTCATCGCACGTGTTGATTGATCACATCTTTGCGGATGTGGGTGATGACGACGTGGCCATCAAATCAGGCGTGATCAATTCTCCTGGACCGGATGAACCGAGCCGTGACATCACGATCACTGATTGTACGTTCCTTAATGGGCATGGACTCTCAATCGGCAGCGAGATAGCTGGAGGGGCGAATAACATTCGCGCTGAGCGAATTCATTTCACGGGTACTGACAATGGAATTCGCGTCAAGGCGAATCGTGACCGGGGCAGCGATGTTGGACATCTTTTGTTTCGCGATATCGAGATGAAGAATGTGAAGAATGCCATCATCATCAGCGAGTACTATCCGAAGGTTCTGCCTCCGGAGAACGAGACAGCGCAGCCGATTACCCGGCTCACTCCGAGGTTTCACGATATTACGCTGGAAAACGTAAATGCTTCGGGAGGATCGGTTGCCGGGGCGATCATCGGTCTACCTGAATATCCGATCAAGGGCGTCGTCCTTAGCAATGTAAAGATCAGTGCGCAAAAAGGATTGACGATTGGATACGCAGAAGTGTCGGGTTCAGGTGTGACAGTGCAGGCAGAAGAAGCGCCTTCGATCAAGAAAATGGCGGGCGCAAGGGTATCGTTACAGTGACCAGTCGATCGGAGGCAATGCGCAGGGTTGACCCGCTGATCCATCTACAAATCAAAAAGTACTTGAAGGTGAGTTGGTGTTGCTACCCAGAAATACGGGTGCGATGTGGCGCTCGTAGAGGTTTTCCGTGACATTCCTGGCAATCACATCCTCATGGAGTTCAAGCAGGTCAAGGTAGCGCTGTCCCATTTTGGCGGCGACCTTGAATCCGACATGGAGAAGCTGGCGAAAACTCGGGTTGTATGATGGCGATTTCTCGATGTGGCGCAGGGCAGAGGTGTATTGGCTGGATGTCCATTGCTGCACTGATGAAGGAGAAGGCAGCCGTGCGGGATCGATGTCGATTACAGTCGCGTAGGGGACACAGAGCTCTTCGTGATGGGCATAGGCTTCGCTGTAGATTTCTTTGGCGAGTGCCAGCCCATCACCTTCTGCTTCGGCCAGGCCAATCAATTCCTCGAGCCATGTGGTCCCGGCGGTCTTCAGGTGCACGCCGGCATCGAAACGCTTCATGGCGGTGTGAATCGGGTGGTAGAGAGAGAACTTGTCACTGCCGGAGTGGACGCTGAGTTTCAGGTTGGCAGGCAAGCCGAAGTGATCGACTGCATAGGCGATCGCCGCCAGATCCAGAGCGAATTCATGCTCGAACTGCACAACATCTCCCTGATAGTCGACACCCTTGTTGAATCGGCCGCTGAACTTCGGTGCGATGGTCTGAACGGGAATGCCCTCGTCGGCAATAGCTGCGAGGATGATGAGTAGTTCAAGCGGCGTTTGCGCAGTATCGGTTTCGTCCATTGACACTTCAGGGATGAAGTTACCCTTGCCCCTGGATTTCAGGATAGTCCGATAAACCTCGCCGGCTCGTTTTGCGGCGGCCAGATATTTCTGCGCTGTTTTGCGAAGGAGTTCCGGGCTGATAGTGAAAGCTTTCGGGAAGGACTGAAGGAAGACGGGCACGAGCAGTTCAGGGTGGCGGTTGACGAAGGCGTCAATTTCGGACGCGGGCGCAGGCTGGCCGATGAAGTCGGCGACATCGATCGTGTAGAAATCGCAGGAAGAGATAAAGCGATCGACGGTCTGAGATGTGATATGGTCTGCGTCGCAGTAGTACGAATGTTGCCAGCCAAGGGCCTTGACGGCAGCGTCCGCCGCATGGCGCACAGTTGATGGTTCGGAACCAATGATGGTGTGTTCGCGGTTGGATTTGTTCCATACAGGGATGACCGTGACACCTTGCTTGAGGGCGTTGATGCATGCCTGCAGTTGCGCTTTGGCCTGATGTGCAAATCGATCGCCAACCCCGATCGAATACCTGGGCAATTTCAAACCCTCATTCTGCATAATGTCCCCCTGGAACGTTGCTGCCATCCATTCATTTACGGGTCGCAGGAGTGCGACCGAAGAACCTCTGAAGTGCTACAGTCGTATGTAGAGGTCAGACCACGAGTATACACGCAGCTTGTGGGAGGCGATCAACTGGCATCAGCAGGCGAGATCTGCAATGTTAGTCTGTTCGCAAGCCAAGCATTTCTCAGTCGCAGTTCAGGGAACGAATTTCGGATGCCATCGAAGAGCCACGAGTCGATCAACAGCCATCGAACGATGCAAGTGGTTAACCACGTACGTTTGTTGATCGAGAATGGCACTTTGAAGCCTGGCGACCAAATTCCTCCCGAGCGAGAGTTCGCGCGCGCTCTGAAGATAAGCCGTGCCAGTCTTCGCACGGGAATCGGGCATCTCGCGGCGATGGGAGTGATGAAGATCCGCCATGGGGTAGGAACGTTTATCGTGGACGGTCCGCCTGACTTTGGCAAAACGTCGCTCAGCCTTATGGGAGCATTACACGGATTTCAATCGTGGCAGATGTTTGAAGCACGATTGATCCTGGAGAGCGGCCTTGCTGCACTTGCGGCCGAACGAGGCAAAGAAGAGCACCATGCAGCGCTGGCGGAGGAGGTAGCGGAGATGTTTGCTGCCTTGCATTCGCCCGGCGACTACCTCATCCACGACGTACTTTTTCACCGGATCATCGCGAATGCTTCGGGGAATCCGATCCTTGCTGCGGTCATGGAGACCGTTACGTCGACGATGTACGATGTCCGCCGAAAAACTGTGGAGCGTGCAACTGATCTTCGTGAGTCTGCGGAGATGCACCGGGAGATCTACCGCGCTATACGCGCAAAGAAACCTGAGGAAGCACGGAAGCTGATGATCCAGCACCTACGTATGGCGCAGACGTCGCAAGGCATGGAGGTCCCGACGGAGAAGAAAAGTTCGGGAAATAATACGCGCAAGAAGCGACGCCAAACCGCAAAGTGAGCGGATGAACTTGATACGCGAAACACAAGAGCGTGATGGTTGGCCTTCTCAGGGGACCTGCTGATTGGTTGTTAATGTCACCGCCGAGGGTTAGACAGCCGAAATGAAACTGAATCGCATATTTGCAATCGCATTGTTACTTGCGTGTATGTCCCGGCAGGGCTCCGCGTCGGAGATGCCGTGGTCACAGAGAACTGCTGATGCCGCAATACTGCGCTGGCCAGATGGGCGATGGGTTCCAGCAGGTCAGCATTGGGCCTGGAACTACGAATTGGGAACGCTGCTGGAGGGCATGGATGCGGTCTGGCTGAATACGGCCGATGCGCGGTATTACAACTACATCAAGGCATCGGTCGATCAATTTGTCGAGGCTGATGGATCCATCCCGACCCGAAAGGCAGAGGAGTATCAGCTCGACAACATTCTTCTCGGGCGGCAACTACTTCTGCTCTACGGAGTAACGCAGGAGAAGCGTTATGCAGATGCGGCGCAGACTCTCTACGAGCAATTGATGCACCAGCCGCGCAACCCCGCCGGAGGCTTCTGGCATAAGCAGCGCTATCCCAATCAGATGTGGCTCGATGGACTTTACATGGCAGAGCCGTTTTATGCGGAATATGCTTCCAGGTTCAATCATCCCGAGGGGTTCAAGGACATTACGCATCAGTTTGCGCTGATGGACCAGCACGCGCGGGATCCGAAGACCGGCTTGCTCTATCACGGTTGGGACGAATCGAAGCGCGAGCGCTGGGCGAACAAAGAGACTGGTGTTTCATCGCAATTCTGGGCAAGAGCCATGGGGTGGTACATGATGGCGCTTGTGGACACACTGCCGTTCTACCCCGAGGACGATCCGGGTCGGAAGCAACTGATCGCGCAGCTTGAGCTTGCCGCGGCTGCAGTTTTGCGATACCAGGACACCGCTTCCGGGCTCTGGTACCAGGTGATCGATCAGGGGAGGCGAAAGGGGAACTATCTGGAATCTTCCGCTTCGTGCATGTTTGTCTACGCACTGGCGAAGGGGGTTCGCCGCGGATACCTTCCGCATTAGTATCTCAGCAATGCGGAGCGCGGCTATCGCGGCATCGTGAGCCACTTCGTCCAGAGCAACCCAGGAGACGTGTCGCTGACTGGAACCGTAAAGGTTGGGGGTTTGGGAGGGGAGCCGTACCGCGATGGAAGTTTCGATTACTACACACATGAGAAGGTGGTCACGAACGATCCCAAGGGAGTAGGCGCGTTTCTGCTGGCCAGTACGGAGATTGAGGACGCCCCAAAGGGGAACCGGGTAAAGGCAAAACAGTATTGCTGGATGCGTGGTTTAACAGCCAGAAACGTCCGGACGCGTTTGGGCAGGAGACTTACTTTCATTACAAGTGGAACGATGAGAGCAACAGCGGATATTCGCTGCTGGGCCACATCTTCCGCAGCTACGGAGCAGAGACGAAGACGCTGTACACAGCCCCAAAGCTTGCGAATCTTCAGCAGGCAAATGTGTACATCATCGTGTCTCCGGATACTCCTGCCAAAAATCCCAATCCGCATTACATGACACGCGAGAATGCGGCGCAGATTGTGCAGTGGGTGAAAGCGGGCGGAGTGTTGATGATCCTGGAGAACGATCCCCCGAATGCGGATTTGGAGCATCTCAATTTGCTCTCAGAGCAGTTCGGGATCCATTACAACAATGTTCTTCGCAACCAGGTGGAAGGCAGGAAATTTGAGATGGGAAAGATTGCGATCGCCGGAGGCGGTCCGATCTTTCGCGAAGCCCACGCGGTCTACATGAAAGAGATATGCACGATTACGGCAACAGGTCCAGCAAAGCCGGTGCTTCAGGATCGCGGCGACACTCTCATGGCAGTGGCAAAAGTCGGGAGAGGAACGGTTTTTGCGATGGTGGATCCGTGGCTCTACAACGAATATACGGACGGAAGAAAATTACCGCAGGAATACGACAACTTCGCGGCGGGCAAAGAACTGGTTCGATGGGTGTTGGCGCAGGCTCCGGAATCGCGCTAGAGTTTCGCGGGCCGACAACCCTCATAGCTTCTTTCGATGACATTCAAAATTGTTTTTGCGGATGCGCGTCGTATGAGATTTTTGTGTTCATCTGGCGTGCGGCTGTTCTCGGTTGAGGTTTAGAACGTTCATCGGGCCAGCCAACCTCCATCGACTGCGAGGACGTGGCCATGGACGTAATTGCTGGCACGAGAAGCTAGAAAGACCACCGCCCCTGCGAGGTCTTCCGGCAGTCCCCAACGGCCGGCGGGAATGCGCTCGAGGATCTGACGGGAGCGGACTGGATCACTGCGCAATGCCTGGGTGTTGTCGGTGGCCATGTAGCCGGGCGCGATCGCATTGACGTTGATGCCGGCAGCAGACCATTCATTTGCCAGCGCTTTCGTCAGCTGGCCAACTGCGCCTTTCGCCGCTGCATACGCGGGCACAAAGACGCCGCCTTGAAAAGTAAGCAGCGATGCGATGTTGATAATCTTCCCAGAGTTCTGACGAAGCATATGGACGGCTGCGGACTGGCAGAGTTCGAAGACGCTGGTCAGGTTGGTTTGCAGCACACTGGTCCAGTCGTTGAACGGGTATTCGACGGCTGGGGCGCGACGGATCATCCCCGCATTGTTCACGAGGATGTCGATGGAGCCGAGCGCGGCGATGGTTTCCTCGATCAGTCGGGGAGCAGTTTGCGGGTCCTGCAAATCGCCAATGGTGAAGGCGAACTTGCGACCGGTGGACCGGACCTGCTGAACTACTGAGTCCGGAACATTGCGGGAGCCATGTAGCGCGACATTTGCGCCGGCCTGGGCTAACGCGAGTGCCATGCCTGCGCCGAGACCGCGCGATGCACCTGTGACGAGGGCGTTCTTTCCGTCGAGTTGAAAAAGATCAAGTACTTCAGGCATGGGCAACAACCTCTCTTCCGAAGCCAGCGGGGCTCAGCGAGTCATCAGGAAAAGCTTACATTGACATCGGCGGATGCACGGGCGGGCAGGGTTTGGCGAGCACGAGCGCGAAGCATTGGCGGGTGATCAGGTCAATTGGGGACGTTTGCTGGGATTCTTGGAGGTTGAAAAACATGGAGGCAAAGAAAAGGCGAACGGGCTAGAATGCCTCATGGGCTTCCCCGATGAGCTCTCCTGGGCTCACCCCATCACTCAGGAATGGTTTGTTCGACGGTTCGGAACGCCGACGGAGCCGCAGGCTCTGGGCTGGCCAAGCATACTTGCGGGCAAGCCTACGCTGATCTCTGCACCCACCGGATCGGGCAAGACGCTGGCGGCATTTCTTGTGTGCATCGACCGGCTGTTTAGGCAATCGATTGAAGGCACCCTGCGACCGGCTACTCAGGTTGTGTATGTGTCGCCACTGAAGGCTCTGTCGAATGACATCCAGAAGAATCTCGAAGAACCGCTGAGAGAGATTCAGGAGCTGGCGCTGGAGCGCGGTTGTTTGTCGATGGCGATCCGGACGGCGGTTCGAACTGGCGACACGCTGCAGAAGGAACGCGCGGCTATGCTGCGCCATCCTCCGCACATCCTGGTCACGACACCCGAGTCGCTTTACATTCTTCTGACTTCAAAGCGCAGCCGCGAGCATCTGGCCTGTGTCGAGACAGTGATCGTCGATGAGATTCACGCAGTTGCCGATGACAAGCGAGGGGCTCACCTGGCGCTGTCGCTCGAGCGGCTTGATGCGCTGGTGTGCGGCGAGAACCGGCTTGCTCCGGGCTCATTTATTACAGGGCTGATGAGGGCGCCTCAACGGATTGGGCTATCGGCAACGCAGAATCCAATTGAGCTGGTGGCGGAGTTCCTGACGGGAAGTGCTCAAGCGCGGGAGCCGGCGACCATCGTGCAGGTTGGCCAGAAGCGGCAGATGGATGTGGCCATCGAGGTTCCAAGCGACGAGCTGACCTCGGTGACGTCGCAGGCGATGTGGGAAGAGATCTTCGACAAGCTGGCAGCCTTCACTGATACGCATCGATCAACGCTGGTATTTGTCAACACGCGGAAGCTGGTCGAGAGGGTGTCCTTCGCGCTTACAGAGCGGCTGGGAAATGAAAACGTGGGAGCGCATCACGGCTCGCTGTCTCGCATGCTTCGGCTCGATGCCGAGCGGCGGCTGAAGCGCGGTGAGATCAAGATCCTGGTGGCGACCGCGTCGCTCGAACTCGGAATCGATATCGGAAATGTGGATCTGGTCTGTCAGATTTCGACGACACGATCGATCGCAGTTGCGCTGCAGAGGATTGGCCGTGCAGGGCACTGGCGGGGAGCGATACCGAAGGGACGCTTGTTTGCGACGACCCGCGATGATCTGCTGGAGCAGGCGGCGCTCGTACGCAAATTGCGCAATGGAGAGTTGGACCGGCTTGAAGTTCCTCCGCAGCCGATCGATGTACTGATGCAGCAACTTGTAGCTGCATGCGGAGCGGAGCCTTGGCATAAACGATCTTTGTATGAAGTAGTGCGCCGCGCTTATCCGTATCGGGATCTCACGTGGGAACAGTACGAAGAGATCGTCGGAATTCTCGGAAATGGAATCGAGTCGAGCCGCGGGCGATACGGAGCTTACCTGCTGCAGGACGGGGTACACGGTGAGCTGCATCCGCGTCGCGGTGCGCGAATGATTGCTATCTCGAATGGAGGGGCGATTCCGGATACGGCACTGTTCAACGTGATTCTGCAGCCGGAGAACGTGCAGATTGCGACGCTGGACGAGCACTTCGCGGTGGACTCGAGCCCGGGAGACGTGATCCTGCTGGGAAACAACAGTTGGCGCGTGCAACGAATTGAAGCGGCAGGGCAGGTGCATGTGGAGGACGCGCACGGAGCGCCACCGAGCGTGCCATTCTGGACGGGAGAAGCTCCGCAGCGGACGGATGTTCTGTCAGAGGGTGTAAGCGCGCTGAGAGAGGAGATCTCGGAGCGCACGCGGAACGTTTCGCCTGAGTACATTTCGCCAGCGCAGCCTGACGTCGTATCCGCTTGTGGCTGGCTCATGGAGGAGTGTGGAGTCTGCCAGTGGGGTGCGCAACAGCTTGTGTCATACATGGTCGCGGGGCGCGCAGTACTGGGTGCGGTACCGACGACGGACACGATTATTGCAGAGCGCTTTTTCGATGACGGCGGAGGAATGCAGTTGATTCTGCACGCTCCGTTCGGCGGACGGATCAACAAGGCATGGGGATTGGCGCTGCGCAAACGATTCTGCCGCGGATTCAATTTCGAACTGCAGGCTGCTGCGACAGACAACGGCATCAACATTTCTCTGGCGGAGCAGCACAGCTTTCCGCTGTCAGATGTCTTTCAGTTTCTGACTGAAGTGACGACACGCAGTTTGCTGGAGCAGGCGTCTCTGGCCGCGCCTGTGTTCAAGACGCGTTGGCGCTGGGCGGCGGGGCGAAGCCTTCAGTTGTTGCGGAATTCAAAAGGGAAGCGGATTGCACCGCAGGTGCAGCGGACGCGTTCGGAGGATCTGCTGGCGAGCGTATTTCCGCAGGCGGCGGCGTGCTTTGAAAACATTGAGGGAGACATCCAGATTCCGGATCACCCGCTGGTGAGGGAAGTAATGCAGGACGTACTTCAGGAAGCGATGGATCTGAATGGCTTGCTGGGCGTGCTGCGCGGAATTCAGGATGGGAGCATCGAATGCCTCGCCGTCGACACTCCAGTGCCGTCGCAGTTTGCGCATGAGCTGATCAATGCGAATCCATACGCATTCCTCGACGAGGCAGGGCTGGAGGAGCGCAGAGCGCGAGCCGTGTCGCTGAGCCGGGAGATTCCTGCGAGTGTTCTGGAACATCCGGGAAGGCTGGATGTTGCCGCGATTGCGACAGTCCGTGCCCAGTGCTGGCCGGATGTACGCGATCATCATGAGCTTCACGACCTGCTGATGAGCGTCGTAATGATGCCTGTGTCGATGATCGACGAGCAACGATGCCAGCACTGGCCTCTGCTGTTCGAAAGGCTGACGCACGGCGGGCGAGGGCAGATTGTTCAGCAGAACGGAGCAGAGCATTGGATTGCGAGTGAGCGCCTCCCTTTTGCCGATGCTCTGTGGAGTGGGACGAGCACCGCCGGAGAGTTGCGCGAGGAAGCGCTTCGCAAATGCATTCAGGGATGGATCCAGATTCTGGGTCCCGTGACGGCCACCCGCTTTGCCGGGCTCTTCTCGATTGATCCGGTGCAGGTATACCACGGGTTTCTCTCGCTTGAAACACAGGGCCTGCTGATGCGCGGAGTTTTCGAAGGTGCGCCGACGGCCGAAGAGCTCAATGTGGAGTGGTGCGAGCGCCGCATTCTGCAGCGTATTCACAAGCTGACAATTATGAGCCGGCGGCGTCAGGTAGAGCCGGTTTCGCCCGCAGTGTTTATGCAGTGGCTGCTGGGGTGGCAGCATGTCGCGCAGCAGAGCCAGGTCTCGGGAGAGGACGGATTGCTTGAGGCGATCTCGAAACTGGAGGGCTTCGAAGCGCCGGCGGTGGAGTGGGAGAGATCGATCCTGCCAGCGCGCGTTGCCAATTACGATCCGCGCTGGCTCGATCAGCTGTGTCTTTCAGGCGTAGTGGGATGGGGGCGCGTCTCGCCGCATCCGGCTTTTCATGAAGGAAACGGCAGCGGACCGCAGCGCGTGATTCCCAGCAATGCCGCTCCCATCACGTTCTATATGCGCGACTCTGCGGCGTGGCTGGACTATGCGATGAGCGAGCAGGCCGTGGATGAAGCGAAGCTCAGGCAAGCTTTGACGTCGAATGCGCTGCGCGTGTGGGAGATGCAGAAGAGCAGAGGCGCTTGCTTCGCAGAAGAGATTGAACGCAGCCTTGGACTGGCCTCGATCGAGGTCGAACATGCCTTATGGGAGCTTGCCGCGGCCGGGCTCGCTGCCGCGGACGGATTCGACCAGCTGCGATCGATGATTGATCCGGAGCGGCGACGCGCGGCGAATACAAGTTTTCGCAAGGCGCGCAGTGCGGCGGGCCGGTGGTCGTTGTTGCGCAATGACGCTCCGCAGCCGGAAGACGCCATCGAGCTGGCGCGCTTCAGAGATAAGGCAATTGAATCGGCCGCGCACGTGGTGCTGAATCGGTATGGCGTGGTGTTCCGGGACTTGCTCGTGTTTGAGTCGAATGTGCCGCGATGGGGGCAGTTGCTGCGGATGTTTCGGCGGCTTGAAGATCGTGGGGTGGTGCGCGGAGGGCGGTTTGTCGCGGGATTCGGGGGCGAGCAGTTCGCGCTGCCCGATGCCATGGATAGCCTGAACGCGGCGAAACATCGGGAACTCAAGGCAGAGATTACGATTGCGGGCGCTGATCCCCTGAACCTGGCCGGAATCCTTTTTCCCGGTGAGCGCGTTCCCGCCGCGCCGGGACGACGATTCGTTCTGACGAAAGAAATGTTCGAGCGATCTGGCGGCGACGGACCACAGCAGCCGAAGCGAGTTGAGCGGGTGAGGCCGCGAAGCGCAGTTCCCATCCGCCCCGCACGCATGAACGACGTTCAAAGACCGATGTTGTTTGAAATACCTTCGAATGCCTGAGGCGGCAACGGCCTGAGGCCTCAGGGAGCGCTGGGCAGGAGCTTGCGAGTGCCTTCCGAGTTTCGCGCAGCAACGATCTGGAGAGATTCAGCGAAGCGCGGTTGGCGGATGTTATCGAGGAGGCGCTTCCAGTGGACCAGTCCGGAGATGATCTGCTGGTCCTTGTCGGCGAAATTCACATTGCCGGCCCAGACGCCGTGGTGGAAGTGTTCGAAGGAAGGCGGCTTCTCGACCTCGCCGATTGGTTTGCCTCCTGATCCGAGCATGAGAAACACTGCCCCAGAAAACATGTGTAGAGCCTGGCGCATGAGGAAGAAGCGTGCGCGCTGATATGGGTCGGCTGGCTGGTTGAAGTAGGTCTCAAGAAGCGCGAATTCATCTGACTCGGTACTGACGAGATAATTGGCGACAACGGAAAGATCGAAGTAGCGATCGTTGAGAAATGCTGCCTGCCAGTCGACCAGCCAGACTCGGCGCCCATCGAAAAGGATGTTGTCGGGCTTGAGATCCATGTGCGACGAGACCATGTCCGCATCGAGACGCGGGTAGGTTTCGCAGATCTGACGGTAGTGGCCGAAAGCTTCATCAATCTCCTGCTGAGGCATGACAGCCGCATCGCGGAAACGCCAGATGAATCCGTTGTGGGCGGTCACGAAGTTGAATTCCTTGGGGAATGGCGGCAGAGCGTGGAGCGCGCGCAGCGTGCGGGGAAGAAGATGCGACGCCACGGAGATCGGGAGGGGAGAGGCTTCGACAAAGTCAGTGATGGAGACTCCGTCGTCTGTGCTGTCGTAAAGAACACGGGGAGTGAGGCCTGCATCCGATGCGGCGCGCATGCAGGCATAGATGCGGTTCGGATCCATCTGCTCGGTGATGCGGGTCATGATGCGCAGCAGATACGGACTGCCGTTGACCACGATGCGGAAGACGAGGTCGGAGCTGAGACCTCGCGTCATTTTGGAGATGTCGTCGATGGTGGTTGTGCCGAACGCTTCCTGCAAGCCGCGCGAGACAGCCTCACTCTTTTCCTGAGGGATCATAGGCCTCCGGTTTTGTTGTTCGTAGATTGAGCTTCGATTGGCGAGACTACCGGAATGCGAAGAAAAATACAGGCTGTTTTCTCTTGCCGAATGTTGCTAATCTAAAAATGGCAGAGGACGGGATGAATGTTCCGGACCGCCACTAAAATTCCTAGCCGCCCAGATGGGCGGTTTTTCTTTTGGTGGGCTCCCACCCAAGCAGAGCTTGGATGGGGCATCCGGTTTGTGAGTGAGTTAACGAGCTGTGCGGCTGTTTTGACGGATGGTCTTGATCTCTGCCGACGGGATGTGGAGGAATTCTAGGAATTCCTGGTGCTCTTCAGGTGCGGAGCGTTCGAACTCAGCGTGCCAGCGGTTCATCTGGTCTTCAGTGAAACCGCAGGATTTCATGATGGAGATCCATTTTTCCTTGGTGATCATGTCTGCCTTTCGCAGCGCCTTTGTCCCCAGCAGCCGAACGATCGCCTGCTGATGAGCGCGGAGCTGATTGATCTCGGCGTCCAGTTCGACCAGACGCCGCTTGAGCACCTCAGACGCATCGCCGCCGCGGAGGGAACGCGTCTTGAGGATGGCGCGGATGTCATCGAGAGTAAGCCCGGCCTTGCGATAAGCGCGAATGGCGCTCAGGCGCTCGGCATCGGACTGGCGATAACACCGGTAATTCCCGCTGCTGCGCAGCGGCGGGGGCATCAAACCGATCGATTCGTAGTACAGCAGGGCGGTGCGGCTCACGCCGCATTGCCGGGCGAGTTTGGTTACCGTCAACATCGTCCATCTCCACTGTGAACCCTACAGTTATAGACGGGTCAAGAGGGTCGATGAAGAAAATGTTCAGAGTGGCTTCGATAGTGGCATCGTCCAGGAGCGTACCGCTACTGAATGCGAACACGGACGGGCTTTGCGGGAACGTGGCCCGAGACCATCAGGCCGTGAACTTCGGGCAAGGCAGCAACCTGCTCGATACGATTTTCGGCGGCCAGATATCCCGCTTTGATCTCGTAGGTCCCCGGCATGTGCGTTATTTCCTTCAGAGTCGTCCGCCAGATCCTGCTCTCTCCCGGCTTCAGAAATACATAGTGTTTCAGCTCTTCCGAAGGGATGAATTGGCCAAACAGCCAACTTCCGCCACAGCTTTTGTTTGAACTCGAGGCTCGCTTGCCTTCCGGCGTAAAGATGTCGGCACTGAATCCCGAGCGGCAGGTCTCAATAAAGTCGCCGAAGTGATTGGGAAGCCACGCACCCTTCGGGCCGACGGTGAGCTTCACCATCACTCCGAGATCCTGGCCCGCTCGAATGACTTTGTGATCCACAGAAGCGGTGACTACGACAAGGTCAGTCCCGCGATCGGGCATCTGCGCTGCGGCAACAAACGAACTGCAAACGAGAACGCAGAGGAGGATTGTGCTTATGTCAGCTTTCGATCCGGCGATACTCATTGCTTTCTCTTGAAGGCCGATGCGGGAAGCGTGAGAGTGCCAATGCGGCCGCTGTTTTCGTCGATGACGACGATCCGGAGTGCACCTGTGTCGGGCAGTGCCTTGATTTGCTGGTCGACATCGATGCCTTCTTTAAGAACCTTCTCATAGGTGGAGGGTTTGAGGCGCATGGCGAGCGTCTCCCCATCGATGTTTGCGTGGAAGAGGGCGTCGTCGCGCTGGACGAGGAAGATGTCAAGCTTGTCCATCCACAGGCCAGCCTGCTGAGCAAGCGCGAGGTCGGTTGCAGCGACGTTGAGTTTGACGGCGGCTGGATTGGAGTTGGCCGCGGGAGTGGCGGTCAGGGCGATTTCGCTGAAGTCGGCGGGACGCCAGACAGCGTTCTGGAAGCGCTCTTTGAGAGTGGCGGGTTCTTTTTCGTAAAGATAGCCGGTGCGGTAGCGGAGCGTGATGTCGCGGCGGCTCGTTAGTTTCACGACGAGATGGTGGTAGCTGCCGTCCGCAGAACTGTCGGGAGTGAAGCTGAGCGTGTAGGCAGCGCGTCCGTCGTTGACGATGGAGTCGAGTTCTGCAGCGATGTCGCTGGCGCGACGCAGAGCGCGACCACCGGTGGCCTGTGCCAGTTCGCGGAAAGTCCCCTGGATGGGATGTGTGTCCTGCTGCAGTTGCGCGGTGAGGCGGCCGGGGTTGATGTCGCGCTGGGCTTTCTTTTGTAGCTGTGTTAGTTCATCATTGCCCATCGAGTCTTTTCCGCTTGTACCCGGGGCGCCGGCCCCCGTCGGGAGATCGGGTGCTGTCGGGTTGACCTGCACATTCGCGTGCTGGAAGTTGGCTCCGACGACGTTGCTCTCCAGTTGGGAACTGTCGAGGGGATAGATGCTGATCTGAGCTTCGTTCAAGGCTTCCCTTGCCTTGAGCGAGAGCGGATCGAGATACTTGTCGCCTTTCTCCTGCTCAGGCGCCTTTTCGCTGAAATCGGCGAGCACGTTATCGCTCGCCACCCAGATGAGGCTCTTGTGCCCTTTGAATGCAGCGACGTGGCGCGCAACCCAGACGAGGTATTGCAGAGCATCCTGGCCCGGGCTGTCCCCGAGAGATCGAAGTTGAATATCGGGAGGTGCCCCCAAGTCTTCCGCACCGGAAGATAGGTTGCCGTTCACTTTGGGCAGGTCGTACCTGCTGTGAACGTACTCCATCTGCTGGCGATTGCGCAGTTCCTCGTTCGCGGATTGGGAGAGATCCTGTGCGCTGGGCATCCAGTTGCGGAGTGTGGCGGCAAGTTGCTCATGGTCTGTGGTGGGTTCGCGTAAGACCTGGAAGCCGTACTTGCGCAGTATGTAGAGGCCGACGGGCTCGTCAGCCGGAACGGTTTTTAGAAAGTGGAGCATCTCGCTCTTTGCGTATGTGAGGTCAGGAAAAGCTACATGACTTGAGTCGATGAGGAAGATCGTCGTGTTGGTGCTGACTCGCTGAGGCGAGGCCGCGGGAGTCGACGATCCTTCGACCGGGCGGTTTGTGAATCTCTGTTCTTCAGACGCGGGTTTGGACGCCGTGGAGTTTGCAGATGATTGAGATGCGGCTTCAGCAGCGGCCTGCGTCATGGAGTTTACGTTCTGCTTGCGGCCGTTATCGTAGATCTCGAAGTCGGTCGGCTTCAGGTCTGTGACAGGATGTCCCTTTTTATCGAAGGCGACGACGGTGACTTCGACGAGGCGCGTTGTGGTGCGTAAGCGATAGCCCGTGTCGGGAGTGGATGAAGCAGAGGTAGAGGGAAGATCGGGAAGCGTGGTGGTGGTTGCGGTGGTGATCTCTGAGGTGACAGGCTCGGGTTTGGTGGCGGCAGTAGCGGGTGCAGTTTCCGCAGCTGTGGGTGCCGGTTCCGGCTTCGTTTCCAATCGAGCGGGTGTCGCAGCCGGCGCGACTTCAGCCTTCGTATCGGATGAAGGAGTTGCTGCGGCAGGCGCGGTTTGCGGCGGGGCTGCGGGTGAGGGGGTAAGGGCAGTTCCGATTGCGGACGGAGCGGCCTGTGCCTGTTGGACGAGATCGGCTTCTTCCGGCGAGAGGATCCGCACGTCGGAGCGGAACATATGGTAATTGTCGAAGGTGACATCGTTGAGAGAAGTCTTCAGAGGTTGGAGCGCATTGGCGATGGCGTACTTATAGACAGGATCAATCTGAACCATTTCAGCGGTGGTGGTCGAGAGACTGCGAATGGGACAGATGTATCTGTTGCCGCCAATTTCAATGGAACCGTAGTCAACGAGGATGGCGGCCTTCGCAACGGGATCTGATCCTTTAAGTTCGGCTTCAAGGACGACTCGCAGAATGACTCCGGTCGCTGGATCGACGGTCATGAAGCCGCGATAGGGAACGATTCGGCGGAAGGGGTGACCATCGGCTACGTTTGAACCTGCCTGTGTGACATAGCAGCAGTAGTTCACTTCGTAGTGGGACTTTTGCTGTGGAACGTCGAAATCGAAGACCGCGACCGGGCCAGATGTGCCCTGTTCCCAGTGGCCCCATACGAGCTTGCTGGAAGCGGCATCGACAAGGACGGTGCCGAGAATCGGCCCGAATACACCCCAGGTTGTGAGCCCTCCTGGAGATGGTTTCGGCTTGCCGGCACGGCCCTTTGTGTCTACGACTTCGCGGCCACCCTGGTAGAAGACGGCTGCCTCAGAGCGTGATACGAAATGCAACGGCTGGTACGGCTCGCGATGGATCAGCGGGGTGTCTTCGAAGTGATCGGTAATGCGGGTAGCAAAGAAGTTCGGCAACTGTGGAATTGTGTGCTCTACATAATTAGCGACCAGGCCCATGATGCGGCGCTGCTCAGAAAGTGTTGGAGGGGGATTGGGTGGAACCTCGGCAGCGGGCGGGTTGAGGAACTGAGACTGGTCCGCGATGGCGCGAAGGGCCTTGCGGGATTTCTCGCCCGAAACAAGTTGTGTGAGAGTGTTGAAGCGTTGAGCACCCAGGCGTTCCGTAAGTTGAAGGTCGGAGAGGCGTTGTGCGGCTTCCGAGTCGGGAGTGCCCTTCAATTGCGCGACGGTTTGTTCGAGTTGCGCGAGAGAGATGTGTTTTTCGGCCTGCGCCGGAGAGGTTAAGAGAGAGACGACAAGAGAGGATCCGATGCAGAACAGCAATGATCGCTTCATCAACGACTCCGCGTGCGAGCGTTCGACCAGCGTGACGAAATGGCGAAGCCCCAACGTATTGGTTTTCAGGCGTTGCGGCTCTTCATTTCTTTGACGGATACGGGATGCGCCCTGTTTCTTTTTTCCGCACGGCGGGCAAGGCTCGAGCGCACGACGCGGAACACGAGGCAGCATTGCATGGGCTCTGCGCGAGAGATTGAAGGCCTGGGCGCTGAGGACATGAGGGCGAACGAGGCACGGCCGCTGCCAGCCGATGAGGAGACGCCAGGAGCGCAGCGGCCCGAATCGAACGGAGATTATCCTCGCGTCGCTTCCTGGCCGGCTTCGCCGGGATTCACGAGGTCGCGAAGTTCCTTCGATGGTTTGAAGTAGGGCACGCGCTTGGCGGGAACTTCCACGCGCTCTCCGGTCTTTGGATTACGGCCAATGCGGGGATTGCGCTGACGGATGCGGAAGGAGCCGAAGCCGCGAATTTCAATTTTGTCACCGCTTTGCAGTGCCGAGATTACGGAATCGAAAACTGTTTCGACGATCACCTCGCCGTCGCGACGGGTCAGGTCGCCTAAATGTGTAACCTTTTCCACCAGGTCTGCCTTGGTCATGTCCTCTGGCCTCCGCACAACAGGATAAACGCATTCGGTACATGGAGTTAAGAAAAAACCTAATCTTCTGGGATGGGTACCTATGAGGATTACCTGGGCGGATAGCCCACATTCGGTTCAGGGGCTGTCCGTTTCGCGACCCCCGGCGCGTTATATCATTTGCTGAGTCTTACCTGGCGACGCGGACATCAGGTTCGGAGGGGCGAGTCCGTGCAGTATCCCAAGTACAGCATTGTGATCCCGGCATACAACGAGAGTGCGCGTATCCCCGCGACTCTTGATTCGGTTGTTGCCTGCATTCGGGAGCGGGGCTGGCCGGCCGAAGTGGTGGTGGTGAATGACGGCTCGACCGACTCTACCGCGCGGCTGGTAAAGGACTTCGCCGCCCATGCGCCGGAGGTCCGGTTGCTCGAGAATCCGGGAAATCGGGGCAAAGGGTACAGCGTCCGGGCGGGAATTCTGCAGGCCCAGGGGGAGGTGGTGATGTTCACCGACTCGGACCTGTCAGCGCCTATTGAAGAAGCGGAGCGGCTATTTGCGGCCATCTTAAATGGGGCGGATATCGCCATCGGATCAAGGTGGCTGGAGAGCGGAAGGCAGACTCACCGGCAACCTCTCTACCGACAGATATTCGGGCGCTGCTTTAACATGGTCTGCCGGATGGTGATGAACCTGCCGTTTGCGGACACCCAATGCGGATTCAAGGCATTTACGCGAAGCGCGGCGCAGACGGTGTTCCAGTTGCAGACGATTGAACGATGGGGATTCGATCCCGAAATCCTGTTCATTGCTCTGAAGCGCAGCTTCAAGATAGTCGAGGTCCCGGTAAGCTGGGCGCACGATGAACGTACGCGCATGAGCTACCTGAAAGACGGCATGCAGATGCTGAAGGAGCTTGCGATTGTGCGCTGGAATGCTCTGACGGGCCGGTACAGCAAGCAAATCGAAGCGATTCTGCGGACGGGCGAGAGCCGGTAAATTCGTGTCCGATCCTGACAAAGAAGTGGAGCTTGTAGGGGCCCTTCCGCTCCCTGGACAAGCTCCACTCTCTTTTGGCCATTGACTTCCAACCCAGACCAGTCGTTTACGCGGACCGTTCCCGTTTCGTCGAATCGTCAACCACCAGTTCTTCGTGCCGCACTTCGCCGGTCAGGTCGCGAACCTGTTCTACAGGTTTCTTGGAGACCGATACTTCTTCGCGCACGACTGTGGACTTGTCGAGCGTAGCGCGTTCTTCACTGAGAGGAACTCGCACTTCTTCTTCCGCCCCGACAGTGCCTGTTACGGGGTTCGCACTCGATGCAGGTCGGCGTTCGACAACAAGTTCTTCGCGCTGCACGGGGACCTGCACTGTCTGGTTCTCTGTGACGACTTCTTTGCGAAGCCGAACTTCGCCGCGGTTCACGCGATCTTTGTGGACGCGGAGGACTTCACCGAGAAGCTGGACGTTGCTGGAAGGCCGCTCAGCGGTTCGCCGGCCAGCGGCGGCTGCTTCGGTTGTTGTGGTTGGGGTGCTCCTGTCGGCGCGGTCTCTGCCGTCGTACTGATAAGCGCCGGACTCCTGGGAGTAGTCGTAAGTTCCCGCGTTTTCGCCGAAGTCGGCGTTGTAACGGTCGAGGATGGATTCGGCTTCAGCTTTGCGGGTACCAGCCTGAACGGTGACAACGGCTCCGTGGGTGCTCCTGCTGAAGCGGTGCGAGAAGTAGCGCGCGCGATCGTCGGGAATATTCATTGCAGTGAACGAACCGTGCAGGTCGGAGGTGTCATCGTACCCTTCGTCGTAGCGCTCAGAGGGAGGAATGACTTCCTGCTGAGCATGGTCGCGTTCGAGGCGCTCGTCAGCATAGGGCTCGGCTTCTTGACCGCTGAACCATGACTTGATTTTGTCCCATGTGGATGGGCTTTTCTCATCAGTGGTTTCGAGGACGGTTGTATTGCCGACCGTGGTGGAGCTTCCTGTGTAAGAGCCGCGATGGGCGATGCCGAGGTGAGCTGATTTGAAGCCTGCATCCTGCAGAGCGTCGACTGCTTTGCGGGCATCGCTGGAATCGTCGAAATATGCAGCGATGGTATCTGTATAAACCTTTGTCTGATCCATAAACATCTCCGTGGGTTAGGAACGTATGAGCGTAGAAATCTTGTGAGCGTTGTCTGAAAGCGCCCTGCTGTCATTTGGAAACTTTTCGAGTTTAGGTCGTGCTGCAGTCTTAGGATGCAGGCGGATCAAGAGGGTTTTCCGCGCAGCGAAAGCGAAGTTTGAAAAAGAAAAGGTACTTACGCGCGGAGCTTACGAATGCTTTAAAGGCAAGTTGATGCTCAAGCCATTGCTGTCTTGGCGAGCGATTGCAGACCGCGAGCGTCGATTTCGAAGTCACGAATTTTGTACTTCTGGATTTTTCCGGACAGAGTAGCTGGGAATGCATCGACGAAGCGCACGTGTTCGGGAATCTTGTAGTAGGCGATCTGGCCTTTGCACCACTCGCGGACTTCGGATTCAGTGGCTTCGATGCCGGGCCGCAGACGAATCCATGCGATGACAATTTCGCCGAGGCGCTCGTTGGGAATTCCGACTACCTGTACTTCGCCGACCTTGGGATTTGTATACAGGAACTCCTCAACTTCGCGAGGGTAGATGTTTTCGCCTCCCCGGATGATTACGTCACGGGAGCGGCCGGTAATGTGAAGGCAACCATCGGTGCGCATGATGCCGAGGTCGCCGGTGTGCAACCAGCCATCGGGTTTGACAACGTGTGCGGTTCCTTCAGGGTCGCCATCGTAGCCTTTCATGACGGCATATCCGCGAACGCAGATTTCGCCTTGCATTCCGATGGGCAGGCGAGCGCCATCTGTAGGGGAGATGACCTGGATTTCGGTCTGGGGCATCGCGCGCCCGACGGTGTTGACGCGAATGTCGAAGGAGTCACTGGCGTCGCTCATGGTTACGACGGGAGAAGTTTCAGTCTGACCGTAGGCGATGACGAGTTCGCCGATATGCATCTCGTTGAGTACGCGTTTCATCAGTTCGACAGGGCACGGAGCGCCGCTCATCATTCCGGTGCGCAGACTGGTGAAGTCGAAGGTGGAGAACTCGGGGAGAGCGAATTCGGCGACGTACATTGCAGGGACGCCGTAAACGGAGGTGGCGCGCTCGTCGTGAACGGCCTGGAGCGTAGCGCGTGCGTCGAAGGTCCAGTTGGGGAGGATGAGCGCTGCGCCGGAATTGAGGACACTCATGGTTCCGATGACACAGCCATAGCAGTGGAAGAGTGGAACAGGAACGACGACCTTATCGTGCTCGGTATAGTGGAATCCGCGAGCGAGGAACTGGCCGTTGTTGACCACGTTGTGATGGGTGAGCATTACGCCTTTGGGATGGCCTGTGGTTCCGCTGGTGTACTGAATGTTGGCGACATCTGTGGGCGCAACGTGATCGGGCAAGCGGCCTTCGGCTTCGAGGAAAGCAGGCCATTCTGGCGAGTCGAAGAAGATGGTGTGCTCCAGTTCGAGCTTGAGGCCGTGGCGCGCGCGTTCGAGGACTTCGCCATAGTCGGCGCGTTTGTCCTTGTGCCAGAGAAACAGGGCCTTCATACGCGAGCGGGTCAGGGTGTACTGCAATTCGTGGGAGCGGTAAGCGGGGTTGACGTTGACGAGCGCTGCTCCGGCGCGGGCGCAACCCATGTGGAGCGAAACCCACTCGATGCAATTGGTTGACCAGATTCCGACGCGATCGCCGCGGCGAATGCCCAGGGACCATAGACCGCGCGCGACCTGATCGGCGGCTTCGCTCAGTTCTGCCCAGGTCATGCGGCGCGATTGATGGCGGGATGCTACCGCGAGGCGGTCAGGAAAACGGGATGCGGTGCGATCGAGCAGGGCTCCGATCGTGAGGTCGAGAAGAGGGAGGTTTTCCCCGCGGGAGTAGCTGAGGGCTTCAACGTCTTCGTAAGCGGACATGCGGCGAACCAGCCTGAAGTTTACGGGAACCTCGGGGCGTTCGGTGTGATCTAGTTCACACATTCATCCAGTGACGTTCAGTGCGAGGGCGTTTCCCACTGTCGTGTTTCGGCGGAGCGGAAGATGGCTTCAATGACGGCCATGTTAGCGATGGCTTCTTCGAGGGAAACGGGAACTTCGGTGTCGTCGAGGACAGCGCAAGAGAAGGCATCGCCTTGCATCGTGTATTGATCGGCAATCGGGAAGGCTTCGGTTTTGATGCCGCTGCCGAACAATTCTCCGGTCTCGTCGATGAAGATGCGGGTCGCGCGGTCTTTCGGGGCGTTGAAGGGGATTTCAATTTCAATGCGGCCTCTATTGCCGAAGAACTGTACTCGCTGATACGGAACCAGTTGCGTGCTGCAGGTGAAGATTGCTTGACCTGCGTCGAAGTCGAGGAGCGCTGAAGTGAGGCGATCGGTTTTGAAATTCGGATCGCGATCCACGAGGCCGATGACGCGTTTTGGTTCCTGACCGAATCCGTAGCGCGCAGCCTGGATGCAGTAGCAGCCGATGTCGAGGAGCGCTCCTCCTCCGCATTCGATCTGATTGCGGATGTTGCTGGGATCGTCGTTGTAGTAGCTGAAGAATCCGGCGACGGAGCGAAGCTGGCCGATGCGACCGGAGCGAAGGAGTTCGCCGACGCGGAGCCACTGCGTGAAGCTGCGGATCATAAAGGCTTCGCCGATTTTGACGCCAGTGCGCTTGCGGACGTCGAGAAGGCTTTTGGCTTCGGCCACGGTGAGGCTGATGGGTTTTTCGCAAAGGACGTGCTTGCCGGCTTCGGCGGCTTTCGTGGTCCAGGGAACGTGAAACTGATTGGGGAGCGGATTGTAAATGGCGTCGATTTCCGGATCGGCGAGGAGCTCCTCGTAAGAGCCATAGGCTTTGGGAATGTTGAGAGCGGCGGCGGCTTCTCTGGCTTTTTCGAGGTCGCGCGAGGCGATTGCGGCGATGGTTGTGAATCGGCCCTGCTGCATGGCGGGCAGAACTTTCTTGAGGCCGATGTTGGCGGTACTCAGGACTCCCCAGCGAAGCTTCCCAGACATGCACAGATTCTAGCCCGAACCGATGATCGAGTCTGGCCGGGAGAGTGCAAGCCTCGATTGGCATGGGTGCCTTTCCGAAGGAGAAGATGAGCGATGCGGCCGGTCCAAGAGTCCAAGAGAGGTCCACCGGTCTCCTTGCGGGACGGATGAGTGCCTCTCCCCCCGCGTCCCGCGCAGTATTTTCAATGGGTTACGGCAATGGATGGCCTTAAGTTTATGATTCTGTTTAACTTAAATAGTAAATTAAGGATTCCAAACGACTTAGCTGGATAGACGGCGGGCGACTATCCTCCGCATGGAATGTCTTGTGCATAGAGTGGGGCATTCTGGATCAGCATAGCGAATGGGGGAAAATCTGCCGGCAAAAGGTGCGTTGGCGCAGGTTGCTGGGTGAGAAGCAGATAAGGGGAGGGATGAGGAGTTGGCATTGACACGCTACTGAAAGATGCCTGGCGGGACTACCCGTTCATCGCGAAAGCGCGATGAACGGGGCACAGAGCAGAGGTTGCCGGCCACTCCGAGGAGGGTTGGGTCTACGACAAAACAACGGCCTAGTGACGGTCTCGATCATGATCGCGGTCGCGATCGCGGTAGCGATCTCGGTCGTGGTCGCGGTGGTGCTTGCGCCATTGCCAGTATTGGCGTTGTTGCTGCTGGTTGCGACGCTCGAATTCCATATGCTGATAGTGACGTTCGCCTTCCCATTGTGAGTAGTACGGCGCTTCGGCGGGACCATACGTCTGGACGTAGACATGCCCCCGATCGGGGCAGCCGACCATGAGGGGAATCACCAATACAGACCCGAGGAGACCGCAGATGGTTTTCTTCATGTAAAGGACCTCTCTATTTATTTGCGTACCAATGGATGAGATGCAGTAGGGAGGGGAGGTGAGTTGGTATTTCGCTGAACCGCGGATTGGCGAATGGAACAGGTGATTGATCAGCATTTCTAAGATTGGCTCGGCTTCCCGGCGCCGATCCTACATCTCAGAAGCGAGACCAGGGCGCGTCCGGCGAACTCGAATGGAGGACGTGGGGACCATTACAGAACGGCATTTCCAGGGGAGATAGGAGATGTTTGATGGTGGGCGCTGTAGGATTCGAACCTACGACTTCCACCGTGTGAAGGTGACACTCTACCGCTGAGTTAAGCGCCCGGTGGGAGAGGCAGAGGGGCCTCCCATGGGGTAGAGTAACACCAGCGATGCGGCACAGCCAAACGGAAGGCCTGTGCGGTCTGCGGCGGTGTGAGAGACCATCCAAGTACCTGATGCGCTGGCGAGTACGGTCAATCCGAGAGTTGTGCGAGTCCGCTCCCGGGGAGATGGGGAAGGGTCTGTTTTGGCTCTCCTCAGGGGCTGAAGCCCAGACCTTTCTCGAACGGCTTTTCGGCACCACTGAAGTCGTGCCCCTTCGCTTCTCGCCTTCGAGTCATTTTGGCCTGTGGAAGGCGAGATTCCAAAGCGTTCTGAGGATTGTGTTTTCGGCACGGGCTAAAGCCCGGGTTCCGTCCCTCGCCCTATTTGGCCCGGCTAAAGCCGTGCCCTTGTTACCAGGACATGGATTTGTCCTCTCATCGGCGGCGAATGCAGTGCCCTATTTCGGGAGCTTCGTGGCTGGAGGCGGGGTGGGTGACCTTGGGATCGGGGGGCTTGTGGTCGCCCGACGGGCGGACGATCCTAAGTCCAGTGGACTGAAAGGTTCGGGGAATGGGGGGCCCAAGCGGCCGTTGACGGGGTATGGCGGAGATCCTGGCACGGGGGAGAACCCCGAAACTGACGCGGAGTCAGACCCGGAAAATGAAGGGTTTGCGCAACATTCGGACGATGACGGGGTTCCAGAGGATATGGCAACCCTCGTTCTGGACAAGTCGGGATTAGGGTCGGGACTGGGACCGGGAGCAAGTTCGGCATCGGGACAGGCTGTCCTGACGGCAGGCCCCCTTGGCTCAGTGAATTATGCGGCGGATGCGAGCAGCGATGCGGCGGTGATGCTGCGGGTAGCGGCGGGCGATGAGGCCAGCTATAACTACCTGGTCGGCAAGTATCACCGGGCGATGATCAACTTTCTCTATCGCATGGTTCACAATCAGGCGGTTGCCGAGGAATTGGCGCAGGAAGTATTTCTGCGGGTGTATCGGTCGCGTGAGAGCTATCGCGCGGAGGCGAAGTTCACGACGTGGCTTTACCGCATTGCTACGAATCTGGCGGTGAATCACGCGCGGGATACGAAGCACGAACGGTCGGCGCAGAACGTATATCTGGATGCGCCGGACGAGGAGTCGGGGACGACGCCGGATGTGGCGGACGATACTCCGACGGTTGAGCAGACGATGTTGCGCGATGAGCGCATGGCGGCGATCCGGGCGCACGTGATGGAGTTGCCGGAGCGGCAGCGGATGGCAGTGCTGATGCATAAGTACCAGGGGATGGATTATCGGCAGATCGGGGAAGTGCTGAAGTTGAGCGAGAGCGCGACGAAGTCACTGTTGTTCAGGGCGTATCAGAGTCTGCGCGAGAAGCTGAAAGATTTTGTGTAAAAGATTTTGTGTAGATGTGAAGTGGGTAATGGAAAGTGCCTGGTTGGGGTGAAAGTGAAAGCCGGATCATACTGGCGATGAAGTGGGGTGGTTAGCGATGAAAACGATGAACAAATGCACCGCGATGGAAGAGAAGCTGGCCGATATGCTGCTCGATCCCGCGGCGGCGCCTGCCAAGGTGAAGACTCATGTTGCGGAGTGTGCCTCGTGCCAGCAGGAACTGGAAGAGCTGCGGGCGACGATGGGCCTGATGGATGCGTGGACGGCTCCGGAGCCCAGTCCGTACTTCATGACGCGGTTGAATGCACGGATGCGCGAGGAGCGTGATGCTCCGCGGCTGGGGTGGTTGCAGCGGGTTCGTGACCGGTTTGTGTACGGTCCGCAGATGCATGCGGGGCCGCTGGCGGCGACGGCGTTGACGGTGATGCTGCTGATTGGGGGCGGCGCGTATCTGGGTGTTACGAATGTGGAACAGCCGGTTCCGCAGGTAGCTCCGACGGCGGCGGTGGTGCACGACCTGCAGACGCTGGACAGCAACAAGCAGGTTCTGGATCAGCTGGAAGCGATTTCGGATAATCCGGATGATGCGATTACGGATGATCCGAACTCGGATGATCCGACGGCGCAGTAAGGCGCAGTAAGCAGTTGAGAGATTGGAAGAGGCGGGGGCCGAAGATGAATGGGGCGAGGATCAAGAGCGAGAGAGGCGCAGTACGCCACGCGGTTGTAGCCGCGACGGCAGCGCTGGCTCTGTGCCTGACCTCCTCCGGCCTAATGGGGCAGCGGCAGCAGCAACACTCGCGCCCGGCGGAGAGGCCGCACTACTCAGCGCCGCGGCAGCAGACACATCCCGAGTCGCCGCGGGGGAGTGAGCGTCCGGCGCAGCGGTACCAGGCGCCGCAGTACTCGCCGCGAGCGCAGCAGTATCAGGGAAGGCCTGCGCCTCAGTATCAGCCGCGGACAGCGCAGCCGTATCCGAATCAGTACCAGAATCGGGGATCGCAGCCGGGGTATGCGCCGAGAACGCAGCAATATCCCGAGCGGGGATCGCAATCGCAGTATCCGCAGTATCGGACTCCGGCGACGGAGCGGCCGCACTTTCAGCGTCCGCCGCAGAATCCGTATGCACCCGCTGGAAGTGCTCCTCAGCAGGGTGGAGAGCGAGGACCGGCTGCGACGCCGCGGTACAACGTGCCAGCTTATGAAAGACAGCCGAATACGGGGACGGCACAGCAACTGTATGCTCCGCCGGGGCATCTGGGTTCGTGGCTGAACAATCACAAGAACACGCCGGTGCCACAGCAGCAACAGATGCTGCGCAGCGATCCCAGTTTTCGGAGGTTGCCGCAGGGCGAGCAGCAGCGGGTGATCAATGAGTTGAACCAGGTGAACCGGATGCCGGATGCGCAGCGGGAACGGCGGCTGGCACGGGCGGAGAACCTGGAGCGGTTGTCTCCGGAGCAGCGGGCGCGGGTGGCGCAGTCGTCGCGGCAGTGGAAGGCATTGCCGCAGGATCGGCAGTCGATCATGCGGAATGCATTTCGTGATCTGAAGTCGGTTCCGCCGGATCAGCGCGGGATTGTACTGAACTCGAGCCGGTACCAGGGACAGTTCAGCCCAGAGGAACGCGGGATTCTGTCGGACATGCTGCGGGTAGAGCCGTACGCGCCGCAACGGTAAGTGGACCCGAGCTAGAACGAAACTAGATTTATTCAATTGGGGAGTTGATTTTCAACTTCCCCTTTTAGTGTGCATCGTGTTCTGCGAGCCGCACTATTCAGAGATATAAATGAGCAGGAAAGAGGACTCGATGAAACGCGTGTCGTTTTCTGCGGCGGTGTGTTTTGTTCTGCTGACGGGTGCGGCTGCTGCGCAGATTGCGACTTCGCATTTGGCGCCCGGGAAAGATGTGGCGGGGCCGCGCTCGCCGGAGTATGCGCGGGTGCAGGAGCGGCTGGCGCGGGGGTGGAACACGTGGGATGTGCACAGCGTGGCGACACAGGTTCTGCTGCCCGAGGGCTTGGCGATTCACGTGGGGATGAAGCATAACTCTTCGCTGAATGGGGATGCGTGGCTGGGAGATGCGCTGATCGGGAGGCTGGATAAGGATGCGGAGAAGGTGACGCCGGGGCCGCATGCATGGGATGGGTCGTATACGCGGGCGGATTACGAGTGGAAGGGGCACAAGTGGCGGGTGGAGAGCGCGCATGACGGCGGGGATCTCGTCATGCTGGTGACGCCATTGGAGAACAAAAATGCGCTGCCGCCCAGCATTCTCTTCTCGATCAACTTCTTGTGGAACCGCCCAGGAACCACACTTAAGCACGGCAACTTCATCGAGGCACAGACCGGCGGCTCGATCGTCCCAGTCTACTGCGCGTGTCCTGCTTCGGATGACTTGACCAATTACAAGGTCAGCGTGCCGTTGGATGGCTCTTTCTTCGCGATGGACTTTACGCATGCGGTGGGCATCACCACCGGGAAAAGACGCGAACTTCCGGATATTAGAGCATTGATCGAAATGCAGAAACAGAAGTATGAGGACGGACTGTCATCAGCGGGGTCAACTTCTGCAATTCTCGATGCGATTGAGACGACGCTGGGGTGGGACACGATCTATGAACCGGAGAAGGAGCGGGTGATTTCGCCGGTGTCGCGGGTGTGGTCGGTGGGATGGGGCGGCTATGTGCTGTTCGACTGGGACACGTTCTTCGCGGCGACCATGGCATCGATCGGGGACAAGGACCTGGCGTATGCGAATGCGCTGGAGACGTTGCGTGAGGAGACTCCGCAGGGGTTTGTGCCGAACTATGCGAGGGCGGGGAACTGGAAGAGTACGGATCGGTCGGAGCCGCCGGTGGGAGCGATCACCGTTCGCGGGCTTTACAAGAAGTTCAACGATCGCTGGTTCATCGAGGATGCGTTTGCGCCGCTGCTGAGCTGGAACCGGTGGTGGAATGAGCACCGGCAAATGCAGGGATTCATTGTGCTGGGGAGCGACCCGCAGAACGAGCCGGTGAATGTGGATGACGGCTCGCGCGGGACGTGGCAGGGCGCGGTGTACGAGTCGGGGCTGGATAACAGTCCGATGTATGACGGGACTTTTTACAACAAAAAAACGCATCTGCTGGAGTACGCGGATGTGGGGATGACGAGCCTGTATATCGCCGACTGCAATGCGCTGGCGGAGATCGCGGATGCGCTGGGGAAGACGGCGGAGGCGAAGGAACTGCGGCAGCGGGCGGAGCGGTATCGGGCGAAGCTGCAGACACTGTGGGACGAGAAGACGGGGATGTTCCTGAACAAGGATCTACATACGGGCAAAGTGAACACGCGGTTGTCGCCGACGAACTTCTATCCCATGCTGGCGAAGGTGGCAACACCGGAGCAGGCGCAGAGCATGATCAAGCATTTGGTCAATCAGAGCGAGTTCATGGGAGAGTATGTGATCCCGTCGATCGAGCGCGATGATCCGGCGTTCAAGGATCAGCAGTACTGGCGCGGGCGAATCTGGGGTCCGATGAATTACCTGGTGTATCTCGGGCTGCTCAATTACAACGGTGCAAAGGTTCGGAAGGAATTTGCGGATAAATCGTATGAGCTGTTTCTGAAGGAGTGGCGGGAGAAGGGGCACGTTCACGAGAACTACAACGCGATCACGGGGTCGGGGGATGATGTTGCATTGAGCGATCGGTTCTATCACTGGGGCGCGCTGCTGGGGTATGTGGAGTATTTGGAGCAGAGCGATAGGCACGCAGCGAAGTAGGGCTGAATCAACGAACTTAGGAGTACGTGAGGGTCTCAAGGGCTAAAGCCCAACTTTTTTTTCGGGACGCTTAGTGGCCCGGCTGAAGCCGTGCCCTTGTTACAAAGCTTACGAGCCTGAAGGCACGCTCCGGGGGTGTCGGGCAATTCAGCCTCCCGAATCCGCCTTGCCAGAGTCGGAGTGGAATCGTTACCATTTTGGCGGTCGGATACCGTAAGATTCTCCGGGGAGCGATTCGCGATGATACGGACACGCCTTTTTTGCCTTGTCTCAGCTTTTCTCACATTGATGGGCGCCGCCGCGCTTTTGGGCATGCATGCTTCCGCGCAAACCGCGGTGGAAGCGCAGAAAGTAGCGGCGGAGATCGACAGAGTTGCGCACAACCTGCCGCCTGAGTCGCGAAGCGTGATCACGCGGCTGACGTTGATGCGTGAGTTGCCGGATGGTACGTGGAAAATGCACTCGGGCGATGTGGCGCATGGCGAGGCGACGAATCTCGACGAGTCGGGCTGGGAAGATCAAAAAGTCCCCGGCCAGGCCCCCAACGACGCGGTGTGGTTCCGGCAGACCTATACGGTTCCGGAGACACTGCACGGGTACGATCTGACGGGTGCGCGGATATGGTTTGAGTTTCATGCGTATGCCAATGGACCGATGCCGGAAATTCTCTACTTCAATGGCAGGCGCGTCGCCCTGGGCGACGATCTTGAGCCGGTGGTGTTGTTCGACAGCGCGAAGCCCGGAGAGAAGGTCACGGTTGCAGTGAAGCTGCTGCACACCGTTGACAAGAAGAACATCGGTGGGGCGACCCTGAAGATCGATTTCCCGGAGAGCCGGCCGAATCCCGAGGATCTGCGGGAGGAGTTTCTTGCGGCGGCGGTGATGGTGCCTTCGCTGGCTCCGGCGGGCGATACGCAGCAGATGGCGACGCTGAACGGAGCGATCGGAGCGGTAGATCAGAAGGCTCTAGACGCGCATGACCAGGCGAAGTTCGACGAGAGCCTGAAGGCTGCCCATCAGAAGCTGGAAGCTCTGCTGCCGCTGATGCAGACGATGACTTGGCATTTGACCGGCAATTCGCACATCGATGCGGCGTGGCTGTGGCCGTGGACCGAGACGGTGGATGTGGTGAAGAGGACTTTCGGCACGGCGCTGCAATTGATGTACGAGTATCCGCAGTACACGTACACGCAGAGCGCGGCTGCCTACAACGAGTGGATGCAAGAGAAGTATCCCGACATGAACGACGAGATCAAGAAGCGCATCAAGGAAGGGCGCTGGGAGGTTGTCGGCGGCATGTGGGTAGAGCCGGACCTGAACATGCCGGATGGCGAGTCGCTGGTACGGCAGTTGCTGGTGGGCAAGCGGTGGTACCAGAAGAACTATGGCGTGGATGTACGGATCGGCTGGAATCCGGATTCGTTTGGATACACCTGGCAACTGCCGCAGATCTACAAGAAGAGCGGCGTGGATTATTTCGTCACGCAGAAGATGACGTGGAACGACACGAACCAGCTGCCGTTCAAGCTGTTCTGGTGGGAGTCGCCGGATGGGTCGAAGGTACTGTCGTATTTTCCACATGACTACGCGAACGGAAATCTGAGCCCGCTACGCCTGGCGCATGACACGGTGCAGGCACGCGATCGCGCGACGGGATTGACCGACATGATGGACCTGTACGGTATTGGCGATCATGGCGGCGGACCGACGCGCGCGATTCTGGACGAGGGGTTCCACTGGGCGACGCCATCGCAACCACAGAAGGTGATGCCGAAGATCGAGTTCGGGCTGGCGCAGCCTTATTTCTCTGCGGTGGAGAAGGAGATTGCCCCGGAGAGCAAGGAGTGGAATTACCAGTCGATTGCCAAAGGGTATACACCTCCGGCGGCAGTCGAGGGCAAGATTTCGATTCCGACGTGGAAGAGCGAGATGTACTTCGAGTATCACCGCGGGGTGATGACCACACAGGCGACGCACAAGAAGAATATGCGTGATTCTGAAGTACAGGTTCTGGATGCGGAGAAGTGGGCATCGCTGGCGTGGCTGGATGGAAAGCATTATCCAGGCGACGAACTGACTGAGGACTGGAAGAAGGTGTTGTTCAACCAGTTCCACGACCTGGCGGCGGGCTCGGGCATCGGCATTATCTACAAGGACGCGCAGAAGGACTATGACGTGGTGAAGTTCTCGACGAACGAGATTTCGCGTCATGCGATGGCTACGGTTGACGAGCGGGTGAACACGGCCGGGCCGGGAACGCCCGTGGTAGTGTTCAATCCGCTGGGATGGGAACGCTCGGGTGAAGTTGAAGCGCACGTGCAGGCGAAGGCCGGTGTAACAGCGACCGGCGCGCAGGTAGTAGAAGTAACGCCGGAGCAGAAGACGGGCTTTGCCGATGTGAAGCTGCACGTGCTGCATGTGCCGGCGATGGGCTACAAGGTGGTCTGGATTGGCGGGAAGGGAACTGCGGAACCGGCTGAGAAGGCGGTGACGGCGAAGGATGCCGGCGACACGATCACGCTGGAGAATGCAAAGCTTCGAGTTGCCGTGAGCAAGGCGAATGGATGCATTACCAGTCTGTTCGACAAGAAGACGAACTTCGAGACGCTGGCATCCGGAGCCTGCGGAAATCAACTGCAGTTCTTCAAGGACAATCCGAAGGACTACGACGCGTGGAATATCGATCCGGGCACGCTGGACGTGAAACCGGAGACGATTGAGAAGGCGGATTCCGTCGAGCTCCTGAAGACGGACGAGCCGGTCATCAAGGTGACTAGCCACTTCGGCAAGTCGAAATTCGAACAGACGATCGGGCTCTCGGCAGAGGGCGATGAAGTGAATGTCCGGAACCGGTTCGACTGGGAAGAGTCGCACATTCTGCTGAAGGCGGCGTTCCCGCTGGCCGCTTCCGGACCGTTCGCGACGTACGAGATTCCGTATGGGACGATTGACCGGCCGACGACTCGGAACAACTCCTGGGAGAAGGCGCAGTTCGAGGTTCCGGCAATGCGCTGGGCCGACCTTGGAGACGGGAAGCATGGGCTTTCGGTCATCAACAACACGAAGTACGGATACGATGCGGTCGGAAACCTGCTGCGGTTGACGCTGCTGCGTTCGCCGAAGTGGCCTGATCCCGATGCAGACATGGGTCAGCAGAACTTCGAGTACGCGCTATATCCGCACGCAGGGACGTGGAAGGATGCCATGACGGTGCGGCACGGATATGAGTACAACTATCCACTGTCCGCACAGGCGACGACGGCTCATGCAGGATCGCTGCCCGCGACGCACTCGTTTGTGTCGGTCACGCCGGAGAACGTGGTACTGACGGCAGTGAAGAAGGCAGAAGATGCAAACGGGTTGGTCTTCCGCGTGTACGAGTGGGCGGGGAAAGACGCGACGGCGGAGTTCCATGTGCCGCCGGGTGCAACCAGCGCAACCGTTACAAACATGATGGAGAAGCCGGAGGGCAGCGCACTTACGGTTTCAGGGGATGTGGTGAAGGCGCCGATTCATCCGTACGAGATTTTGACGGTGCGGGTGGACTACAACAAGGGGCTGGGATCAGAGAACGGCGGTCAGTGAACAGTGATTAGTGACAAAGGCGGGCGCGGCCGATGGCCGCGCCTCAGCTTTTTGGAGAAGGATTGAAGAGTCTCGACAGGCGAGGACTCAGCTTTTCTCCGAGGTGACGGCAGAGAAGGTGGAGACGATCTGATGGACGTTTCTGCTGCCGCAATTCGGGCACTTAATCTCCGTTTTATCCATGTCGGAGATGTGGTGCTGCTGGGTGAATCCTTATTGCAATCGTGAATTGGGGCGGGATTCCGACGGAAGAACCCGGTGGAAGCCGGATGTGATTGCGAAAGACTTGAGCGGGCTGATTGAGTTCGTTGAGAAAATGTGAGCTGCCTGGGGATGCAGGCGTGGCATGCGCAACGGGAAGATTGCCAAATCGGAAAATTATTGAGGCTACCATATGCTGTTGTGAATCAAACACCCACGGATTCCACGACATCGAGGTAGTTCAAATGGCAGCCGCTGAAATGAGTTTTCTGCAGGGTCAACTTAAGGAGCGGAAGCAGCGCCTGGAGACAGTGATTGAGGCGACCCCCGATGATGCAAACCTTCAGATGTTGCTGCGGGAGGTGGATTCCGCGCTGGATCGATTTGAGGCGGGCACCTATGGCCTCTGCGACACGTGTCATGAGTCGATCGAGCGGGACCGGCTGCTGGCAGATCCTCTGATTCGGTACTGCCTGGATCATTTGACAAAGCATGAGCGGGCTGCACTGCAACGCGATTTAGATCTTGCGTCGGAGTTGCAGCGGGGACTGCTGCCGCCGCAGGATCTGAACGTTGGCAGGTGGGAGACGAACTACCACTATGCGCCTCTCGGGCCGGTGAGTGGGGACTATTGCGATCTATACCCGGCGAAGGAACAACTCTACTTCATGCTGGGGGACGTTTCGGGAAAGGGCGTAGCGGCCTCGATGCGGATGACGCAACTGCACGCCTTGTTTCGCAGCCTGATCGGCATGGGTCTGCCGCTTGTCGAGATTGTGGAACGGATCAACGGGTTTCTGTGCGAGAGCGGGCTTTCGGGACAGTACGCGACGCTGGTTTGCGGACGTGCGCAATCAGGAGGCGAGGTAGAGGTTTTCAATGCGGGGCATTTGCCGGTAATTGCGGTTCAGCAGGGGAAGACGCGCCTGCTGGAGTCAACCGGATTTCCGCTAGGAATGTTTCGTGATGCCACATTCGTTCCCGTTCGCGTTCAGTTATGCGGCGACGAGATGCTGTTTCTTTACACCGATGGTGTATCGGAGGCGGATGGAGGAAGCGGAGAATACGGTGTAGAGCGCATTGTGAATCTGTTGCTGGGTAAGGTTCCGTGCTGTGCGGGAGAGGCTGTGTCGGCGTGTCTGGAGGATTTGCGCGCATTCGTGGGCGGGCAACCGGGGATGGACGATGTGACGCTGCTGGCGATCCGGCATGCGGGGTAGAAAGGGCTTCAGGGTCTAAAGAAATGAGCCGCTTCGACTTCGCTCAGAACAGACTCTCCGGTAGCCGGCTCAGCCAAGAATTACTCCGGGGGAAGGCCGACTTCTGACCTACACGCAGCGAGAGCCTGCGCTCCGTTCTTTATGCCTTTAGCTGCCTTGCAATTTCCGAGGCGTTCGGCCAATTCCCGTTCAGCACCTGAGAGCCTGGTATCCGAGCCTTCGTGGCCGCTCACCGCCCAGAGGTCGCCATTTTTATCGCGGAACACGTGACGGCCGTCCGGCAGCATTACTGTGCCGGCGTCCATTTCGTCCATGTGCTTCACGACCTGCGCATCTGCGGTTGAGAGCACGAATAGCTCAAACTGAAGCATGGTGTCCGCGAGCTTGGAGTCTTTTTCGTTGGCAGCGGTGTAGAAGTCAACGAATTGGTTGAAGCCCGGCTGTTCGGATGCGCCGGTCGGGAACTGCGCGTTCAGCACATCCGGAATCAGATCGAGTTTCTCGTCCTTGTTCTCCCTGATTCTGGCCCTGATGACTTCCCTGAAGCGGGCTTCGGGCCAGGCGAACTTTGCCATCAGGGCAATGAAATGCTTTTGCTGGTCGACAGGCAGCGCCGCGAACTCCGCGTGGGTTTGGGGTCGAAAGTTGGCTAGCTTCGCCTCAATTGCGTCCGTCACTTGATCTGAGAGCAGGATGTTGTTCTTTTTGAGAGTGACAAAGAGGCAGTCTTCCACCCAGATGCGATTGGCGTTTGGGTCTTTTTCGACTCGCTGCAGATCAAAGAGGCGCCCGCGCGATTCATTTCTCTCATATTCGACGAGACCCAGCGCCATGCTGTCTCCGGGAAGGATCTTGGTGAACAGGTCCTCGATTTTGTCGGCGGCTTCGGAATTGCCACTCTCGCGAAGAGCATTTTCAGTTTCATCGATGAGGCGTGCGACAAACTCTGCCTGGCCTGCGAGGGGGAGTTTGTCGAAAAGAGCAAATGGGAGGGCGTTGAGGGTTGACGGAAAGGCAAGAGCCAAGGCGGCTACAAAGAAGGACTTCAAGCGCACAAGTACCTCCTGAGAAATCAAGGGGGGAAGAGGCGAAGCCAATCGCAGAGAGGGGACGGCTGAGCGGATTGGCAATTTCGCGCGGGATGATGATAGGCCCGACGGTGGTGTTCACGCAATCAGGACTATGCAAACGCAACAAGGCCGTCCCGAGCGAGCAGGACGGCCTTGTTGGTTAAGAGAACCAAGGGGAGGAGAGTTGGAACCCCACTCTCCCAGGAAATCTGATTAGTCGCCTGCGACGGGTTCGGCTTCTTCGCGGTGGCGGTTGACCGGCGAGGCGGCGTTGTTGGTTGCGGGGCGGATGTCGCCGATCGAAACCATTCCACCCTCAGGCGGTTTCTCGCCCAGGACATGTTCGCGGTAGAGCTTGGCCATGCGGGCGTTCTCGGCTTCCTGTTTCACTTTGTCCGCTGCGGTCTGAGCATTTCGTGCGCGGAGGCGCTCTTCGCGGGCGTTCTTGGCAATGCCGAGTTCGTCGAGGGTGTGGTTGGCTTCAGAGTTAACGTGCTCCATGTTGAGCTTGAGCTCGTGGCCGACGTAGGTCATGCCGACCTTTTTTCCACCGGCGAAGATCTCATGACGGCCGTGCTCCTCATACCACTTGGTCAGCGTGGCGGTCATGTGCATCTTCTCGATAATGTTGCGCCAGCCCACGCCGGTGTTGTATGCGCAGAAGCTGATTTCGCCTTCCTGCGTGGCGTAGGGAATGATGCACTGCTCGGTGCGGCGGAAGTCGTAGTTGAAAAGATCCTGGAACCACATGCCCGCGATGAAGAGGAAGTTCCAACGGTCCTGACGGCGAAGCTTGATGTCTTCCATGGTGCGATCGCCTTTAACGCTGCCGTAATTCTTGCCGGTGGCGTTGAAGGTCTTGTCCATTTTCTTGAGCATGTCAGCGATCTTGAAGTGGGTGGGCGCCTGGAACGGATCGTAGTTGCGGAGCAGCGCGAGTCCGAATCCGATAACCGACATCCACTTGCCGCGGGCGGCGTCGTTAACCTTGGCGAGATCCTTGGCGACCTGGTCCATATGGAGGAAGGCGGTGACCGGTGCGGCTTCCTTGGTTTCCTTGTCGATCATCAGCGCCATGCCGATGCCGCAGTTGGGGTGGCATCCGCAGGAGAGCTGGCCCCACTCGGCGCTGGGTCCGTGCACGAGATCGGCCCAGTCAGAGAAGGTGGACATGAAGGAGATCGGGAACCAATCGCGCTCGGGGACGCCGAGACCGACCTGGTTCTTAACGTCGTGCGCCATGTGAGAGAGGGTGTAGCGCTGAGCCACACGGCGCTCTTCGCTGATGTCTTCGTCGCGGCCGGTGAACGAAACCGGCTGGAAGCTGAGGAAGCTGATCTTCTTGGGATTGTCGAGGGCAAACTCGATGATGCGGCCGACCTGCTCGTTGTTGATGCCGTTGATGATCGTGGTAACGGGGACGATCTCGACGCCGGCTTCGTGCAGGTTGTTAATGGCCTGGAGCTTCACGTCGAAGAGGTTGCCGACCTTGCGGTGCGAGTTGGCGGCGTTGCCGATGCCGTCGAACTGAAGGTAGACGTAGCGGAGACCCGCTTCGGCAGCAGCGCGGCAGAGTTCCTTCGACTTGGCGAATTCGATACCGTTCGATGCGGCCTGCACGGAGTTGTAACCAACCTTGCGCGAGTAGGCGACTGCATCGAGGAAGTAGGGCGAGAGGGTGGGCTCTCCGCCAGAGAACTGAACGCTCATCTGACGACGCGGCTTGATGGTGATGGCGTTGTCGAGCATGGTCTTGATTTCGTCCCAGGTGAGTTCGTGGACGAAGCCGACCTGGTTGGCGTCCATGAAGCATGGATCGCACATCATGTTGCAGCGGTTCGTGAGGTCGATGGTGAGGACCGAGCCGCGGCCGTGCGTGACGGTGGACGTACCGTGATTGTGAAGCTTGCCTTCGGTTTCACCGTGGGCGCGGATGTCGCGGCCGGGGAACGACTCTTCAAGGTGCTTGAAGAAGGCCGGGTCGATGGACATGACGTCTTCGAAGTGGCCGTGCTTGGGGCAGTCCTTGACCATGAGGATCTTGCCGTCGCGCTCGATGATCTGCGCCTTGATTTCGCCGATCTTTTCGTTCAGGAGGACTTCGTGGGGCAGTTTGCCGTCGAGAATCTGCTTACGGATCTCAGGGACGCACTTGGGGCAAAGGGAGTCGGTGGTGCGGGGCCAGCCTAGCGGGGGTTTTTCTTTCTGATAGCTCTTCAGGAGTGGTTTATCGCTCCATTTCGGGGTAAACGAGGGGTTGGGGCTGATACGGTTCAGCCGCTCGTAAAAGACCCACGCTCCCCTGGCCGCGTATACGGCGGCTTTCTCGGCGTATTTCATGGTTTTAGACATGGTTGGTGCGATCTCCTTGACTAAGAATCAGCTAGCTGTGTGGGGGGCACGACCTAAGTGACTGCCGGAACCCAAAAACTCAGTTACAAGAGTAACGGGGTGGGCGGGTCAATCCAACGCGGGTGCAGCGAATGGTCAAAAAAGCATGCGAATGGGGAATGCGAGGAGGTGAATGGGGTGCTCGCAGCAGAGACAAAGGGCTGCTGTTGCATGGGGTTACGGGGAAAGGGGTGAGCCGAAAACTATGGGAAGCCTGGGGCGCCGGGGGTGGAGACCTGGTTGATGATCTGCTGGACGAAGACGATTTGGACGTGGATGCGGCGGGCGACGTCGGGGAGGAATTCGGTGACGAAGTTGTCAGTGGGGGCGAGCGCCCATCCGGTGACGACACGAGCGGTGGTGGTGGGCAGGTCGGTCTCGATGCCGGGTACGTAGAGGTTGGCAATTTCGGCGTCGATGGGTGAAGCGACAAAGGTGGAAAAATTCGGCATGCCCTTGCCGTGATCGCTTTTGGCCCAGCCAACCTGGATGATGGCGTTGAGGATGCGGCGAGGGATCGGTGCGTGGGGCATGCGGTGGTAGTGCGGGTCCTGGTGGAATATGGACGGAATGAGGAAGGTGCCGAAGAATTCGCTGGTCATGTCTTCGGTGTAGCTGACGCCGGTATAGCGCCAGAAACCGCGCAGCCCCGGGCCGTAGGCGGAATGCGAGTCGGAGCCGATGGCGATGGCGGAGTTTGCAGCGATGGTGACGGCGTTGAAAGGATCGAGGAGGTTGCGTGCCGCTAGGCGCGCTTTTTCTTTGGGGGTGAGGGGCTTCACGTCGGGTCCGTTAATGAAGCGTTGGTAGAAGTTGACGAGAGGCAGAGGGAGGCATGGAGGCAGATTCTGGATGGTTTGCGCTGGGTTTCCGGCAGTAGACGGCAAGGTTTGCTCGACAGGAGGGTATCCAGCTGTGGCGGCTAGATAGCTGGAGCCAAGGAGTGTGAGGGTCTTGCCGGAAGACTCGCTTTTGGGGATGACGCGGCAGGGGCCCTGTTTCTGACTTTTGATGATGGGCAGCGGGGCAGCGGGGATAGCGGCGGCTGGATTAGCGGGTTCTGTGTTGGCGGGAGCCTGAGCGGCGACCGAGCCGGAAGCCGCGAGAACGATTGCAGTGCAAGCGAGATGAAGCAGGATGGGATTGGAAAGTGGACGCGAGGAAAGAGTCCGGCGTTTGGGTTGGCAACTTGCGGCCTCGTGCAAAGAGAGATCCCTCGCTCTAATGGAACTTTTCCTGTGCCGCGCCGTAGAAGGATGGAGATAAAGGACCGGCACAGTGCCCCTCTCCCGAACAGTCAACGTGCTAGTTAATCCGACGCAAAATATTCAGAAAAGGTAACTTCGCGTCGTGAGAATACGAGGACAGAGCGGATTGCGGTCTCTTCGAGAGGGTTGTTTCCGCAGGCACGGTATATGCGGAAGGCGCCCTTGGCGGCATTGACGGGGTATGGTGCCGAGTCGAGACTAGAAAGCGAGGCTTACAGTTTATGAGCTCTTATCCTCCTCCACCACCACCTCCTCCGGGTCACGGAGTCGGCGGGCGAATTGATGAAGCGATCGAGCTGATTGAGATGGAATTGCGGCATGCGATCGCGTATGTGAACGACGCAGTGGTGCCACAGGTGCGCGGTGAGTCGATTTCAGCGATGCGCAAGCTTTCAGACAAGCTGAGGAACCTGGCAGACAAGATGGACCAGCAGCAACGAGGCCAACGCGGCTAATGCGACGGCTCACTTCCCCGAGCACGTTGCGCATTGAATGGATGGTTGTGGTGCTGATGGCGGCGATGATTGCTGCCGGATGCGGCCATAAGAAGACGCGAGTGAGCCCGACGGCGACGGCACCCCCGGTGTACACGCCACCGAGAAGCACGAATCCATCACGGACCCCGGGTGAGCCGCCGGCCGCAACGGGGCGCATTCCGGTGACGCCCCTCCCGGAGGGCGGGATCAGCGCGGAGGACAAGGAGTTCATCCTCTCGCATCGGCCGATCTTCAGCGAAGAGGGACAAGCGACCTGGTATACAGCGCCGTATAAGGGGCGGAAGGCGGCGAACGGGCAGGTGTTTCGCGATGAGGCATTGACGGCTGCTCATCGGACGCTGCCGATGGGGTCGCTGATCGTGGTTACAAATTTGAAGACGCGGCAGGCCTCGGCGATGCGGATCAGCGATCGCGGGCCGTTTGTGCCGACGGCGATTCTCGATTTGACAAAGGCGTCGGCGAGATCAATCGGTATCTGGCCTGGGTCGGGACGCGTGCGGGTGGACGTTTATGAGACTCCGAAACCGATGGATGTGGGCGGGCGCTGGTGCGTGCAGATTGGCCCGTTCACCAGCGAACGCAAAGCGATCCGATTCAAGCAGAAGTTGATTGATGAGTATGGCGGATCGCGGGTGATCGAGTTTCCGGGGGAGCGGAGCTACTGGGTCCGGATCAGGCCCGCGGGAGATGATCGCGAGCAGGCAGAGGGGATAGCACGGCATCTGAGACCGGATGAGGGTGTGGCATATCTCACGCGTTTGGATTGAGCACGGCCGAGGACTTACTCGCTATAGCGATTGCCTTGATAACGGCTCACCGTGGATTTGCGGGCCGGATAGACGATGGAGGGCCAGTGTTTCTCGGGAACCCATTTGCCATTGACGTCTTCTACACCGACGCTGTGACCGCAAATCTCGCAGGGATAGACTCCCCAACCTGCACGGGTACGGCTGTTCTGGAGCAACTGCTGGGTTTCTTCGCTTAGTTTTCCTTCACATGGCTTTGTAAGTATCGGCATAATCCTCTTGTCTTGCCTATTGCTGGTGATCTTAATGTCGTTGGGTGTCGATCAACGAGCGGCTTGCCCGTTTCAGGCTGGAGGGGTGCAATACCTTCTTCAAAGCCTTCTAGACACTTAGATGCAATGAAACAGGTTGGGATAGCCGTTGATTCAAATGATTGGGGTTGCGAGGTCAAGCGCAGGGCTATGAGAGCTCTCGGCTGCAGTGAGCAGCGGTAATTGATCATTCCGGCGCGGGGTAGTAGGGCAGCTTGTCGTTGGTCTCGTTTGCTCGTTTCACGGTGATGTCGTCGAAAAGGAGCGCCGGGGCAAGGACGGTTTCGGGAACCTCGGTGGCGTAGTTGGCGACCCATAGGTTCTTGCCGGCGGCAACAACTCCGGAGCGGAGAGCGCGCTGGTCGAGATCGTCGAGGACGGCACCGCGAACGAGGGTGCGTTTTCCGTCGAGGTCAATGCGATAGAGGAGGCGCGGCGTGTTTTCCGCACCGAGAGTTTCGACGTAGTAGACGGATTTAAGACCGCGGTCCTTTGCGAGTTGAACAAGCTTGCTGTTCAGTTCTTCGTCCGTGAGACCCTGCTGCGCGGTGACTTTGAGAACGCCGATGGCCGGGCGGGCCGGACCGGTAACGCCGGCGCGCGCGTGCCCGTTCGATTCGGGGAAGTCGCGCACCGGTGTGCGGCCGATGAGGTAGTTCTGCAAGTGGCCATCAGAGACGAGCTGGACGGTTTGCGCGGGAACGGCTTCATCATCTACGGAGTAGGAGCCGACGAGGTACTTGCCTTCCCATGTTCTCAGCGCGGGATCGTCGACGACAGAGAGAAAGTCGGGCATGATGCGGGCTTTGTAGCTGGAGGCGAAGGGGCCGTTGGTGCGTGCTTCCGTGCCGAGTTTGGGTCGAGTAGCCGTGACTCCGGGGGCGAGAAGTGAGTGAAGGGTGTCGGCGCTGGCGTCAGCGGATAGTAAGACGGGGCCGTGATACTCCTCTTCGACCAGCGGCGCTTTGCGCAGATCGCTGAGGGAGGAGATGAGGGTGAGCGCGTGCTTGTGGAAGTCTTCCGGGCTGTCGAGGTCGGAGAGAGAGGCGCCGCTGGTTCCATAGGAGCGATCGAGATGCATGCCGTCGTCGGCCTGGGTACCTACGCCGATGGACTCGGAGTAGCTGCTGGATGATTTGCGAACGATGGCGCCTTCGCTGGAGGCAATCCAGGTAGTGGTGACGCGCGCGTGAAAGGCGGCGGTGGAGTATTGGACCCCCTGCTGGTCGCCGGTAAGGGCTGGATCGGTGCGGTAGATGCCGCTGTCGCGCGCAACGCGGTCAGACCAGGCGTTTTCGTCGACGGAAAGTTTGAGCGGCTCGGCGAGAGAGACGATGGGCTTGGCTTTGCTGAAGTCGTCGGCCTGGGGAGGCGTCTGGACCTGCTTGAGCTCGGCCTGTTTCTGCGCATATGCAGCAAGGGCGGCTTTGTAGGCCTGGTCGGTTCCGGCCCACAGAGCAGAACGAAGCGCGATGGGATCGTCGTCGATGGAGGCAAGCTGAATCGCCCCGTCGCCCCGAAGGCCGGAATTGTCAGTCTTGTAATCGCCTACGCGGACGGTGATGCGCGCAATGCGGGCGTGCCCGTGGTGCGAGCCTTCGGTATCACCGAACATGGCGCGGCTTTCGAAGTCCTGCACGTCTTCCATGCGGTACTCGATGAAGTAGGGTTTCTCAAAGCCGGAGAGTTGCAGGTGCGTCATGCTGCGATCGAGTTCGTCGAGCATGGCTTTGAGAACGGGATCCTTTGCCGCGTCTGCGCGGGTGGTCTGCGCGGAAGCGGGATGCGGCGCGATGGTGGCGAAGGAGAGGAGTCCCGCTACGAGAAAAGGGGAGATGTGGCGAGCGAGGTTCATTGGCCCTCCTTCGTTACGGGTGTAGATGGCGCTCCGGGAATGGGGAGGATCGGTGGGCGCTGCGTGCCCTGCTGCTGGCGCTGGGTTTCAATTTCGCTGACAAGCATGGCCGGAGCCACGGCACTGACGGGGATGGTGCCAGATTCGGCTCCGCACTCGCCGTTGAAGACTTCGCTTTTGTCGCTGGTGGCTAGGATCCGCTTCATTGCCGCCAGAGGTGTCCCAACGATGCTGACGCCGCGAACGAGTTCATCAGGCCGGCCGTCGACGTAGACGCGCCAGACGACGAGTGGGATGACCTGGAAGGCCTGCGGCGCGCTGCGGGTGGTCACAGCGAATCCCGAGGAGATGTCTTCGAAGTAGAGGCCGTAGGGTTTGCCTTGTTTCTTCGCTTCTTCGATCAGTTGTTTGCGGAGATCGGCTTCGGGTTCGGTCTTCGTCGAGGTGACGATGAGATTGCCCTGGCGGCCGGTGGGCATGCGGCCGGTTTGCGCGCGGCCGTGGCCATTGGACTGGGCGAAGCTGGCGATGGGCAGGCGCGACATGAGGAAGGTTTTGAGCACACCATTCTGGATGAGATCGACGCGGCGGGCTTTCTGACCTTCGTCGTCGAAGGCGTACGTTCCGCTTAGCCAGCTCTTGTTGAATGTGCTGACAGTGGGATCGTCGGAGACGGAGAGGAAGGGCGGCAGGACTTCTTTGTTGAGTTCCTTGGTGAAGGTCTGGCCTTCTTCGTCACCGCGCTGGCGCTGGCCTTCGAGACGATGGCCGAGAACTTCGTGGAAGAAGACGGCGGAGGCACGTCCGGAGAGGATGGCCGGGCCGTCGAAAGGCTCGGTCACGGGGGCCTTGCGGAGTGCCTCGAGACTCTTGCCGAGTTCGCGGACTCCGGCTTCCATTTGTGCCTGCGAAGGGAGACCGTCGGCGGTTTCGGCTTCGAATGTCTGGCCGCGGAAGAGGTCCATGCCATCATCTGCGCGGGTGACGGCGAAGACGACTACGCGGGCCTGCTGGTGGGGAGCGACGATTCGCGAGCCTTCTGAGGAGGCGAAGTAGTCGGTCTGGTTCTGAACGGTGAGCATGGCGATGTTCTGGTAAACATCGGGGAACTCACGGAAGACGAGGCTGAGGGACTTGATGCGCTGCTCCCAGGCGGTGCGGTCGATGGTGATGTCTGGAGCGGGAGCGGAGACAGAGACCTGTGGCGGCTCCTTGCTGAAGTCGGGCGAGGAGTCCTCTTCTTTGGCGCGCACCTGGGCTTCGGTTTTGACACGGAGGTAGTTGTCGAGAGCGGTTCCGTAGCCGGCGTTAGTGGCGAGCCAAAGGGTGCGGGCAAGGGCAGCGCGGTCATCGCCGAGAGGAATCTGAAGGCTGTTGACGGCTGAAGCGCGGTGGTTGCCATGGGTGTTGTCGAGTTTGGGATCACCGATGCGAACCTGGACGTCGGCTACGCGGACGTGGCTGGTGCTGCTGTCGGCGAGAGCGCCGTACTGAGCGCGGATGGAGACGGCGCTGGCATCAGAGATGGAATAGCTGAGGAAGTAAGGCGGAAGAAGCTTGTCAGCGTCTTTCTGGTTCGATCCGGACTGGCTGGCGGAGGGTTTGCCGAGCGAAGTGAAGGCGCGCTGGAGTTCGCCGGTCATGGTGTCGAGGAGCACGGGCGACGCTGGGGTGACGGCTTTGGCTGCGGCGTGAACTTTGGTGCTGTGCTGAGCCGAAGCGCCGGAGGCAAGAAGGGCAGCGGAAAGCAGAGCCGCGAGCAGGCGGAGTTTCCCGGCGGATCTGCTCGGGGACCAAGAGAGACGAGGGCACCCTGAAGGACGAGAGGACTTCTCAGCTATGAACATCGGTAAACTTGATTGTCTCAAATTCCTGATTCTTTCGAGGGAAAACTGGTGAGGATCGCCAAACGCATTCTGATCGCAGGTACTGCGGGACTTCTACTGCTGGCAGGTGGGGTGGCGGGGTGGTCGCAGGCGGGCAAGGCAAAACCGACGCCAGAAAACGAACTTGAGCAGGTGCAGGAAAGGGGGATGCCCCATTCCGAGCAGGCGTATTCGCTGCCGCCTGAGAAGCTTGCGGAGGCGAAGGCGCTGAACCGGATCAGGGTCTCGGTAGCGATTGCCGGGTCGGTGTGGGGACTCATTGTTCTTTGGGCCTTGCTGAGAACAGGGTTGGCTACGCGGTTAGACGTGTGGACACGCGAAACGCTGAAACCGGGATGGATGCAGGGAATTGGATTCTTTGTGATTGTGCTGGTGATCCTGGCGGTGGCAGATCTGCCGCTGGGGGTGATTGCGCATGCAGCGAGCCTGAAGTATCACGTAAGCGTGCAGGGCTGGGCGGCGTGGTGTGTCGATAACGCAAAGGGGCTCGGCGTGTCCCTGGGGATCGGGGTGCCGGTTGCGCTGTTTCTGAACTGGGTGGTGCGGAAGTCGCCGCGACGCTATTGGATGTGGATCTGGGTGATCTCGCTTCCGCTGGTGCTCATCTCGGTTTTTCTCGCGCCACTGGTGCTGGATCCGATCTTTAACAAGTTCTCACCGCTCGAGGCGACACATCCGGCGCTGGTGGCGAAGCTGGAAGAGGTGGTTGCGCGGACGGGAACGAAGATCCCGCCGGAGCGGATGTTCCTGATGAAGGCCAGCGAGAAGAGCAACGGGATCAATGCGTACGTCACCGGAATCGGATCGAGCAAGCGCTTTGTGATGTGGGATACGACGATGGACCGGATGCCCGATGACGAGATCATGTTCATCTTCGGGCACGAGAGCGGGCACTACGTACTGGACCATATTCAGAAGGGGCTGACGTTGATGCTGGCGGGTCTCGGGCTCATGTTCTGGGTGTGCGCGCATCTGGCGGAGTGGATGGTGCGGCGGTTCGGCGAGAGCTGGAAGGTGAGCGCGATGTCCAGCCGGACGGGGTTTCTGGTTTTGTTTTTTACGTTTTCGATTGGGAACTTTGTGTCAGAGCCGTTGGGGAATGCGGTGAGCCGACGCTTCGAGCACCATGCCGACATGTACGGGCAAGAGGCGATTCACGGGCTGGTTGCCGATCCGCAGAAGACGGCAGTGTCGGCTTTCAACCACATGGGAGAGGCCTGGCTCGAGGACCCTGCGCCGAATGCATTTGTGGAGTTCTGGCTGGACAGCCATCCCTCGGTACAGCAGCGGGCGAGATTTGCAGAGCACTATGATCCCTGGGCGGACGGGGGCCGGGGAGAATTTTTCAGCAAATAGGAAAGAAGTGAGCTGACACTGAATGGCGGCCAAAGATAGGCGGGCTCTCGTCGCGCCGAAATCGGGAATCCCATAAGATAGATACAGTCATGGTTGCGGCTTCCCTTATTCCTCCATTTTTTGCAAAGGCGGCGGGCTCGGTGCTCGTGGCGGGGGCGGGGGCTGTGGCCGTCATCATCTGGCGGCTGCGAGAGACGCGGACAGCCGTTTCGCTGCGGAAGATCATCATTCCGCCGTTGGGGATGGCGACAGGGTTCTCGATGTTTGTGGACTCGGCGTTCCGGGTGCCATGGACGTGGGCGCTGACAGCTTTTCTGATCGGAGCGGTGATTCTGGCGTGGCCACTGTTGTTGACGACGCGGCTGGAGCGGCAGGGTGAGACGGTCAGGATGAAACGCTCGAGCGCGTTTCTGCTGGTGATCCTGGTGCTGGCGGGAGTACGGTTTTTTGCGCGAGGGTATTTCGATAGGATCCTCACGGCGCAGCAGACGGCTGGAATCTTCTTTATTCTTGCGTTCGGCATGATTCTGATCTGGCGGGCGAAGATGCTGGTGGACTATCGGCGGCTTACGGCAGATTTTGAAACGAGCGCGGCCTGATTCTGTAGCAAGACCTGGAGATTGACTATGCAATTTTTGACGCTTTCGCGCCGGAGGACAGATGCGTTCCCGGCGGAGGCATTCACACCTGAGCTGATTGCACAGGAGGGTCAACGTGTGAAGGAGATGTATGCGACCGGGCTGTTGCGTCAGGTGTGGAAGCGCGGAGACACACCGGGAGCCGCGATCATCTGGGAGGCGGGGAGCGAGGCCGAGGTGCGCGACGCAGTGGCGACTCTGCCGATTTACAAGGCGGGAATGCTGGAGCTGAGCGCGATCTTGCCGCTTGAACCTTATGCGGGCTTTGGCCCATCAAAGTAGGGCCCGTGTGCGGATTTGGCGGGATAAGATGCTGTCTTTTCCTCATTCTCCGCGAGGCTGCAGCAAGTCGTACACTGTAGCTTCGTTTCCTCTAGTTGAAAGGAGCTTTTCTTTTTATGGCTTATCCGGCGAACTACCGCTACACGAAAGAACATGAGTGGATCTCGCTCGACGGGAAGATCGGGACCATTGGGATTACCGATTACGCGCAGAACTCGCTGGGCGACATTGTGTATGTGGATGTCCCGAAGGTGGGCGACTCGGTGACGGCAAATAATTCGTTCGGCTCGGTGGAGAGCGTGAAGGCGGTGAGCGATTTGTTCTCGCCGGTGAGCGGGACTGTCAGCGCGGTGAATGAGGAACTGAAGACGTCGCCGGACAAGATTAATGAGGCTCCGCACGATACATGGATCATCAAGGTGGAGCTTGCGGATACGGCGGAGTTTGAGAAGCTGCTGGACGCGGCGGCGTACGAGAAGTTTGTCTCCGAGGAGACGGGCAGCTAGGGACGTAGGGACAACCGATGAGGGCGAGCACGTGGGCCAATCATTCAGGGATCTGGCAGTATGGCGGAGGTCAATTCAACTTACGGTAGCTGTATTCCAGCTGACTTCTGGATTTCCTGACTCGGAGAGGTTTGGGCTCACGAGCCAGATGCGCCGAGCAGCGGTTTCGATTGGAGCAACATTGCTGAGGGGTATGGGCGGTCAACTCGTGGGGAGTACTTATTATTTCTGGGGCATGCACGAGGCTCGTGTTCTGAAGTTGAAACACAAATTGTGATCGCGAAGGAACTGCGGTTTGGCTCGGAAGAACAGATTGGGAAAGCTGAAGAGTTTTGCGGTGAAGCTGGACGGATGCTGGGTGGCGTAATTAAGTCGTTGCGTGCAAAGTCATAGTCCCTAGTCTCTTGTTCCTTGAAAAGGATTGTGTCAAATCATGCGTTATCTACCAAAGAGTCCGGCTGAGCGCGAGCAGATGTTGAAGGCCATCGGCGCGAAGGCTATCGACGATCTGTTTGCGATTATTCCGGCGGAGTACAGGCTCACGCGCGATCTCGATGTGCCAAGGCAGCAGGGCGAGAGCGAGATCGTTTCGTATTTCAAAGCGGCAGGCCAGAAGAACGCGACCGATTACGCAAGCTTCCTGGGTGCGGGGTGCTATCGGCACTACCGGCCGGTTGTAATTGATGCGCTGGTGCAGCGTGGCGAGTTTCTGACGAGCTACACGCCGTATCAGGCTGAGATTACGCAGGGAACGCTGCAGGCGATCTTCGAATTTCAGACAATGATTGCGGAACTGACCGGCATGGATGTGGCGAACGCCAGCATGTACGACGGTTCGACGGGCGCCGCGGAAGCCGTGCTGATGGCGATGCGTGTGACGGGGCGGCAGAAGGCGGTGGTAGCGTCGACTGTGCATCCCGAGTATCGCGAGGTGCTGCAGACGTACCTACGATATCGCGACCTGCCGACTGCGGAGATTGGCTACGTGCCCGAGACCGGGCGCGTGGATCTGAAGGCGCTTGAAGCTGCGGTGACCGAAGAGACGGCGGCTGTACTGGTGCAAAGTCCGAACTTCTTTGGCGTGATCGAGGACATTCCGGCAGTTGCAGAGATCGCGCACAAGAAGGGCGCGTTGCTGATTGTGTCGATTGCGGAAGCGGTTTCTCTGGGCATCGTGCGGCCTCCCGTTGAGGCGGACATCGTGAGCATGGAAGCGCAGTCGTTCGGAGTTGCGCTGAGCTACGGCGGTCCGTTCTGCGGGGTGATTGCGGCGAAGGAGCAGTATCTGCGGCAGATGCCCGGACGGCTTGCGGGACAGACGGTAGATGGAAACGGGAATCGCGGATTTGTCCTGACGCTGTCGACGCGCGAGCAGCATATTCGCCGAGAGAAGGCGACTTCAAACATCTGCACGAACCAGGCTCTCGTTGCGCTGATGGCGACGATCTTTCTGACGGTGTATGGGAAGGAAGGCGTGCGCGAGCTGGCCGAGCACAACCTGGCCAAAGCAGCGTATGCAGCCAAGACGTTGAGCGCGCAGCCGGGAGCGAAGCTGCTGTTTAAGGACACTCCAAGATTCCATGAGTTTGTTCTGCAGACGCAGGAGCCGACGGCGCAGTGGACCCAGCGGTTGCTGGACGAGAAGATCGTGGGCGGGCTCGATCTAGGCAGGTGGTATCCGGAGCTGAAGAACTCGACGCTCTGGTGCGCAACGGAAGTAGTGGCACGAGAGACGATCGATCACGCGGCGAAGGTGCTGGCATCGGCGCCGGTGGAGGCGTAGGAGGGTACGAAGTGCGATGAGGCACATGCCAATGGCAGCAGGTTGCCCGAAGAATCGCGATGTGGAAAGAAGAGCCTGAGGCGTGGATCGAGACTCGTCATCGTGGATTTGATGGACCGAAAGCGGGAGTTTTGTAACAGGGCACGACTTCAGTCGTGCCTTTGAATGTGCAGAAAGGATGGGGCTTTAGTCCCTGTGAATGGCGCAGCCAAAACGCAACTCGTCGTCCGAGCATATCCTGCAAGCGGATCGGGTGTTCTTCGTGACTACGAAGACGAGTATGGGCCGTCGGCTGTTGCAATCCGAACGCAATGCGCACTTGCTGATTCAAGTTCTTCGATCGCTTGTGACGGAGCGCGCCTTCGATCTGCATGACTTTGTGATCATGCCCGACCATTTGCATTTACTGCTTACCGTTCATCAGGGAACGACAGTTGAGAAGGCAATGCAGTTGATCAAAGGCCGATTCTCTTTTCGGTTATCACGCGAATTGAATTACAAAGGCGAGGTTTGGCAGCGCGGTTTTTCTGAAGTACAGGTCTTGGGCCGGAAAAGCCTCGAATCGCATCGTGAATACATTGCGCAGAACCCGGTCAAGGCGGGCTTGGTGACCTCGGCAGATGAATTTCCGTTCTGCTATCGTTTTTTGGCGAAAAAGAAAGCGGATCAGGCCTACCCGCAGGGGCTAAAGCCCGCTTGAAGCAATTAAGCAGATGCGGCACGACTGAAGTCGTGCCCTGTTACAAAGCTATTGGCACCGGTCGAAAGAGCGATGTCTTACCGGTCGTAAGATCATGTACCGATCACAATTGATGTTTGTACCGGTTACAAGCACTGACGTAGAGGAATCGATCAATGGCGGCAATTGAAGGTGGAATCAATCGCACTATCGGCAAGGTTCGGCCGCATCAGACTCAGAACGAAGGGCTGGTGTTTGAGAAGTCGGCTGCGGGGAAGCGCGGGTACAAGCTGCCGCCGCTCGACGTGCCGGAGGTAGACGCGAAGGCAGTGCTGGGCGCAGCCTATCGCGAGGAGAAGGCGGGGCTGCCGGAGCTGAGCGAGATTGAGATCATTCGCCACTTCACGCGGCTGTCGACGTGGAACTATGCGATCGATCTGGGGATGTATCCGCTGGGGTCGTGCACGATGAAGTACAACCCACGCGTAAATGAGTTTGTGGCGCGGATCGAGGGGCTGGCAGACGCGCATCCTTACAGGCCGGAGTCGCTGGCGCAGGGGATTTTGGAAGTGATCGATCTGCTGCAGCGCTGCCTGATTGAGATTACCGGAATGGATGCGATCACGCTGCAGCCGGCGGCGGGAGCGCACGGTGAGTTCACGGGCATACTGCTGGTGCGGGCATGGCACGAGTCGCGCGGGAATGCGCGGCGGAAGATTCTGATTCCGGACTCGGCGCACGGAACGAATCCGGCGACGGCGGCGATTTGCGGCTACCAGGTAGAGAATCTCAAGTCCAATCCCCAGGGAGGAATCGATCTGGAAGCGCTGGAGCGGCAGGTAGATGAAGATACCGCTGCGCTGATGCTGACGAATCCTTCGACGCTGGGCGTATTTGAAAACGAGATCCACAAGATTGCCGACATTCTGCATGCAAAGGGCGCGCTGCTCTACATGGATGGCGCAAATATGAATGCCCTGGTAGGGAAGGTGCGCCCGGGCGACTTCGGCGTGGACGTGATGCACCTGAACCTGCACAAGACATTCTCGACGCCCCATGGAGGCGGTGGTCCGGGATCGGGCCCGGTGGCGTGCAAGAAGTTTCTGGAGCCGTTTTTGCCGACACCGGTGTTGGTTCGCAAAGCGGACTCTTCATCCCAGGTCTCAAAATCGAGACCTGGGGCACCCAGTTCCGATTCGTTTTTGCATTGGGAGTTTGACCGGCAGCAGTCGGTTGGGCGGGTGAGGGCGTTTTACGGGAACACGGGAATGTTTATTCGCGCGCTGGCGTACATTCTGGCGAATGGGCCGGATGGATTACGGCAGACGACGGAAGATGCCGTGCTCAACGCGAACTACATCCGGAAGAATCTCGAAGACCTCTACGAGCTGCCCTACAAGACGCCGTCGATGCACGAGGTGGTGTTCAGCGACAAGCGGCAGGCGGCAAAGGGCGTGAAGACGGGCGACATCGCCAAGCGGCTGATCGATTATGGATTCCACCCATATACAGTCAGCTTTCCGCTGATTGTGCACGGGGCGCTGATGATTGAGCCGACGGAGAGCGAGTCGCTGGAGGAGCTGGACCTGTTCATCGAGGCCATGCGTTCCATCGCCAAAGAGGTGGAGGAGACGCCCGAGTTGGTGAAATCGGCGCCGCACTCGACCCGGGTTTCGCGGCTGGACGAAGTGCAGGCGGCACGGAAGCCGGTGCTGCGGTGGAAGCCGGACGCCAAGTAATTGCCCCGAAGGGGTGACAGCTAAGTTGAAGCCAGTGTGCGGATAGGGCAATTTCATGCCTGGCCGGATGCTGCGCCGGTAACTCTGAGCATGTGACTTTCTACCCGTGCCGAGTTACCGCAAGAGGCCTGTAAACAGCGGCTATCCTGCACATTTCCATTGCTTTCGCTTCTGACAAAATCGGATAATCAGATTCTTCAAAGCTGGTTGTAAAGAAACGCGGCGCTCGATGCTTCCCGGCGGGGGAAGGGGGTGCCGGATCCAGGTGTAAGACGTGACCGGTGGGCTATCTGTGGTTTGGACCGGTGCAATCTCGGACAAGTCAGAAAATTTCGTGAGAAGCCTGTCAAGCGAACGAGCGCGGCAGGGAGGTCTACCGATGATGAAGCGGTTTCGGAATGAAGAAGGACAGACGCTGGTGCTCACGGCACTGCTGGGATGCATCCTCATGGGGTTTATGGCCCTGGCGATCGATATGGGCGTCAGCTTCAGAACGCAGCGCAGAGTGCAAACGCAGGCCGATGCAGCTGTGGTAGCGGCAGCGTTGTGCGCTACCTATGGCGGGCAGTTTTGCACCCAATATTCGACGGACTCAAGCGGGGCTTCCGTCTCCCCCAGTGCCGCAGATGCGACTTCAGTCGCCACCCGTGCGGCGAAGATAAATGGTATGCCCTCGAATGCCACTATTTCGGTGGCAGCCGCTGCGTATGGTCAGCATAGAAGCGGCTACTACGAAGTGATCATCAAGCAGCCGAGCGCGAGTCCTTTCGTCGGGACTTTCGCCGGCATGTTCAGCGGCGGGTCGGCTGCCTATAACCCCATGAATGTGGGCGCTCGCGCGGTGGCCGGGTTGGTTCCAGGAACAACCTGCCTGTATGTGCTGAACAAGACAGCGGACAAATCCCTCTACGTAAAGGGTGCAGCGCAGATCACTGCTCCGTACTGCTCCATCCAGGTGAATTCGAGTTCCCAGAGCGCCATATGTACAACTGGGAATAGCGCTGACATCAATTCCGGGCAGATCCTGGTGGTCGGATCGCAGGGCAGCAGCCAGAACTGCAACCAGACGCAGAGCAATGTTCAGAGTGGCGGTGGGTCTGCAAACGATCCGCTTGCGGACATGAAAATGCCCGATCAGGGCTGCACCGCTGGCAATACATTCGGCTGGGGAAGTCCCGCGTCCGTGACCGTGACGCTCACGCAGACGGGCAGCACGATCACACTGAAGAACACCTCCACCGGCGTGACCCAAACCGTCACTCCAAGCGGCTATTCGCCGACCGGTGCCGGAGGACCCACCGTCAATGTGGCCTGCTTCAGCGATACCAATGTGCAGCTCACTACCAGCCTTGGTTCCGATGCCAACTCGGCCTGGGTCTTCCAGCACGGGTTGAATGTCGCCGGTGGAAGCTCCTTCATCAAGATCACAGGAACCACAGAGATCCAGGATGGCAATTTCCAGGAGGCGAACACCAACCTCTTCATCAGCGGTCCTACGAGTACAGAACCTTACACCGGAATGGCCTTGTTGGTTCCTTCACACGGCGCAACCGGTCCAACCTGCCCGGGTTCGATTTCCTCAATGGGAACAATTCCGGCCGGCGATGGGTGTCTTAATCTTCAGTTCGGCAGCGGCGGCAGTCCTAACCAACTGTCTAATAAGTGCTCTTCCACTTCGACAACGCCTGGAATTGTTGGCACCGTTTATGCTCCGCAGGATGTCCTCTACATGCAGGACAATGGCGGGTGTCTGTCGGTCACCAACATCATTGCCGACGAGCTATGGAACAAGAGCGGTGATCTGGAGATCTATAACTACAACCTCGCATACACGACTTCGCCGCTGGATGTCGTGCGGATCGTCGAGTAAGGAGTGCACAGGATGAGCTGCAAAGCATTCGTGCGGTGGTTCAAGTGGTTCCGAACCTGCGAATCCGGATCCGCAATGGTGGAGACAGCGCTGACATTTCCGCTTTTTGTGGCGCTGCTGCTTGGAGCGGTGGAACTTGGGGATCTCGCTTACAAAGCGAACGAGATCACGAACGCGGCCAGATCTGCCGCACAGTACGCGGCCTCGACAGGAGGCGGGTATACGGATTGCGATGGCAGGGTGCCGGACACCACGACCCACACCTGTACTTCGGCTCGCGGCATTTACATCACAGCACAGAAAGATGCGCCTCTCGTTACCAGATCGTGCACCTCGTTTACAGTTGAGGCGTCGACTTCCTGCATCTGTTCCGACAATACCGCTTGCGCTTTTTCAGCGACTTCGGCAGGGTACACGTGCGGGAAAAAGCCCGTGATCATGGTTTCGGTTCACACGTCGGCACAGTGTTCACCGGCCGCATCGGTTCCTAATCTCTTTCCGCTTGGATCAGCTTTCACCATAAACGGGTACTCCCAGCAGGAGGTCACATTTTGAGAGCAAACTTGATCAAAGCTGACTTCTCACTGGTGTTGCGTGCAATTCGCTTTTGCGTGAAAAGAAGCCGCCGGGAGGACGGGAACTCGTTGGTCGAGATGGCCCTAGTGTGTGCTTTTGTTTACCTGCCGATGCTTTTCGGCATATTTCAAGTGGCGTATGGGCTGTATATATACAACTTCGTGTGCAACGTCGCGCATCAGGCAACCCGCTATGCCGCAATACGCGGCTCCAATTCCTGCATCGTCCAAAGCAATTTCGTGGATTGCAATCTCAATCCGACGGGCTCGACGAATCCTCCGAGTGCCTCTGGTACACCGCTAGATAACTATGTGAAAAGCCTGAGTTTCATGGGCATAGACCAGAGCAGGATTACGGTCACCCCGACTTGGTTCGGTAGGTTGAATGACAGTTCGGGTGGTGGTTTCTCGGTCGCTAGCTGGGACACCCCGTGTAACACCGCTGGTTGCAACGCAATCGGAAATTCAGTGCAGGTTGTAGTTACCTACAACTTCCCTCTCGGCATACCGGGAGGCAGGACACTCGCCATCACCGGCGTGTCCAAGATGATGATCAGCGAATAGCCCGGAGCGGACAGGCTTCGCACATCTTGGAGTAACTTTCCGCAATTCCTCAAAGAGCAAGAAATTGGCATTGGAAGGCACAGGGAACTGTGCGTTTATTGGGGTAATGTGCCCTGCGTAACTTGTATCTTATTGATTTTATTTACAGGCAATAAATTTCGTAACTGATTAAGTAATTAACCCGTTAGTGGCATTGCTGTTCGTCAGTCGGGAGATCATTCTCGTCATAGATCTAAATAGTCTCCTCGACTCAGGGCCACCTCCTCCATGGACTTCCGTAACCCTGGCGAGAACTGCTGCGGAACTCCTGACGGGCTGTTGTCTGCCGCTCGGAATCCACAGTGCGCGTAGCAATGGATTAGCTGTACGGGTGCACTGGAGGTTTGAATGAGGCTGTTCACTGAGGATCGGGGTCAAACCCTCGTTATTACAGCGTTGTGCATGGTGTGCTTTATGGGGTTCATGGCGCTGGCCGTAGATGTGGGGATCCTGTTCAGTAGCCGGCGCAAGCTGCAGAACGCAGCTGACGCTGCAGCAACAGCGGCGGCGCTTCGCTATATCAACACTTACACGGGAACCAATGGGAGTGCGGCGCAGGCAGCTGCAATTGATGCCGGGAATAAGGCCGGCCAGGCGAATGTAAGCGGAAGCAGCGTGAGCGTAGCTGTGAATACGAATCCAGCTTCCCCCGCGGCGCATAGGGGATGTGTGGGCACGGATTGCTATTTCGAGGCGATCGTGTCGCAGCAAAACCCGACATTCTTCTACAGCGCGTTCTACGCACTTTGGAAGGGCCAGAGCGCAGGGACTGTCGGAGTAGGAGCACGAGCTGTGGCGGGGGCTCCGGGGGCCGCCGACAACTGCATCTACCTGACCAACAAGAACGGAACCGCTCTCAAGGTGCAGGGAAACTGGAAGATCGATGCGTCCAACTGCGGAGTCTACATCAACTCGAGCAGCAGCACAGTAGAGGACGACACGGGTAAGGCAGCCAATTCCGGAGTTTCTGCGGCTTCGATTTCGATTGTGGGCTCAATGCCGAACAATGTGACGATCGCGCCGGGGAGCAGTCCTACGGTTCTTCAAACGCTGCCGCAGTCGGTGCCATTTAGTGATGTGCCGGGTCCCACGGTGCCGGCCACTTGCCCGGCGCCTTCGGGGAACAAGCTTACAGGCACGGCGGCAGCAGGATGTTACAGCGGAACAGTCAATCTTGGAAACGCGACATTGAACGGACTGTATATCTTTACCGGCGATGTAACGATCAATGGCGCGGTGACGGGAACAAATGTGACGCTGGCGATCATGAATAGCGGGTCGCTGACGATAAAGCCGGGGGGGTCGACCGTAAATCTGACGGCTCCCACGACGGGAACATACAGCGGCCTCGTGATCTACCAGCCAATTTCAAATACGAACACTATCAAGATGCAAGCTGGGAGTACGAGGGGGACACTGGGAGGCTGGGTCTATGCTCCGGGAGCGACACTTTCGATGCAGGACAATGGTGGCCCGACCTTCACGGTTGGGGGCCTGGTGGTGGATCACATTGACAATGGTCCAGCATCGCTAACCATTACGGGCTATACGCCGAGCAGCTCGCCGATCAAGTATGTGGCTCTGGTGGAATAAGGAGAATCGAATGTTGAGAGGCAAGGAAGAAGGCCAAGCCCTCGTCGAGACAGCATTGTCGATGTCTTTATTTGTGGTGCTGATGCTGGGTGCGGTTGAGTTCGGCAGGCTTGGATTTGCCGCGATCGAGGTGAACAATGCAGCGAAGGCGGCTGCGCAGTATGGGTCGCAGGATCACGCGAGAGCTCTGGATCAATCGGGGATGCTGCAGGCCGCGAGGAGCGAATTCGTGAATCCCTCAGCCCTGAGCATGACCTCTCCAAGCGGCACGACCGGTTATGCGTGCAACTGCGCGAGCGACGGATCAACGGTGAACTGCACTGCGAATGACCCGAAGTCGCCCGTGTGCCCCGGATCGTACTCGGAGGTGACGGTTACGGTTCAGGTGCAGACCTCGTTCAATCCCTTGATTCACGTGCCCGGATTGCCAGCGACTTACAACCTGGTCGGGACCGCAAAGCAGAAGGTGCTGCAATGAGATTCGCTGCTATGAGACTGGCTGAGCTGAGACTGCGATTCACCGATGAAGAGGGGACGAGCCTGACTGAGTTTGCGCTGTCTGCGTCGGTTCTGTTTATGTCGTTGTTCGGCATCTTCGCGCTCTGCGGCGCGCTTTATTCGTATGTGTTCGTAGCAGAGGCTTCGCGTGAGGCGACCAGGTATGCCATCGTGAGGGGATCGTCCTGCACTGGATTTTCGGATTGCGGCATCGACCAGGCGGGGTTGAACAGTTACGTGCAGAAGATGGGATTCCCTGGAATCAGCAAGGGGAACCTGTCGGCGTCGGCGAGCTGGCCCAGCGGACATGACCGGGGCGATCCTGTATCCGTGACGGTGAGCTACAGCTTTCCGCTTGCCATCCCATTCTGGCCCAAGTCGGGTCGTGTGCTCCAGATCAGCAGCACGTCGTCTATGGCGATTTCGCAGTAGACGTTCCTCCGTAGTACAAGGGCAGCCCATTCGAACACGACTTTTATTCGGTGGGGCCGCCGCTCCGGGCTGAGCTTGTTTGAGTTCGGCGGCCCCAAGTGGCTTCGTCTGAAAAGGCGTCAGGAATGATTGGCCGGGTACGCAGGTTACGTTACGTTACGTTGATATCTAGATTTGGCCTGGGGATCAGGAACTTAGGTAATCAGAAAGTACCTAAATGCACTTGTTCCGCATCTACTTACTTCCTAGAATTCACACACGTTCCGCTTTTTATCTGGGGCTGCAAGATTTCGCGAGTTGCGCTGTACGCCGGCGCGGATTCTGTGCGGGATGCGGAAGACGCTGGAGTTAAATCCCGTCATTTGTGTGTAAAGGATGCGCATGAGAATTCTTCGCGATGAAAAGGGGCAAGTGCTTGTAATGACAGCCTTCTCCATGGCCTGCCTGCTGGGTGCGCTCGGTCTCGCGGTGGATGTCGGGGTACTCTTCAATGCCCGGCGGCAGATGCAGACCGCAGCAGACGCGGCCGCGCTGGCGGGCGCTACTGAGGTGTTTTACAACGGCACGGGCTCAACGAGTGTGAACAGTAAGGTCTACGCCGCCGCCAAGGCCAACGGTGTGGATCAAGCGGTTTCGGCCAACAACGTCCTGGTGACCGTTGGGCCCACTCTGAGCCCGGGAAATGTCTCCTGCCCAACCTGCGTCAAGGTTCAGCTATCGAAGCCGAATCCGACGTTTTTCATGCATACGATGAGCTCGTTTTTCTTCGGGAACCATTCGTTCGACAACGTCAATGTTTCGGCAATGGGTGTCGCCGGGGCTCCGGGTTACTCACACACATGCATGTATGTCATGGATCCGACCGGAAACGACACGCTCGACATCCATGGAGCCGGCAAGATCAATGCGTCTGGTTGCGATGTCTACGTCAACTCCAGCAGCCAAAATGCCCTGTGCGTGACGGGTAGTGCCGGAAAATCGGACCTTTCGCCGGGAGGAGAGATCGTAGTCCATGGAGGTCAGGATTCGAGTGGCAACTGTAAGGGAGATCCAGGTGCTCCCACTACCTTAAACAGCGGCGTGCAGAGCTCGCCCTATGCGAAGACGTTGCCCATTGACCCAACCACGAACTGCAACGCCGGAAATACTATCGATCTAGCGGCCTCGGGTGGAACCCTCAGCGGGACCGTCGCTGGACCAGGCTACGGTAACTATGTTTGCTATAAGGACAGTGCCATAACGAAAGGAAAAATCACTCCTGTCACCCTCAGCAACGCCACTCTCAAAGCGGGTAACTACATTTTTGAAACGGGCGTCACTATTACCGGAGCCACCACCATCGGGGAGGGAAACGGCTCTATCTCAAACCCCGCGACGAACACGAATGGTGGCGCAACTGTTATCGTCACGGGCGGCACGTACGACAGCGGTACAGCCACGACATTCAGCGATTGGGCACCGGCAGATCCAAACAATATCTACGACGGTCTCGCGATCTATCAGGTTGCAAGCGACAGCAACCCTATGACGCTTCAATTCGGAAGCGGCAGTTCGATCTTTGATGGCGCGGTGTACGCACCGAGCGCGCAGGTGACGCTTCACGATCAGGGTGGCGCCGTTAACGCGACTCAGCTGATTGTGGGGTCGATTTATCTGAATGGCACGGTGAATCTGCAGAATTACAGCGCACTGAACCCGACCACTTCGCCGTTTCGGGTAATCACTCTGGTGCAGTAGGAGAAAAACATGGAAGTCAAACTTTTCAGATTTGGCATAAAGCTGAAGCAGCTTCAGCAAGGATCCGACGAAGAGGGAACGGCCTTGCTCGAACTCGCTCTTTCGTTACCAATGCTCTGCCTCATGCTTCTGGGCGCGGCCGAGTTCGCGCGCATTGCCTATGCTGCCATCGAGGTTGGAAATGCAGCTCACTCCGCCGCAGTCTATGCTGCATCCAGCCAGCAGGCCCTGGCTGATAATACGGGAATCACCAATGCGGCAGCCGGGGATTCGCCCAATCTGATTGGTAGCAATGCAGTCTCAGTAGTGACACCGATAACCAAGAGCTGCACCTGCTCCGATACCACATACACGCCCTCGAGTTGTAACGACAATCAGACGTGTCAGAATCACCATGCGTCCATGATCACGGCGGTCACGGTCCAGACTAAGACTACCTTCTCGCCCATGGTCGTTCTGCCGGGCTGGAAACCTACCATAACCCTGATGGGTAAGTCGACCGAGACGGTGTCGAACCAATGAAAATCGATGGTTTCCCAAGATTAGTCTGGGGTGCAGACCGCCGGGTCGCGCTCTGTGAGGATGGCAGCTCACTCGTGGAGATGGCCCTGTCCTGCCTGATTCTGATTCCTGTTCTGTTCGGGATTATTCAGATGTCATTCGCTCTGTATTGCTATCACTTCGCTGCGGATGCGGCCAGAGAAGCTACCCGATTTGCCATCGTCCGGGGGGCTAATTGCCCAACATACCTGAGCAACAATTCATATTGCTCTCCGACCGATGGCAACCAGTTCGGGGCGACGGCGAACGATATCGCTCAGTACGTCAAGACCCTGGGTTACCCCTACTCTGCTACCGCCACAACAAATGTGCGGTGGTGCACGACCGATGGAACGACTCCCGCAACCTGGATTTCCTGTTCCAGCACTCGAAGCAACAGCATCGGTAACCAAGTGCAGGTGACCGTCACTTACAACTACCCGCTCGTCATACCTTTCCTGCGGACCAATAAATTCGACTTGAACATGGGAAGCGTTTCAAGCATGACCATCGTTCAATAAGCTCAGCCTGACGGCCGGTGGGAGATCGAGTGTTCGGTGCCCGCGCCGTCGTTCCAACGCTGCTGAGGTTGGCCCCTTCTCGTTGAGTTGGGGCCATCGCTTTTTGGGGTGTTTACTTTCCGCGGCTCCGGAATATGAGCGCCGGCAAAGGTTAGATTTCCTAGGTTTCCTCATTCGCCGTGTTTATTCACATGACACGCGTCTGAGAATGCGATGCAGCTTCGCCCTAAACTCTAAGGTATGGCCACCCTGCCTGACATCACATCGCTCGACGCCGGCCTTCCCGCGAACATTGATGCCGAGAAGACGATTCTTGGTTCGATTCTGCTTGATAACGCCTTTCACTCGGAAGCTGCGGAGAAGCTGGAAGCGGACGACTTTTCACTGGATTCGCATAAACGCATTTTTCTGCGAATGAGCGAGTTGATGAACGAGCAGCGGGCGGTGGATATCGTCACGCTGTCGCACGAGCTTTCGCGCTACAAGGAGATCGAGGCGATAGGCGGGGTGGCGTATCTGGCGTCGCTCACGGAGGGATTGCCGCTACGGCCGGTGATCGAGGACTATGTCCGGATCGTGAAGGACAAGAGCCTGCTACGGCGGCTCATGCTGATCTGCTCGGCGGCGATCGCGAGAGCGGCAGACCAGAGCGAGACGGCGCTTGAGGTGATTGGGGCGGCTGAGACGGCCTTGCTCGAAGTGAGCGAGAAGGGCGTCTCCGGGGGCCTGGTGGCGCTCGACAAGATCGTCGCCGACTCGTTTGGGTCGATCGATAACCTCTACAACAACAGCCGTTCGGTAACGGGGCTGGAGACTGATTTCACGAAGCTGGACGAGATGACCAGCGGACTGCAGAAGGGCGAACTGGTGATCATCGCGGCGCGGCCCTCGATGGGAAAGACGGCATTCGCAATCAACATTGCACAAAATGCGGCGGTGAATCACAACGCAATTGTGGCGGTGTTCAGCCTGGAAATGAGCAAGGAGTCACTGCTGCGACGCATGCTGGCCTCACAGGCGTGGGTCGATCAGCGCGCTCTACAGACCGGCTTTATCCGGCGCGAGGATCACGACAAGCTGGTTCGGGGACTGGAGCAGCTAGTCGAGTCAAGGCTGTTTATTGACGATACCGCGGGTATTTCACTGGCAGAGATGCGGGCAAAGGCGCGGCGCATGCGGCAGACGCTGGGGGGCCTGGACCTGGTGGTGGTTGATTATTTACAGCTAATGAGCGCAACGCTCCCGAGCGCGGGCGGCAAGCGGTATGAGAATCGCACGCAGGAAGTATCGGCAATCTCGCGGGGCCTGAAGGCGCTGGCGAAGGAACTGGATGTGCCGGTGGTTGCGCTGTCGCAGCTATCGCGTGCCAGCGAGAGGCGCGGAGATGACAAGCGACCAATGTTGAGCGATCTGCGTGAGTCGGGATCGATTGAGCAGGATGCTGACGTGGTGATGTTCATCCATCGCGAAGCATACTACAACCGCGATGAGGAGATGAGCGAGTCGGACCGTGCAAAATCGGAGATCATCATTGCGAAGCAGCGTAACGGTCCTACCGGCACGGCGCATCTGAATTTCATTGCGCGTTATACGCGCTTCGAAAACGCGGACACGACTGCGGAGATGTGATCCCACAGAGAGCAGAAACGGCGCATATGCCGCGACCGGCTATGCGCCGTTTCAATTTCATATGGGCTAGGGCTGCTGTTGCGGCACGATTAGTGCTCTGGATTGGAACCGATCATGGATGTCGGCCTTTCGCCATGCAGTGTTCGTGTGCGGTCTAGTGTCAGCATTGTCAAACCTCGGTGAAGACGAACGCGACGCGGCCGGCGATGTAGTCGCCAGGGTTTACGTGGGCGGCAATGTCTATCAGGGTTGCAGGATATGCGATGCTGCGGGGACGAATAATCAGATGAGTTCCGGCCTTGTCGATGTAGCGCAGCATGACTCGCAGACCATCGCGGACAGCGTACACGTTTTGTCTTGGCGGATGGTAAGGGGCGAGCGAATTGTAATGCCGATCAATTACGGCGATCGCACCTTCGTACAGAACCGGGTCCATTGGACATGCGTCGTCGCGCCCGATGCGAATGGCAACGAATCTCCGCCACGACGCTCGCGATGACACTCTGGGGTGGTGGAGCGATTGCATCTCTTCAGAGGGCAGATGCAGCCACATTCGTACGGCGCCCGGTCTGATATCAGGTTCGAACAATGCGCTGGAGTGCGAGACCAGAGGAACCAGCTCCGCACGCTGAACTCGCGATTGAGGGTGTTGGCCCAAGTCGACGAGGTCTTCTGCGCCGAGGTGCTGCGCTTTGAGGAGACGATCAAGCGCATGGATCGAAAGCCGACCCGCACCATGCAGATACCTGGAAAGGTGAGACTTTGCGAGACCGGTCTGCCTGGAGAGCAGGGTTATGGAGAGATCGCCACGCTGGAGTTTGCGCAGCAAGACCGTACGAAGGCGTTCATGCAATTGGGAAAAGTTCATCTGTGGAATGTCCACTGGCAGGCAACAACAGCAGTGGCCCTTGTTCGCTGCGAGGAAACTGAAATCGGGTATTTTGCCTTCATTTCTGGAGCTCACTTGCTAAGGCATGGCGCTTGAATGGTGAAATGCGCTTCCGACGCGTTGACGCAGAGGATACGTCAACCTAGAGTGGGTTTACTAAGACTCGGACAGTTGTGGGACATTCTCCGGGAACGGAGCGGTTCGGGCAATCGAACATGGGTGGTAGTTGCCCGATTCGAGCCTCAGGGGAATGATGGCAACACGCAGTTACAAGCCTGCGGAGACCCTGACTTGTCCATTTCCAGAATCTGCACGCTTATCTCAATGACATTATCCCTTCGAGCAACGGCAGGAATCGCAGACCAGGGCAGCAGAACCCTGAGTGCAGATGCCAGGCTCGGATTACCTCGCCAATCAGACCAGAAACAACTGCGGCGGCGGGAGAGATTTCACGCGTGGGGAAGAAATGAACGACATTCCGGTCTACTTAAAAATATGCGAAGGATGCGGTTGTTTATGGTACCGCTCCTCGATTCAGGGGTCTGTATATTGTATTGATTGTCGCGGTAAGCTCGAGGCATTTCCAACTCCAGAGTCACGCAAGCGTCCGGGACGACCGGTTAGCAGGCGACTGCCTAAGGTGTGGGCTGTAGCAACAGTAGAGGGAGGGGCACGGTGAGCGCTGCTCTGCAATTGCCGTACCTGCTGGCCGCCGCAAACAATCGGCAGCGCGTCACGGGAGTTGAGCACCAACGGAACTCCGCACCGGAGATGGACGAAGCGGTTCCTCAGATCAGGTTTGCGTTCTATCGCAAGCACACTGAGAAGATGCTTCGGCGTTATCTGTACGCATCGATGCTGGTGGGGAGAGCTCCTGGGATTCTGGGCGAGCCAATTGGTCGCGGATGGGCGTCGAGCCGGCGCGTGAAGACATTCGAAGATGCGGTGATCTTCGTGCTCGATATTGAGCGGTGTCTTGATCAGTTAGGCGAAGTCGATCGCGGTCTCCTGAGCCGAATAGCGTTGCAGGAATATACGCATTCAGAGGCGGCTGATCTTCTCGGGTACAGCGTGAGGGCGATTTCTTACAAGTACCCGATGGCGCTTGACCGCCTGACGGAATTGTTGCTCAGAGCTGGGCTGTTGATCATTGCGGATTAACGGTCTTTCGTGTGGAAGGTGCGCAGAGGGGAGCGTCTCGTTGAGGCTCCCTTTTGCGTTGATGGCGTTATCTCAGCGTGTCAGACCTACGAGGCCCTGGATGGATTGAATCTCATAATGAGTGGCATGGCTTTCGTGACGCGAGAGGTATTTGAGGCGATCTTCCGGGATGATGGAGACCGTGTAGTTAGGTCCAGCAACGGCTTTGAGAGCGTCGAGCGAATCCCAGACCATGATGGTGATGAATTCAACTTCGCTGTCGAGAGCGCGACGCAAAACGTATCCTCCGCGATAGCCCGGGACCTTGCCGATGCCGGGGAGCAGTTCCGGTTTCAGCTTCGCTTCGTAGGCGTCGGCGTCTTCGGGCTTGGTATAGCCGTGCCAGATTCTCGCAATCATCGCGTGCCCCCTGCGGTGAGAATGAACAGATCACTATGGCATATTCTGCGGCTGCTGCCACGTTTTATGCGAGAGGCTTGCTGTCCAATCGGCAGTGAGGCTCTGTCATTACGATTCGATTCTGGAGTTGATTCGAATCTTTTGTCTGCGGTTCTGGTATGGTGGACGGTTCAGAAGAATCGTTCACAATTGGCGTTCCGGAGGCAAACTGGCATGTCTTCACTTCTTCGCATTCTCGCATGTAGCGTCATTGCTGTTTCGACCGTTGTTGTTGCACAGCAGCCGACGGCGAAGCCAACCACAGCGGCGGAGGCGCCGAATCGCGATACCAGCTACATCGACGCGAACGGGACTGCGCACGTGACGCGAGTGGTGCCGGTGCCGCAGACCATCAGCCCCGAAGCGCAGAAGTCACTCAGCAGGCAAGAACCCGACCAGGGGCCCCCGCAACCGCTCGAACAGCGGCGCAAGATGACGGATGCTTATACGGCGGGCGCTCGCGTGCAATGGACAAAGATTTGTCCGAACACGATCGTTGAAGAGAAGATGGCGGGCGTGCCGGTGCGAATTGTCACGCCTGAGGGTATGCCTGAGAGCAATAAGGATAAGGTGCTGCTGGATCTTCATGGGGGAGGATTCAATTCGGATTCGGGGTCATATACGGAATCGATTCCGATTGCCGGCTATACGAAGATCAAGGTTGTGGCGGTGCTGTACAGGCTTTCGCCGGAGGTGAAGTTCCCGGCAGCCGTGGATGATTCCATCGCGGTTTACAAGGAGTTGTTGAAGACGTACGAGCCGCGGCACATTGTTATTTACGGTACATCAGCAGGAGCAATCCTCACGGCTGAAGTCGCGGCCAAGGTCAAGCAGCTTGGGCTGCCGATGCCGGCAGCGCTGGGAATCTTCAGCGGCATGGGCGACTTTGCACGCACGGGCGATTCGATTGCGATGTACGCATTGCGCGGGTTGTCGGGTCATTTGGATCCACCGGAGCCGGGCGCGCACGATCCATATTACGTGGCAGACACAGATCCGAAGGATCCGGTGCTGTCGCCGATCTATGGTGATCTGCACGGGTTGCCGCCGACGCTGTTCGTTACCAGCGGACGCGATCTGCTGTTGAGCGGAACGGTGAATCTGCATCGCGCTTATCTGCTGGCCGGAGTGGATGCGCGGCTGGTGGTTTATGACGCGCTGCCGCACGCGTTCTGGTATGACCCGAAACTGCCGGAGGCGATCGAGGCCAATCACATCATGGCGGATTTCTTTTTAAAGGAACTCGGCAAATGAAGTTCGGCTCCGCAATCAACGTGTGACTGGCTGCGGGGCGAGATCGGCGCGGACGCGCTGCATGATGCCGAGATAATAGGCGAGATTGTGGATGGAGTTGAGGGTGGCGGCCAGAGGTTCGCCGCATTGCACGAGATGGCGCAGATAGGCCCGTGAGTAGCGACGGCAGACCATGCAATCGCAATTCGGGTCGGGCGGGCCCTGGTCTTCGGCGTACTGCTTGTTTTTGATGTTGAGCCGGCCCTGGCTGGTGAAGAGCAGAGCATGCCGAGCGGCGCGGGTGGGGAGAACGCAGTCCATCATGTCTACGCCCATGCGCGCGTACTGCTCGATTTCGTCAGGATAGCCAACGCCCATGACGTAACGGGGCTTGTCTTTGGGGAGCAGCGGAAGAACTTCGCTGATAACCTCGAGGGTCAGCTCGCGTGGTTCGCCAACACTGAGTCCGCCAATGGCGTAGCCGTCGAAGTTCATCTCGACGAGGCGCTCGGCGGATTCACGACGGAGGTCGTGGTATATGCCGCCCTGGACGATGCCGAAGAGGCTCTGGGTCTTCTGGTTGAATTCGGCGCGCCATGAAACCTGATGTTGATTTGCGCGAAAGTGATCAAGCGAACGGCGTGCCCAGGCCATGGTGAGGCGCAGGCTTTCCTCCGCACGCGGACGATCGGCGGGGTATTCGGTGCACTCGTCGAAGGCCATGCAGATGTCGGCGCCGAGCGCGATCTGCACGTCCATTGAGTGCTCTGGTGTGAAGAAGTGGCTGCTGCCATCCAGGTGCGAACGGAAGCGGACGCCCTCATCGGTGACTTTGCGGAGTTGCGTGAGGCTGTAGACCTGGAATCCGCCGGAGTCAGTGAGCATGGCGCGAGGCCAGCTGATGAAGCGATGAAGACCGCCCATGCGGCGGATGACTTCGTGTCCAGGGCGGAGATAAAGATGATAGGTATTTCCGAGGATGATTTTTGCGCCAAGCGATTCAAGCACGTCCTGGGGGACGGCTTTCACGGTGCCAGCCGTTCCAACCGGCATGAAGACCGGGGTTTCAACGGTCTGATGCGGCAGATCGATCTCTGCGCGGCGTCCGCCGGATGCGGTTGTGTTGAGCAGGTTGAATGCGAGGCTCACATCGCCATTTTATCTGGCTGAATGAGCACGGGCTTCGAGGCGTTGAAGGTTGCGCAGGGAGCTTGAGAGGAACTCCCTGCGCAGGGGCTTACCCGATGCGATGCATACGACGGGCACGATAGATGCGGCGAGAGGCGATGTTCTGCCGACGATGGATCATTCGGCGTTCGCGCATGGTCAGGCGGCCATTGTGGCGGGCGCGCATAGTACGCACATGGCGCCGAATGCGCATCTGCTGGCGCTCGAGCCGAGCGCCCTGGCGCGGAGTGAGTGCGCCATGTCGGATGCCATTGCCGATGCGTTGTTGCTGCTTGAACTCGCGCTTGACGATCGGGTTCTTTGCTTGTGCGGGCGCGGGTTGGGCGAATGTAAGGGCAGGCGCTGCAGCGAGTGCCGCCACAAGAACAACTCTAAGTAGTTTCATGTTGTATCTATCTCCTGTGAGGCGGTGGCTGAATTTCGCTCCTGGCCACTCACACTCACTCAAACACGGAGAGTTGAGAATCGTTGCGCTGGGATTTAGCGGCAGAATTGAGAGTTACTGAAGAGAGCAGAGAGCTACTTTGCGCCACCGAACTGCAGCTGAAGTCCAGCGCGGGCGAGGCGGGGAGTGGCGAGTGTAGTGCTGGGTGTCTTTGAGACTTCGATGGATCGGTCGAAGAGGTTTTCGGCAGCAGCGAAAAGCTGAAGGTGCGGGCCGAAGTCGTGAGATGCGTACGCATCGAGGCGGAAGTAGCCGTGAAGCGCGAAGAGATTTGCATCATCATCGTACTGGCGGCCACTGACTCGGCTTTGCAGGCTGAGCGTACCCAGGCGAGGCTTGAATGCGCGAAGATTCACGGTACCCATATTGCGAGCCACTTCCGGAATCCAGTTGCCAAGGTCCTGCGAGCCACGCGAGACCACTGCATGAGCATATTGATAGCCGCCATCGAGCGCGAGCCAGCGCCGTGGCGCGACTTCGAAGTCGAGACTGAGGCCGCGGCTTTCGATCTGGCCGAGGTTCTGGCGTTTGAGCAGGAGAGGCGAGCTGGGGTCGAGGGTGACGGCGACAATGGGACGATTTACCTGCGTATCGAAGTAGCTGGTGCGGATTGTTCCCCAGTGCCACTCGCTGGCGAGGCCAAATTCCCAGCCGGTTGCGCGCTCGCTCAAAAGCGAGGAGTTCGGCAGAGTGAGTTTGCTGCCGACTTGAGTGGAGCGGTAGAGTTCGCTCGGCGTAGGTGCGCGGAAGGCGCGAAACCCTGAGCCGGAGAGAGCGAAGTGAGAACCGAGCTTACGGGAGAGACCGAGCCGTGGATCGAAAATGTGTTCGCTGGTTGAAGGCGGCTGTGTGGCGGCCGGAACCCAAGCTGTTCCATTCCAGTTCACTTGATGCGCGTCATAATTCTGGAACCAATCGAGACGGTTGGAGGCGGTAGCAGTCCAAGCGTGATGAGTCCACATCGCTTCTGCATAGCCGGCCGAGTCGCGCTGATGATCGTGGGTGTTGCTGAGTGCGCCTGTAGAGAAGACCCGTTCGCGATCCCAGACGCGCACATCGTGCACGTCAGCGCCCGCGAGGATGAGGAACTCCGCACCGATGGGCCGGCTCCAGTGAGCCGCTGCGCCAAGTTCGTTGGCGGGAACGAGGGTAAAGCGGGTCGGGCTTTCGCTGCAGCGGGCGGTGCAGGTTGGATCGGTAACAGAGGTGTTCGAAATGCTGGAAAAGGTTTGCCTGTAGTGTTCGGTCGAGCCGTAAAGGCGCAGTGCTGCGGTAGCGTTGTGCGGGGCTTGCCAGTCGGCTCCAGTGGCATAACGCCAGAGACGGGTGCCGTTCTTCTGATAAGGTGTTCCGTTATCGCGCGCCTCGTTGAAGCCACTTCCACGGACGAGGAGGCGCAGCGGGCCGGTACCGTGGTCAAGTTCGAGAATGCCATTCTGGCCGTGCATGTTGGAAGAGGTGTCGATGGGTCCGCGCTGGGACGGAGCCAGCTGGATGAAGCCGTTGGTGCCGAGAGCGCCACCGGAACCGAGGATGCCCCATGCGCCCAACTTTGTTTCGAGCAGCGCGCTGGTGTTGTAGGTGCCAAGGCCACCGTAGCTGGAGCGGAATTCGCCTGTGGTGGCTGAAGGCCGCACAGGGACAATGTTGAGGACGCCGCCAATGGCGCTCGATCCGTAGAGATCGCTGGCGCCGCCACGGAGAACCTCGATGCGGTCGATAGCGAGTTCAGGTTCTTCTTCCCAGTGGATCCAGCCGCCGACGGCATCGTTGAGGGGAACGTCATCCTGCGTGACCAGGGTGCGGCTCGCAGACGTCGAGCCAAGGCCGCGAAGACTGACGCCCTGGGACGTGGGGTTAGCGACAAGAGAACTGGAGCGGCGAAAGAGTTCGACACCAGGAAGTTGGCGCACCTGTGCGTCGACCGTGAACCCGGCGGTACTGCTTAATGCGGATTGTGAAAGTGTGCGCGTGGTTACAGGGCTTTCGAGCGATGCGATAGGGGCGCGATAGGCCGTGACGGTGACCTGCTGGCTTGTCGCGGCGGGATCGAGCTGAACGGTGATGTTGGCGCTGGTGTCCACAAACTTTTCCGCAAAGCCGCTAGCCGTGACGTGCAGGTGGCAGGGAATGCGGCAATGGACGGTGAGCTGTCCATTGGTGTCGGTACGGCCGAGGAGTTGTCCAGCAGCTTCCTGGATGCTCGCTCCAGCAATTGCCGCACCGGATTTATCGATGACCGAGATTGTAAGGGAGACAGGCTTCTGGGCAGGGAGGAGCAAAGATGCTGCGAGTGCGAGCAGGAATGGCAGCAGAAGGCTATTGCCGCGCCGCACTACGCCACGCATCGTTCTCGATTGGCAAAACGGCATCGACATCACCTTTGCGAGTGGTCTGGAGCGAGTGAAGCAACTCCGCGACGGTCTTTCTGGAGCCGGGAATCAACAGATCCGGGGCGATCTCGGCGAGGGGAACCAGCACGAAGGCGCGTTCGGACATGCGCGGATGGGGAAGCTCGAGATCGGGCTCATTCAGTTGAAGACTGCCTGATAGCAGGATATCCAAGTCGAGGGTACGCGGCCCATTCGGGATTCCCGCAGTGCGGTCCCGACCGAACTGCTTTTCGATCGAGAGCAATTTATTGAGGAGCGCGCGGGGGTCCAGATCTGTTTCGAGAGCGACGACGGCATTGAGGAATTGAGGCTGGTCAGCGAAACCGACGGGCTCTGTTCTATAGAGGGAGGATTGTTGCTTGACGTTGCCCAAAGCCCTGAGCGCTTGCACAGCAGCGTTAAGGGTCGCGGGGGGCGGGCCTGCGGGGCTGGGCAGGTTGGCTCCGAGGGCGATGTACGCCGTGTGCATAGCTTTAGAGTATCGCGGACGTGGTTTTCGACGGCATTACGCGTCCGGGATCTGGCGCGCAAGGTTTCGGATGCGGAAAAGGATCGCGGCGAGGGCTGCAAGGGCAACGAGCCAGATGGCCAGTGCGAGGTGGACAACCCAGCCGGGCGCTTCTCCGACACGCCGGAGGAGGAAGGGCAGGAAGTTCCAGGTGGTGATGTGGACGTAGTCCCAGGGGTCCTGGGTCATCGGCACGTTGGTCAGGCCCCAGGCGCTCATCTTGCCGAGGGCGAAGGCGAGTATGTTCTTAGCGCGGAGAGCAAGGACAAATGTAGGGTGGCCGAGAGTTTCTTCCTGATAAATCTCGAGGGGGAGCCAGAACATCAGGGATTCAATCTGAACGAGGATCGCGGCGAAGAGGAGGAAAACGCCGGAGATCCAGATGAATGGGGCGGCTTCACGGCGGTATTTGAGCAGAAGCGGAATGGCGAGAAGAGCGACGAGTTCGACGGCTGTGGAGACATAGCGATCGCCCCACGCGAAGTCGCCGGCCCAGGCGAAGTAACGAGCGTAGAAGCTGAGATAGGCGAGGAGCATGAAGCAGGAAGCAATGGCATATGCGCGCACGGCCGGCTGCATGCGACGCCATCGGATGACGATCAGGATGAGCGCGAGGAGGATCAGAGGATCGAAGAGAAAGATGGATTTCTCCGGTGCGAAGAGGGCGCCGAGAAAGCCCTGGTGCCAGGGAGTGGTCCAGGGCCAGGTTCGGGGAAGGCTTGGATCGCGGGCGATGGTTTCTTTTGCAACGAGGCCTGCATACGTGTTGGTCCACGAGCCGAAACGGTAGAACTGGTAGGCACGATCGAGGAAGCCGAAGAGGCAGAAGACAGGGATGGCGGTGAATGCATAGGAGCGAATGCGGTTGCGAAGCGCGGGCCCGCGGTTTCCGTCGAACCAGAGCAAGAGAAGAACGAATAGAACTCCGGCAATCAGGTCCATACCCGTGGTGATGCGGGTGAGGAGATTCAGCCCGAAAGCACCTGTGCCAATGAGCAGCGCGCGACGGCAGCCGGTACGCACCCATTGGTACTCGAAGGTGAATCCGATGAGAGTGAGAAGACAGATGTAGTTGTTCTCCTGCATGTTCTGCGTGTAGTGGAGGTGCGTCGTGGCGAAAAATAAGGCGAGAACTCCGGCAGTGGAGTGTTTGACGGAGAAACCCAGCTCACGCAGAAGCTTGAAGCAGACGAGCGCGGTGAGAATGTTGATGAAGATTTGCGTCATGTAGACGACAACGATGTCGCGGACGGTAGGATCGGTGTCACCGTAGCGGTCGAAAACTGGAAGCCTTTCGATGTAGGTGCCGACGATGTCAGGCGCGAACATCAGGAGAGACTGGCCCATGCCAAACCAACTCTGAATGGAGCCGTTGCGACCGTGAACGCCGAATTCGGGATATTCATCGGGGAAGACCGGAGGCTCGGAGGTCCAGAAGGAGTGCGTTGACTGCAGGCGGTGCGTGGTGTCGGAGGTGCCGAGTTCACCGGATTGCACGACGAATGCAATAAGGGCTGCGGCGAGCGCGACGAGAAAGACCGGATTGCGCCAAGCGGAATTCATGAGATGGGTGGTGACAAACGCTGTTACCTCAATGTTAACGGTGTGGCGCGGCGGGATTGCGCTGCTCGCGGAGAGTTGGGCCGCAGTATCACAGGCGAGCGATGCTATAGAGAGCAGTGGCAAAAACGGCAGAGGCGGGGAGAGCGCCGGTTACTGACGGAACATAGCGCAGCAGGCAGCCGGCGGCAGCAGCAGAAAGCAGATAGCAGACGAGGACTCCTGTCTGAAGAAGCAGCCGTTCCTCGAATTGCTTCTTGCCGGTCTTAAGCACCTGCGTTTCCGCCGCGAAGAGGCGGGATGCTCCGCTCATCAGGTTTGTCCAGGTGCCGGTGATGTAGGTGGTGACGATTCCGGGAATGCTGAGGCGAAGCATGGCTCCGCTCTGCAGGCCGATCGCAATTGCGAGACAACCGAGCATCACGTCGCGTTCGAACATGGCAGTACCTGAGCTTTTGGGGAGCATTGCCCATGCGATTTCGACGAGTGCGATCAGAACGGCTTCGAGGAGAAGCGTGAAGGAAACAGTCCTCGCCCATATGCGGTCCGGAGTCACGCCGCGCGTCAGAGCAGTGCCGGCAATGACGCCGGCTGCATAGCAAAGCAATGAAATCAGCGGATGCAGGAAGTCGCCGTTTCGTCCTGCGAGAGCGACACCGATGAGGACGGTGTTGCCGGTCATGTTGGCGACAAACGAGTGATTCAGGCCGAAGTAGCTCCAGGCATCGGCCGATCCCGCACTGATGGCGAGAAGCATGAGCAGCAGATCGCGTTCAGCTGGCCGCATCTCGGGCATTTCATGTCGTGAGATGCACGGATTGGCTGCGGAGAGGGGCTGCACGCAGAGGTTCGCATTGTGGTTTATCTGGTAGCATCATTTTTCGGAGATTACCTGGCATGGATGGACTTAATAATGCGGGTCTCGGCGCCCGTCGCAATGAAGATATCGCTCTCGACCTGCTCAAGTTTGTTGCGGGAACCACGGGTGTAGGGCGTCCCGCTGCGGGCTCTACGGGGTTCAGCGGCGCATCGGCCGCGAAGCCGGAAGAGCACGTGAACCAGTTGCTTGAGCTGTACGGCCGCTGCCTGAAGGCGGTTGAAGGCAAAGGGGCATAAACGATCGCAAGTGAAGGCAAGTTGCGCGTAGCGGTTGTGGGTGCCGGGGCGTTCGGCCGCAATCACCTTCGTGTCTATCGCGAACTGCAGACGGCAGGCGAGGGCGTTGAGCTTGTGGCAGCCGTGGAGCCGGAGAGCGCCAGAGCAGGCGAGACGGCCGCGAGCTATTCGATCCCGGTGTTTGGCTCACTTGAAGAACTGTTGAGCGCAGATATGCATCTCGATGCGGTTTCGGTCGCGGTTCCGACCGTTCATCATCATGCGGTATCTTCAGCATTGCTGAGTGCCGGTATTGATGTGCTGGTTGAGAAGCCGCTGGCTTCGTCAACGGCTGAAGCCGATGAGTTGATCGCACTTGCTGAGCAGGATAATCGCATTCTGCAGGTTGGGCATCTGGAGCGATTCAACCCGGCGGTGACTGCAGTGATGCCGCAGCTGAAGCGGCCGATGTTTTTTGAAGCGCACCGGCTGTCGGTTTTTACGCCGCGATCGCTGGACGTGGATGTCGTGCTGGATCTGATGATCCACGATCTCGATGTTGTGCTGACGATGGCGAACTCGCCCGTCCGCGAGGTGCGGGCGGTGGGATTGCCGATTCTTTCTCCGAAGGTCGACATCGCCAACGTGCGGGTGGAGTTTGAATCGGGGTGTGTGGCCAACTTTACGGCATCGCGCGTCTCGACGGAGCGGGTGAGGAAGCTGCGGTTCTTTCAGCCGCGCAGCTACGTGTCAATCGATTATGCGAGGCAGGATCTGCTGGTAATTCGCCTGGACGCGAGCATCACGCCGGAAATTGCGGCAGCGATTGCAGGCGGCAGAGTCGACCCAGCGGTGATGGCGCAGATTGCGGCTGCGAATACGGGGGGAGTGGCTGGAATGGCAGCGAGTCCGAATCCCGGGCTTTCGTTCCTGAAGCCGACGGTCACGCCGGGCGAACCTTTGCGGCTGGAGATTCAGTCATTCCTCCAGTCGGTTCGGACTCGTCGCGAACCGCTGGTTACGGCGCGGCAGGGGAGGAACGCGCTGGCGCTGGCCCTGGAGATCCAGGCGGCCATGGCGACACATGCGCACCGAGCCGGGCTGGGCGATTTCTTTACCTCGAAATAGCGGTGGCCTTCAGGCAATTCCCAGCAGCCGATTGACGAAGCCGACGACGTATTTCCACGCGAGGTAGTAGGCGGTCATGCCGACGGCAAGAAACACTGCGATCAGCGCATAAGGTACAGTGACAGCGTTGAACCAGGTGATGGAATTGGCACCGAGCGTGAGCACGCCACCCTGGGTCGCGATGACTGCCCCCGCGGGCACCAGAAGAAGCGGCAGAAAGGCGCCGTGGACCCCGACGGGAAGATGCGTGCGGTCACGGGTCAACTCCCAGAGGATGTTCCACAACCCCCAGATCGCGGGCACGAGGGCCATCGGAAAGATCAGGCCGCGTTCGATCGGGAACGTCACCTGCAGACCAACCCTTAGCACGAGAAACGCGACAAGGAGCAGCGGCAGTACGAGCGTGGGGACCAGTGTTCCTGCCATGAAGGCCCGGAGGTAGGGATGGGTGTTCATAAACGCCTCGCTTTCCGCGGGTCTCCCCCGCTAACGTCAGGGCCGATCGCGTCAGAGGTAGTAGAGGATCACCGGAATGGTCCGAGGAGCAACGGCAGCGAACGCGAGCAGGGCGCCGCCGAGTGCCCAATCGAACCACGGAACCGCACGTGGGCCGCGCAAAGCGTGCTCATCCATGCGCCTGAGCATTACGGGCCACAGGTCACGCGCTGCATCCGAGACGTTGTCGATCGGCGGCACTGCCCTTCGGAGCAGGTCTTTCATTTGTTCATCATGTTCATTCATGGTGTGATCCCCTGTTTGCTCAAATCTTTTCGTAACAGCCGTAGTGCGCGAAAGACTCTCAGTTTGACAGCTCCGACGGAGATGCCCAGCGCGTCGGCAATCGCTCTATGGGGCTGTTCCTCAACCACCGCGAGGAGAGCAGCGACCCGGAGCTTGGCGGGCAAGCGAGCGAATGCCTGCGCGGTCTTATTGCGGATCTCTGTATTCACGGCGGAATCGCTTTCACGCGGTGCGGGTACCGTATCCCAGAGTTCAGGAGCTATGCCCGCCTCCGGCTTCCGGCGGCGCAGCCAGTCAAGTGCGGCGTGGGTTGCAATGCGCCGGGCCCAGGGTTCGAACCCGCGTTCCGGGTCAAAACGCGCGTGCGCCTGGTGCATTCGCCAGAACGCCTCGATAGTTACGTCTTCCGCAGCGGATGGTTCACGCACGATGCGCAGTACCCAGCCCTGAACGGCGCGCTGATGCATGCGGAACAGTGTCTCGAAGGCGTCGACATCGCCGTGCCGAAACCTCGAGAGGACGCCGCCTGCATCGTCCCGCATCAGGGTCTTTCCTTTCTAACTATTGCTTGCGTGATGTATCGCGGAAAGGTTACACCTGCTGCACCAATGTTTGGAGAAAACCGATTTTCCAAAGGGGTTTCTACTTGACCAGTGCAGGGGGCGGAGATTACCTTTGGCTCCCGGCGGGAGTAGATAAGGTTTTCTTGATTCGAATTTGGATCGACACTCCCCTGCCGTGAGGAACACAATGAAGACACTTCAAATTGTCTCGCTTGCCCTCTGTGCAGCGGTACTGACCGCCGGTGCGCAGAGTAGCCAGAAAACGCCTTTCCTGAATCCCAATCTTTCGCCCGAGCAGCGCGCGGAGGACATCGTCCATCGCATGACGCTGGAAGAGAAGGCATCGCAGCTTGTCAACCAGTCGCGCGCCATTCCCCGGCTCGGCATTCCGCAGTACGACTGGTGGAGCGAGGCGCTGCACGGCGTCATCAACCAGGGCACCACGGAGTTCCCGGAGCCTGTTGGGTTGGCCGCGACTTTCGATCCGGCGGCGATTCACAAGATGGCCGAAGTGATCAGCACCGAGGGCCGGATCAAGAATGCACAGGCCGTGCGCGAGAAGCGAGAGAACATGTTCTTTCAGGGGCTCGACTTCTGGGCTCCGAACATCAACATTTTTCGCGATCCGCGATGGGGACGCGGGCAGGAGACCTACGGGGAAGATCCGTTTCTGACGGCACGCATGGGAGTGGCCTTTGTCGAGGGCATGCAAGGGAGTGATCCGAAGTATTACAAGACGATCGCCACGCCGAAGCACTACGCCGTTCACAGCGGACCGGAGTCGACGCGGCATACCGCCGATGTGAAGGTGAGCAAGCATGACGAGCTGGACACGTATCTTCCGGCGTTTCGTGCGACGGTGACCCAAGCCAAGGCGGGATCGGTGATGTGCGCCTACAACAACATCAATGGCGAGCCTGCGTGCGCCAGCCAATTTCTGCTGGAGGATCAGCTCCGAGGCAAGTGGAACTTCCAGGGGTACGTGGTGTCTGACTGCGGCGCAGTTGTCGACATCTTCCGCAATCATCACTTCCGGCCTTCGCAGGCGGAGGCCTCAGCCATCAGCCTGCAGCGCGGCATGGACAACGAGTGCGTCGACGGCGGGTTCCTGGTGAAGGGCGATAGCGATTACAAGGCCTATGTGGATGCGGTGAAGCAGGGCTACCTGAAAGAGAGCGATATCGACAAGACCCTCGTCCGGCTCTATACAGCGCGCATTAAGCTTGGGATGTTCGATCCGCCGGAGATGGTGCCGTACTCGAAGATCAGCGAAAGCGAGTTGAACAGCCCTGCGAATCGTGAGCTTGCACACAAAATCGCGAACGAGTCGATGGTGCTGCTGAAAAACGATGGCGTCCTGCCGCTGAAGACGAGTGGGCTGAAAATTGCAGTTGTCGGGCCGCTGGCCGATCAGACCAAGGTTTTGCTGGGCAACTACAACGGACAGCCGACGCATACGGTCTCAATTCTTGAGGGTCTCAAGAAGGAGTTCGCGGGCGATACGGTGACGTATGTCGCGGGGACGCAGTTCCTCGGGCACGATGCTGCACCGGTACCCGCTTCTGCTCTCAGCGTGGACGGTAAGCCGGGCATCAAGGTGAGCTTTTCGAAGCTCGATATGAGCAACATCAATAATCCCGAGGCCATGAAGCCCGTGGCGACGCGTGTCGATACCACGCTGGATGCCGGTGCGAAACCGCTGCCGCCCGAGACAGCCAACGTTCGGCCGCTGGTGATGCGTTATGAGGGCTCTCTTACCGCGCAGGAGACTGGCGACTACGCGCTGGGATTAAAGGCGAGCGGATTTTTCCGGGTGCAGGTCGACGGCAAAAACGTCACCTCGGCGTACGACGCTGATCCCTCCGAGCCGAAGCTTGGCCAGGTACACCTCGAAGCCGGCAAGCCCGCGAAGTTGCAGGTGGACTACACGGCACCGGAAAAGGGCAATCCCAATGCTGTTCTTGTCTGGAACAAGGTTGACTGGACACCCAGGCCCGAGGCTGCAGAGGCAGCGAAGAATGCTGACGTCGTTGTCGCTGTTCTGGGCATCACCAGTGAGCTGGAAGGCGAAGAGATGCAGGTGAGCGTGCCGGGATTCAAGGGCGGCGATCGCACCAGCATCGATCTGCCAAAGGCAGAAGAGGATTTGCTTAAGTCGGTTGCGGCCGCGGGCAAGCCGGTGGTTCTGGTACTGACGAACGGCAGCGCGCTGGCTGTGAACTGGGCCAACGAGCACGCGAATGCGATTCTCGATGCGTTCTATCCGGGTGAAGAGGGCGGCACCGCGGTTGCGGAGACGCTTTCCGGCAAGAATAATCCAGCGGGACGGCTGCCGGTTACGTTCTACAAGAGCGTCGACGATCTTCCGCCGTTTGAAGACTACGCAATGAAGGGCCGCACCTACCGGTATTTCACGGGAACGCCGCTTTATCCCTTCGGCTACGGGATTAGCTACACGAAGTTCAGCTACAGCAATCTAAGCGTCGGAAAGCCGAGCGTGGCAGCTGGCGATGCGGTGACCGCCGATGTAACGGTGAAGAACGATGGCAGTCGTGATGGCGACGAGGTGGTGCAACTGTATCTGAAGTTCCCGAACACTCCGGGTGCGCCGCTGAAAGCACTGCGCGGCTTCCAGCGCGTTCATGTTGCTGCGGGAGCTTCAGAGGAGGTTCACTTCGAACTGACGGATCGCGATCTGAGCATGGTGACGGAATCCGGGGAGCCGGTGATTGCCGAGGGAGACTACTCGGTGTTCGTCGGCGGAGGCCAGCCGGATACTTCGGCACAGACGCTCAATGCAAAATTCCACATCGACGGAACCAAGAATCTGCCGGAGTAGTTCCGGCGGGTCGGTTCAACAGGGGCGCCCTCGATCGGGCGCCCTCTTCTTGGGCTCAGTCTGCTGCTTTTGCAGCCGGAGCGCCGGCGCTGATCTCTTTCATCTTCAGGTAGACGGCATTAGTCCAGCCGAAGCCAATCTCGTTGGACTTGTAGCCTGTCTTCACCTGCACGTTGGCATTGCCCGAGACCACGTTGTACTTCTCACGAATAGTGTGGTCGTTGGCGAAGCCCTGGTCTACGGTTGCATCCCATTTCCCGGCGAGGCGTCTCGCATCGCCGCGAAAGCCGGCAGCTTCGAGACCGGCTACTCCAACCCAGTTTGTGGGCGCCCATCCAAAAGGCTCGTCCCATTGCATACCGGAGTCGTAGTTGCTCATGGAGAGGCCGCCGGGACGCTCGAACAGGTTGAGCTTGGCCACCACTTTCCTTGCTTCTTCACGGGAGGCCGCGCCAGCCCACAGCGGATAGAGCGAGGAGATGTAGGCGTAGTCGGATGACTTGTGTTTTACAAAATCATAGTCGGCAAAGACGCCCTGCTGTGGTCTCCAAAGGTAACGGTGGATTGCATTGTTTCGGAACTGAGCGCGTTTGGCCCAGCGTGCGGCTTCGTTGCCCTTACCGAGCAGAAGCGCAATGTGCTGGAGGTCGCGCTCGTAGCGATAGAGCAGGCTGTTGAGGCAGACGGGTGCGTAGTGATGTGTTGATCCGTCGTATGGACCGAAGCGGAAGCTCGGATCGAACCCTGACTCGCGCATGGCACGATCGCCGACATAGAAATCTTTGGTCAGGCGATAGCCATTTGCCCAGGCTTTCATGCAGACGACGCTAACGTTGACGTCGCAGCTTGTTTGCTTCAGGCGTGCGGCTTCAGCATCGGTTGGATGTTCGTTCCCCCTGATTAGATAGGGTGCACCGGCTTCTTCCGCGCTCACCGCTTTCGGGTGCGCTTCGAGCCAGCGGATCACGTCGGAGTAGTAGGTGCTGTCGTCGGCCATCTCAGGCACAGGGCCAGAGCCGTAGTCGAAGTAGCGCGCGAGGCCTGTGGTGCCCGCTTTGTGTTCGGGGCGCGTCCAGGTGGAGTAGTCCTTCTGGGCGAGGGTATACGCGTGATCGAGCCATGTACGCGCTTCGGCGCGGCCCGCCGGCGTAGCGGGGAAACTCGCCGGATTTTCGTAAACTGCACGGATCATCGAAGTGAGAAACGGGGGCTGAGAACGTGTGAGGTAGTAGGTACGGTTTGCGTTCAGCACGGCGCCGTAATGCTCGATCTCGAAGAGGAAGTTGTCGACCATGCCTTTGGCAAGGGCCTCGCGATGATCGGCTTCGAGGCCGAGGAGAATGAAGTAGCTGTCCCAGCCATACATCTCGTTGAAGCGACCGCCAGGTACGACATAGGGCTTCGGCAGGTACAGCAGCCCTGCCGCCGGCAACTGTTCAGGCAGGACGTCCCCAATCTTGCTGATCGCATGAGGAAGAGATGCAACCTTCACGTTGCATTTCTCGCTCAGCGCTGTGACCTCGGGAGGCGGCGGCACCTCGGCGGGCATGTAGACGATCGGATTGGCGGTGACCTTGACGTCAACGAGCGAGTGGCAATCGATCATCGAGCGGGTGAGCGTAGACCACGCATCGTGGATGTAGGTAAGAGTGGCAGCGGGATCGGGTGCGCTGGCTGTTGAGCTTGCGCTGGAGGCTGTCGGAGGCTCCTGCGCAGCTGCGAATGAAATGTGGATTGCGGCGATAGCAATGAACAACAGGCGATGCACTTTCATGTCTGCTCCGATTCTGGTGACCGGGAATGCTTTGGAGTGTAGCGCAGAGCAATATGCGCCGAGTAGAGACAAGATAAGGTTCGTGGTTTCTTCCGTAATTCAGGAACATTCGCCGAGGGCGCGGTGTCTACATTGAGCACAGTGGTTCTGATGGGGATGAACGGAGCGAGCAGGAACTCCGCTCACGGGCCGCCGTAAGCAGGCCGGCGGAGCGGCTGCGACGCCTGCGTCAATGTGATCCGGCCTCCATTAGCGCTGCTGCCGACTGGAGGCTCGCCATGTTTGAAGATTCGACGTTCGAATCCACCGGTAAGATCAAGACCCGCAGCAGGCGGTGGATGATCGCCACATCGGCATTGAATGGGACCATTCTTTCGATGCTAGTGTTACTGCCGCTGATTTATCCGGCTGCTTTGCCCGGGCACATGATCCCGATGCTGTTGGTCGCTCCGGAGGCGCCGAAGCCGGAACCTCCGCCGGAGCCGGTAAGGGAGCGCGTTACGGTCGCAAACACACATTCTGAATTTGACAATGGACGAATTGTCGCGCCGCCCAGAATTCCGATAAAAATCAGGATGTTCAATGGCCCGGAGCATCCGTTGCCGAATACCTTTGCTTTGGAATTGGGCACCGGAATACCCGGAGGGGATGGGAGAAGCCCTTTCGGGAATGGAAGTCCGGCTACGGTCGTCCGCCCGGCTGTGACATCGCCGATTCACGTTGCTTCGAAGCTGGTGGAAGGGAACCTCATTTACAAGAGCGTTCCGCAGTACCCCGCGATTGCGAAGGCGGCTCACGTCGAGGGAACTGTGATTCTCCAGGCCATGATTTCAAAGGCGGGCGCGATTGAGGGGCTGCATGTCATGAGCGGGCCACAGATGCTGCAGCAGGCGGCTATCGATGCAGTGAAGACCTGGCGCTACAAGCCATACATGCTGAACGGACAGGCTGTCGAAGTGGAGACGACAGTGAACGTCATCTTCAGACTGGAGCGATGAGAGCGAGCGCTTCAGCAGGTCTCCACTTCAGCGGCAGGCGCATCCAACCAGATGCGCCTGTTCTTGTTTGCTCTACTCGAAGTGGCGCTGAGCACGTGCTATCGGCGACAATCGCTGATGCCATGCGAAAATTAAACCGCCGCGAATTTCTAATGTCCGCTTCCGCCGCCACACTCGCCGCTTCAACAAAGGGATTCTCCGCATCGAGCAAAAAACGTGTTTTCGTCGCGTCGAACACGGCTGAAGGCATTCGGTCCTTCGATTGGAACGCCGCGACAGGTGATCTGACCGATGCGAGTGTTGGAGCGAAGATCGACATGGTCGATTGGATTTGTTTCTCGTCGGATCGCAAGTACCTGTTTGCGGCGTGCGAGGTGGACAGCTTCAACGGCAAGCCTACTGGCGAGCTGGCGAGTTTCCGCGTTGCTGATGGAAAGCTGGAGCAGCTCTCCGGCGTGAACTCGGCGAGCAAAGGAACCTGCCAATGCGCGATCGATCACACGGGGAACGTGCTGATCTCAGCGGACTATGGTGGCGGCAGCGCTGCCAGCTTCAAGGTGACCGATGGCAAGCTGAGCGAATTGGTGTGGAGCGAGCACTACACCGCGCATGGACCGAATCCCGATCGGCAGGAATCCGCGCATGCGCACTTTGCGTCGTTCTCGCCAGATAACCGGTTTGCCTATGTCAACGATCTCGGCGGCGATATGATTCACATCTATACTTTTTCGACGCAAACGGCCGAGCTGAAGCGCGCTGGAGCGTATCATTCGGAGCCTGGAGTGGGACCGCGCACACTCCACTTTCATCCAAACGGGCATACTGCCTATTCGATGAACGAGATGGCTTCGTCCGTAGACGTGTTGAAGTGGAACAAGGCCGATGGAAGTTTGACTCGCGTAAACACCGTGCATCTGCTTCCACCGAATGCGCCGCTTCCCGACAAAAAAGATGCTCCGCAGGGAAATACCGGGTGCGACACTGTGATCACAAAAGATGGACGTTTTGTTTACTTTGCGAATCGCGGAACGGATTTTCTCTACAGCTTCAAGGCGGATCCGGCGACTGGTGCGCTAACGCCTATGGTGAAGACGGGAACAGGCGGAAAAACTCCCCGGAACTTCACGCTCGATCCATCGGAAAAGTGGTTGCTGGTTGCCGATCAGAATTCGAACAACCTGGCGATTTTCGCCCGCGATGCTGCGACGGGCAAACTGGCCAAGGACGGCAAGAAGGTGGATTGCCCGACGCCGATGTGCATTGTGTTTCTGTGAAATCGCCGTCGAAGTGATCAGGCGCCGATAAGAGCCGGACGTCCCATCGCTGCCACCGTGAGGCGCTCGTCTCGTTGTTCGGTCGCGGGTTCTGCGGGTACGTGCACCATTTCCCAGGTGGAGCGGTCCTTCATCAGTTTGGCGACGAGAGCGGTGTGCATTGCGTGTCCGGCGCGCTCGGCGACGACGTGGCCTTCAATGCGGCGTCCTGCCAGGGCGAGATCGCCGATGAGGTCGAGAACCTTGTGGCGAACGTACTCATCACTGAAGCGCAACGGACCATTCTCTGGACCGCGCGGTCCGAGGACGATTGCGTTCTCTTCGCTGGCTCCGCGAATGAGGCCCATATCGCGTAGTTTCTTTTCGTCTGCTTTGTATCCGAATGTGCGGGCGGGAGCGATGAAGGTTCCGTAGGTTTCGGCGGCCAGGTCGATGCTGGTTTTCTGCCGGCCGATGGGAGAGGGGAAGTCAATGGTGTATTGAATGCGGTAGCCGGAACCAGGATAGAGTCCGATGAATTTGTCGCCCTCGCGAACTTCGACAGGGCTGAGAACTTTGATCGATTCGCGCTTTCGGCGCTGTGTTTTGATCCCCGCGTCGCCAAAGGCCTGAACGTAAGGAAGAGCGCTGCCGTCAAGAATCGGGAGTTCGAGATTGTCGAGTTCGACGATGACGTTGTCGATGCCCACACCGATCAGCGCACTGAGCAGATGCTCTGTGGTGGAGATGAGCACGCCCTGGCGCATGAGGCTTGTCGCGTAGCTGACTTTTGCGACATTGCGGCCGATGGCAGGAATCTCGAAGTTGTCGAGATCAGTGCGGCGGAAGACAATGCCTGAACCTGCTGGTGCGGGCAGAAGCCGCATCGTGACGGGAGCTCCCGAGTGCAGACCGACGCCCGTGAACTCAAGCGGGGCGGCAATGGTTTGCTCCAGATGGGCGGATTGAACCAAGGGCTGAAACTCCAATAAAAGCTGCTTTAAACGAACGGATTCTGTAACCGTAAGATTAGACGCGGATTGGGAAATCTGCAGTGTGGCAAATCTGCAACAATGCGTGCCTTCTTCGCCGAGACCCGGCCCAACCCGGAGAGAACTTCTGGTAAATCAGAGTCATAGAGTGTGGACGCGGAGGTAACCAGATTGCAACAATCGTGCCTTCCGTTCGTGCTTGAGTAAAGCCAGGCAGCTCCGGAATCGGGCCGATTTTCGCCTCAAATTCGCCCCCCAGGCATTTTGGACAGTCAGGCCGATTCCATGGCTGCGAGGATGGCGTCGGCAAACTGCGTGGTGCCGCACGTTCCGCCTACGTCGCGAGTGAGGCACTTACGTTCGGCGTAGACGGTCTCCAAGGCTTTCTGTACTTTCGCGGCTGCAGCCGACTCGTCGAGATGGTGGAGCATGAGAACCGCGGACTGGAGCAGCGCTGTGGGGTTGGCGAGATCCTTTCCGGCGATATCTGGTGCAGAGCCGTGAACGGCTTCGAAGATGGCGCAATCGTGGCCGAGGTTCGCGCCGGGAACAAGTCCGAGTCCGCCAACGAAAGCAGCGCAGAGATCACTGACGATGTCGCCGTAGAGATTCTCGAGCAGCAGCGTGTCGTATTGGTAGGGGTTCATGACCAGTTGCATGCAGGTGTTGTCGATGATGTGCTCGCCGTAGAAAATCTCCGGGAATCCTTCGGAGACTTTGCGTGCGCACCGCAGGAAAAGCCCGTCGGAGAGCTTCATGATGTTGGCTTTGTGAATGGAGTGAATCTTCTTGCGGCTGTGTTTCCGTGCGTAATCGAAGGCGAACCTGGCAATGCGGGTTGAGCCTTTTTCGGTGATGACCTTGATGCTTTCGACGACGCCGGGAACGACTTCGTGCTCCAGGCCGACGTATTCGCCTTCCGTGTTTTCGCGAACAATGATCAGGTCGACGCCGGGCCACTTGGTGTCGAGACCGGGGAGATTGCGGATGGGGCGGAAGTTGGCGAACAGGTCGAACTGCTTGCGAAGCGTGACGTTGATGCTTTTGAAGCCGCCTCCGATGGGAGTGGTGACAGGACCCTTGAGCGCGACCTTGTTCTGGGCGATCGAGTCGCTGAGGTCGGCGGGGATATATTCGCCGAAGATTTCGAAGGCCTCGGCGCCGGCGGCGAAGCGTTCCCACTCCCACTTGATGCCGGTGGCTTCGAGGATGCGAACGACAGCATGGGTGACTTCAGGACCGATTCCGTCGCCTGGAATCAGCGTGACTTTGTGCGATTTTGTTTCGGGCATAGGTAGGCGATTCGCTCCTGGATCTCAGCTTTAGCTTACCTTGTGCCAGGGTGCGGCCGTGCGTTGCGGATTCTGGGGGACGCCCTTGAAGACCTTTGATGCTCGCGATCAACTGGAGCACATAGCAAGAGCGTCCGGGGATCACGCCGGACGCTCTCTTTGGCCTGGTTCAAGTGACCGGGGTTTACGTGCGCGTCATGTTGCTTCGTTCGTGAAGAGCACGTACCAGATCTATTGATCCCTGCTTCAAGCGAGATCACTGCGTGGCGCGAACAATGAGGGAGTCGGGATTCGGAATCGAGTGCGGTGATCCTGGAGCCTGCGAAGCACCAGTCATGGTCACGGTGAATACGTAGAGCTTGCCGCTTCCAATGGTGGACGAGGTCAATGCGTACAGATGGTTGCTATGGTCCCAATAGAGAGCATCGATAGGGACCGAGGTGAGTAGCGTCTTCGCATAGGTGACAGGATTTGCTCCATGGTAATGGAAGATCTCCAAGCCATTGGAGCCGCCGACTGCGAGGAGCTTGCCCGAGGGATCCATGCGCATAACGCGCATTCCGGAACGGGTGTGGGGCATATTGCTGTAGGTGCTGTCGGTGGCGAGATTTCCGTTCGCATTCGCGGTGTAGGTTGCAATCACCGGCGTGCCAAAGGGATCTGAGAAGAAGTCCACCTCCTGCTGCAGGACAGCCATATGGTTCGTGGGATCTGTGGCGATCGTAAGGGGGCAGTAAGAGTTTGAGGTGTCTTTAGGAGCGAGCGGAGGATTCGTGACCGGAATGGGATGGAGCGTTCCATCAGAAGCTCGCTTGAACCCCGTGATGTAGCCGACCTCTTCGTGATCGAATTCCGTGCAGATAGGCGAGTAAGCAAACAGGTTGTTGCCCAGGAAGTCGACCTCGTCCTGGCCGAGAAAGACCTCATCCGTGGTGGCTTTGTAGGTGAGTTTGCCGGTGGTGCTGCTGATGCCGTAGGTCTGATAGCTGAAACCCATGCAGTCGCCTTGAGCGATGGGATTGTAGAGATCGCCTCCGGAATGGTCGACCTTCAAGGGGCCGATACCGCCGCAGAAGTTCTGAGCGTGCGCGGCTGCATCGATGGTGCCAACGAGTTGGGGAGCGCCGGTCGAAGAAACCCAGTAGCTATCGATTTGATTGCCGCTGAGGCCGAACAGGTACTTGCTGTTATCCCAGAGGTCTCTGACGTCGTAGTTGAATGGTGTGCCGGAAACCCGATAGAGACTACCGTCGGCACGTGCGCCGTAAGCGTAGAGATCGTGCTTTGTGCTCGTGTCTGGACTGACGAGGTTGGAGACGTAGACATAGGCTACGTGGGTAGTTTGTGCGATTGCTGGCGAAGACGGAGTGAGAAGGCCGGCGGCAAACACGGTTGCGAAGGCGAACGAGAAAGGACGCAGCATGGTGAGCTCCTGTGATCAACTTGCCTGGGGATTGAAGATGCTGCGAGCACGTGGATGTTTGTCTCGCTCGTTGCTAGCCGGGACACCGGTGAGCCGGCTGGGATTGAAGGGGTTATAAGGCGGACTCTTGGCAGGGCTTATCGCTAGGTCGGCAGTGTGGTTCGTGGTATGTTGTCCCCGACGAGAAGCCACATCCATGCTTATTGAATCCAATCGTTTTCAGCGGGACTCGCCGGAAAAAGCGAGGTTGCGAATCTTCAATCCGACTGAGAGGACGATTGTCACTCCGGATGTGGTGGAGATGGACACTGGCTGCGAGACCTTCAAAGCAGTGGCACTGCGACTGAAAGACATCGCCACCACCGGCATTTGGCTGAACCCGTACAGGGGCATTCCCAAGGTGAGTTGGATGCCGGATCTGGACATCGTTTATCTCGACGAGCAGTTCCAGGTTCTGCGCTCTATCGAGAGCTTCAGACAATCCACGATGAATTTGCCTGAAATGGCGGCCGCAAGCGCAGTTGTTCTTCCGGCGGGCAGGTTGAGCGCCGCGCGCATTCAGTTTGGAGATCAGCTAGAGCTGCATGAGGTCGCCACGGGAGCTCGACGGGGAGAGTCCGCGCCAGCGGAGACATCAGTTGTTGATGAGAAGGCGGAAGGGAGCGCTCAGGGGCGAGATAGGGCTGGGGGACTTGCGAAAGGGCTGAAGAATTTCTTCAGAGGGCTCCTGGGAGACAAAAGGGAGGACCCGAAGGAGGAGTCGTCGGATCGGCGCAAAGGGAAGCGCCATGTGATTCCGGGATCGATGGCGTATTTCTCGATTGGGAATCCACGGCCGCAGGAGGTCAGCAACATCAGCACCGAAGGGTTCTACGTTCGGACTGCGGATCGATGGTCAGAGGGGACGAGCTTTTTGGTCGGACTCCAGATCGTTAACCCTGTAAGCCGCGAGGTGGAAGCGATGATCTCGGTCCAGTCGAAGGTGGTTCGAACGGGGACGGATGGAGTGGGATTCGTCTACGATGATGAACCTGCGCACCGGAATCCGATGTTCGGGGCGACGAACCCGGAACAGTTCGTTCAGTTGCAGAAGTTCATGCAACGAATTCAGAGAGGGTGAGGGTTCTTTCCTTGGATCCGCGTAATGGGGAAAACCGCGGTGGAGATGGGGAAGCCGCATTCTTGAACTGACCTGAACTCATAAAACGACAGTTGTCGTGTCCTATCCTGAATCGCATAAAGCCGCGGTTCAGGATGGGGCACCTGGATTTCCTCATCGCCGAATGGAAATCTATTGACCGGAGTCGGGGATCTTGTAGGGTTTGGAGAGCCACTGGCGGGCTTCGTTGACGGCGCCCTGGGTGTTGTCGTTGGTCTGTACGGCGAGGCGGTATTCCTGCACGGCACGATCGCGCTGGCCGGTGAGGTCGAAGATCTTACCGATGGCGATATGGCTCCAGACCTCGGTCCAGCGTGGTTCGCCGTCGCCGCGAAGGGCATCGCGATAAGCGTTTACCGCAGCCTGGTAATTGCGCTGCGTGAAGAGGACTTCACCGATGCGGTAGCTGGCCAGAGAGCTCTGGGAGTTGGCTTGAAGGGCTTTCTGGTATTCAGCGAGCGCACCGACCAGATCGTTCTGCGCCACCAGCTGCTGGCCTTTCAGGATAGCGATGCGGACCTGGAGGTCCGGTGATGACTTGAGAACCCAGTCGCCCGGATCGACGGTGATGCGGCGCGGGCGACCGAAGGTATCGACCACATATTGAGAGTCGGTGCCGACAACATCGACCTTCTGATCGACGGTTTTACCTTCGGTTTCTACCCGGAGGTTGACCGGCATGTTGAAGAGGTCGAGATCCTGATTGATCTGGCCGATGGTCCGGAAGCCCTTGTTATTGCCGAGGCGGTAGACAGCGTACTTATTGGTGAAGGTGGGCGCGCCGGTGCCGTCGACCCACTGTGAGAAGAACGGCGTGAGTTGTTGCTGCGTCTGCGCTTCGGCGACTTTGTAGAAGTCGGCGGCGCGGATAGATTTGTCGGTGTACTGGCTCAGTACGGCCTTAAGCACGCCCTCGAAAGCCTTATCCCCGACCTCGCCGCGGAGCATGTGGAAGATCTCCGCGCCTTTCTCGAGCGTCATGGATTGAAACTCCGGCGAGAAGGGATTGAGACGCGCAGCGCTGGAGAGCGGGATGGTGTCGTAGGCGAGGGCACCTGCTGAGACATCCTGAAGGGCTGTCTTGAGGGCGGTTTTGCCGCTTTCGTCTTCGACGTACATCAACTCGCCGTAACGGGACATGCCGTTCGTGATCCAGGCATCGTTGAGGGTCTTGGGGCTGACTTCGGTTCCCCACCAGAGGTGAGCGATGGTATTGGCGAGGAGGCGGATGCCGGATTTGTCGCCAGTTCGCGAACCCATGATGGCGGCGAGCTCGGGCGCGTAAGCCGCCGGGAGAGTATCGTCGGGCAGTTCGACCACGTTGATGCGGCCGCTCTCGAGGGCACCAAACTTGTCGGTAAAGAAGGCGAACTGGCGGCTGGCGGTCTGGGCGAGCTGGTTTCCGGCGCCCTGGTGATTGACGGTGAGGTAGACGTTGGGGCTGCCCATGCCGGCGGAGACAGGTCCGACGAAGCGACCGGCGATGATGGTGCCGGGGAATCCGGGCTTGGTCCAGTTAAAGTCAAACTGGTCGCCGGGTTTGCCGTCGGCGAGCTTAACGGGATGTGGCTGTCCCTGTGCGCCGCTTCCGAAGACCTTCATTCCCTGGGGAACGCGGAAGTGGATTTCGGCAGTGAAGCGGTCGGTCATGAATCCGGTGGTGGGGAACCAGCGCGCGGGATAGAGCAGGTAGGTGATGGGCTCCTGAATGGCGGCGAGCTTGAGGCCCTCGACGGGGCCGTCTTCGGTGCCGGTGATGACCCCTTCATAGTCGAATGTCCAGTGCATGGGCTGGCCGGCGACGGGCGGGGTTGCGGGTGTGACGCGGATGGTGCCGTCTGCCGAACGCTCGCCGGTGAGGACCTTGCCGTTGTCATCGGTGATCTTGTTGACCTTGAGCGCGGGATGGAAGCCGAAGCTGACCATCTCGGCGTTCTCAGGCGCCGTAAGGGTAAGGGTGGCCTTGGCGGTGAGGCGGTGCGTCGCCGTATCGATTTCGGCGTCGATGACGTAGGCGCTGATATTGAGGGCGGGGCGCTCAGGGCGTTGCGCGGCGGCGGGCTGCACGGCAAAAGTAGCGGCAGCAAGAATGGGCAGGGCAGCTGCCAGGGAGCCGGCCCGGCGAAGAAACGTGCGAATGGGCATTTCAATCATTAGACGCATTGTTATTCCAGTTGCGACATTGCTTTAGATGGCGTTTTCGGCTCAATCATGATTCCACAGGCGCGGGCACGGCGGAACCGAGGTGGTTGAGGGCGATGGTTGCCACACGGCTAATGGCGGTTTCCGTATCGTCCCCAAAGTCCGTAGGGGCGATGGTGAGCAGGCTTCGAATGCGGGCCAGCTCCATTTTCATGGACTCACGAACTGCGCCTTCCGGTAGCAGAGGCTCGATCTGGCGGACGATGTTGGCGGCGGCAAAGGCATTTTGAATCAACTCGGGAACGACCATTTTGCCGGCGATCAAGTTGGGCATGGCTACGAAAGGGACCTTGACCACGCGGCGGGCGATTTCATAGGTGAGCCGGGAGACGCGATAGACCACGACGAAGGGATTGCCGAGGAGAGCGGCTTCAACGGTCGCTGTACCGCTGGCGACGACGGAGGCGCGCGCGTGGTAGAGGGCGGCGCGTGCGTCTTCGACGAGATGAACGGGAAGGCCCTCGCCGTGGTGTTTGACGAGTCCAGCAAGCATCTTTCGCTGGGATGCATTCAGAGTGGGCGCCAGAGGGATGATGAATTCGAATTCCTTACGGGAGCCGGCGGCACGGGGGCCGCGGAGCGCGAGGATGCGGGCGGCAGCGAGCATCTGCGGAAGGTTGTCGCCGATTTCTTTAGGGCGGCTGCCGGGGAGCAGCGCGATCCAGGAGCGGGTGGGGTTGAGGCCGGCTTCGCGGGCGAAGTGCTCGCGGGCGATATGGGGGGTTGGCAGATCTGCAAGGGGGTGGCCGACGAAGGTGACCTCGACGTTGTGGTCGCGATAGAAGGGCTCTTCGAAGGGGAAGATTACAAGCATCTTCGTGACGTATTTCTGAACGAGGCGGATGCGTTTTTTCTTCCACGCCCAAAGCTGGGGGCTGACGAAGAAGATGACGGGAATGCCGAGGCGGTGGAACTCTTGCGCGAGCTTGAAGTGGATGTCGGGGAAGTCGATGAGGATGGCAACGTCGGGCCGGTGTCGGCGGATGGAGGCTTTAAGGCGGCGGAACTCGCGGTAGATACGAGGCAGGTGGCGGACGACCTCCGTGATGCCCATGACGGCGACATCTTCGGATTTCACAATACGGGTGAGACCCGCCTGAACCATGCGAGTTCCGCCCATGCCGACGAAGGCGGCCTCGCGGCCGGAGGCGGCTAGCTGGTCGCGCAGTTCATCGATCAGAAGTGCGCCATAGTGCTCGCCGCTGGCTTCTCCGGCCGAGATGAAGATGGTGGGATCGGACATTCGTGCCTTGGCCTTGGTCCCCGCGCGTTGACTTCTAATGATATAGGGCTGAATGGGAGGGGATGAGGAAACGGGAACGAAGGACAAGGGATCAGGGGCAATGCACTCGATGAATCGCACCCTGTTGGGTTTCAGGCGCTGGCTGGGGCGGCTTCGATGGGAGGGGTGGCGCTGGTTTTGAGGCGATTGATGAGGGCTTCCATTTCCATGTAGTTCTTGCCTTCGTGGATCTGGCCATCGCGAACGACGAGGACGGAGCAGCCCTGGAGCGAGACCTTCTGAAGCGTGGGAGCGAAGCCGAAGTTGTCGCCAAGGTGCGTCATATCGGAGACCCAGGTGACGGCGACCCGGTCGTCTTCGCAAATGATGTCGTGGATGGTGATGTGGATGTCAGGGAATGCGGTGAGAAAGAAGCGGTGCATCTCTTTGAACTTCTCGGGGCCGATGAGGATGGAACTTGCCTCAGGGAAGCCGTAGGCCTTGCCGCCCGGAGCGAACATTTCGTCAATGGCGGTTTCGCTCTGCTTGTTCCAGACCTCTTCGAACCAGCGGCGGACAAGTTCACGGTTAGCGCTGGACATGGTGGTGGACCTCCGTGCGCGGAAGAATAGCAAAGACGCGCGTGAGAAGACAGAGGAATGTTGGAATTCTGAAGCGCGTGCACGAGGTGGTTTGGTAGACTCGGATGGCTCACCGAAAGATGGAAATTCCCTAACACGTTTCTGAATCTGCGCGAACCGATGGAGGTCGTATATGGCAAACGGACATGCCGCTGTCAGTGAAGCAGCTGCGCCAAAAGGCGCTGAGGCCCCGCTGAATCCTGGAATTGTTTTTGAGATGATGCAGGCAGTGCAGAAAACGGCGGCGCTGAAGGCCGCAATCGATCTGGACATTTTCAGGGCAGTAGGTCAGGGGCCGGGAGACGTGGCCTCGATTGCGAAGCATGCGCATGCATCGGAGCGCGGTATTCGGATTCTTTGCGACTTCATGGTGATCAACTGCGTGTTGGCGAAAGAGGGAGATCGCTACAAGCACACGCCGAGCAGCGCTGCCTTTCTCGATCCGGCATCGCCGGCCTGCCTGGCGTCGGTTGCACAGTTCCTTGGAAACGATGCGATGAAGGAGCCGCTGCAGAATCTCGCACAAGTTGTGCGAGACGGGAGGACCTCACTCGACGGTGAGGGCAGTGTGGAGCCAGAGAACCCGATCTGGGTGCAGTTTGCGGAAACGATGGCCCCGATGATGGCTCCCATGGCCGGGCCCCTGGGCGCCGTGGTCCTGCAAGGACACGAAGGACCGATGCGCGTGCTGGATATCGCCGCCGGCCATGGGCTGTTCGGGATCGAGATCGCCAAGCAGAACAAGCAGGCACATGTGACGGGATTGGACTGGGCACCGGTGCTGCGGGTGGCGTTGAAGAACGCGGAAAAGACGGGCGTACAGGATCGATACAACATGCTGCCGGGAAGCGCGTTCGAGGTGGACTTCGGCGGTCCGTATGATGCCGTGCTGCTGACGAACTTCCTGCATCACTTCGATAAGCCGACATGCGTCGGACTGCTGAAAAAGGTACGCGGAGCCTTGAAGCCGGGCGGACGCGCGGCGACGCTGGAGTTTGTGCCGAACGAAGATCGCGTTTCTCCGCCGATGGCGGCGGGTTTTGCGATGACCATGCTGACATCGACGGTGGCAGGAGATGCGTATCCGTTCAGCGAGCTGAAGGCGATGTATGAGGAGGCGGGATTCACGGATGTAAAGGCGAATCCGATTCCGATGAGTCCACATACGATTGTGTTAGGCCAAGCCTGAAGTTTTCGGACGGGAAATGAGCAATCGTAGTTGGGAGTAACAAGCAAAGCCGGTGGCTACCGGTCCTGGTTCGATCTGCGTTGAGGGCTGCGATGATCATTCGGAGCGAGTGCCTGACCGAAGGCCTTTTCGGCGAGGCACTCACCTGGATCCTGGAGATACTTCCTTATCTTGAAGCGGAAGGTCTCAAACCGGAGTGGGAGATACTTCATCCGAATTACGGTACGCCTCCTTCGTACAACATTTTTCCCAGCATTCTTCGAACAACCTATACTCCGGTTCCGGAACCTTCACGGGTTGTGTCTTTCGAAAGGCTCAAGATCGAGAAGGGCTTCAATTTCTGTGGAGATTTTCGGGAGGCAAGCCGCTATTGGAATTCCTATTTCCGTTTCTCCGAGGATGTGTACCAACGGGTCGATCGCTTTTTTGCGGAGCATGCTCGGGACCATTCCGTGGTCGGTGTGCACTATCGCGGCACGGATAAGATCAGCGATTCAGAACAGACGAACCCGATCACGCGTGATCAGTTTCTGTGTACGCTGGAAGACTTCCTTGCTCATGTGACACCGGCCACAACGATTTTTGTTGCTACGGATGATTCGAATTTCATCGATGATCTGCATTCGTTTGTTCGGGGACGCTGGCTGGTGCGCCATCACGAACAAGTGCGCTCGAGAGATGACAATCCTCTCTTTCGCGGGCATGGTGCAGCACGCAATACTGAGATCGCGAATTTCGCTGTTCTGGATTGTCTGACACTATCAAGGTGCCAGGGCGTCCTGACGACCATGTCGGCGCTCTCTGCGTTCGCCAAGGTCCTGAACCCCGAGGTGGATGTATACAGGGCTGCGTGCTGCAGGCCGGACTGGTTTCCAGTGGCTTACACGAAACGCTATCGGGGACATGACAAGGCGGTACGCTCGATGCTCGCCAGAGTGCAACGGGGAGATTTCGATTCCACGCTCATCGAGAAGGTAGTTGCGTTTCCGAACCGGTTACGGCGCAGGTTGGCTCGAGGCCTGCGCGGCTAACGCGCAGCGGCGGCTGTCGTTCGATCGAGAGATTCGCGCCGGGTGCGGGTGGCGGCAGCCAGTTCCTTGAGGAGCGGATAAGTCTGGTTCCAGTCGATGCAGGCGTCAGTGATGCTCTGGCCGTAGGTGAGGGGCTGGCCGGGGACGAGCGTCTGCGCGCCGGCTACGAGGTTGCTTTCGAGCATGACGCCAATGATGTCCGGATTTCCGGCGGCGATCTGCGCGGCGACATCACGGCAGACGATGGGCTGGCGGTTGTGGTCTTTGCTGCTGTTGGCATGGCTGCAGTCAATCATGACGCGTGACTGGAGACCGGCTCTGCGCATGGCTTCGGCGGTTTGGTTGACGGACTCGGCGGTGTAATTCACCATCTTTCGGCCGCCGCGGAGGATGATGTGCGTCTCATTATTGCCGCGCGTAACGAAAATGGCGGACTGGCCGTGTTTGGTGTGTCCGAGGAAGGTGTGCGAGTTGGCCGCGGAGAGGATGGCGTCGATGGCGACCTGGATGTCGCCGGAGGTGCCGTTCTTGAAGCCGACGGGGCAGGAGACTCCGGAGACGAGCTGGCGGTGGACCTGACTTTCGGTGGTGCGCGCGCCGATGGCTCCCCAGGAGACAAGGCCCGCGATGTATTGCGGGGAGATCATGTCCAGGAACTCGGTTCCGGAGGGGACGCCCATATCGGCAAGATCAAGCAGGAGATTCCGGGCGAGGCGCAGGCCGTCATTGATCTTGTAGGAGCCGTCGAGGTGAGGGTCATTGATGAGGCCCTTCCAGCCAACCGTGGTGCGCGGTTTTTCGAAGTAGACGCGCATCACGATTTCGAGGTCGGCGGAGAATTCCTGGATAGCGGATTTGAGTAGGGCTGCGTATTCGACGGCTGCCTTGGTGTCGTGGATGGAGCAGGGGCCGACGAGAACGAGGAGGCGCGGGTCGCGATGGGCAAGGATGCGCGAAATGGCGAGACGAGCGTTGAAGATGGTCGCGATAGCGTCGTCGGAGACGGGGCGTTCTTCCTCGAGGAAAACGGGAGGGAGGACGACCTTGGTCCACTGGATGCGAATGTCTTCAATGCCTGGGTTCATGGAAGATGCTTTGTTCTAGGTTAACAGCGGGAGGTGAGGGAACGAGGGAACAAGGGAACGAGGGAACAAGTCAACAAGGGGACGAGGGGAAAGGGGGTCAAGTGACGACGAAGCAGCCGAATGACCTGAGCGCCAAAACAGATCTCACTCGCTCCGGTCGGTCGAGATGACAGTCGAAGCTGTTATCTGCGGGATTTGCGCTTGGCGTCGGCGCGCGGCCAGTACTGGAACTCATCGGCATACAGTTCGCCATTGAGATCGGATACACGCTGGGTGAGCCGAGTCTGAGCATCAGAGATGGCCTGGTTGTAGATGACGGGTCCGATTTCTTCGAGAAAGAAGTTCAGGAGGAGGCCGGCCGGAAGATCGCCGATGGGGGCATTAACCGAGTTGAGGTTCTCTTCGAAGTAGCGCTGGAGTGAGGAGATGGCGGCAGCGCGCTGCTGTTTGGAGAGATCGAGGGTAATCATTTGGGGAGACTCCTCACGAGATGATTCGATCTTACTGAACGAGCAAGCTCGAGCGCTGAGCCGGATTCAGCTTTGATTGGAGAGATTTTGCTGAACGAGCCGGCCGAAGCGGGTTGGCTGAAACCGATGCACGAGGAACGGCTCGTTGAACCAACTCCAGGCGGTCCATCCGATTTCGCGTTGCTGAAGGTAGTCGAGGAGGTGGCGAACGTAGTCGAGTTCGGAGGTCGTCTCGGCACCGCCGAGTTCTCCGGCGAATACCGGAAAGGAGGCGGAGAGGTTGCCGAAAGCGTTGTCCCAGTCAGCACCTTTGTTGGGATAAATGTGCGTTGAGTAGACGACGTTGGCGATGTCCATAGGCATGCCGCGCAGGTCATAGGCCCAATTGGTTCCAGCGATGAATAGGAGAGCATCGGGGTTTTCGGCGCGGATGGCTTCGGTAAGCTTGCGCACCCAGGGCTGCCACTCGTTCAGGGTGACATTCATCTGGCCGGGCGGATAGGTTGTGCCGTCGGGCTTATTGAGGGGCCAGAGGTCGTCGGGGAGACGATCGTGTGGCTCGTTGAAGAGGTCGTAGAGGACGGCGGGCTCGTCTTTGTAGCGTCGGGCAAGTGTTGACCAGAGGTCAAGGGACTCGACATTGGGAAGTGGCGCGACGAAGTTGCGATTGCCGCCATAGATCCGGTCGGCATCGAGCCACTGCAGGTCGAGGAGGGTATAGGCGCCGAAGAGCGAAGCCCAGTAGATGACCTGATCGAGGGCCTGCTGGTAATCCTCGCCGGAGCGGCCGTTGCGACCGCGAAGAACGAAATCCTGGTTGAAGGGAACGCGAATGATATTACAGCGCCATCCGCGCACGATGAATTCAATTTCGGCGCGGGAGATGGAGGCGCCGGAGAGGAAGCCTTGTTCGTCGGGACCTGCATACTCGAGACCAGAACGGTTGACGCCGCGAAGGATGGCGGCTTCACCGGTGCTGGAATTGACGATGCGGCTTCCGGAGGTGCGAAGCAGGGGAAGACCATTAGAGAGGCGACCGTCCATCCAATATCCCTCCCGTTCTGCGTTCATCCGAGTTCTTAACCCATGAACATGCCGCCGTTTACATCCAGCACGTGGCCGGTGATGTAGGCGGCCTTGTCCGAAGCGAGAAAGACAACCGAGTGGGCGATCTCCGTGTCTGTGCCGGGACGACCGAGCGGGATCTGCTCGACCATCTTCGCGCGCAGCTTTTCATCGAGGACGGCGGTCATGGGCGTCTCGATGTATCCGGGAGCTACTGCGTTCACAGTGATGCTGCGGGAGGCGACTTCACGAGCGAGGGAGCGCGTGAAGCCGATGAGACCTGCCTTCGAGGCAGCGTAGTTCACCTGGCCTTCCTGACCGGTACGGCCGACAACGCTGGCAATGTTGATGATTCGGCCCCAGCGGTTTTTCATCATCTGGCGAAGCAGCACCTGGGTGAGCAGGAACGTTCCCGTCAAATTGGTCGAGAGCACATCATCCCAATCGGCACGCTTCATGCGCATCATCAGGTCGTCGCGCGTGATTCCGGCGTTGTTGACGAGAATCTCGATCTTGCCGAAGCGATCGAGGACTGCTTTTACGGCATTCTTGATGGAATCTTCATTGGCAACATCGAGCGCAAACGCCGCAGCCTGACCACCTGCAACAGCGATCTCGGCCGCCACCTCGGCCAGTTTTGATTCGTTGCGGGCTGCCAGCGCGACGGTTGCTCCCGCCTTGGCGAGTTCCAGCGCACATGCCCTGCCAATTCCCTGCGATGCTCCGGTCACGAGCGCAATTCTTCCTGCAAGTTCCGCCATCGTGCTCCTCATTGTTTGCGGCAGCTAAGTGCAATCCAGTTGTGTATTTCCAGAGCCAATTATAGGCAAGCACCCGGGCAGGCGGTCACATTCCGGCGCTTTGGCGCAGTTGAGATCGGATCATTGCTTGGTTCCGTCAATCTAGCCGGTGGGGACGGCCTGAACCGGAATTCTGGCCCGCTGCCTGGCACTCAATACGAGTTCTGCCGGCCAGATGTAGATAGCCAGCCTGCGCGAATAGTGGAGCACCGGCTCCTGGTCGGGCAATTGGATGCCCGCTGCGCCCGGCAGGTCATTGCGATCGATCTCGGCTTCGGCGTCCTCCAGCGGCGCGGCGACGGTATGAATGTTGGCCCGTACGGGCTGGCCGGCATGATTGCGCCTGAAAAGACAATAACGTTCCGTGAAGAAGTACTCCAGCGACCCAGAGCGAATTTCAGCCAGGCGGCGGGTAGGTCCGAGACCACGATAACGAGCGCTGAAGATTGCCGGACTGCTTACGAACATACGCCTGCTATAGAAGGAGAACTCGCGCTCGGTACGCTGATTCAGCCGCATCTCCGCCCAGTTGCAGGGAACCCGGAAGACAAATCTGGCGGCGGTCGTTGCGAAAAGGCTGCCGATGTCGACTGCGAGATTGAAAATGCCGGGAGTACCCGTCTGGTCACTGACGTAGGTACGGAAATGGAGTTCGGGAAAACCGCTTGTGCCAGGAATGGAAGGGACGCCGCGGAAACTGAAACGATCCATCCATAAGGGAACGAGGCCGAGCCAGGCGGAGCCCTGAAACAGGTCCGGTTGCAGGCCATCGGGCAGAAAGGGCGCGACAGCCGAGGCGGGAACGCGCCAATGCGCAAAGAGGATGTCGTTCCAGCGCTGGGTCATCGTCCAGCGACCGGTTGGCAAGGGCCGGGGCCTTTGCGATGTACGCAATTTAAACTCCCGCATTCCGCCGCTCGCTCCGCATTGCTGCCCTCACCCAGTTCCAGGCTTCCCGGAGATTCACAGCCCGGTCTGGTTGATGCCGTATTCTGTTCGCGAGCCCACCTTCATGTCCAGCGAATCTTTCCTGCCCGCCGGTGCCCAAAACCAGACTGATGTTTACGCGGTTCACGGCACCGATCCCGAGGTACTTGCCTATGCGATGGCCAAGTACTCCCGTTCAGCGCTCTCCATGCGTGAATCGCTCACCGAAATCAGCGCTCAACGCGCCGAGCAATTCCTCAATACATTCTATTTCCAATACGGCCACCGTTCCATTGCCGACCTGGCCCATATTGCGTTCGCGGTGGAGAGACTTAGTTTGCTGGCCGCTATCGTCCTTGTAGATGAACAACGTTGGGACGGTCAGGAACGTTCCACGCGATACCAGAACTTTCAGAAATCGGGGTGGTATTTTCCGGATTTCGGTTCTGACTCTGCTTCGGCCAGGCTCTATGCGGAGACGGTCGAGAAGCTGTTTGCGACCTATCAGCACGTTACCGCGTCCGTGCATGATGCGCTGCGGAAACGCGTGGTCTGCCCGGAGTCGATGAAGCCCGAGGCGTATGACCGCACCCTGAAGGCACGGGCGTTCGATGTTGCCCGATATCTGCTTCCTCTGGCGACGAATACGTCTCTGGGGCAGATCGTCAATGCCCGGACGCTGGAGACGCAGGTGTCGCGACTGCTCTCGCATCCGATTGCCGAGGTCCGCGATCTTGGGAAGAAGCTGAGAGATGCGGCAATCGGGCCTGCCTGGAACGTAAACGCCAAGGCGGGCGCTGCTTTCGTTGAAAAAATTTCGTCGAATGGCGATCTCGGTGCCGAGGCAGCGAATCTGCTTACGCGCGAGGTCCGCACCGCGCCCACGCTGGTAAAGTACGCAGAGCCGAACACTTACCTCATGCAGACCCGCATCGAGATTGAACAGGTGGCGCGCGAGCTTCTGGACAGTGTGGAACCGGCTGCGGCCCCGGTTGTTGATCTCGTGGAGCGAACTGAGACGCTGGAGGTCGAGCTCGCTGCAACTCTCATTTACTGGGGCAGTGAGCATCCGTATCGGCAGGTTCGGGATATCGTTGCCGGTCTTTCCGCAGCCCGGGTTTCGGAGATCATCGAGGTAGGGCTGAGGCATCGTGGGAAGCACGATGAGGCTCTCCGCGTGTTTCATGCGGGTGCAGCTCTTCGTTTCGACATTTTGATGGATATCGGTGGATTCCGTGATATGCATCGCCATCGTCGCGTCACGCAGATCAAGCAGGGCTTTACCGCGCGGCACGGTTACGAGACGCCCCACGCGGGCGACGTTGCAGGATTGGAGGAGGCGGGCGTTCTTGTGGAGTACCAGCAGGCCATCGAGTCCGCATATGCTGCATCCGCGAAGATCGCGGCCGGTTCAGCGCCGGAGGCTTCGCTTTCAGCGCTTTACCTGCTGCCTCTGGGGACGCGGGTGCGCTGTCTCTTCAAGATGGACTTCGCAGAGGCGCAGTACATCAGCGAATTACGATCAGGGCCTGCCGGGCATTTCAGCTATCGGCGCGTGGCATGGGAGATGTATCTCGCTCTTGAGCGGCAACATCCCAGCCTTGCGAAGTACATCAGGGCGACGGATTTTACGCGACCGATCGATCTGCTGCAGCGGTGATCTTGGAGGTTAGGATTTCGCATGATCTCCGGTAAATCTGCCCGTGTGACATAAATCACATCTCGGACCGTCGTGGGTTCGGTACTCTGCCCAATTGGCGGACTGGGCCGGAGTTTGTGTGTTCACTTCGGATGGCTGGAGCGTTCCGCCGGAATGGGTCCTTTGTTCCCCGCTGCTCTTGACCAGGAGTTGGAATGACACCAGAGCTGATTCATCGGCTTCATTTTGCCTTCACAATCACATTTCATTATTTGTTTCCGCAACTCACGATGGGTTTGGGACTGCTCATCGTCGTGCTGAAAACGGTGGCGCTGCGCACCGGCAGTGAGGAGTGGGACCGTGCCTCCCGGTTCTGGGCGCGGATTTTTGGGATCAACTTCGTTTTCGGCGTGGTGACGGGGATTCCGATGGAATTTGAGTTCGGGACGAACTGGGCGCGATTTTCTCAAGTGTCGGGCGGAGTGATCGGGCAGCCGCTGGCGATGGAAGGAGTGTTCAGCTTCTTTCTCGAGTCGGCGTTTCTGGGACTGTTTCTCTATGGCGAGAAACGCATTTCGAAGCGAATGCACTGGTTTTCCGCGGTGATGGTATGGCTGGGATCGTGGATCTCAGGCTTTTTCATTATTGTTACGGACGCGTGGATGCAGCACCCGGTGGCGTATAGCCGGCTTCCGAACGGGCAGTTTGAAGTTTTGAGCTTCTGGAAACTGCTGCTGAATCCGTGGGGGCTGCTGCAGTACATGCACAACATGACGGGCGCGGTCGTCACCGGCTCGTTTGTGATGGCGGCGGTTGGAGCCTTCTATCTTCTCGACGGAAAGAACAAGGAGTACGGACGGATCTTTACCCGCGTGGGAGTGATCGCAGGACTTCTCTCGACGATCGCCATTATCTTTCCGACCGGCGATCTGCACGGCAAGTACGTAGCGAAGCATCAGCCGGCTGCGATTGCGGGGATGGAAGGATTGTTCAAGACCGAGAGCGGCGCGGGTATCGTTCTGATGGGTCAGCCGAACGAAGAAACGCAGCAGATCGACAATCCGCTGGTCGTCAACAATGTTCTGAGCTTTTTGATTTACGGAACAACCAAGGCTGAAGTCACTGGTCTCGACCGCATTCCACGCGATCAGTGGCCGAGTGCATTGCCGCTGCTCTACTACTCGTATCACATCATGGCGGGGCTGGGGACCTACTTCGTAGGGCTGATGATGCTTGCGGCGTTTCTGCTGTGGCGGAAAAAGCTCTTCACTTCACGCTGGATTCTGTGGCTGCTGCTGATCAGTTTTCCGTTTCCCTATATCGCGAACACCGCTGGGTGGATGACGGCGGAGATCGGTCGGCAGCCGTGGCTGATCTATGGACTGATGCGAACCAGCGAAGGCTACTCGCATGTGGTATCAGCAGGCAATGGCCTGTTTACGCTGATCGGATTCATGGGGCTGTATACGCTGCTCGGGCTTCTGTTCACGGTGCTCGTCTATCGCGAGATCAGTGTTGGGCCGTCGCCGAAGCCCCACGCCCCTGCCGCGATCGCGGCTGACTGATATGCACGACTGAAGTCGTGCTCTGACACGATCTGCACGCATGCAGCTTTTCTGAATAGAGGTTTCATCATGATGGGATTTATCTGGTTCTGGCTCGTCGCGGTCATGATTGTCGGGTATGTGGTGCTGGATGGTTTCGACCTGGGCGTCGGTATTCTGCACCTGTTCTTACCACGGACAGAAGCCGAGCGGCAGGCGAGCCTGCGTTCGATCGGGCCAGTGTGGGACGGGAATGAAGTATGGCTGCTCGCGGGAGGAGGCACGCTCTATTTTGCTTTTCCTCTGCTGTACGCGTCGGCGTTCTCAGGCTTTTATCTGCCCCTGATGATAGTGCTGTGGCTGCTGGTACTGCGTGGGGTCACGCTCGAGCTTCGCAACCACATCGACGTCGGCGTGTGGCTGTCGCTGCTTGACGGTGTCTTCGGGCTTGCAAGCGCACTTCTGGCTATCTTCTATGGGGCTGCACTGGCGAACGTGTTGCGCGGTGTGCCGCTTGCGGCCGACGGCTATTTTTTCCTGCCGCTCTGGACCAATTTCCAGCCGGGCGTTCATCCGGGCATTCTCGACTGGTACACGGTGATTGGCGGACTCGTCGCGCTTGCTGCCCTGACGCTGCATGGAGCGCTGTGGCTGACCATCAAGGTTTCGGGCGAACTGGAAAAGCGTGCATGCAGACTCATTAATCCGCTGCTGCTTGTGGTGATTCTGCTGACGCTTGCGAGCCTGATCGGGACAATCGCTGTGCGACCCGCCAGCCTGGACAACTACTATCACTATCCAGCCACGTTCGTTGTGCCTGCAGGTGTGCTGGCTTCGCTGGCGGGGATCTGGTGGTTTAATCGCAATGGGGCGCCGGTGAAGGCGCTTCTCTCTTCGAGCGCGTATCTGTTTTTCATGCTGGCGGGAGCATGCTGGGGCGTTTACCCCTCGTTGCTGCCCGCAACTACTGGAGCGGATCGCGACATCACGCTGAGTCGTGCTCTCTCGGGTCCGCATACGTTGTCAGTGGGGCTTGCCTGGTGGCTGTTTGGCATGACGCTGGCGGTAGCCTACATTGTCTTCGTCTACAGCCGGTTCAAGGGTAAGGTGGACGCGGATTCTGCGGCGCACTGAGCGAGCTTTGGGATGTCTCGCGACATCGGCGCTCCATCATCGCAGATCGGTGGTCTCGTGAATACAACCGCTCATCCCATGATGCATCCGGGTGGTCCCGAAGTGCTTGCATCGGGTTTGCTGCTGCTCTAGCCTCAACGCGATTGGCTGCGAGGAGGTTCGATGAAAACAGTTATCTTGGGATTAGTTTGTCTGGTGTGTGCCGGGAATGGAAATGCTGTGCTGGCGCAAAGCCAGAATGCTCAGAGTTCTGCAGACACCACCGCGCCCAGCTACGACATGAAGGCGCAGGCGCTGCTGGATTTGCAGGCAGTAAACAAGAAGTGCATCGATCTGGCAGAGGCGCTTCCTGCCGATAAGCTCACGTGGCGTCCTTCGCCCGATGCACGGTCCTTTGCCGAAGTGTTCCTGCATGTCGCGGGAGAACGTTACGGCATCCTCAGCATGATGGGTGCGAATCCACCGGCGGGATTCAAGGCGAAGGAACTCGAGAAGTCCACGACCGAAAAAGGACAGATCGTCGAGGATCTCAATCAATCTTGGAATTTTGCGAATAAGACGATCAATGGGATGACAAATGCGGATTTTGCGAAGCTGCTGCCCAAGCTTGGACCGCAGGCGAACGAGGGCGACGTGATCTACATTCTGGTCGCCGATGCGCACGAGCACCTCGGCCAATTGATCGCCTATGCACGGCAGAATGGAGTGGTTCCGCCCTGGACGGTGGCGATGCAGAAGAAGAACGCGGAAGCGGCAAAAGCGGCGCCGGCTAACTAGAACCCTGACGGCCAGACGAGCTGGTGAAAGAGCTTATCCATCTGCTGAGGGGTTTCTTTTTCGCCGCGATCAAGCCACCAGCGTAGAAGCGCGAGCAGGCTGCCGGAAAGTGCAGTGGCGCGCGCTGCGAGTTCACGCGGCGGCAAGTGCCTGAGACGCCCGGATTCGGCGAGCCGACCCTCAATGCCGCGTGCGAAGTGCCCTTCGGCAAGCTCGTAGAAATCCTTGACGTGGCCGGAATCGGAGAGAACGCGGTAGAGCTTGTTCTGATTGCCGATGTGGGCGAAGAGCTCGGCAACGGGAGCGACGCGGTGTGATTTGTCCTGCTGATTGCTGAGCGTGGTGCTCATGGCTTCGCAGAACATTTCGAGCTGGCTGACGAGTAGATCGTCGATATCGAGATAGTGAAGGTAGAAGGTGGAGCGGCCGACGCCGGAACGATCGAGGACGTCCTGAACCGTGACTTCACGGATCGGCTTTTCGAGAATAAGGTTCAACAAGGCAGTGCCCAGTTGCATGCGCGTGCGGCGGACGCGCGCGTCGTCTCCTCGCATTGACAGCGGTTCAATGGCGGATACCGCGCCGATGGGCGGCGAGAGCTTTGCGATTCCGGCGGGGAGTGCAGACTCTTTGTTGCGCCCGTTTTTGGACATCGCAGCCTCTTTGTTCAGCAACGCGCGTCGCGCTCTCGACGCGGAGGAAATTCGTGAGTACAGTCCGAATCATAGGCCTGAACGGCATTTCGTTGGAGACAAAAGGAGGTCACATTATGAGTCGAGTTGGTTGGTTGGGACAAGCGGTGCTAGCGGCGTCAGTGGTCGTAGCTCCCGTAGTTGCACAGGAGAAGGCAGCGCCTCCAGATCACGCAATGGTGATGCCCGATGTGGATCAGCATCTGAAGATCCTCACTGAAAAGCTCGAGCTGAATGCGGAACAGCAGGAGAAAGCTCGGCCGATCCTGAAGGGCATGCAGGATGCAGTGCAGAAGGATATGGACGACAAGACTCAGACACCTGATCAGGTGCGCGCGAAGGTGCATACCGATTTCATGAAAGCGGATAAGGAATTGCGTGAGTTTCTGACCGAGGAGCAGAAGACGAAACTGGATGACATGGAGAAGCAGATGCACCATGAAAGCAGTGATCAGAAATAGTGAGCAGTACGCAGTGGGTAACAGGCGAGAGCGGCATGTGCGGGCGAGAGGCATTCTCGCCCGCGTCCGCGTTTGCAGTGAATTACCGTCTGATTCGGTAACCTTATTTCGTTATCTGCGTTCTTATCGTCGGTGCGCTTCGTTTCTAGATCGAGCTATGACGTGACCGAGCTCTGATCGCCTCCCGGTGAATCGGGCGCCTTCGCTCGGTAAGAATGTAAGTCCTTTGGAATCTAGAATCTAGATATTAAGTTATTTATTTTCTAATCTTTGAGAGACTGAGTTGCCCTAACCTGTTGATTCCAATAGAAACGGTAAGGGGGGGAGGGTCCGATTCAGGCTCTTACAAAAGCAAAAAGCCCCGCGAACTCGCAGGGCTTCTGCTTTCCTCAGCGCTGATTAGAGAGTCACAAGCGGTCCGGTGAACTCAGGCTGGCAGACAACGGGAGTGTCCGTCGGAACCCAGTTCTTCGGCTGGTAGATGCAGCAGGGTTCCTGCGAAAGGGGATCGCCGGTGATGGCGTAAGCACGGGCGCGGGAGCCGCCGCAGATTTCCTTGTACTCGCAGGCGCCGCATTTGCCCCCCAGGCGGCCGGTATCCCGGAGCGCTTTGAAGATCGGAGCGTTCTGGTAAATGTCGGCGAGGGATTTCTCCCGGATGTTGCCGGCGTGGATGGGCAGGAATCCGCTCGGATACACATTCCCCATGTGCGAGACAAACAGGAAGCCCTTTCCGTCATTGACACGGCGGGTCATCCAATTCTTTGTACGCGTCTGAGCGTCGGCCTCAGGTGCACCGGGTTCGTACGCGCGCGAGATGGCGCCAGGATGTCCATGGCCGTGCCCTATCTTCTTCTCCTGCAGGTTGTGCTGGAGGAGGTAGCGGCGGTAGTGCATGGCTTCGGTAGTCTTGATCTGGAAACTGACGCGGTTGGAGAGCTCGTAGATCTTTCCAAACACCTGTTCGAATTCTTCGCCGGTGAGGAGATCGCCAAGCTGGCCGCGTCCCACGGGAACGAGGAAGAAGACGTTCCACATAACAATGTTCAGTTTTTCGAAGAGCGCGCAGAGGTTGTCGAGGTCCTGTGCGTTGTGGCGGCTGATGGTAGTGTGGACCTGGATGGGAAGACCTGCTTCGCCGGCCCATTCGACCGCCTGAATGGTGCGCTCCCAGGCGCCTGGGAGCCCGCGGAAGGCGTCGTGGATCTCTGGGCTTGAGCCATCGAGGGAGATACCGAGCCGGACGACGCCGGCTTCTTTCATTTTGAAGATCGCTTCGCGGGTAAGCAGCGGAGTGGCGCTGGGAGTGACAGCAACCTTCACGCCTTTTTCATCGCAATAGCGGATGAGCTCGTAAAGGTCGGGACGCTTGAGCGGATCGCCTCCGGTGAAAACGAAGATGGGCACGTGCATCGCGGCGATCTGGTCGATGAGGTCTTTGCCTTCAGCGGTGGTGAGCTGATCAGGATGGGCGATGGGCTGGGCGGCGGCGCGGCAGTGCTTGCACGCAAGATCACAGGATTGTGTGACTTCCCAAATGGCAAGAAATGGAGCTTCGTCGTAATTAAGCCCGCCCCGTGCGGGAATTTGGTGCATTGGTTGTTGCATCGTTCGGCCTCCAACCTCGACGGCGGCTCAAAAGCAGCGGGAGAACGCCTTGTCCGCATTCAGAAGACCACCGGCAGGGGGGAGCGATCAGTGATACAGATCACCAAATCGCGATGAATTTTCACGGAACTAGACCTGCTGGTGGTGGACAAAAAAATGGTATGGGTTCACAATCCAGCTTACTAAGTGGTCCTTCCGTCGAGTTTTAAGGTCGAGTTGGGCGAGGATCGCGGGCCTTGATCGCGGTGGATTGAAGGCTTGGACGTGTAATTTAAATCACTCATTCCTGTGGTCCGCGGCACTGAGCGAGGTTTCCACCGAGCCTATCATCTTTGAGCACTTGAAGGAGGTTTCCCATGGCCAACAAGCCGGGTTGGAGCAAGCCTTCCACGATTCTGTTTGCAACGGAAATTCCCGCGAATGAGCGCGCGTTTAATTTTGCGCTGGCCGAAGCCCGCGAATTTGCATCCGATCTCATCTTGTTTCATGCATATGACACATTAGTTGTGGCAGCGTCTGAGACCTCCGGAATCCGCTACTACGATTACGCGGCGGCTGCCCGGGCAGACGTCAGGCACCTGGAGCCGCTCGCTGAGCGAGCGCGCGAGGCGGGAATCAAGTGCGAAGTGGTGGTGCGGCCGGGGCTTGCTGCAGACCAGATTCTTGGCTACTTGAAGGAGCGTCCGATTGACCGAATCGTGATGGGCACACATTCGCCAGGCCCAATCGGGAAACTGCTGGTCGGGTCAGTGGCTGAGGCGGTGCTGCGCAGTGCCAATGTGCCGGTGTTCACGATTGGGCCGGAGGTCGTGGACGGCTCTTACCGGAACTTTGCCACTGGGACGATTCTGTGTGCAGTGAGCCTGATTGAGAGCAGTTGCGTGGTTGCGACGTTCGCAGCCGAAGTGGCGATGCAGTATGGCGCGCGTTTGATTTTGCAGCATGTGATCCGGCCGCAGGATCGCGCCGAGGTGCTGGCGGGACGGACGATTGAGGAGATTGAAGCCGATCTGCTCTGCCTGATCCCGGTTGAACTGCGAGAGCGGATCTCGATCCAGACAATTGTGGTACCGGGCGATCCGACAGAAGAATTGCTGTACCAGAGCCGGGCCCAGATGACGGACCTCATTATTCTCGGCGCACATGGGGCGTCGGCGTTTGCGGCGATTGCGCGGCACGGGATCGTATACAAAGTGCTGGCGCATTCGCATTGCCCGGTCATTACCTTGTCCCCATCTGTGCTGGCCGAGAGTGGTTTGATTCATCACAAGGAACACCCGACGGAGAGCTTCCTGGCTGGGGTGTTTTAGAACAAGATCGCCGGCAACACGGGATCCACGGCTCGGTATTAGGGCTCTCCAAACGAGCCGGGATTACCGCAATACCAACCGGACGCGACGCCGGGTGGATTCAATCCAGGGCGCGGTAGAGTCCACCCGGCGGAGCCGGTTCCTCTTTATCGAGGTCCATGTCCAGGGCTTAAAAGCCCGGACGTTTATGTTGCTTTGCGGCACGACTGAAGTCATACTCTGATACACCGCCAACGCTCGCAAATGTCCCAGCAGTTATTTCTTGCGAACTGATCTGGGAGTCGTCGTGTGCGGCTTGCTGGTGCAGGGCTGCTTTGCGCAGAGGACGCTGGTAATCCCTTTGCCCTCGATGACGGTGAAGATGCGGTCGACGGCGGGGAGTTTCACCGTCTCGACAGCACCTGAGGGCCAGTGAATTTCGGCCGTCCCGGCCTCAGTGGAGTCGCCGAGACCGAAGTGCGGGCGCTGATCGCTGGATGAGATGTAGCTGCCGCCGCTCATTACGTCTTCACGCTGACGAATCCCGTTAGCAGCGAGATAGACAGTGACGCCGATGGCGTCGCGCGGGCTGGTTCTGCCGTTCGCGGAGTTGGTACCGCCGATGAGCTTGAGTTCGACCCAGTGATGCTTGTCGGGATCGACATTTTTCAGCAGGACCGGCGGGCCGTCGATGGGATTGATGACCACGTCGATCTTGCCGTCGTTGAAGAGATCCCCGAACGCGGCACCGCGGCCTGAGGTGAGCGTAGCGAGGCCTGAGCCTTTGACGGCAGGGACGTATTCGAATTTGCCGTTGCGGAGATTGCGGAAGAGGATTGGGCGCTGGGCGAAAGTGGTTCCCCAGTCGTGTTCGTCGACCTGCGGGTACACGTGGCCATTGATCATCATGATGTCTTTCCAGCCATCGTTGTCGAAGTCGGGAAAGCCGACGCCCCAGCCGACGAAGGGAACGGGGACCTGGGCGATGCCCGCTTCGCTGCCGAGTTCGGTGAAGCTGGCTTCGCCATCATTGTGGTAAAGCGTTTTGTAGTCGTCGGAGAAGTCGGTGACCACGAGATCCACGAGGCCGTCGTTGTTGTAGTCGCCCACGCCCAGGCCCATGGAGGCGATTTCGCGACCATCGTTGTTGAGGGCGAAGCCTGAGACGTAGCTACGATCCTCGAAGGTGCCGTTGCCTTTGTTGAGGTAGAGGTAGTTGGGATTGGAGTCGTTGGCGACGAGGAGATCGGGACGGCCATCGTTGTTGACGTCGACGAAGACAGCCGTGAAGCCATAGTAGTGGCCGGGGTCGGCGACACCGGCTTTCACGCTGACGTCAGTGAAGGTTCCATCGGCATTTTGGTGAAAGAGATGATCGGCTTCGCCGGGGAGGCCGCGCGGTCCGCACATAACGGGGAAGCCGTGGAGTTGGCAGAAGGAAAAGGGCACGCCGCCGGTGCCTGTCGACTCGGGCTGGTGATCCAGATCGTAGTGAACATAACCGGAGACGAAGAGATCGAGACGGCCGTCGCCGTCGTAGTCGCCCCAGGTTGCGCCATCGGACCAGTTGCCGAGAGTAATGCCGGCTTTCTCGGCAACATCGGTGAATGTGCCGTCGTGGTTGTTGCGGTAGAGCCGATTGTGGCCGTAGTTGGCAACGAAGATGTCGGGCCAGCCGTCATTGTCGTAGTCGCCGATGGCTACGCCGAATCCCCAGCGGTCGTTGGTTACTCCGGCTTTCGCAGCGGCGTCGGTGAATGTGCCGTCGTGATTGTTATGGAACAGAGCCGCGTGGGGCGGTAGCTTCTTGCCGGAGAGGGCATCGAAGGTTGAGCCATTGACGAGGTAGATATCGAGCCATCCGTCGTTGTCATAGTCGATGAGGCCGACGCCGGAGCCATCGGTTTCGAGAATGTACTTTTTCTCCTTCGTGCCCATTACGTGTTTCCACGTGCTGAGGCCGGAAGATTTGGTGATGTCTTCGAAGACCACGGTGCCTTTGTCGACGAAGCCGCCGGCGGTGATGGGACGTTTCTTCTCGTCATACACCGGAGCGAAAGTGCCAGCGGACGAGATGCCACCCATACCGCTCTGCTGTCCGGCTTGAACTGGTTTTGGTTGTTGCGGCTGCGCGGGCTGCGCATGCAGAGACTGAACGGGGATGACGGTCAAAGCGAGGATGGCACAAGCGAGACGACAACGGAAATCTCGCATCGGGTCAGTTCTTTTTCGCGGTCGCGGCTGGGAGGAGATCGCAGGATTTGCCGACTTGATCCGCACTGCTCGTTCTCCTGCGCTGCTACTTGAGGGGCGTTTCAGACAGTAGCTTCACATCGGCCGCTTTACCGTCGCATGGCTTTCCACTACAGAGCGCGGCGATGATGCCTTTGCCTTCCTCGATGGTGTAAATCCGATCGACGGCGGGGAGCTTGATCCTTTCCTTCGCGCCCGAGGGCCAGTGGATCTCAGCCGTGCCGGCATCGGTGGCGTCGCCGAGGCCGAAGTGGAGGCGGCGATCGTTGGACGAGATGTAGCTGCCGCTGGAGAGCACGTCGCGGCGCTGGCGGACCCCGTTTGCCTGAAGGTAGACGGTTGCGCAGGTGGCATCGCGGGGGCTGGTTTTTCCGTTGACGGCGTTCTTTCCGCCGACCAGGCCGATGGCGACCCAGTGATGCTTGTCGGGGTTCACGTTACGGAGCAGTGCAGGCGGACCGTCGACGGGATTGATGATGACGTCGATCTTGCCGTCATTGAAGAGGTCGCCGAATGCAGCGCCGCGTGATGGAAGAACGATGGCGAGTCCGGAACCTCTCAGCGGAGGAACGTATTCGAACTTGCGGCCTTTTCCAGGTGCGTCGGGGATGTTGTGAAACAGGAGAGGGCGCTCGGCGAAAGTAGTGCCCCAGTCATGCTTATCGACTTCGGGGTAGACATGGCCGTTGACTTCGAAGAGGTCGAGCCAGCTGTCGTTGTCGTAGTCGAGGAAGCCATCACCCCAGCCTACGAAGGGGATGGTGGTCTGCGCGATTCCGGCCTTGTAGCTGACGTCGGTGAAGCTGGCGTCACCATCATTGTGGTAGAGAACCTTGTAGTCGTCTCCGAAATCGGTGACATAGAAGCTGACGAGGCCGTTGTTCTCATAATCCCCGGCGGCAATGCCCATGGAGGCGATTTCGCGGCCGTCTTTGTTAAGGGCGAAGCCGGAGACATAGCTCTCGTCGTCGAAGGTGCCGTCCCCTTTGTTGATGTAGAGGAAGTTGGGCTCTGAGTCATTCCCGACGACGAGGTCGGGCTTTCCGTCGTTGTTGATGTCGACGAAGATAGTTGCGAACCCATAGTACTTGTCTTTGTCTTCGACGCCTGCTTTGACGGTGACATCGGTGAACTTGATATTTCCGTCTTTGTCGACACCGTCGTTGTGGAAGAGGTGGTCCGGTTCGCCGAGAAGCCCGCGGGGGCCGCAATTGACATTGTCGCCGCGATACAGGCACGAGGCGTAGCCGACGGCCTTGGTTCCGGCGATGGGCATATTGTTGCGATCGAAGTGGACGTAGCCGGTTACATAGAGGTCGAGCTTGCCATCGCCGTCATAGTCGCCCCAGGTTGAGCCGGGTGACCAGTTGCCAAGGGCAACGCGAGCAGTTTGAGCGACGTCAGTGAATGTGCCGTCGTGATTGTTGTGATACAGGCGGTTCTCACCGTAGTTGCCGACGTAGAGATCGGGCCAGCCGTCATTGTCGTAGTCGGCGACGGAGCAGCCATAGCCCCAACGATCATTCTGGACGTTGGCTTCTTTGGAGACGTCAGTGAATGTGCCGTCGTGATTGTTGCGGAAGAGGGCGGCGTGAGGCGCGGGCTCTTTGCCGTCGAGGGAATCGAACGTGGCGCCATTGACGAGATAGATATCGAGCCAGCCATCGTTGTTGTAGTCGATCAGGCAGACACCCGAGCCATTGGTCTCAACGATGAACTGCTTCTGAGGAACGCCCATTTTATGGATCCAGCCGGAGAGCCCCGCTGACTTCGTGATGTCTTCAAAGACAAGGGGGCCTGCATCGACGAAGCCGCCGGCAGTGATGGGGCGCTTCTGCGCGTCATATTGCGGGGTCGATTGCACCCCGGATGCGATGCCGCTGGACATGCCGGGTTTCTGCGGCGGAGGAGCAGAGGGAGCCTGGGAACTGGCGCTGGAAGCTGCGATCAGAACAAGAATGCAGCATGCGAAACTGCCGATGCGCAAAAGACGAAACCCCCTCAATGGATACGGACGCAGTGTATCGCATCGAGGGGATGGCTTTCGAATCGCAGGAGGCCGCGACCCCGCTGCTTACGGCAAGATCAGCAATGTTGAGCGCCGGATCTAGATGACCCGCAGAAGCAGCAGAATGAGCACGATGGTGAGGATGAGGCTTAGCCCACCACCACCGTAGTAGCCCCATCCGGGCCCGGCACGATAGCCGCCGTAGCCGAAGCCGAAGATGAGGATGATGAGAAGAATAATCAGCAGCATAATTTAATCTCCTTCGATCGTTAATTTATGGTCCCGTGGCAGGGATGAACGTCCGATGCCTTATATGCCCGAACAGGGTAGCTGATCGTCACATCAGCAACTCTGAATCTCTGATGCACGGGAGGGAGGGAGCGCTGTACATCGTCGCCAGAGGGCTGTTCGCGGAATCTTCCCATGACTTCAAACGTTGTAAGGGCGATGCTGTCTCTGGAATTGGGGTGCAGCCAAAGAACTATCCGCGAGGTTGCATACGGCACTTGACATTTCTCAAGTTATTTTTGTCGTCGATTCTAAACAGCCCGAACAACCAAGGGGATTCTGACACGCGTCAAAGTTGGTGTTGTAGATACAGGTAGAGTTTGACGGAGGTAGGTAGAGATGCTTTGGACAATATTTGTCGTCCTCCTGGTTCTTTGGCTTCTGGGTCTGGTAAGCAGCTACACGATGGGTGGATTCATCCACGTTCTGCTGGTGCTGGCACTGGTTGTCCTCGTGATCCAGCTGATATCCGGACGTAGAGCAGCACTATAGCGGGAACTCGGCAGAACAAGTTTTGAGTGAGAGGCGCGTACGTGAGTGCGCGCCTTTTCACAGCCGCCGGTTTTTTGACCGGTAATGATGTAAACGCAAGCCATACCCACGGAGGTGGATACATATGAATAACGACAAGCTCAAGGGAACAGTTGATGATGCAGCGGGCCGCGTTAAGCGGCAAGTGGGCGAGTGGACGGGTGATACAGGCACGCAGGTCGACGGAGCTGCCCAGCAGGTAAAGGGCAAGGCGGAAAAGGCTGTGGGTAACCTTCGCGACGCCGTCAACTCGGGCACAACCCGGGACGTGGACACAGATCGCGACATTGACGACAACACCGACCGTGAGTCGACTCGCGAGCGCGAGTAAAACGCTGCGATGAATAAAAGACTGTGGGAGGCAGATGAGCTGCCTCTCACTTCTATTTGTGGTCGAAAACCAGTGGTCTGCAACGAGATACGGTGTATAACTTCTTCGCTTTGTGAGCAATTCATCAACATCAGGTGAGATCGAAATCGAGTGAACTCCGCTGATGAATGATGTCGAATGTGGCACCCGGCTTGCTAAATGGTTGCGAATAAAGCTATAGATATAGGTAACGCCGGCGCAGCAGGATCCCGGTTCTGCGCACGGTGTAAGTGAGGTGCGCCTTCCGCAGGAACTCCGGTTCACTGACGAGCGACGGTTCACTATCGGAGACATCCCGTTGGCGCGCGATAGTGCGTGTTCTCCGAAGTCCTGTTGACGCAATAGGTTCCGCACTTCTTCCTGCCTGCTGTACACTTTGCGGCTCCCCGCTGCCACGACTCTCTTCCATTCCAATTTGTAATGCTTGCTGGACTGAGATACCTCCCCAGACCGGGATTGTGTGCCTGCGATGCGGAGACTCGCTGGATGCACCGGTCGTAGAAGGGATTGAGGCGAGCTATGTGTGTCGTGCTTGCCGGGTATCGCCGCCGCCGTTCGCAAAGGCTGTGTCGTTTGCGGCTTACGATGGACGCCTGCGAGAGGCGATTCACGCATTGAAGTATGGCCGTCTGCATCCGGCTGCGAAGAAGCTGGGAACGATGCTTGCGGAGGCGATGGCGCGATTGATGCCGGATGCGCCTCAGGAGATGCTGGTCGTACCGGTGCCGCTTCACCGAACGAAACACAGGCAAAGAGGATTCAACCAGGCGCGGGCGTTGGCGCTGGGAGCCATTGAGAGACTGCGTCACACGCATCCTGATTGGAAACTGCGGCTTGCGCCGAGCACCCTGATGCGGTTGCGCGCGACGGAGACACAGGCGGGACTTACTCCGACGCAGCGGCGGAAGAATGTACGGGGCGCGTTCAAGGTTTCACACCCGGCGGTGGTGCGAGGACAACACGTGCTGCTGGTTGACGACATTCTGACCACTGGCGCTACCGCACGCGCCGCGGCGCAGTCCCTCATAAAGGCGGGAGCGGCTTCTGTGTATGTAGCGACGCTGGCACGAGCGCGCCGTTTCAACAGCAATGTTTCACCAGCCCATGCTGCGCGGGATGCGCAGAGTGCGTTCGCAGACATGCATTCGTCATCATCCAGTCATCAACCTGCTTCATAACGAGGGGAAGAAGGATGTCGCTCGGAAAAGCCATGATTCATGCACGCAAGCAAAAAACTGCTGCCCGCGCCGCTGCCTATGCTGCTGAGTCAGGCACACACGCGGGCATCCATGCCGGCCATATCCTGCAGATGCCGGTGCTGGTTCTGAATGCATCGTATGAGCCGATCAACATCTGCGGAGCGCGAAGGGCGCTTGTGCTGGTATTGAAAGGGATCGCGCGCACCGAGGAAGAGCATGGGACGAAGCTGCATGCCCAGCGAAGCTTCATCGCGATGCCATCGGTAATTCGGCTGCTGGAGTATCGCCGGATTCCACATCAGACGCGGGCGTTGTCCAGAAAGAACATTCTTCTGCGCGATCGCAATCAATGTCAGTATTGCGGCGTGGTGCTGCCGGCCGGTGAGCTTACTCTGGACCACGTGGTTCCGCGTTCGCGCGGGGGCAACTCGACGTGGGAGAACCTGGTTGCGTGTTGCCATGCGTGCAATCGGCGCAAAGGGAACCGGATGCTACTGGAGATCGATGACATGGTTCTGCTGCGGGAACCGCGTCCATTCTCATTGCATACGAGCCGGCAGATTATGCGGATGCTGGGGCGTGGGGACGACCGGTGGCGGAAGTATCTGTTTTATTAGGCGCCGTTCAATCACTGAGCCGGTTTTCGGACTGAGCCAAGATAGAATGGCGAACATGAACAGGCACGGAAAGCAGTTGGTTTTCTTCTTAGGCGCGATTCTGGCAACGGGGTTCTCCATGAATGCGTTTGCGCAATCGGCGGCGGAGAAAGCTGTGCTGGCGCCGATCCATGCGATGTTTGATGGCATGTCAAAACGAGACGCTGCGGCGATCAAGGCACCAACGCTGCCGGGTGGCACGATGGTGCTAATGCGCGACGGCAAGCCCGCGCAGATGACCTTTGAAACATTTGCAGAGCGCGTAGGTAAGCCGGGCAAGGTTCAGATTGAGGAACGCATTCACGATCCACTGGTTCGAATTGATAACGACCTTGCTGTGGTGTGGGCGCCGTTCGATTTTCTCGTTGATGGAAAGGTCGATCACTGCGGAACGGACCTGTTCAATCTAGTGCGTGTTGATGGGAAATGGATGATCGCGAGCGTTGCCGATACGGGCACAAAGACCTGCTCTGCGAAATGAGAGCTTACGCTTCGGACAGTCCCGTCAGACAAACATAATGAACGATCAATCTATTGGACAGTAACGGTGAATGAGGCGGTGCGGGTGATGTTGTTCGACACCGCAGAGACGTTCACGGTGTAGGTGCCTCTGGGCGTGCCCTGATCGAGATTGCCGCCACCGACTGATCCGGTGCTGCCGCCACCGCCGCCACAAGCGACAAGCGAGCTGAGGGAGATGAGCATAAGGACTGCGAGGAAGCAGCGGCGACGCTTTGCGCCGAACGCAATCATAATCATGCTCGCGAGGGCAACGAAGCCTCGCGCGAGGGGCGGGCGTGAGTTAGCTGCGATTTGATGAGGCGCAGTGGTCGCGATCGTCAGGGTTGAAGCGGCTGAGGTGCTTCCCGCGATGTAAAGAGAGCTTGCCGAACAGTGGGCTTCAGACATCGAGGTTGGCAAACCGCAGGTGACGGCAACCTGCCCGGCAAAATTGTTGATGACTGCGAGGCCGAGCGTAGCTGTTGCGCTGCTTCCTGCTGTGATGGTGACGTTGGGAATGGTTCCGGCAATTTTGAAGGTGGTGTCGAGCACCGTGACTCTGACCGGGAATGCGCTCTGCGAGCCGAGATAATGCGCATCGCCGGCGTAGGCGGCGGTGTAGGTGTAGGTGCCGGGTGTATCGATGGTTTCGGAGAGGGTGCTGGCGAGATAGGCAAAGTTCACGTTGGTGAAGCCGCCACCATAGCTACCGTTCCAGGGGCTGGTGACGACGGTTCCAGCGGGGGAAGCGCCGTTCTGTTGAATGGAGACGGTCCCCGTGGGGGCGTTCAGGACGCTCTGCGTGAAAGCCGAAGCAGCAACGTGGAAGGCCTGACCGGAATACGCTGTGTAGTTCAGGCCCGTGTAGTCGGGTGTGAGATCGGGGACCTGGAGATAGTAGATGAACGTTGGTGCCTGCGTGACAGTGGCGTCCAGCGACATTTCGCTTGCGCTGTAACTTGCATCTCCGCTGTACTGCGCCGCCACGGAGTAGCTGCCTAGAGCAGAGAGATGCTGAGCGAAACCCTGGTCTTCTACGTAGCCCAAACTATTCAGGGCATAGTTGCCGGCGTCGATCGGCTGGCCAACGCTGGTGAAAGAGACCGAGCCCGTGGGACACGCTATGCCGGTCTGCTGCGGACCTGGCGCGCAGCTTGTTCCGTTGGCTCCGGTCACATTGGCGCGGAGTAAGGCAACGGCCCCGTAGGGTACGGTGCTAGTGTATTGGAATCCGCCGTGAACGAAGTCGTAGGCAGCAAGGCTTGCAGAGATGAGGCTGCCTTCCTTATCTACAGTGACCTGGATGGGTGCGGAGTCGCTGGCCGCGAAGATGCCGTCGCCCGCGTAATGGGCGGTCACGTTGTACGAACCTCCCGGCAGCAGAGCCGTGGATCCACTCCCAGTGCCGTTGGCCAGGGTGAAACTGACAATGCCGATGCTTTGTTCGGTCGGGGAGGCGATCAGTGCAACGGACCCGGTCGGCGTGCCTGTACCGCCGGTTGCGGCGACGGTGGCCGTGAAACTCACGGGCTGCCCGTGAACGAGCGTGGTCTGAGTGATATTCGTGAGGGTGGTTGTGGTCTGGGCCATGGCTGCGCCAGCCCACGCGTTGACGAGATTGTAGCCATCGACGGTGCCCAGGCCGGTGGCAAGGTCATACCCGGGAGTCGCTGTCCAGGCAGGGGTGGGACTGTTTGGATCGACGAGGACTCCCGTTCCGCCAGACGGCGAGGCGCCGCAGTTCGGTGTGCTTGCGAAACACGGAACAGCATTGTTGCCTTTGGTGACATCGTGAAAGATGCAGGAATTCGCGGCGTTTGCGGCTTGCGAGGAGTCGCAGGTTGCCCCGGCCTTGGCAGCGAGGTTGTAGAGGATATAGTTAGCATTGCCCTGGCGGCTGCCGGTCTTCTGATTCACCAAGGCCATGATCCCGGCGAAGGCGGGCGCGGAGGCGGATGTACCACCGAGCCCAACGAAGTTGAGATTTGTGAGACTGCACGGTTCATTCCAGCCAGGCGCTGGTCCGACCGGCGAGAAATCCGCTTCGCAGACGATATAAAAGGTGCCGTTGTAGCCCGCACTGGCGAAGAGGGATACGTCGGGCAGGTCGCGGACTCCGTCTTGAGGAATACCGTTGCCGGTCTGCCAATTGGGCTTCGCATAGCCGGCGAGGCATTGGGATTCGCTGGTGAGGGTTGAGCAACTGCTCGGTCCACCGCTCCCGGCGAGGAGGTTTAGGTTGGTTGCGTCCGAGCCACAGCCGTCCACCCCATCAGCGGCGCACGATTGATTCCAGGTTGTCTCCGGAATGTAGGACTTTGCGGATGACAGCGTCGCAGAATCGTTGGTGGCATTCCAGTACGTCGGGAAAGTGGCAGGCGATTGATCGAAATCGGTACCGCCGACAGAGACGTTGTAGGGCGTGGATGCGAATCCGCTCACAGCGAGTCCGGTCCTGGCAGTGCTCTGGGCGTTGAAGTCATCGCAGCCGGCTGAACCTGCATCTCCGGAGGAGACAACCACGGTGATGCCCTGGGCGGCGGCCTGTTGCCAGAGGGCGTTATAGAAGGCGTTGCCCGTGTTGCCAAGTGCGCTTTCACAGATCCCGTAGCTCTCGCTCATTACGGAGGCGAGATTGTTGTCGACGATGTAGAGAGCGGAGAGGTCCACGCCGAGGGAAGTCTCAGTGCCGGCAGAGACGACGAAATCAATGGTGGCATTTTTCGCGACTGCTCCCGACCAGGAGACGTCGAGCAGAGCTTCGGTTTCGTCGCCGACAATGCCGGGGTCGGGGCCGTTGAGGATCACGTTGGGGGTGTTCTTCGGAAGTGAGAAGAGATTACGGAAGGCGTCGACGTCACTGACGTTGATGTTTGTCTCACCGACAATGGCGATTGTTTGGCCAGTGCCGTCGATACCCTCGTTCCAAAGGGGGAGGATGTCGTAGATGTTTGCGAAGTCGGTCGGGCCGAGTCCGTAGAAGGTGTTTTGTCCGGCTGAAAAAGTGAAGTAGGACGAGGGCGAACCTTGTGTCATTTTGAGAGGCTGGCCGTGAATGACGGCTTGGGAATGGCGCGGGAAGTTGTGCAGCGTGAGGATACCGTCGACCACAGGCGTCAAGGCGGATGGGATGGATGGCTCTGCTGCATTGGCCCAGTGCTGCCGGCCGTTTACGTCGTAACGGTGGATAGGCGTGGCGAAGGCCTGCCGGACCTGGTCGGCTGTGCCGGAAAACTCAATGGCTGTTCGGCCGTTGGCGATGGCGGTGACCTGGAAACCGCTCGCGTTGAGCCATGCTTTGATCTTCTCCATATCGGAGTCCGAGGGACCGAAGCTCTTGCCGAAATCCTCGGGAGTAAGCCATTGGTGATAGTGAGCCGAGCCGCGGGTCTGCTGATCGGCGAGGAACGTCTTGAGGGCCGATTCCTGTTCGTCGCTGCGCTTGAGAACGAGCAGCATGCGAGTCATCGGCAGAGAAGCGGGTGCAGCGCCGCGGTCGAACTCGGAGCGGGCCAGCGGGTGCCGGTTGCCTCTGAGGATGGTTCGCTGCGACTCGTCGATGGGCCGGGTGATGAGATTGCGAGCAGGTGGGGCGATCACGGGCCGTGTCGATGGAATCTGCGCACTTGCCAATGTCACGCAGAAGAGAAGCGATCCGAAGCTGAAGAAGCGGCATAGCGGAGACACGCTTCGCGATGGAGGGCAGACAGACGGTTCAGCACATGGATGGGGAACCCAGGGCACAAGGGACATCGAAATTTTCACCACAAGCGAAGGAAGCAGGGAATCGAAACAGTCCGAAGTTGCAATAAGCTTCGGGGCAGATTTGTTCGGAACTTCAGAAAGGATACATTCGCTGGGAGGATTCGGGGCGAGAGAGATGACGCAGCTTCTTCAAGTGATTACCCCCAGTTGAATGCGCAAATGTGAACGATATACTGCAGCACCCGGGCGATCAATTCCACTAAAGAGGAGAGTCGCATTGTTCAAGCGGGCGATGTGCGGATTTCCGGCCAGCAATTTCGCGGATGGGCTGACCACCGTCGATCTCGGCGTTCCGGATCTGGATGCGGTGGTGAAGCAGCATTCGACGTACTGCGCTGGTTTACGCGAGTGCAGGCTGGAATTGACGGTGCTGGAACCGGATCTTCGGCACCCGGATTCGACGTTTGTGGAGGACACGACGATTCTGACGCCGGAGGCAGCGATCTTCTGCAGACCGGGAGCTGCGACCCTGCAGGGCGAGGTTGCGGCAATTCGTCCAGCGGTGGAGAGCTTTTACGCCAGCACCTTCGCCATCGAGACGCCGGGAACAGTGGATGGAGGAGACATTTGCGAAGCGGGACAAGTGAGTAGTGAGTAACAAGCTTGAGAGTGGCGAGTCGCAAACAGGGTTAGCCGCCGATGTGGACCATGGAGCGGGACGGCTTGAGGAAGCCGGGTTCGCCGATGTGGTGGCGGGCTTCTTTTTCGTTGATGATGCTAACGATGTAGTCGGAGAGTTCGCCGTCGGATTGGCCGGCGCGCATGCGGCCGTAGAGGTCGTGTTCGACCTGAGAGAAGAGACAGGTGCGAATTTTGCCGTCGGAGGTGAGGCGGACACGGCTGCATGCACCACAGAAGGCCTGGCTGACGGGAGCGATAATGCCGATTTCACCGATGCCGTCCGCGAAGGTATAACGGCGGGCGGTTTCGCTGGGTTCACGCGGGGCGAGCGGAACGAGCGGCATCTCCCGGCCTATGCGGTCGGTAATTTCCTTCAGGGTAACGACGATTTCGGGGGTCCAAAGGCGGCCTTCTTCGAGCGGCATGAACTCGATGAAGCGGACAACGACATCTTCTTTGCGTGCGAAATGCGCAAATCCTTCAATTTCAGTGTCGTTGAATCCGCGCAGGAGAACGCAATTGATCTTGATGGGTGTGAGACCGGCGGCTTTGGCCGCGCGGATGCCACCCAGGACTTTTTTGAAGCTGCCGGGAACGCGGGTGATGCGCTCGAATGTGGGAGCGTCGACTGCGTCCATGCTGACGGTGACGCGGTTGAGGCCGGCAGCCTTGAGCGGTGCGGCCATTTTGTCCAGGAGATGGCCGTTGGTGGTGAGGGCGATGTCGAGTGGCTGACCGGAGGTGGTGCGGAGCCTGGCGAGGTCCTGGATGAGTTCAATGAGGCCGTTACGGAGGAGAGGTTCGCCGCCGGTAAGACGGACTTTCTCGATGCCGAGAGAAACAAAGAGCTTGATGAGACGCAGGTACTCGCTGATTGCGAGCTCGGGGTACTGTGCTCCGTATTCCCCGGTACGGCAGTAGACGCACTTGTAGTTACAACGGTCGGTGATGGAGACGCGGAGGTCGTGGATGACACGGCCGTGACTGTCGGTCAGGCGACGAGCAGTTTCGGCACGGGAAACGGTTGGGGCAGGGACGGCCATCGGCACACCTTCAGGCTATACCGTTTTGCCCGGTTCTGCAGGAGCTGTGACGAGCACCGCCAACGTGCCCAAACGCCGAGTTGCGGGTCAAACTATTGTCTTTGTTGGGCGTCAGTCGATGCGTGGGGTGCCGGAGCGAAGGAGCAAGCCGCTGAGGCCGAGAACGACGACGAGACCGACCGCAATTGCGAAGTAATAGGCCATGGGATGGACCCAGCCGGGCGAGTAGGTAAGATCCTGTCCCACCCAGAGAAGCAGAACGGTAGCGATAACTGCAAACTGGCAGGCGATGACGAGGAGGGTATGTCCCCACTCGCGACGCTTGTCGAGAGCCTCGACCTGGTCTGGGGTGAGATTGCGTTCTTCGGGGGGAAGGAGGGAATTGGCCATCAGAGTCTGTCTCCTGCGGAGGTCCGGGACGGTTCGTGTCCGGCCCGACCACTCTTTTGATTCAACCATATGAGGGTGCGTCAATTCCACTATGGCGGCCCAAGGGAGGCAGGTATATGGGAAATTCAAGCCGGATGGAAACGAGATTCAGCCGGGTTGGAAGAAACGGGATGAAGGGGTGTTTCCGATGAACGGGGCGCCGGTCGATCGGAAAGACTCCGGCGCCGTCGCGTTACTCATTCAGGAATGCGAGGGATTGAAGGCCGGTGATTTCGAAGGGTTTGCGGCAGCGGATGTTCATACAGGAGAGTTTGTCGTCGCGGCGAACCATATAGGACTGCGCCTTTGCGAACTTGGCGCGGTCGCGCTCGTCGGCGTGGCGTGGAAGCTGAGCGCGTTTGCGGCGCACCACCCATGTGACTTTGTACTCGCCTGGCTGTCCACACTTGGGACAGGTGAGGTTGTGGGTTCGTGTTTCGGTGGTTTCGTTGAAGAAGTCGCGTTCTTCCATGTGTCGATTACCCTCTAAGCGAAGAAGCCCTGCCGGGTGAGAAGCAACGGCAGAGCCTGACGAAATAGGCCAGAGAAGTTCGCTCTCGCCGGACTCTTCCATAGTAATCCTCAGGGGAGGCTGCCCAGGGTGATGGATGCTGCGCCAGGAGGGGCTTATGAATCCCTTAGGTTGTTCTTAGCTCTCGCTAATGGCTCACGCGGAATACTGCGCGTATGCAGGCGATAGGCACGATATTGATCGATGTGATTGTGAGTTTGTTCTTCGTAGGGCTGGCCGGCTCGACTGTGGTGATTCTGATTTCGTTCGTGGAAGATTTCCGAGTACTCTTTGAAGACGATGATGTCATGCCAGAGCCCGCAACGATTGCCATGGCGACAAGAGACAGCACTTCTGAATACAGCTACAACATGTCAAAATCAGCGACCCGCCTCTAGGATCAAGACACCCGCCAGCGAGGTTCTCCGCCCGAATAGGTCGACGCGGTGGATGCTCCGAAAAGAAATCGCAACCAGAACCGGATCCGGTTGCATTCCGGTGCAAGCGCGCGAAGGGTGCAGCTCTAGGGAGTCTTGGGTTACTGCTGGCCATCTGGAGATCAGGTATCGGATACTCTTGAGTACGATGGCCAAGAAGAAAGCTGCGAAATTTTCGGCCACCAAGGCTGTGAAGGCCAATGCGCGCGAGCGTGTGGGGCAGCCTAAACCTGTGCGAGTGGTGGACGAAAAGCCCAGGACGGGGCGAGACGCAAAATACAAGAAGAAGCTGGAACAGGTCCTTTATCAGGAGGAGTAACGATGGCGCGTGCCGTGGGTGTGGGTGGTGTGTTTCTGAAGGCGAGCGATCCGAAGATGCTTTCTGCGTGGTACGCCGAGCATCTCGGAATCCCGGCGCAGGACGGAGGCGCCCTCGCGTTCGATGGCCCGGAATCTCTGGGGATGACGGTGTTCGCGCATTTTCCGGAAAGCACGAAATATTTCGGCGATGGACAGCAGCAGACGATGGTGAACTTTCGGGTCGATGATCTTGAAAGGCTTCTCGCGCAACTCGAGGCCGCAAAGGTCAAGATTGATCCCAAGCAGGAGGACTACGGATACGGGAAGTTTGCCTGGATCTGGGATCCGGAAGGAAACCGGGTGGAGTTGTGGGAACCGGCAGGGGAGAACGACAAGAACTCCTCTTAACGATGCCGAAAGGGCCCGAGAGGAGAGGGCCTTCAGCTCTCTCCTGTTCCCGTGTTCTTGTGGATGGAATTTGCGTGGTTCATTTTTCCCGAATGAAGAGCACAGTTGGAGAGGCTTCGTTCCGGGAACTCACAATCCGCACATTTTCGCCCTTATCGATATCGAATTTTGTCCCGTTCACAACCCCCATATAGGTTTCTGCTACAGTTTGCGGGCCGACTGTAAATGTGCGCGTTGCGCCATTTTTGTCGCGAACGGACAATTTGCGATCATGCCCGTTCCAATCTGTCACTTCGCCGCTTGTGGAAGAAAAAGGTCCAGCACCCAGGTTCTTCAGGGCCACGGCGGTTCTATTCTCATTAATTCCGAAGTAGAAGAGAATCACGTAAGCTCCCTGTTTCTGGAACTCCTTCGCTGCTGTTACGTCGCCGGCAATTTTCTTATCGAAATCAATGCGCTTGTTGGACGAGGACATCACGTTGAATGTGGCTGGCGAGCCAGTATCCTGGAAGAGGGTGATGGTTTTTGAGGAGAGGTCGACGGAGCTTACCGTTCCACAGAGAGCGTGGACAATCTCCTGGGCTGTCAGCCCGGGCATGAGAAGTGAAAATGAACTGACAAGAATGGATACATACAGAAACCGCTTCATTGTTTTCCCTCCAAGGTCATTTTGAGTTCGCATAGTCACCGATTTTCTGGCGATCGACTACGCGGGTAGCTGTTCATGCGGCGGGCAAGCTGAAAGCCAGCCGCGTAGAAAGGCGAGCAGGCCCTCCGGAGGCCTGATCCACGCATCCGCGATCGTTGGGCGATAGCAGTCGCGGACCAGCACGCAGAGACCCCGGCGGGTCAGTGCTCCGAAGGCATCTTCATCGGTTGTGTCATCGCCCAGATATGCCATGGCGACAGAAGGCTCCATTTCTTTGATGATGGATCGCACAGCATCCCCCTTGTCTTTCTGCGCAACGCGAATCTCAATGCCGCCGTCGAAGGGGGCCAGGCGAAGCTCGCTTCTGTCTGGAAGCATTGACCAGATGCGGCGCACTCGCCTGACGATGTGTTCTGCAATGTCCTCTCTGCCGCGCCAATGGATCGCGATACTGGCAGTTTTACGTTCCGCAAGATAAGAGAGCCCTTCACATGCGATGAGCCTGCCTGCTGTTTCGATGGCTGCAAGCAATCGGGCATCGATTCTGGCGATCTCATTCGATCCATCGGGCATGAGCCTTTCGATGCCATGGCAGCCCCAGATTTCGATGCCGGGAAGATTCATCAATTTCGGAATGTCAGTGGCCCGGCGGCCAGTCACGATGGCCAGCCGAGTATCTGTTTGGTGTTGAATCCGGCGCAGAGTAGCCGGGATGTCCGCGTAGGGGTAGGCGTGCGCGGGATTGAGGGTGAAAGGCGCGAGTGTGCCATCGTAGTCGAGCAGAAGCGCGCGTGAGCGGGCGCGGGAGAGGCGGGAGAAAAAATCAGTGATGTTGCCGCTTAACGAAGAGGACTCGAGTGATCCCCCAACATGCATTGCATATCCCCTGGTGTTCTGAGCAGATGCCGCGACACGGGCGAAACAAGCCCGCAGTATGGAAGAGCAGATATCCGGGAGGGGAAGTGCGCTAGCAGAGCAGGCAGCAGGTCAGATCAGGAGGCGCTATTCGGAGTTGATACTTTGTATCCGCACGCGATGCACGGAGGCGCACAGAGATTCTGAGGATGAAGATGACTGAATGCAAAGCAAACGAGAACATTGCCACGATGAGGCTTAGCCACTGTTGCGCTCGCAACGCGGAAGGCTGGGAATCTACTACGGGAGAGACCAAGATGGCGAGAATGAACAAGATCAGACAAACAACAAGTGCGATTGCTAAGATCCTGTTCATCGTCCCGGAGTATAGCATCTCGTGTATTAGAACGGACAGGGGGCGTGTTCATCGAAGGCCGGCAGTCGGGCTGATCCGTTGCAGTTCGCACGGAGCGCCGACTCATATTGGCTCAGGAATGGCCGGGTCTCGCTAGAGACACTTGTGAAGGGCTGCGGTTCTCGCGGCCAGATTGGGACAGCCAAAGGACGGTTGCATCGATTTGGTGAATTCCCGACGGGTGCTTCGAAAACGCTCATCGAAGCAGATCCTCTGCCGATACATGGTTTGTAATCACACCTCCTGCCGTGCATGTCGAGAGCAGTTTCGGATGGAGCCTTCGCGGCAACTGAGTTCGGAAACGAAGTCGGGGATTGTGCAACTGCCCGGTATGGAATCGTCCCAGAAGGGCGTGTTCCAAGGCGGATTTGCATCGGCGCAGGAGGGAGCGAAAGGGAACTCATGCCAACTGCAGCTGTGGAACGAACAGACAACGCCGCGGAGGTTGCGCGGAGCAGTCCGCTGATGCGCAATCTGAAGACGCAGCAATTCGCGGCAACGGATTCGGGAGAACAGGTGGGAACTCGGGCGCAGAGAGGGGATCAGCGCACAGGGAAATACCTGACGTTTCTTTTAGGGCGGGAGGAGTTCGCGATTCAAGTTCTCAAAGTCCGGGAGATCATGGGCATCCAGGACATCACAGCGGTGCCGCAGACGCCAACTTACGTGAAAGGCGTGATCAATCTGCGGGGCAAAGTGATTCCGGTGGTGGATCTTCGGCTGAAATTCTGCCTGCCTGAATTGGAATACACACAGCGCACGTGCATTATCGTCGTCCAGGTGCAATCGGCAGGTGTGACCGTGCATACGGGCATCATCGTTGATGCGGTTTCAGAGGTGTTGAACCTTGGCGCGGCGGACGTGGAGGACACGCCGGATTTCGGTGATGGCAGCGGCTCGGTTGGAAGTTATCTGCTGGGAATGGCGAAGGTCAAAGGCAAGGTCAAAATCCTGCTGGACATTGACCGGGTGTTGAGCGCGCAGGAAGTACATGGACTTGATACGTTGGCGCAGAACTGATCGGGGAACGAGAGAGGGAGAGGACGCGATGACATCGCAAATGACAATCGGGAAGAAACTGTTCGCAAGTTTTGGAGCTTCTGTGGCACTGACGCTCGTTTTGGGTGGCACCTCGCTCTGGCTGATCAGCAACATGGGAGCCAGCCTCAGCAAAATGGCTAATGTTACCGCGCGGAAGCAGTTTGTGGCCTCTGAAATCGACATGGGCGAATCAGATCTGGTGTCTGCCGAGCGCGGCATACTGCTGAGGACTTTCACCAAAGAGCCCGCACTGGTTGCGCAATACAATGAGGACTTCAAAAATGCGAGCTCACTGTTGAAAGCAAACTTTGACGAGTTGGCTCCATTGCTCGAAACAGAAGAAGGGCGCAGATTGCTTGCAACCGCCCAAAGTGCAGCTCAAACAGCTCAACAGCTACACCAGGAGTTTTATTCGATGGTTGCTGCCGGCAAAGAAAGCGAAGCCGGAGCTTTTCTGAAGGACAAGGTGATTCCCAATCTCGAGATTTTGAGCCAGCAGGCGATCGCAGAGAAGCGGCTGTCAAGCGAACATATGACGGAAGGGATTAAGCAAGCATCTGCCAAGCGGACCTTTGGCAGCTGGGTTGCGGTGTCGATGATTATCTTCGCGCTGGCCGTGGGCGCGGTGGTTCTGTTCGTGGTGCGCCAAATCAACAGCTCACTGCGCCAGGCGATTAACGACTTAAGTGAAGGCGCGGGACAGGTGGCGAGCGCCGCAGGACAGATCTCTTCTTCAAGCCAATCGCTGGCGCAGGGGGCATCGGAGCAGGCAGCCTCTCTCGAGGAGACATCGTCTTCGAGTGAAGAGATCAACTCGATGGCGCGGAAGAATGCTGAGAACTCGCAGTCTGCGAATGCATTGGTTGTGCAATCTCAACAGAAGTTCGTCGAAACCAATCACTCCTTGGAATCCATGGTCGCCGCGATGGGAGACATCAAATCATCCAGCGACAAAGTTTCGAAGATCATCAAGGTTATCGATGAGATCGCATTCCAGACGAACATTCTGGCTCTGAACGCCGCAGTGGAAGCAGCTCGCGCCGGCGAGGCCGGAATGGGATTCGCAGTCGTTGCAGACGAGGTGCGGAACCTTGCTCAACGGTGCGCGCAGGCGGCGAAGGATACAGCCGCTCTGATCGAGGAGTCGATCACGAAATCGAATGACGGCCAGGCGAAGGTGAATCAGGTGGCAGTGGCGATACAGGCAATTACCGAACAATCGGCGGGGGTAAAGACCCTGGTAGATGAAGTGAGCCTTGGAAGCCAGGAACAGACGCGCGGTATTGAGCAGATCGCGAAGGCACTGACCCAGATGGAGCAGGTGACACAGCAGTCGGCGGCCAATGCCGAGGAGAGCGCGGCTGCTGCGGAAGAACTGACGGCGCAGGCTTCCACCCTCATGGAAGTTGTTCAGCAACTCAGCGCGATGGTGGGCGGCATGGAGAGCAGTTCGATCGGGAGTTCCAAACGGCCGACGTGGCATTCTTCCCCGGCAAGCCAGAATAGACGGGCAAATCTCGGGAATCTTCGCATGGGCAAACCGCCTCTGCATGCGGACCCGATTCCCATGGACGCCGATTTCAAAGCGATGGCTTGAAGCGAGGAAGTTCTCACTCCGGCGTTTCAAGGGAAGCAGTGTGGACGAGTGAAACGCGCCCGCATCGACTTGCTCGCGATGAGAAGGACCGCTCCCATGTCAGACCCGAACCCGATTGGAATTGCAGAACAGAGAACGATCGAGAGCCTGCGCTCGCACATCGACAATGTCGCAGTGCAGATCGTTCTCGGAACTCTAGCCGGCAGGGAACGGCTGGAGTTGCTTCGGAGTCTTCGCGAAGAAGCTGAACGCTGTGGACAGCAGCAGGTAGTGCAGATCATCGATGCTGCAATTACGGCAGCGTCGACAAGATCAGACGACATTAGTGTTGAGGGTATTTCCTCCGATTGCCTCTTGCGGGTTCAGCAGGCTCTCTCCGGACCCCGACAGGATTCGGTGCTCAGCCCGGCATTGCCAGAGGCGAGGTCGGACGCATCGGCTGCTGTTCCGCTTGCTGAAGATCGAGAACTGATCGGCGATTTCATTCTCGAAGCGCGTGACCATCTTGCTCAGGTGGAACAGCAGATGATCACTCTGGAGAAGGATCCGAGTGAAGCCGAGGCCATCAACACGGTCTTTCGAGCGTTTCATACTATCAAGGGACTGGCGGGATTTCTCAGTCTGGATGCGATTCGGGAGATTGCTCATGAGACGGAGACGCTGCTCGATTTGGCCCGCAATCACAGGTTGACGATCTCTCCGGCGATTGTTGACGTCGTGCTGGCTGCTTCTGACTTTTTGAAGGCTTCACTGACGCAGTTGGAGCAGCGCTCGTCTGGTGGCCAGGTCAGGCCGGCTCCGGAGAAAGAAGGCCTTCTCGTTCGCATTCGGCGGGCAAGTTCAGGAGCTTTTAACGAGGAATCAAGAGCCACTGAAACTCCCGGAAAGGATCGCAGAGGTATTACGAGCAATGCGGAAGCACCAGGAGATCCGAACAACTGCTGGAACGGAGTTGAGCGGCGCGCTGGCGAAGACCGACGGGTGCGTGTTTCCGAAGCGCATTGCGTAAAAGTTGATACAGCAAAGCTTGACTATCTTGTCGACATGGCCGGTGAAATGGTGATCGCGGAATCAATGGTGCGCCATCATCCGGAACTCGCGGGGCTTCGCAGTCCGGCAGTGCTGAACAGCCTGGCGCAGCTTGCGCGTATTACAAGCGACCTGCAAAAGACTGCGATGTCGATGCGCATGGTTCCGATTGGCGGATTATTCCAGAAAATGAATCGCCTGGTGAGAGACCTTGCTCGGAAGACAGGCAAGCAGGTGGAGTTGGAAGCGATCGGGAGTGAGACGGAACTTGATCGCAGTGTGGTTGAAGAGCTGGCAGATCCATTGATGCACATGGTGCGGAATGCGATCGATCACGGGCTGGAGACGGATCAGGAGCGGCTTGCGATGGGGAAGAACCCTATCGGAGTGGTCCGCCTGCGCGCTTCTCATCAGGCTGGATACATCGTGATCGAGATTGCTGATGATGGCAGGGGGGTGAATCGCGAAAAGATTCTTGAGAAAGCGCACAGCACAGGGCTTATCGACGGAGAATCCAGCCTGGCAGATGACGATGTATTTCAGCTGATCTTCCATCCGGGATTCTCAACTGCTGCTGAAGTCACTGACGTTTCCGGCCGGGGCGTGGGCATGGACGTTGTGAAAAAGAAGATCCAGAAGCTGCGCGGCCAGATTGAAATCGAGTCGTCACCCAACCGGGGCACCAGCTTCCTTCTGCGTATGCCCTTGACGCTGGCGATCATCGACGGTCTTGTTGTGGGGGTGGGACGCGAACGATATGTGGTTCCCATCTTTTCAGTGCGCGAGATGCTGCGTCCGTCAGCAGAGATGGTCTTCACCGTAGAAGGCCGGCAGGAGATGGTGCTGGTCCGTAACAATCTAATGCCGCTTGTGCGTCTTTACCGGCGTTTCGGCGTGGAGCCGCGTTCTGAGGAGCCGACGGAAAGTCTTGTGATTGTGGCCGAGGTGGGAGGCCGCTCTTTTTGTTTGATGGTGGATGATCTTGTGGGAAAACAAGAAGTCGTGATCAAAACCCTGGGAGAGACGATGAAAGACATCCCGGGTGTTGCAGGTGGAGCAATCCTGGGGGATGGCCGCATCGGATTGATCCTTGATCTCGAGGGCATTTTTCGCGGAGTCGCGAGATGAAGGCGACCGAAGTTGAGATGGGAACGTCGCAAGGAGAGGGGCTACTCTTCAAAGCACCTGTACTCACGGCGTCGGAGTTTTCAGATATTGCAACGCTGGCCCGTCATCACTTTGGTGTTGAGCTCGGCGCGGGTAAGGAACAACTCGTGACGGCTCGATTGACCAAGCTGATGCGGCGTTGCGGGTTCAGGTGTTTCCGGGATTATTTCCGGAATCTGAAGAGCGATGCCACGGGAGAGGCATTGATTCAGCTGATCGATGCGCTCACCACGAACCATACCAGCTTTTTCCGAGAGCGGGAACACTTCGATTTCCTTCTCGAGAATGTTTTCCCGCACTGGAACAGCGCACGGGCCATGCGCATATGGAGCGCAGCAAGTTCAACCGGGGAAGAGCCCTATACGATCGCGCTCATCGGGAGGGAATATTTTGCATCTGCCGGAAAGTGTGTACCTTTCATTCTTGCCTCTGACATATCGACGGATGCTTTGAAGGCTGCTCGAACAGGCACGTACCGTTCGGAACGGCTCCAGGGCATGATAGCTCCGTGGCTTCAGAAGCATCTCCTGCGGGGTGAGGGCCGCTGGGAAGGCTGGTACCGGATGAAGCCTGAAGTGATGGCGATGGTGGAATTTCGCCGGATCAATCTCATTGAGTCTTTGCCCGGCGTGGGAGCATTTGACGCCATTTTCTGCCGGAACGTGATGATTTATTTCAGCCACGGGACTCAAGCGGAAGTTGTTAAGCGCTTGACTGCGTGTCTTTCTCCCGGAGGTTACCTGTTTGTCGGACATTCAGAGTCGCTCACCGGAATGCAGCATGGACTGGAGCATATCCGCCCCGCGATTTATCGCAAGCGAGGCGCGAGGCCATGAATGAGCTCGTAATCGGGGTGGGAGACGGGGGGGTAAGCGGAGATCCGGAGGCCGTGCTGGTTACCTATGCTCTCGGTTCCTGCATCGCAGTGATGCTGCACGATCCGGTCGCCCACGTGGCCGGCATGGTTCACTACATGCTCCCGGAGTCCAGCGATTGCCGGCCAGAGCGGGAACTGCGGCCCTGTAAGTTCGCTGATACAGCGATCCCTCTTCTGTTGCAGGCCGCGCTTGCGAAGGGTGCCGATAAACGCCGCCTACTCGTCTATGCCGCCGGGGGTGCGCAGATCATGAATGACAACTCAGGGTTCAACATTGGGAAGCGTAACTGTCTTGCATTGCGCAAGGCGCTCTGGAAGTTTGGTCTGATCGCACATGCCGAGGACACTGGAGGCAGCCTGGTTCGCACAGTTCGACTGGAGGTTGGCAGTGGACGGGTCTGGCTTCAGTCTCCACAAGGCAGCCGATGGGAGATGATCCCGCGCAGGGGAGCGGCCGCGAGTTCAAGGGAGGAGAGTCCATGGCGTTGAACATCATGATTGTGGACGATTCGCCGGTAATGCGAGTGTTTCTGCGCAAAGTTGTGCAGTTGACCGGCCTTCCCGTGGGCGAGTTTTTCGAAGCTGGAGATGGTGAGGCCGCGCTGGAACTGCTGAAGGGAAATTGGATCGATCTGGTGTTGACCGACATCAACATGCCCCGCATGAATGGCGAGGAATTCGTCCGGGAACTGGAAGGTGACGAAGTGCTGCGTGATATTCCGGTGATCGTTGTTTCTACCGATTCGACTCGAGAACGCATCGACCAAATGCTCAATCTGGGCGCGCGAGGATATATAGCAAAGCCGTTTTTTCCCGAGACATTACGCGATGCGGTTGAGAAAGCGTTGGGGAGTGTCGCATGAATGCAGGCGATTTCGAGAAACATTTTGCGCCGGCAGCAGCGGCGGTCCTCGAAAGTATGTTCTTCTCCGAGACTGCAGGGCCATGCGGAGCGAGTCACATGCCGGGCGACCTGCAAGCGCGTGTAGCTTTTTGGGGAAAGGTATCGGGTGTCCTCTCCGTCCGGGTCTCTGAGGCGAGTGCACGGGCTCTGGCGGCATCATTCTTAGGCGAAACGGAGGAGTCCTTAGACGCAATTCAAATCGGGCAGGTGGTCTGCGAACTGGCGAACATGCTTTGTGGCTGGATCGTAAGCAAGGCGGAATCGAAATGCGTGTGGGAACTTGGCGCGCCCGAGTTGTTTTCCGCGCACGAGGAAGAGTCAGAGGGAACTGAGCAGAATTTCGGCATTGAGCACGGGACTCTTACGCTGGTGCTGTGTCTGGGCGTGATCGCATGACGGAGGACGGGCGCATTAGGGTGCTGATCGTTGATGACTCCGCGATCGTTCGCAAAGTGTTGAGTGATTCACTTTCCGGTGAACCCGATATCGAGGTGGTGGGGACTGCTCCGGACCCGTTCGTCGCGCGGGATAAGATTCTGTCCCTGCGACCAGATGTCCTAACGCTCGATATCGAAATGCCGCGGATGGATGGGGTCACATTTCTGAAGAAGCTGATGCATTACCGGCCGATGCCTGTGGTCGTGATCAGCTCTCTGGGAACTGCGTCTGGCAGGGTGGCGATGGCTGCACTGGAGGCAGGGGCGATTGACGTACTGGCGAAGCCTGGTGGCCCGCAATCAGTGGGCGAGCTGCGCTTCACGCTCGCTTCCAAGATCCGCGCTGCGAAAGTTGCACGACTCAAGTGCCTGGACAAAAAGCCTCCGACTAATCAAATGCCATTGAGGCCATCACTCACGGCGTCATTTCCTCTGGAAGCTGTGATCGCAATTGGCGCGTCAACTGGCGGAACGGAAGCGATCCATCGAGTGCTCTCTGGATTTCCGGCGAACAGCCCAGGGGTGGTGGTTGTCCAGCACATCCCTGCGGTTTTCTCCAGATCGTTTGCGAATCGTCTTGATCAACTCTGCGCGATTCGTGTTCGCGAAGCTTCCGACGGCGATGAAGTCGAGCCGGGTTTGGCTTTCATCGCTCCAGGGAACTTTCACATGCTGCTTCGGCGGAGTTCGTCGGGTTACCGCATCGAGATTAAAGAGGGACCACTGGTTTGCTTCCAGCGTCCTGCGGTCGATGTTCTGTTTCATTCTGTTGCAGAAGCTGCCGGCCCGAATGCCACGGCTGCCATTCTGACCGGTATGGGTTCAGATGGAGTAAAGGGTATGCTTGCGATGAAGAGGGCAGGCGCTCGAACTATGGCGCAGGACGAACAAAGTTGCGTTGTCTATGGCATGCCCAAGGAAGCTGTGAAGGCCGGGGCCGTGGAACGAGTCCTGCCGCTTTCGGAGATCGCCGGCGCCTTGCTCGCGGAATCCAGACGAAGCAGCCGCTGATGCCTCGATCATTCCCTTAAATATCGAGACATCAATCGGTCTTTCCGCGCATCAAACCAATCGTCATCTATATGTCTCCTCGTAACAGAAAACCTATCGATATTTCTGCCGCAGCCCAAAAGCTCCTGGGGTTCAAGTCCCTCCGGCTCGGCCAGCGTGAAGCGATTCAGAGCCTGTTGGAAGGCAAGGATACGCTTCTCGTCCAACCCACCGGTTCGGGCAAATCGGCGGTTTACCAGATTGCAGGTAGTCTGCTGGCGGGCTCAACCGTGATCGTGTCGCCACTGATCGCACTCCAGAAGGATCAAGCGGAGTCGATTGAGGCGAGCAAATTAGACGAAACGGCGGTCATCAATTCGACTTTGTCTTCCGCTGAGCACCGGGAAGTGTTGGATCGCGTTGAAGAAGGCGAAATCGAGTTTATCTTTATGGCGCCTGAGCAACTTCGGAATCCAGAGACTCTTGAGCGTCTTCGCAAGGCGGAGATCTCGCTGTTCGCGATCGACGAGGCCCATTGCATCAGTCATTGGGGGCATGATTTCCGGCCCGATTACCTGGACTTAGATCACATTATCGAAGCCTTGGATCACCCGGTTGTTCTGGCGATGACTGCCACGGCTTCGAAGGAGGTGCGGGCAGAGATTATCGACCGGCTCGGGATGCGAAATCCAAAGGTATTTGTACATGGGTTCGACCGGCCGAATATTTCTTTGCGGGTGGATCTGTTCAGCGAAGAGGATGAAAAGCTCGAAGCCGTGGTTAAGCGGGTGGAGTTCGCAGAGAAACCGGGCATTGTGTATGCCGCCACGCACAAACACGCGGAGATACTTGCGAAGGAACTGAGGGACCGCGGAGTCGAAGCCGTTTTCTATCATGGCGGCCTCAAAGCCAAAGATCGCGATGAGATTCAAGACCAATTCATGAACGGACACGTGCCGGTAATCGTTGCCACGAACGCCTTCGGAATGGGTGTTGACAAGCCAGATATCCGTTTCGTTTTTCACGCTGACGTGAGCGACTCGGTTGACGCTTATTATCAGGAAATTGGACGCGCGGGTCGCGACGGCGAGCCTGCAGAAGCTGTTCTGTTCTATCGCCCCGGCGACATTTCTGCTCAGCGATACAAGACGGGCGCGGGGCGGGTCAACACAGCGGACCTGCAGGCGGTTACGGACATACTCGTGTCCAAGGAGCAGTCGGCCAGTCCCCGGGAACTGAGCCATGACACGGGGCTGTCCCAGCGTAAAGTCATCAATATTGTGCACAAGCTCGAGGAGGTCGGGGCCGCTGCAAAACTCACCTCAGGAAAGGTCAAGCTGGTGGAGAAGAAATCGCCGGCACAGATGATCGAAGCCGCTTCAGAACAGCAGGAGGCTTTGAAGGAGCAACGCAGACGGCGACTTCAGCAGATGCAACAGTATGCCGAGGGTCGAAGGTGCCGTCGCGAGTTTCTGCTGCGCTACTTTGGGGACGACTTCAGCGGACCCTGCGGAAACTGCGACCGATGCGAAGCGATGGGAGGAATTGCAATTGCTCGGTGAAGTGTGCGGCTAACCTACCCTTAACGGCGAGTCGCATCTAAGCGGCCAAGGAGGACACAGATGTCCGTCGCCAATGTCGCTATCAGTCAACTTGAAAACCGCCTTCCCAAGGTGATCGATGCGCGTAAGCATGGAATCATCGACTACTGCCATGCTGCGTTCTTTCTGGGGATGGCCTGGATGTGCCGCAAGAGCGAACCCCGCGCGGCCGTGGCCGCTCTTGCGGCCGGATCATTCGTTCTCGTGCAATCACTTCTCACGGATTATCCTTACGGCGTAAAGAAGATGATCCCGTTCCATGTTCACGGCCAGATGGATGCTGCGTTTGCTGCCTCATCCTTCCTGGTTCCCAAGGTATTCGGGTTCTCAGATTCCAAGGCCGCATCGGTGTTCACCGGAAACAGTTTTGTGGAAGCAGCGGTTGTGGGCGCGACGGATTTCAGCAGCGAACGGGCGCGAAGCGAAGAGTCCGACTACAGGTATTGACCAGGAAACTGAACTTATTGATCTGCAGAGAGGTTTGAATTGGCCGCCTGAACTGGAAATTGCATCTCACCGGATTGGTGGACGCACAGATCACCTCCGGTTCAGTTTCGTTTTTTACGATCCCAACCGATTCTGCCGAATCTGACGGCACGTTCAAATGGACAAGCACCTCCATGGTGCTCGTTCAGCTTGAGTGCGGGTCAACGCACGCGGTCGGCTACACGTACGCAGATAAGGCCACATCTGTGCTTGCACACAAGTTGCTCCAGGAATTTGTCATCGGGTCCGATGCGCTCTGTCACGGCGCCACGCTCCAGAAACTTCTTAGGGCAATTCGCAACCTTGGCGAAACCGGGATTGCGATAATGGCGGTCTCCGCGATCGACAATGCAATGTGGGATCTTCGCGCGCGGCTCGCAGGCCTGCCGCTCGTCAGTTTGTTGGGGCAGGTGCGGTCGTCAATTTCAGTTTACGGGAGTGGCGGCTTCACAACTTATACGGACAAGCAGTTAGCCAAGCAGCTTGGTGGCTGGGCCGAGCAGGGATTCAGCATGGTGAAGATGAAGATTGGCTCGGAACCGGAGCGCGATCCTGAACGCGTTATTGCCGCCCGTCATGCGATAGGAGCCGACTGCAAGCTCTTCGTCGATGCGAATGGGGCCTTCACTGTCACGCAGGCAATAGAACTCGCGCACTGTTTTGCGCAGCAGAGTGTTTGCTGGTTCGAAGAGCCCGTTTCCTCCGACAATCTGGTTGGTCTCGACCAGATCCGGCGTCGCGCACCGCTGGGAATGGATATTGCGGCCGGCGAGTATGGATACACAGCGTGGTACTTCCGTCGTATGCTCGACGCGCAGGCGGTCACAATTCTTCAGGCTGATTGCACGCGTTGCGGCGGAATCAGCGGGTTTCTGGATGCGGCCTCGCTCTGCTGGGCTCACAATGTTCCGCTGTCGTCGCACTGTGGCCCCAGTATGCACCTGCATGTATGCTGCGCCGTGCCGCGCGCCATCCACATGGAGTTCTTTCATGATCATGCACGAATCGAGCGCATGTTTTTTGATGGGTTTTGCGAACCTCGCAACGGGCAAATGACGCCCGATCTATCGCGCTCCGGCATGGGTCTCGAGCTGAAAGTCAAGGACGCCGAAAAATTCGGCCTGTCGCTCTAAACCACGCCACTGGCCTGGGCTGCATCCAAGCGGCAAGGATAAGGGTGAGGAGTCATTATGGCCAAGCAGGTTTCTGATCTGATTGTGGAGCGGTTGATAGAGTGGGGCGTTGATACGATTTTCGGTTTACCCGGAGACGGTGTTGACGGCTTTTTCGAATCTCTTCGCACTCATCAGGACAAATTGCACTTCATTCAGGTTCGGCATGAAGAAGCTGCTGCGTTCGCCGCTGTCGGCTATGCCAAGTACACGGGGAGACTCGGGGTGTGCTGCGCGACATCGGGACCTGGCGGCATCCACCTGCTGAATGGACTCTATGATGCTAAGTGCGATCAGGTACCGGTCCTGGCTATCACCGGCCACACTTTCCATGACCTGATCGGCATGGATTATCAGCAGGATGTGGATCTCGACAAACTTTACATGGATGTCGCCGCATTCAACCAGCGCGTGATGGGACCTGCGCACGCCGTCAATGTAGTGGACATGGCTGTGCGGACCGCATACGGCCGTCGTGGCGTAGCGCATATCTGCATTCCAAAGGACATTCAGGAGTGGCCCGTCTCAGAGAAAATGCGCAGCGGCGCTAACGTGAAGGGTCACAGCGGAGACTGGGAGCATCCGCCAACATCCGTTCCTGCTGACTCGCTGCTGCGAGAGGCAGCCGGTGTGATCAATGATGGATCTCGCGTTGCCATTTTTGTCGGACGCGGAGCCCTCAAGGCGCGCGAAGAAGTGGCGCAGCTGGCCGAAACTGTGGGTGGACCTGTGATCAAGGCTCTGCTCGGCAAGGCGGTGCTGCCAGATCGCAGTCCCTACACAACCGGGGGCCTCGGCCTGCTGGGCACGGCACCTTCCGTCGATGCGATGGAAGAATGTGACACCCTCATTATGATCGGCACCAGCTTTCCATACATGGAATTCTTACCCAAGCCGGGTCAAGCCAAGTGCGTGCAGATCGAGCTCGATCCGACGCGCGTAGGCCTGCGCCATCCGGTCGATGTAGCTCTTGTCGGCGACTCAAAGGCTGTACTTCACCATCTTCTGCCCCTGCTCAAAAAGAAGCACAGCAAATTTTTGAAGAAGTCACAGGAGCGGATGAAGACCTGGAATGAACTGATGGATGAGCGTGGTACGCGCAAAGACATGCCGATGAAGCCACAGGTGGTCACCTACAACCTCAACAAAGTTCTCGAAGAAAATGCGATTGTTACCGCGGACAGCGGCACGATCGCAACGTGGTCTGCACGCCAGATTGAGATGCGCGGAAAGATGCAGTTCTCCCTGTCGGGCGCGCTGGCGACGATGGCCAATGGCCTTCCTTACAGCATCGGCGCCGCGGCAGCTTATCCGGGCCGCCAGGTTGTGTGCGTGGTTGGAGATGGTGGCTTGAGCATGCTGATGGCGGAGTTGGCGACGCTGGCGAAGTACAAGATGCGTGTGGCCGTCGTGGTTGTCAAAAACAATGTGCTCGGCCAGATCAAATGGGAGCAGATGATTCTGGAAGGGAATCCGGAGTACGGCGTAGAACTGCAACCCATCGACTTCGCTAAAGTCGCGGAGGCATGTGGTGTACGAGGTTTTACGATTGAGCGGCCCGACGAGGCGGAATCGACTTTTAAAGAAGCGCTCTCGCACTCGGGCCCGGTTCTGATCCAGGCAGTTGTGGATCCCAACGAGCCGCCGATGCCCGGTAAGGTGACCACGGAGCAAGCATACAAATTCGCAAAGTCTCTCGTACGCGGGCAGAAGGACGCTGCGAAGATTTTAGAAACTATTTCTGAGGACCAGCTGCGCGAGGTGATCTAGGTCGGATGACGGTTAACACAGCACAGATTCTCCATCCGACCGACGAAATCAAATGGTTGGAGAATCGTATAAGGGAAGGTCGCTTTCAGCGTTCGCTTGCGCTGCTCACTGCCGCCACGAGCATCTTCAGCGGACTCGAGGTGGCATATGAGCACTATCGTGGGAGCTACAGCCGTCGCGTGATGTACACGCCCGTGATCCTCAGCGCGGTGCTCGCAACGGCGGGCGTCGCGGCCTTTTTCAGTCGACGGGCAGCCCGAACGGTTCTGCGGTTGGCCGCGGCAGTGACTCTGGTTGATGCAGGCGTCGGATTCTACTTCCACATCCGCGGAATCCAGCGAAAACCCGGTGGATGGAGACTGCCTATGACCAATATGATCATGGGGCCACCGATCTTTGCCCCACTGCTCTTCGGGACCAGCGCCTATCTTGGCCTTATCGCATCGTACCTGCAGCGCGAAGATGCGAATGCTATCGAGGGTGGGCGCGATACGGACACGTGGCTTGCGCGACTACTGCCTCCGAGGGAAGGCCGGGAGCTGATCTCGGAAGAGCAGGACATTCGGGAAGGCGTATTTCAGCGGCAGGTCGCAATCGTCACCGGAATCAGCGCGCTTCTCAGCGGATTTGAAGCCTACTACTCGCACTACAAAAACAATTTCCGGTACTGGGTACAGTGGACTCCGATCATCCTGTCTCCTCTGCTTGCGGCAGCATCGTTTGGTGCAGTGCGCAGTCGAAGCATGGCTACGAAAGCGCTGCCCGCGATATCCGTGATGGCCGCTGCCGACTCGGCGATCGGCTTCTTTTACCATGCTCGCGGAGTGCTTCGGCGTCCTGGAGGAGCAAAGCACCTGATCTACAACATCATTTACGGACCGCCGATTTTTGCTCCGCTTCTTTTTGGCGCTGCCGGAATGCTCGGCATTCTTGCAAGCCTTCTTCGCAGGAGACGCGCATGAGGAAATCATTCCGCAAACACGCTGAAGGTCAGCCATTGGATCTGGATACATCGCTCCTTCCGCGGAAGTCCGGAAGCGGTGAAGCAATCGTGCCCTCAGAGCAGCCCGGCTATTATCCGGGATACAGCACGCTTTCGCAGCAGGCCTACTGGGACAAGGCGACGCGCGATTTAGTCAATGACCGCGTTCAGAATATTCCTCGGATTCGATATTTCACTGGAGATTCTGCCCGATTCTGGCGCGCCGTTCTCGATCATGTTCTTCCGCAGACCGATCGAGTGGCGGAGCGGTGCATTCCTCTTCTGGAGCGGATCGACGAGCGGCTCTTTCACAACCGGAGCATTGGTTATCGATACGAGAAAATGCCACCTGACCGCGAAGCCTACAGGCTGGCGGAGATTGCCATCAACGAGGAAGCGCAGGCTCGTTACAGCGGAAAATATGTCGATCTCCCGCAACTTCAGCAGGATCTCGTTCTTCAGGTTATTCACGACGGTAAGCCCGCTGCTGCCAAGCTGATTTGGAAGCAGATGTCCATTGGCAGGTTCTGGCTCCTGCTGATGCAGGATGCAATCGAGGTCTACTATTCGCATCCGTGGGCGTGGGATGAGATAGGGTTTGGCGGTCCCGCCTATCCACGCGCGTATACGCGCCTTGAACGCGGCGAGCCGGAGCCGTGGGAGGTGGAAGAGGAGCCCTACGAGTGGGACGCGCCCCGTTACTCTGTCTCGGACACGACGGAAGCAACGAATCATCTTCACACCGAATCACGCCAGAACGAATTCATTCCGGATGAGAGCCTGTGAAGACGCCTCTATTCGGACCGTTTGAATCATCACGCAATGGGCATCACGCGCTCGGGCCGATGCAGCACATCGATTTACCGATGCGCCGCTACCAAGATGCCGATGAGGTGGACTATGTCATTGTCGGTTGTGGGTCTGGTGGTGGAGTGTTGCTGCAGCGTCTGAGCCGCGCAGGCTTGCGCGTTGTTGCGCTTGAGGCGGGGCCGTTCTGGGATACAGAACGCGACTGGGTCAGCGATGAAGCAGGATCGCACAAGCTGTATTGGGAGGACCTCCGGATCACCGGCGGCACAGACCCACTGGCCTTCGGTGCCAACAACAGCGGCAAGGGAGTGGGCGGAGGTTCTGTACACTGGGCCGCATTCACTCCGCGTTTCCATCCTTCGGATTTCGAGATCTACACCCGCGATGGCGTGGGCGCAGACTGGCCGATCAGCTACGAGATTCTGAAGCCATATTACGAACAACTTGAACTTGAGATGCCGGTCGCCGGTCCGGCATATTTTCCGTGGGGACATCCGCACGGTTATCCATACGGTCCGCATCCGATGGGCGGCGTCGGCAATGCGCTCATCAAGGGCTGCTCGGCGCTGGGTATCCCCGTTTCCATTGGCGGACCGGTAGCCATTCTTTCAGGATCGCGCGCGGACCGGCCGCACTGCATCTATCGTGGTTATTGCATTCAGGGCTGCAAAGTTGGGGCGAAGGCCAGCACATTGATTACGCACGTTCCCGATGGGATTGCTCACGGCGGGGAAGTGCGCGAGTATTCCATGGCGTATCGCATCGGACTGGGGAAGCTCGGCCGCGTTTCGGGTGTGCATTACTTCGACCGCGATGGCGCAGCATGGTTTCAACGTGCGAAGGCGGTTATCGTCGCGGGATATGCGATTGAAACCCCGCGGCTTCTGCTCAACTCGGCGTGTCCGGGGCATGAAAACGGTCTCGCCAATTCGAGCGATACTGTCGGCAGATACTTAATGGCGCAGGCAGGAAATGTAGTTCTCGGCCGCTTCGAAGAGCCGGTCCGCATGTATAAAGCTCCGCCCGCCCACGCGCTTACGGAGGAGTTCTACGAGACCGATTCGCGGAACGATTTCGCTCGGGGGTTTGCGATTCAGACGGTGGGCCCGCTTCCGATCGCCTTCGGCAAACAGATGGTCTCAGCCAAGCGCGCCTGGGGATGGGGTCTGCGTCGCGAAATGATGGACTACAACCATTGGGCGAGCTTCGGCCTGCTCGGAGAGATTCTGCCATGGGCTGACAATCGCGTGACGCTGTCAGAAGAGCGGGATCAGTTCGGGATTTCAGTTCCTCATATTGCATTCAGCTTGCACGATAATGACCACAGGCTTATCAAAGCCGCAAAAAACAAGACGATGGAAGTGATGCATGCGGCAGGGGCGACGGAAGTGGTGCAGGAAGCGCGCTATGCGCATCTGGTTGGTGCTGCGCGCATGGGGGCAGACCCGCGCACATCTGTGGTGGATAAGTTCGGGCGAACACACGATATCGTCAATCTGTTTGTGTGCGACGGATCTATACTTCCGACACAGGGATCGGCAAATCCGGGGCTGACGATCCAGGCTCTCGCGGCGCGTACTGCCGACTATCTAATCGCACAGGGTGAAGCGATTTTCACCAGCAATAAGCGGGATATGACTGAGCCGCCAATGCGCAGAGAACTTGCGCCACCCGATACGTGGGGTCATGGCGTTCCGCGGGTCAAATAAGATCAGGCTACGGCCAGATTGGCTTCGAGATTGAAATCGGCCAGCAGAGGCAGGTGATCTGAGGCTACCAATGCCTTCCGGCTGCGCCACACTTCAGTGTGTTTCAACTCCAGCGGTTCTTCGTAGTAGCAATGGTCGAGGCTGAGCAGCGGCAGCACTCCCGGATAGGTACGCTCGAAGCGGAATGGCGGCCTGGGGCGGTGACTCAGGAAGCTCTTTTGCAGAACCTTTGTGGTACGTCCCCGAGTCCATTCGTTGAAATCGCCGATTACGATTCGGGGACCACTCAGTTCCGGTTTGGCCAGAATTTCGTTCCCGATCAACACCTCGATCTGCTTGCGGCGTTCCATGTAGCCCGTACCGAAGTGCACGTTGAATACATTCACTTTCAAGTCATCGCCGACATCAATCACGCAGTGAAGCACGCCGCGCTCCTCACGCCGCGATCGTGTGATGTCATGTGTATGCGCCTCCAGGATGGGGAAGCGCGACAGCACCATGTTGCCGTAACGGCCGCCATGGAGGGGTCGCGTCTTTCCGAAAGCCACGTGGAGGCCGGGAAACGCTGCCGCAATCTGATTTGCCTGGTCGAACTTGCCAGTGCCTCCCGGCGCATCGACGATCTCCTGCAGGCAGAGGATATCCATGTCGAGTTCCGCGATAACGCGAATCACGCGTTCCGGAGAAATGGTGCCGTGGATGCCGCGACACTTATGCGTGTTATATGACGCAATACGGAATTGAACTGAAGATTTGCTCATTGCTGTCGCTCGAATACCAGGCCCATCAATTCTGTGGCGCGTTCGGTTACCGGCCGCTGCATCCACTCCTGCAGCGAAATTCTCCGGCTTTGCTTGAGATCGAACGCCATATCATTTTCAAAGCGCATGGCGACATTCGCATCCCGGATTGCAAGGTTCACCTCGTCGTTGATGCCGAATGAGCGATTGTCAAAGTTTGTCGATCCCACGATCACCCATCGATTATCAACGCACAAAACCTTCGCATGAATCATGGAAGGCTGATACTCATACACCTCAGCGCCCGCTTTCAGCAATTGGCCGTATCCGGCGCGGCTGGTGCTGCGCGTAACCATATGATCGCTCTTTCGGCCGGGGACGAGAATCCGGACGCGCAAGCCTCGTTCCACGGCGCGACACAACTCTTCCATCAGGCTCCGATCAGGAAGAAAATAAGGGGTGGTGATTGAAATGTTTTGCCGCGCGGAAGCAAGCAATAGTTGAAACAAAATTCGAGCCCGCGTGCCGCCGCCAATGGTAGGAGTGCTATTCACCACCATGGCCACGATAGGATGGTCATTCCTGACACTCGGGAAGTATGCTTCTCCGGTGAGCAGTTCGCCGGATACGGCCAGCCAATTCTCTGCAAATGTCGCTTGCAGATTGCACACGGCCTCTCCTTCAATGCGCACAGCGGAATCGCGCCACCGCGGATTTCCTTTCGTGCCCGAGTACCACTGATCCGCGATGCCAGCACCCCCGATGAACCCGATCCGCCCATCTACGATCATCAGTTCGCGATGAGTACGATTATCCAGGTGCATCAGCCGAAACCAGTTCGGGCTGTTGTACCACCCAACTTTGCCTCCGGCATCAAGAAGGGGCTTCAGGTATTTCCTTGTCGTTCCTGCGCTTCCGAATGCGTCAAGCACAAGATTGACCTTTACGCCGGTCTGGGCTCGCTCTGCGAGTGCTTCAACATATTGGTCGGCAATCTTTCCCTTCTGAAATATGTAGGCCTCAATATTAACGCTCTTGGTTGCGTTGCTAATGGCTTCGAGTTCAGCAGGATAAAAAGCGGGGCCGTTCGTGAGTACCTCTAAGCTTCCCGTTCTGTTAACCTGGGCGTCGCTCAAAGCCTCGAAGACTTGAAGGAAGCGTTCCGAATCATTCGAAGGGAGATCATTGTGGTCGGTCAATTTGTATTTGGGCGTAGGTCCGATCAATCCGCCAAGGATAGAGGACGCAACGAGTAGAAGCGCGATGATGCCCAGCACGGCCAAGCCAGTAGGCACCGAGACAACCATCAGGCACACAAACACTTCAACTTAGATGCGTTTGGAATGCGAATGGTTCGGGATGAAAAGAGGGGCACGGACCTACTCGCGCTCGGGGAGGTTTTGTAAGTCGATTCCCAACTGCTGGCATTTCTTGTAAAGATGGCTCCGTTCCAATCCCAGGGCCTTTGCCGTCTGAGTCACGTGCCGACCATGCCGATCAAGCTCGGCCAGCACCGTCTGGCGCTCGAATGCGAGTACCCGCTGAGCGAGAGGACCAACCGTATCTACTTCAAAATGACGACGGAGCGTGGCACCCGAACCCGACGAGGGTAGTGTCACCTGAACATCCTTGGCCTCGACTTGGGATTCGGCCAACAGCAACAGGCGTTCCACGATGTTTCGCAACTCCCGTATGTTCCCCGGCCAGGAGTACTCTTTGAGCGCTTCAATCGCGGCCGCACTGAACGGCACTGGTTTCCAACCGTTCTGCGTCGCTACCTGCCGCGTGAAGTGTTCCACCAGGGCCGGCAGATCTTCGCACCGTTCACGTAAGGGAGGGAGCGTCAGGGGAAACACCACCACGCGATGGTACAGATCGCGCCGGAATTCATTGTTTTCGACGCGCTGCTCAAGATTACGATGAGTGGCGACAATGACTCGCACATCGACCTTGGTAGGCTTATCGGCGCCGATCCGTTCAACCTCGCCCTCCTCCAGGACGCGCAGCAACTTCGCCTGCATGGCGAGAGGCATGTCGCCGATTTCGTCCAGGAAGAGCGTGCCACGATTTGCCTGCTCGAACTTTCCATTGTGACGTTGCGCGGCGCCGGTGAAGGAGCCCTTCTCGTGCCCGAAGAGCTCGCTTTCGATCAACTCAGCAGGAACGGCCGCGCAATTCAGCGTGACGAAAGGGCCGCTCGAGCGCTTGCTCTTTTCGTGCAGAGTGCGAGCGACCAATTCTTTTCCGGTGCCGGTCTCGCCGTATATGCACACGCGAGTCTCGCTTGCCGCGACACGATCGATCTGAGCCATCACGCGCCGCATGGTTTCGCCTGTCCATACCATCGCGTGTTTGCCAACACGTGTGCGCAGGTCGCGGTTCTCTGACTCCAATCGCGTCAGCTTCATGGCGTTGTCGAGCGTCACCAGCAACTTTTCTGTCGAGAGCGGCTTCTCGAGAAAGTCAAGGGCACCAAGCCGAGTGGCCCGGACAGCCATCTCGATGTGCGCCTGGCCGCTCATCATCACGACGGGCGCGGCGACTTCAGCTTGCTTCAGGTCTTCCAACAGTGCCAGACCATCGCGTTTCGGCATCACGACGTCGCTCAGGATCAGATCGAACGGCTGGGACTGGGCGAGTTCAAGGGCGCGAACGGCATTGTCGCAAACGACGGCCTCGTGTCCGGCGAGCCGGAAAGCCCGCGACAGAGATGCCAGTGTGTTGGCTTCGTCATCAACGATCAGAATCTTTGCGCTCATACGTCGGCCCTCGGAAGCGTAATCACGAAGGTTGCGCCATGTCCCTCGCGACTCTCTACGGCTATGGTACCTGCGTGGTCGGCTACCACGCTCTGTACGATGGCGAGGCCAAGCCCTGTTCCGTGCTGCTTGGTTGTGTAATAGGGCGTGAAGAGCCTCTCACACTCCTCTGGGGTAAGGCCCTGTCCCGTATCGGAGACGCAGATCTCGACATTGCTTTCGCGATTCTGCGCGGAAAGAGTCACGGTGCCACCCTCCGGCATAGCATCTTTTGCATTCAAGACCAGATTCGAAAGTGCTCGGTGCAGCAACTCCGGATCCACCATCAAGGGCATGGGAGCTTTTTCGATCTTCGCTACGACTTCGATTCTCGGCCCTTGATCGCTCTGGGCCGCATACAACGAGCGCACTCGCTCAATGACGTCTTTTGCATCGATGCGCTCCAGTTCCGGCTTGGGCATTTTGCTGAAGTCGCTGAAGCGTCCGATGATCTTCTTGAGATTGCCGATCTCCATGCTCAGCGTCTGCGTGCTTTCGTTAAAGACCTCGTCGAACTCGGCGGGAGGCAGTTGACGCGCCCGCGTCAGATTCTCAACTGTCAGCTGCAGTGGGAAGAGGGGATTCTTCAGCTCATGTGCGAGTCGTCGCGCCAACTCGCGCCAGGCTGCGACGCGCTCGCTCTGCACCAGCTTCTCGCGTTGATTTTCAAGCTGCTCCGTCATGTGGTTGAAGCTTCGCGCCAGCACGCCAACTTCGTCACTTCCCCGTTCCGGAACGCGCGCATCCCAGTTCCCGCCGGCAACTTCTTCGGCAGCGCGAGCCAGTTCTTCGACAGGTCGCGATACACGCGCTGCAATCCATAGGCTGAAGATGATCGCCAGCAGGATTCCGCCCGCGGCCACGCCGTAAGCAATCTCGCGGATCTGCTTCTGTTCCGCAACCAGGCCACTCCGCGAAATTGCGACGGTGAGTACGGCCAGTACATTGCCGGCGGAATTCTTGAGTGGTATCGCGGTCACGGCAATACTGTCTTCCCGGTTTGCTGTGAGGTAGAGGATGCCGTTCGCGTCGTGTCCGGTTCTGCGCGCCTGTTCGATGAGAGGGAGATATTTCGAAGCACCCGTGACGGTTCCGTCCACGCCGACCAATTTGTTGGGATCGAACGTGGCGGGCGAGTTTTGCCGCGCACTTGTCTCGATCGTGCCGGAGGCTGTGGGATCACTGTACAAACCCACCTGCATGCCAGGGGTAACGGGCAAGTCCGCCAGGAAGGTCTGGTCCATGCGCACGCCGCCAATCAGCTTAACTGGAGGTTCTGCGCCCCGAATGGTGCGGACCGCAAACAGGCCGAGCGCTGTGCTTCCGTCAGGAAGATCTTCGCGTTTCAGGAACGGAGTAGATCTCAGATCGCTCGCTGCCGGGTCAGGATAGCCGAAGCGTGCGGGCCACTGCGCCGAACTCACGATGTTCCCATCGGGCCCGACAATTTCGAGAAAATCCAGATGCGCATCCTGTGCCAGGCTCAGCGCCTCATTCAGGAACGGAGCCGCATCACCCGACTGCACCAGTTCAAACGCCACACTGCGCATGTGGTCCTGGTTGGCAATGCGGTCGATGGCCGCCGCCACGCTAGCGGAGCGGTGCTGAAATTCACGCTGGAACTGGCTGACGAAGAGTGCGGTCTCGTCCTGGTCGTGACGTTCGAATACCTGCCGGATTCGTACCAGTACCGTCCATCCAACTGCCGCTACGGCTGCCGCAACGGTGAGCGAGAAGAGCAGCAAAAGCTTTTGTCGAAGACTCACCGCGTATCCTCCAGCGAGGCATCTGGTAGATTTGGCGTACCGTCGGCCCGGAGGTGTAGATCCCGCAACCTTGGGCCGGTGGCGAAGGCCAGCGGCAGATCAAGCAGAGGAACGATTTTTCGGTCGTCCAAAATAGATTGCTCTCGTTTGTAGAGAGCGGCCGGCGTTTGCTCTGTGACAGGAGCGGGATCGCCGAAATCCCATAGGACTCTCTCGAGGGCCGCTGCCGGATCGTCGCCGGCAATGGAGAGCATCCGGAGCACCATATCCGCGTGCTGCACGCCGGCAGCAGCCATCTGCACATTGAAGCCGGCCTCGCGCAAATTCAGCGCAATTCGCTGCGCGGCCAGCTGCTCAGCACCTTCACCATCAGCGCTCAGCGTGAGTGTGCCGGTTGCAAGACCACCTCTCAGCTCGTGGGCCCTATTCAGATCGCGATCTGGGGGGAACAAAAAGGAGTAGCCGGTCATACCCTGCGGAAGGATGCCAGCCGTGATCTCCCCCTGCTTCTGAAAAATCACGTTGTAGAGAGCGCTTCGATCGACTGCGGAAGCGATGGCTGCGCGCAGCTTGACGTTGGCCAGAGCGCCGGTATCATTCACCTGCAATGCCAGAAGGGTGAGAGGCAGAGATGCGTGGACGGAGAGATGCTGCTGCTGTGCCTGGCGAAATTGCTCCGCGGGAATCTCGACGACATCCGCGTGGCCCAAACTTAGATCGAGCCACTGATCCCGCACGGCGCGATGAACGCGGACCTCGACGGCATCTGCAAACGGTCGACCCGACCAGCAGTTCTCATTTGCAGCCAACGCAAGGATCCCGTTGTTGAAACCCGTGACTTGAAATGGGCCGGTGCCGATCGCTCCCGAAGTTTTGCCGTCGGCTCTTGTTGTCAGTGCGATCAGGAATTGATCGCTGGCCAGCAATGACGGGAGGTTTGGCATTGGCGAATCGTTGGTGAAAATTACCAAAGGCCCGACTGCTTTCACTGAATTCCACGGACAATCCGTACGGCAGGAAGCATTCAGGGATGCGACCACTGTTGCTGAAGATAGGAGTGTGCCGTCGTGAAAGCGCACGCCTTGTCTGAGCCTGAACTGCCAGCGATGGAAGTTGTTGTCCTGTTCCCATGCGACAGAGAGTGCTGTGCGCAGGGCTCCCCCTGAATCGAATTCCGTCAGCCCGTCATAGACAAGGCGGCGCGCGACACCTGAAGGACGCTCCCATGGATCGCCGGCGATCTCGACATGAATGGTGCCCCCATAATGAGGACGCGTGCGCGCTGCGGCGCTGATTGCCGCAAGTGCAACTACGCAGCTAATTGCAAAGCGCCGTAACACGGTCCACCTCGTATTCGCCAACGGGATTGCGCACCACAGCCATCGCGCTCTTGCCATCCTGCGCGGTCCACAGGGCGGTTACGGTTCCATTCATTGCAAGTGCATTGCTTTCGGGAATGGCATCGAGCGCAGGGATTGCAAATGCGCGAAGGCTGTCGCTCACTGCCTCCCCGGAACCCGAGGTGATCACCTGGGTTCCAGCACCGCAGCCGGAGCGAACCACCGCGAAGTCGCTGCCCCAGTCGCGACTGCCGGCGATGATGCGGGTGGTGTTGTTCTCGATGATCTGCACCTTTCCATCCACTGCCGCAACGAGCAGCGCGGCCCCACCAGCCGCACGAGGAATCATCCCGGCCGAGTAGAAGGGCGGCAGATCAACGCCAACATTCGGAGTGACAACGCCTGTGAAGAAGTCGCGGGCTGTATTGTAGAAAGCCTTTAACGCGGGAGCGCTGCTCGCATCGGCGCTCTGATAAACCGGCCACGGATCGTCACTCGCGTGGCACCGAACGCTCCATCCGCTTTCGTGCGTATCCCCGTTTAGAGGAAGCGCGTAGCTTCCTGTGCATTGCGATCCTGGGGCGAAGGCCAGGAACGAACCACCATCCGCTGCGGGTACGAGCATTCCACGTGGATCGCGCGACAGCCTGGCCGACATCGCAAAGGTGTTCGACTCGGACCAAGTTGCTCCCACGGATGAGAAGACGGAGATCCGATCGGCATACATAACGACAAGATGCCCATTGATCTCCGCTGCGGCAAGGATCGGGTCATCGTGCGGGTTGGTTCCTCCTCGATGGACAAGGCGCGGGATCGGCTCTTTCCGCAACACGACCCGATCGTTGCTGGCGAGTGCGGCTGCCGGCTCACCCCCATCCAGTTCCACCATGGTTACGTGGCTCTCATTGCCCTCTATGATTTCGGCAACCCACAACTGTTCACGAAGGTTGTGGCTCAGGCTGACGCGAATGATGTTCGCGCTTTCCGCTCCTCCAATCAGGACGCTGCGCGTTTTCAGGTCCTGCTCAAGGAGTTTCCGCAGGGCGGGGATCTCGCCTCCCTGAATCGTCGAGAGATTGCGGATCGTCAGTTGCGCCTGCCCAGGACCGAGGATATCGGCGATCTGCCCGGCAAGTTGTGAAGCGGGTTTGGTCCAATTGGCTGGTTGCTGCTGGGCCTGCGCGTCGCATGCCGCGAGTGCCGCGAGCGAGCACACCCCGAATATCACTGCCAGGACCAGCCTCATAGCACTCATCGTTTCTCGCTTGTTCTGCGCGGATTATATCGCCGTCTGCTTCGCATCGATATGGCCCGGAGGTGGACCAGAGCCGCCGTTATCAATGCCTATCAAGATCTGTCGTCGTGCTATGGCTTTCCAAGACACAGATTTGGAGAAGGGCCCGTCGGAGCGAAGGTATGCATCGGCCGATTTTGAAGGATGCGCAATACTTCCTCATAGCCGTGTGAAAAGTTGTAGTAGAAACGCGGTGGAGTGGCGAAAACATATTTGGAGTTGCGGGCGATCTCTGCGGGAGGAAATGGGGCGGCGCTCACACCGAGTGTTTCCTTGCGTACCTCTTGCCACTGTTTGTACGTGAAAACCATAATCGGAATGTCCTCATAGGGTTCGGCGCTGGTGTATTTCGGGTGTCTGATGCGGAGTTGGGGTCCGGTCTGATCCGGAACGGCGTGGTCGAGGGAAGTGCCAGACCATTGTTCGTTGATCACTGAGAATCCCTTCCAGTCCTGTGGCAGATCGAACCGGAAGCCGTATTCCTTGCTAACGTAAGCGGTTGAGAATGTCGAACTCCCGCCGGTTGATTTCGCGCTCTGATGGGGCCGTTGAGGTGCTGCGAATTCGCGACGCGCGGCAGTCGCACCGATCAGGAGCAAAAGGAGAACGGAAATCAGTTTGAAGTCGCTTTTCATAGAACTGCATCCCCGAAGAGAGCCTAACTCGATCTTCCATCGCAGAGCTGAGGAGGCGCAGCGAACGCCTCCTCATCCCGCACCACCCCTGCCCTTAATGTCCGGCCTTCGGCTCAGGCTCTGATTCGGAATCCATCTCCTGCTTCACCAGCGGCGCGTTCGCCATGTTTTTGAAGACGTCGTTTGCGAAGAAGAACTTTCCGTCAGACGGCACCATGACGACCTGGATCTTGTCGGACAGCCGCTCAGCCACGATTTTATTAATCAGCAGAGGCGACTTGTTCAGAAGTGACGCTTCGCTTGTCATGCGCTCTGCATTGGCAGCAGCAATCAGCTTGATGCGGCTCGCTTCGGCATCGGCCAGCAGGTTGCGGCGCTGCAGCTCAGCCTTGCTGTCGATCACTTTGGCCTCGGCTTCTGCCTGGGCATTCTGGATTGTGGATTCCTTGCGCGCCTCGGCCTCGAGCTTCGTCTGTTCTATCTGCTTCTGCTTCAGCGGGAGAGTGTACTGCATCGCGTCGGCTTCGCCCTTGGCTTCGATCACTCTGGCCTGTGCATTGCCTTCGGCTTGCTTGGCCTTCTGCTTTGCCTCTGCTTCGGCCTGTAATTCGGCGATCCGCACCTGCTTCTGCTGCATATCGGTGTCGATGGTCATCTGATCATCCTGCTGCTCTTTGAGAAGGAGGCCCTCAAGCCCTTTCGCGTACTGCTCGGGCAATTGGATGTCGGACAGCATGACTTCTTCGACGATGATCCCATCTGTCGCCAGCTTTTTGGTGATGATTCCGGCGGCGCGATTTCGTACCTCCTCGCGCTTGCTGGAGAAGATCTCGCGCACGGTGTACGAGGGCGCCAGTTCACGCCAGGCGCTTGCCACGACAGGGGGCACGAGTTGCTGATCGGCGGGCTGCGGAAGATGCGCCTGCACGCCGGCGAGCTTATTCGGATCGAGCTTATAGCGGACCGTTACTGCCAGTCCGATGTTCAGACCTTCGCGCGACTGCACGGTCATATCGTTTTTTGTGCCCGGCTTACCGGCATCCACGATGCCTGCGGTAAACATGTGATCGCGCAGGTCGAACATCTGAACGTTCTCGATCAGCGGTGTGATGAAGTGCAGTCCTGGATACAAAGTGCCGGGTTCCGTTCCGCTGATTTGGCTTATGCGCACCCCGCCCATCCCGCTCGGCACCACCACCATGCTTCCTGCCATCAGGAGCGGCACGCATGCGACCAGGGCGAGAGCGACTGGGCCTTTCCATGCGATCGGTTCAGGTTCTGGCTCTGTCACTCCGGACTCGAGCAGGTTGCCCTCGCCCTTGGACTTCTTCTTCATGGCGTAGCGAAGCTGCATCCACAAACCATGCAGGGGAATGCCAGCCGCCGCAGTTATTAACAGCACTCCGATAATCATCAACATCGTCTTCAGCGCGATCATTTTCCGCCTCCGCACAACAGAGTTCCGTTCTTGTGCTCTTTCCGTCCGCGTCCTTTTCCGGGCGCCCCGTGCTTTCTGGTTCCCGGCCATGGAGCAATCAGCAGCCGGACCAGCCCGCCAAACGTTAGCTCTTCAAACAGCAGCGCTGCTGCTACGGGCAAGAGCGCTGCCCCCAACCCACTCATCGAATCCGCCTGCAGAATCATTGCCACACCTCCTACTTCTCAGCTGCGACGACATCGGCCGTCGCTTCAGAGATTGCAGGTATGGGAGTGGCGGTCGCTAGAACGAGCAGCTGCTCCACGGAGGCTGGATTCTGCTCGCTGAACAGTTGTGCTGTCTCTTCGTTGCGCCGGCCAATCAGCTCGACCATATCGCCGACGGTGACCATCGCGTACATTTCCTCGAGATCCTTGCGCGCCATTCGAATGCATCCGTGCGATGCGGCCTTGCCGATCGATTTCGGCTCGTTGGTTCCGTGGATTCCGTAACCCTTGATGCTGAGCCCCATCCACCGTGTGCCCACCGGGTTACCAGGTCCCGGCTGGATGACTTTGCCATCGTGCTGGTAGACCGGATTCTTGACGCGGCGGAGGATCGTGAACGTTCCCACCGGGCTGGGAGTGGCAGGCTTGCCGACCGCCACCGTGTAGATCTTCATGACATGGCCGTCTTCGAGGAGCGCCAGTTTGCGGTCTTCCAGGCTGACCACGATCGTCCGCCTGGCCTGGGCCGTCTGGGTGGAAGTGATTGGTGACGCTGCGTTCACCGCTTGCCCCATTGCCTGAACCGCCAGAACCATCGCCGCTCCCGCCGCCGTCGCCCATTTGCTCAATCCGTTCGCTTTCATTGCGTCCCCCATCCGGTGTTTCGAATGTCCAACGCCAAGGGAGATTGCAGGGCAGGTGCCAATCTGTTGTGCTCTGAAAACAAATGGGTTATTTACTTGACCAGGTCGAGGAGCCGTGTGTCTCGAAACACGGATGTGTCAGAGGTGACACGCCGCCAGCGTGTCTATTCGCTGAGAGCGTGGGCCGGAAGAACACGATGATGTGCGCAGGTCTGTGACTTGATGGGCGGACGAGGACAGCGGCCTCGTCAACGGGATTCCGCCTGATATGTTGGCTCCAGTGAACTCCCGCCTCACCATCGCGATCGACACCGGTGGCACGTTTACCGACTGCATTTATCGGCGGGCGGGCCGGATCGAAGTGCTCAAGTTGCCTTCCACGCCGGATGATCCAAGCCGCGCTATCCTCGATGCGGTACGCCGAATTTGCGAACTGGTCTGCGCCGATGACGTCGATGTTCGCCACGGTACGACAGTCGCGACGAATGCGCTATTGGAGCGCAAGGGCGCGCGGGTCGCCTTTGTTACCACCGCAGGGTTTGAAGACACTCTGGCTATTGCAAGGCAGGCTCGACCCAATCTCTACGACTGGAACCAGCATCGGCCTCCGCCAGTGACGGACCTCTGCTTCGGAGTGCCGGAGCGGATTGCACCGGACGGGTCCGTCCTCATTAGACCCAGCAAGAAAGCGTTGGCCGAACTCCGTCGAAGGATTCAGGAAAGCAAAGCAGAATCGATCGCGGTCTCCTTGCTGTTTTCGTTTGCGAATGCAGCACATGAGAAGGCGGTTGCGGAGGCATTGGGCTCACTGCGCCTGCCGATGTCGCTTTCGCATCAGATCCTTCCAGAATTTCGGGAATACGAGCGCGGTAGTACGGTCGCGCTGAACGCATATATCGCACCGCGCATGCAGGGCTACATCCGGTCCTTAGAACAGGGACTGGGCCAGCACCACGCTACGCTCAGCATCATGCAGTCGTCCGGCGGAATCCTATCCGCCGCTTCTGCCGCAAGCGAACCTGTCCGTACCATCCTCTCGGGGCCCGCGGGAGGCGTAATTGGCGCGCTCAGCGTGGCAAGGGCGGCATGTATAGATCGTGTGCTCACCCTCGATATGGGTGGCACGTCAACGGACGTCGCGCTGCTCGACACCACACGCGAACCGCTCGCCAGCAGCGAAGGGCAGATCGAAGGGCTTCCAGTGAGCATTCCCATGCTCGACATTCACACTGCGGGTGCGGGCGGCGGTTCGCTGGCGTGGATGGATGTTGCAGGCGCACTTCAGGTCGGTCCACAGTCGGCCGGAGCTGATCCCGGTCCAGCTTGTTATGGCCGCGGTGAGCAGGCCACGGTGACGGATGCGAACCTCATCCTTGGTCGCCTGCACCCCGATTACTTTTTGGGCGGCGCCATGCGGCTCGGGGAAGAGCGCGCCCGCAAGGCCATCTCCGCAATTCCGACAAAGAGTTTCGCGTCGGTGGAACATCTTGCTGAAGGGATCATCAGAGTCGCGAATGCCCGCATGGAATCTGCGCTGCGACGTGTTTCTGTGGAGCGCGGTTTCGATCCGCGGACGTTTACACTGCTCGCCTTTGGCGGGGCCGGTCCGCTGCACGCCTGTGCTCTGGCGCAGTCCCTGGGGATCGGCAGGGTTCTCATTCCCAATGCGCCGGGTGCACTTTCCGCAATTGGTATTCTCGATGCGGACTTACGGCGAGAGTTTTCGCGCACCGTGATGATCGCGCCGGGTTCAGGGCACGCTGCCGAAGTGTTCCGCGAACTCGAAGCTGAGGCGCGTGCTGCGTTCTCTTCTCGGAATTCAAAACCGATACTGAAGCGATCGGCGGATCTTCGTTATCAGGGACAGGGTTATGAACTTCGCATCGACTGGTCGTCCAGAGTCGTTTCCAAGTTTCATCAGATGCACCAGCGATCTTATGGGCACGCCGACTCCGCACGCCCGGTCGAAATCGTCACATTGCGGGTGCAGGCGATTGTTCGGACACCTAAAGCGCACACCAGGAAAGCGAAGTCTGGCGGTCCAAACCCTCGAAGCGCGATCGTTGCGACGCATCGCATCTTCGAAGATGGACGCTGGCGCAACTCTGCTCTCTACGACCGCGCGCGACTCGAACCGGGGAATCGCTTCGACGGTCCCGCTGTCGTTACGGAACTCAGCGCTACTACTTATTTGCCGACTGGATGGAAGCTTTCTGTCGACGCGTTCGGCAATCTGATCCTCACGCCTAAAGCAGGAAATCGTCAATGAGCACCGGTCACCAGTTGGATCCAGCCGAGATCGCCGTCATGGGCCATGCGCTTCACTCCGTCGCGGTGGAGATGGGCGCGGCTCTGCGGCGAACCGCCTTATCGCCCAACATCAAAGAGAGGCGTGATTACTCCTCTGCCGTCTTTTCGGCCGAAGGCGAACTGATTGCCATGGGCGACGACATGCCCGTGCATCTCGGCTCGATGCCTATGTCGGTAGCGGCGGTGCTGGAGGATCTACGGCTCGCACCCGGCGATATCGCGCTGCTCAATGATCCGTTCCGCGGAGGGACTCATCTGCCGGACATCACGATGGTCGCGCCCGTCTTTCTGCCTGGGCGTGGTCGAGCGACGTTTTATGTTGCCAATCGGGCTCATCATGCGGACGTTGGAGGAATGTATCCAGGATCCATGGGTCCGTGCCGCGAGATTTCGCAGGAAGGGATTCGTATCCCGCCGGTTAAGTTGGTGCACGGCGGAATGATGGACAGGCAGCTTCTGGCCACGATTCTTGCTAACGTCCGCACGCCACGTGAGCGGGAAGGAGACCTAACCGCGCAACTCGGCGCGTGCCGCATCGGAGTGAATCGCATGCTTGAACTCGTTGAGCGATTCGGCTATGCGCGCTTGACTGCGGGGATGAGAGAGATGCTCAGCGGTTCAGAGCGCCTGATGCGGAGTGTGCTTGCTGAAGTTCCGGCGGGCGAGTGGAATGCTGAAGATTTCCTCGACGACGATGGCGTGACGTCAAATCCGATTCGCATTCGCGTGAAAATCACCACAGATCCGAAGCGGCGTCGGGCCATTGTTGATTTTGCCGGTACGGACTCGCAGGTTTCCGGCAGCATCAATGCTGTGTACGCAATCACGTGGTCGGCCGTGTTCTATGTGTTTCGGTGTCTGCTTCCGCCGCAGACAATCGCGACTGCCGGGCTTATGCGTCCCGCGAAGGTTGTCGCGCCGGAAGGCTCTGTCGTTAACGCGCGTCCTCCGGCGGCAGTGGCGGGCGGCAACGTCGAAACTTCGCAGCGCATTGTTGACACGCTAATGCGCGCGCTGGCTGCGGCATTGCCCGGCCGCATCCCTGCAGCAAGTTCGGGAACGATGAACAACCTCACGATTGGCGGAATAGATCCGAGATCAGGGCAACCTTACACGTATTACGAGACAATCGCGGGCGGCCATGGAGCTTCGCCGCAAGCAGACGGCGCCAGCGGGCATCACGCGCACATGACCAATTCGTTGAATACTCCAGTCGAAGCGCTGGAGTATGCGTATCCGTTACGGATGGTTCGGTACGCCATTCGTTCCGACTCGGGCGGACTAGGGAAGCACCGCGGCGGGGATGGAGTTATTCGCGAGATCGAACTGGTAGGGGACGCACAGGTCACGCTTCTTGCGGATCGTCGCTCCATGGCGCCCTGGGGACTCGCAGAAGGCGGTTGCGGTGTTCCAGGTAAGACTTCGATCATTAGCGGCGGCAAGGAGGAGCTACTGCCAGGGAAGTGCACGAGAGAACTGAGATCCGGTACGCGGATCCGCATTGAATCACCCGGGGGCGGCGGTTGGGGCGCAAAGAGCCGGTAGGCCCACTACCAGCTTGAGACTTTATTTACCGGCTCGTCTTTGGCGCCCATACCCGGAACTCACCGCTGCAATGCATCAGACTGATCAGGTAGAGCATTCCATCGTAATATCGTCCATTTCCTGAGGGCACGGGGGAGTTCCACAAGGCTTCGACGAATTTCCTCGCTCGCTCTTTGTCGGTAGAGGCGAGGGAAGCCACAGCGTTTGTGCCCACCAATCCTTCGGGATGGCTCTCGTGGGTGAGGCCGGGCGCCGCTCCCACGACTTTGCCGTCGAGCGTGTAGACGGGTCCGTACTTATCGATGTCCTTCGACTCGAAGAACTTCTGAATGCGGTCGCTCAGTTGCTGCTCTGCAGGAGCCTTGTGCCACCACGACCAGTCCACTGACCAGTTACTCGCGGTACGCCACGCGTCGTACCCGAACTCGCCCGATTGGGGGAACATGTTCTTGTGCGGAGTGCCGTCGAAGTTCGCGTAAGTCGGTGCGAGGCCGGTCTCCGGGTTCGTCGTCTGCACGAAGAACGCGCGGCTGGTCTCTGCGGCCTTCGCCCAGAATGCGCGATCTTGCTTCGGTCCCCAGCGCGACCACAACTCATAGAAGGCCGGCAAATGGTATGACGGATCCGTAAACATCTGGGGAGTGATTTCGGGTACGAACAGAATCATGGGCGGATCCTGATTCATCATCGGTCCGACTTTGTGCTCACCATTGAACGTGTGCTGCCTGTTCTTTGCTGGGGCAGAGATCACCTGACGGTGCACCATCGCGCTGAGGAGTTTCTCCGCCTCAGCGTGGTAGTTGTAGATTCCCTGGCCGTCGCCCCAGCGATTTGAAGCGAACAAAAGGGCCATCACAAAGTAGGACTCTCCATCCGGCGCTGCGCCTTCTGAGTTGTGGGTTCCGTCTGTCTTGCACGACCAGGCGAAGTACTGGTAGCTCGGGGCCTTCGGATCTGAAATGTACATGTAGGTCTTTGCCCAGTTCCAGATCGCGTTGAATTCAGCCTTCTTGTCTAATTGGACGGTGATCATCATGCCATATGACATGCCTTCCGTCCGTATATCGTGGTTGGCCCAATCAGTCACATACATCAGCGGCCCGTTCTCGTTCTTGCCCGCATCGAAGGCGATCGCCTGCGTCTGCTTGTCTCCGTGAAAGAGCTGCTGGTAGGCTGCTTCGATCTTCGCAGCTATCTCTTTCTTTGAGTGCCCATCTTCGGCAAACAGATTGCGATATTTGCCGGCGGCATAGGCTCCGGTTCCATCTTCCGGCCCAGGTGTCGCATTCACCGCCAACGAACCTGCGAACCACAGGAACACTGCAATGATCGCGTTCAACCTGCGCATTCTCATAAGGACTTTCATGGTGCGAAACTCCAATGTAAACCGATGTACTTGAGGATGCAGTATACCGGCTGAGGTGCCCGACTCGGGACGGCGCACTCAACAAGAATGCCCAGGCGAATTGCCCGGGCACCTTGATTGCTTGGATTACTTTCTTGCCTTCTGGTTCTATTTCTCAACGCACTGTTTAAGATCGCGGGTTCCTGTGCAGCACGTGCTCAGCGATATCCGGCCAGAACTCGCGGAATGTGTTGGTCAGAGCATCGCGCATGATGGCGTATCCCCACTTCTGGGCCAGGGCGCCCGCCGAGGTATCAGCGCTCGGGTAGTAAGTGGTCCCGATGCCTTGTGCGATTGCTCGTCCCGCTAACTCCGACGCATTCACCGTATTCTTGCCGTGGTAATTCGGCGTGATGAATACGCGGGTCGATGAGTATGCCGCGCGTTTCCAGATTGGCCCCTCGCCTTTCGCATAGTAACGCTCATCTTCGTGCAATACGGTTGGCAATGCGAAGATCACCCAATAGTTTCCATCCACCTTGTCGACGAATCCGCGCCACGAGTAACCCCAGAATCCCGGCACACCTTTGCCAAGCGAAGGATGAGTATCCTCGCCTTCAGCAATCATCGAGGTCAATCCAACAAAGAGAAAGGACGAATAATCGAAGCTGTTCTGCGTTGCGATCTTGAATGCCTGCTTCGCAGTGGGAGGAGGCGGAATCGCACCGGCACTGACGGCACGGTAGTTGGGCATGATTCCCAGGATGCGCTTCGGCTGTTGCTTCCGCGTTGGTGCTCCTTCATTGGCTGGAGCCTGTTTTGAATTTGGGTCTTTTACCTGCGTCTGTTGGGGCTCAGGAGCGTCGGGAAGGCTGGACGTGCTCTCAACGTCGTTCAACCTGGAAATGGCGGTCTCAGGCGCAATGCCGGCCTGCTGCGAAACAGCCAGAGTACATGCGGTAATCAAGTATCCGCACAGAGAGAACTTAAGGAAAGAATGCATTTATTCACCAATACCAGCGTCGCTGGAAAAACTTTGAGATGCCGGGGTCAGGAAGACGCTGTTATGCCTCGGACCGCGCGGGGGAAATTTGCAGATGGCCAACCGAATTCAATCGAGAGTTACGCCTGATCACAGGCTACTTGATACCTCATAAAACGGCGAGTTACTTTCTCAAAACTGATCCCTGGCTCCTGGAGTAAGTTTCTTCAACAGGAACTCCTGCACCACTGTGCTCACCATGCGCTCGCCTGTGCTGAGCGCAAATCCCATGAATACCAGGCTTGCTCCGCGATTTGATTCAGGGTAGTACGCGTTCGCGATTGAACCGGAAATCAAATCTCCGCCGAGACTCGAAATGTTGATTTCGTTTCTGCCGTTATCGCCCCGGCAGATGAACGGGGCAGAGAGCGCATGTTTCAGCCTTGATTTCGTCGAGCCCGTTCCCTGGTAGAAGTAGCGCGGGTCCTGGTGAAACAACGCCGGCAGAATCGCTCCGCCGAACATAATGTCCGTGGCTCCATCTGCATACACTGAGCCAAACCGCTCGCCGTATCCGATGGCTCCCTGGCGATAGTTCGGAGTATCTCCCGCCTGATTCATTCCTGCCAATGCAGCCGCGCCCACAATGCTTACTGGATCTGTTGCGGCTCTATAGGCCATCTGAAACTTCAGCTTCGTCGTCAAGGGAACTGCATTCTTCGAGTCGTACACAACATAAAAGTTGGGAATGAAGCCCATTACGCGCTGTTGTTCTTCAAGCCGCACCTGTTGCGCAGCCATCTGCTCCGTCGACGAATACACCGTGACCGACGAGACACCTGCGTCGAACTTCAACTTGATGTTGGTAACGCCGAAGAACTGGCCCGAATTCAGCGCAATCGGGGATGAAGTCCAAGGTTGGAAGCCCTTTGCATTGACCGTCACGCGATAAGGTCCACCCGGCTTCAATCCCGCGAACTGAAAAAAACCGGAATCATTTGCAACTTGGGTTTGATGGATCGAGGAATCCGGTCCATCCAAAACAACAGTGGCTCCAGGGATCAAATCGCTGTTGACATCCGTCACGGTGCCATTCAGTTCAGCGGGCCCTGCATCCGGAGTAGAGGGCAACGCGGGACTCGCAGTTGGAGTAGATACGAAGCCCTGCGCGGCGCTATCAGGACCGGTCGCCGGCCCTTGTGCTGCGGCCACAATAGAAATGAACGCGGCAAGAGCCGCGGAAAACAAGAAAGATTTATGGCGCATCCATTCACCCACGGGGAAAATCGGTGCACCAGTTCGAAAACCCTTTCGAGCAAAATCGAACAGAACACCTGAGGGTGCATCCGCCACATTTCGGCGGCGGATGCGTCAACCTAAGGAGATATTCTCCTTGGCGATTAGACGTAGTTTGCCAAGGTTGGATACAAAAAGATGGCCATACCTTTCATCCGGCTACTACTTTCGTCACTAGGCCGCGCCCTGACGGCTTTTAAGTTCCTTTAGCATCAGTTCGACTTTGTCCTCGTTCTCCAATGCGCGGAACTTGTCCTCGAGTGACCCCGGTGTAAGCACCTCAGTAGCCGCAGCATTTTCGGCTGCTGTCACGTGGACCTTGCTCTTCATGCGGCCGATGGTGTTTTCCTGATCGTTGCCGACGACATGCTGGGCCTTGGCTGCTCGCCCAATCACTTGAGCGCGACGGTGCTCTGCGATCAGCATCTCGCAATGTGCGCGCGTCTCCGCGAGCTTCTGCTCAAGTTTGCGAAGTGCCTGGCGGAGATTGTCGGCCTCGTGCTTCTGATCTTCAGCCTGCGCATTGAAGCCGACCGCAAGTTGTTCCTGGCTCAACGCACGCTCGAGCGCGGCGCGGGCAAGATCGTCCTGATTCTTCTGCACCGCGAGTTCGGCTTTGCGATGCCACTCCGCGGCCTGGTGCTCGTGCTCCGCCTTTTTCTTTTCGAGAAGATGCTGATCGGCAATCGCGATCGCCACCTGTGTCTTCACTTGCATAAGCTGGTTCTCCATATCAAGGACAACCTGTTTCAACATCCGTTCCGGATCCTCGGCCTTCTCAACAAGGTCATTCAGATTCGCTCTGAGCAGCGTGCTAACTCTATCCAGTAATGACATACCAAACCTCCTCCTCGCTTCTGAATTTCACTGTTTCCGTTTCCGCCCTACGATTCATTCGTCACTTTGCTTGTGGCTTCGCTCCTGCTTTGGGAGTTGGCTTTTCGCTCCCCGGCTTAGCGGATACAGGTTTGTTCGCCGGAGCGATCTCGGCCATTTCCTTCATCATTTCTCGCGTCATTGCCTGGCTTCGCTGCCCAACCTTGCCCATCACGAGCGGCATATACTCCTGCGCGATCACGGGCTGCGCATCCAGCAGATGCTGCCCTGCGGGTGAACCATAGAACGCGATTAACCCTTCAACGTCGTCTCTGCTGAGATGCTTCTGATAAATCGAGGTCATGTCCGTCAGCATCTCGTCCGCAGGATACAAATCCATTGCTCTCGCCACGTATTTGTTCATAATTGCCTGCATTTTCTCGCGCATTTCCGGCGTCAACTTTGAACCCGAAGGCAATCCTTCCTCGGTCTGTCTCATCGCGGATTGAATCTGCTGTTGCACCATGCCCGGTACCATTGTCCGCATCGATTGCATCTGCTGCTTGATGCGCATCACTTCAAACAGTTTGGCCAACTGATCCGCCGATGGTTGCTGATCTGCAGGTATCGTGGTAGCCGGCGCTGCCTGCCTCGACGCCTGCTCTGTCAACTGCTGTGCGCTCTGGCCGCGAACACACGCGGAAAGGAGCACTCCCGCCGTGCAAACGATCGCGATGTTGCGAACTGTACGAATCATCGTTTCCTCAACTTTCTTCTACATCTCGAAAGGTGGCCCGGGTCCCGCGAAAGCGAAGACCCGGCAAGCATCACGCAGGGAGTTTAGTGTTGTTGCGCCGCGTCGCCATTGGCCTTCGGTTTATCCTTCATCGCCTGCACGCTGGACATCAGTTGCTTGATATCCATGCCGCTCAGCGCCTCGAACAAAGCAGGCACCTGCGCGGCGATCTTCGTCATGTCGCCCGTGATCTTGTTTACTCCGGCGGCCCCGTCGTTTCCAGTGGACACAATGGTGATCTTGTCCACCTTCGCCAACGGCTCTGCCATTGCACGAACAACATCGGCCATGTTGGTCAGCAGTTTGTCGACGACTGCGGCCTGGTTCCACTCCTGGTAAGCCTCAGCCTTTACGTTCATGGCCTTCGCTTCCGCCTCGCCCTTCTGGAAGATGATGCTTGCTTCAGCCTCACCTTGCGAACGGATCGCGGCAGCGCGGCCCTCTGCCTCAGCAGCCAACCTGTTCTTTTCTGCAAGAGCCAAAGTCTCGATGCGTTGGCGATTGATCTCTGCTTCCTTCAGGATCGTTGCAATCAGCTCCTTCTCGTGACGCGTGATCTCGGCTTCCTGCACCTTGATCTGGCCTTCCTTTTCGACCTGCTGCACCTTCACCTGCTCGGCCGTGACCTGCTGCTGCATGATGTTGGTCTGGATCTCATATGCCTTGTCGGCTTGTGCCTGCTGTTTCCGGCTCTGCTCCGCGTATTGAGCTTTCGAGATATCGAGGTCGCGCTGTGCCTGAGCCTGCCGCGATTGCGAGGCTGTCTCTGCAATAACGCGCTCCTGGTCAGCCAGAGCTTTTGCTACAGCAGATTCGCGCAGTGCCGTCGCCCGCTTGATGGCTGTGTCGCGCTCTGCATCGGCCGTGGCCATCTCCGCGTCGCGCTTGATTCGCGCTACGTCGGGTTTGCCCATATTCGAGATGTAGTCGTTCTTGTCGCGGACCTCTTTGATGGTGAACGAAATGACTTCGAGTCCCATCTTGCTCATGTCTTCGGCGCAGGTTGCGCGCATACGCTCGCCGACCATTTCGGGCTCTTTCACGATCTGTTCGACCGTAAGCTGGCCGATGATGCCGCGCAGGTGGCCTTCCATTACCAGGCGAATCAACCCCTCGCGCTGGGGCGGAGTCTTGGTCAAAAACTGCTCTGCCGCTGTCAGGATCGAAGCCTGATCGCTGCGCACCTTGATTTGCGCAACTGCTTCGACTGTGACTGCTACGCCCTGCTTGGTATAGAGATCCTGTTGCGGAGCCACATCGAAGCTCATCAGCTCAAGGCTGAGTTCGCGGCAGTTCTCCACCATGGGGAAGATCACTGTGCCATGCCCCTTGATCACACGTGGCCCGCGGAAGCCGTAAACGATCAACGCTTCGTTTGGGCCCGCTTTGCGATACATCCTGGCCAGAATGCCCATCAGGAAGATCAGCGCCAATACTCCCAGACCGACAAAGAGAATCATTTCGTTCGTCATTCGATCCCTGTCCTTTCAACAGGGGTTGAATTCGGGTTGATGGTTGAACTGCAACTACAGCGAACAGTGCACGGTGCTCAGCAAACTGACCTGATCCCTCGAGTTGTTCACTGTTTTGCTTTATGCCTGTTTCTTGGAAACAACTTCGCCAACAATCCCAGCAGAAGAATTCCTACCAGGATACTCATCTCCGTAATCAGCGTGGTTGAATTGCTCATACATCCCGGTCCTTCGGCCGGGTACTGCCAGTTGCAGGGTGGTCCGCAGCTAAACGCTGTCTTTTACACCCTGGTCTCTTGTTTGCTCGTTCCCAGGCTCGCGAGCGGCAGATCTTCCCACCGCTTTACATATGCGATCCCTTTGTCGTAGCGGATCACGTAAACCTCGGTTTCTTTCTCGATGGCGTCGCCATCTTCAGAGCGCGCGATCGCGGATCTCGTGGCCCCGAGTTGTTGATAGACAATCTCTCCCGTCCCATCACTGCGAATCGGAGAGGAGACGCGACCCACCACGCCCACGACATCGGTTTCGAACGCAGTCAGCTCGCGCTCATGCGGCATCAGTACCCTGGTCAGGAACATGAAGATGATTGCTCCGCCGGCGATTCCGCAGATGGCTGCGAGAACAACCACAACGCCCGCCACAAAGCTGCCGTACTTCGTCAGCAGGTATCCGGCTGCTCCAAACCAGCAGAGGAAGATCATGATCGAGAACGCGTTCCACCAAGGCACCTCCGGTCCGGCGTTCGCTGCTGTACTCGCTGTGCCGTTCATTCCAGCCGCGTGCACCGCTCCTGCTCCGTGCGGAACGTGTACGTGCGGAATGTGCCCAGCATGGGGAACATGAACATGCGGCAGATGCGCGTGTCCCCCGAAGTGCCCCATGCCCCCTAACAGCGAGACGAAACTCAGCATCAGTCCCGCAAGAAAGCAAACTAGATAAAACGTCTCCCAGTTCATACGCCTTACCCCCAATTACCTGCCGCGTGTTGTCGCCGTCTTCTGTTTCTTAACGTCTGGTCTCTGATCGCCGTTTCTGAGCACTTCCATAAGCCTCGGCATCAGTCCCGGGGTCTCAAGGATTGCTTCGAGAAGCAGCAGGCATTCTCGCGAGCGCTCATGCTGCGCCAGCGTCACCAGCGCGCTCTTTAATTCCGGATCGCGCCTGAACCGTTCCGCACCCGAAACCAACCACAGATCGAGCTTGTCTTCGAGGTTTCGCACTTCGCTGATCAGTTCCGGGTGATAGCCCTCGGGGTCGTCGACCAGGTAACCGGGGTGCACCTTGAAGAACTGCGCCAGCGTCTGCCGCGTCGTATTCGTCAGGTGCGGCCGAGCCCCACTTTCAATCTGCGAGAGGTAGCTCTGGCTGATCTTCGAGCCTGTTTCGGCTTCGATGGCCCGCATCAGTTCCAACTGGCTCATGGCGCGGTTCAGGCCTCGTAGACTGCCCTCCACTTCGCGCAGGTACCTGATCTTTTCTCCCAGCTTCATCCTGTTTCCGTCCACATTGGCTTCCAATTGCCGGTCAAGCCAATTGCAAATTGCAATAACAATATCGCAATTTGCAATAGCCGTCAACAAAATTCGAATGCTGCTGCAAATACCTCAAAACACGTGATTAGAGGCCCGCGGGGTCCCGCTGCGCACATTGATCCGAATTTGCTTGGAGTCGGAAAAGGCCTTTGTCGCGGCTCGAGAGCTAGAATCGGAAAGGCTCAATCCATTGAAGATAAAAGCTTTTCTGAACGAGTCCGGTCTCTACGACTACGCCGTCAAGGCGCTCGGCCGCCGTATGCGAACCGTAGCCGAACTGCGCCGGCTCATGCGGGCACGTGTAGAGCCAGGTTCAAGGGGCGAGGAAACGGTTCAGGCCGTCATCCTTCGACTGAAGGAGCAGCGCTACCTTGATGACCGTTCCTATGCTGAAACCTATGCCCGTCTTCGCCGCGAGAACGACAAATTCGGGCAACGTCGCGTCCGCCAAGCGCTTGGCCAGAGGGGAGTGACTTCCACGATCGTCGATCAGGTGGTGACAGAGAGCTATGCGAAGACGAATGAGGAAGTACTGGCCCGACAATACCTCGAACGCAAGCGCCTGCGGAAACCCCAAGACGACAAAGAAACTTCTCGCATCATGCGCCGGCTGGTTGCGGCTGGTTTTTCAACTGGCGTGATCTACCGCATTCTCCGCCAGTGGGACGTTCCGGAAGAGTCTCTCTCCGCGCTTGAGAATGTCAGCGACGAACCACAGCAGGACTAGGAGGAAGAGAGCGCGACCATCAGCGCGGCCGATCAGCGGCGATCGCCTCACGGATGGAGGCCATGGGCGCTTTACTGAGGAGCGAGACTTTGTCGCCATCGACCTGGATACCCAGTTCATTCCACAGTGCCGGCAGATCCACTGTGACTGGCTTGTCCTTCCATGTCGCGTACTGTTCGGTCAGCACATGCGTCCCGGTTGCCGCGTCTCCGATGGCCAGCGCTTTGGATAGCTCCCAGTTCTGATCGATGGTGCCGCCATGTTCCACGATGGCGCGCAGGGCATCGCGAAGTCCCTTGCGGTTGCGCGTCTGCTTGCGTATCTCGACGTCGGCGACGAGGCAGAACATGGCCCCTCCCCAGTAGGTTCGACCCCAGGTGTGGGTGCGATCCAGTCCCTCATCGCCAGGCCGCGGTTCGCCCTGATGCATATCGCGAACGACGTCGTGCCACACACTGCGGGCCGTCAGTTCGCCGGTCATGACGCGGGCGAGCGGCTCGATATAGGTCGACAGCCCTTCCTCCATCCAATGCTGGTCGTCGGGCAGGGTGGGGAAGGCCATATGTACCAACTCATGCGTTGTCGTCCAGTCATCCCGCAGGTCGTCAGCGGATGTGTGCTCGCCCACGCGGAGTCGTGTCATTCCCGGAAAACCAGCCATGTCGCCCCAGGTGGTGCCCTGGAGTACTCCTTTTCGCCCTTCAACCGGCACGATGAGGATTCGCACCCTCGCAACCGGGAACCGGCCATAGTAGGCGACAACGGCGGAGGCTGCCGCCTGGATGTGCTGCAAAACAGCCGGCACATTGTCCAGATGCCCCTCGGCAATATCGACCTGAAGCACCGCGCCGTTGGCCTTTAGCTCGTGAGAATCCGCAATCTTCAGTCCGTGTCCGGGCTGCGCCCAGAGCGGCAAGATCAGGGCAGGGCCAAGAAGGGCGATCACCGCCGGGAGCAGGAGGTCGCGTTTGCGCGGTCTCATGTCCTGTTGGACGACGAATCGAGTGCAGAGGTACGTTATGCGCCGGGTACTTTCGATGCGAGGATCTCCAGCTTCTCGATCTGCGGCGCCGTGGCGAGCAACTCCCCGGCATTTGCCATCAGCGCCTTCGCAATTTCGCCCGACAAGTGTGCTTCGCGGCCACTTTCATTCTTGAAGGTGTCGAAGATGCCGAATTTCGTGGGGCCGAGCTTTACGGCGAACCAGGTGCTTGTGCCGGCCTCCTGCGCAGCTATCGGCTGTGCCGATTTCAGGAACTCCTCGACCTGCTTCTCTTTCCCAGGCTTGGCCTCAAGCAGCGCAAGCAATGCAAACCTGTCCATTGGTTCTCCTTTTCGTGTGCATTGATGGGATGGCAGTTTCGGCTGGTTCGTTACAGGATCGCTGAGGAAATACGTCTCACCCCTTTACACTGGTAGAGACATGCAATTCCGTACGGGAAACGAAATCCGCGAGCTATTTCTGCGCTTCTTTGAGACGAAGGGCCATCGACGGGTGCACTCTTCGTCGTTGGTGCCGGCCAACGATCCGACACTCCTGTTTACCAACGCCGGGATGAATCAATTCAAGGACGTTTTTCTTGGGGCCGAGAAGCGGGAGTACTCGCGGGCCACTACATCCCAGAAGTGCGTTCGCGCCGGCGGGAAGCACAACGACTTGGAGAACGTTGGCTTTACGCGCCGCCATCACACGTTCTTCGAGATGCTCGGTAACTTCTCGTTCGGCGATTACTTCAAGCGCGATGCGATTGCGTTTGCCTGGGAACTGGTCACCAGCCCGGAGTGGATGGGTATTCCCAAGGACCGCCTTTACGTCACTATTTTCGAGGGCGATGCCGAAGTTCCGCGCGACGATGAGGCAGAGCAGTACTGGATTGAAACCGGCGTTCCCAAGGACCGGATCTTCACCTACGGCCGCAAGGACAACTTCTGGCAGATGGGTGAGACGGGGCCCTGCGGACCGTGCTCCGAACTTTTTTACGACATGGGCATCGAAGCCGCGGAGACTCCCGGCGTTGACAAGCCATTTGGTCAGGATGACGCTCGCTACGTCGAGATATGGAATCTGGTGTTTATGCAGTTCGACCGCTCGGCGACCGGGGCCGCAGGGAACGTCAGCTATAAGCTGACCCCGCTTCCCAGGCCGTCGATTGACACGGGCATGGGACTCGAGCGCGTGGCCGCTGTATTGCAAGGCAAGCTGAGTAACTTCGAGACGGACCTGTTCACACCTCTTATTGAACGCGCCGAAGAGCTTACCGGGCAACGTGTCATCGAAAAAGAACTGGAAGAGGAGACTCGCACAGCCGACGACACCGCTGCGAGTCTGCGGATCATCGCGGATCACGCTCGTGCGGCTACGTTCCTCATCAACGATGGAGTACTCCCCTCGAATGAGGGTCGCGGGTACGTGCTGCGCAAGATTATGCGTCGGGCCATTCGCCACGGACGTCTCCTCGGACAGGAAAAACCATTTTTGAACCAGATGGTGTATTCCGTTCGCGACCTGATGCGGGACGCCTACCCCGAACTCATCAATTCTGCCGCGCGCATCGCCAAAGTGGTCGAGGCTGAAGAAAAACAATTCGACAGAGTCCTTAAGATTGGGCTCACGCGACTTGATGAGGAGCTTAAAGGCTCTTTCACCGGCGACAAGGCGTTCCACCTCTACGAGACCTTCGGGCTGCCGCTCGATTTCATGGTCGATGCCGCTCGCGATGCCGGCGTCCAATTCGATCACGAGGGCTTCGAGGGCGCTCGCTCCGAAGAACAATCCCGTGCCCGCGCCTCTTGGAAGGGCGGTAGCCAGAAGACGGCCAGTCCTGCATTCCGCGATCTCGCTCGGACTGATTTCCTCGGCTACAAGCAGCTCAATGCGAACAATGCGGAAGTGCTTGCCATTGTGAAGGATGGGGTTGGCGTCCCGTCAGGCAAAGCCGGCGATGCCGTGGACGTCGTTCTTGACCATACGAGCTTCTATGCCGACTCCGGCGGGCAGGTTGGCGACAAAGGGTCGTTTTCATCGACAGATGGAAATACCACCCTTGCTGAGATAACCGGTTGCGTCATGCCGGTCCAGGGAGTGCGTGCGCACAAAGCCGTGCTCAAGCAGGATCTTGCCGTAGGCGATCACGTCAACACCGTCGTGGATGGCGCACGGCGCGACAACATCCGGCGCAATCACACGGGAACGCACCTGCTGCATGCCGCGCTGCGACAGGTCCTGGGCACCCACGTCAAGCAGGCAGGATCGGCAGTTGAGCCCTCACGCCTGCGCTTCGATTTTTCGCACTTCGCCCAGGTTGCGGATGAAGAGTTGCAGGAGATCGAGGACATCGTTAACCGCGAGATTCTCGCGAACGCCAAAGTTGAGACACTCGAAGACGTGCCGATTGACGTAGCGGTGAACGAGTACCATGCGATGGCTCTCTTTGGAGAGAAGTATGGGGACAAGGTTCGCGTTGTGAAATTGTCGGATGGCTTTTCGACGGAGCTTTGCGGTGGAACGCATACTGCGGCCACGGGCGAGATCGGGCTGCTCAAGTTGACAAGCGAGGGAGCCGTATCTTCCGGAGTCCGGCGGATCGAGGCTATCAGCGGTCTCGGTTCCCTTGATACCTTCAGGCGCGACTTCGAAGTTGCAAAGCTAGCGGGGCAGTACGTTCCCTCCGTCGAGAATCTCACTGAAGGTCTTCGCGCCAGATTTGCAGCACAGGAAGACGAGTTGAAGCGTCTTCGCCGGGAACTCGAGGAAGCCCGCATGAAGTCTGCTGCCGGGACTCTGGATGAGGCGGTCGAGCGTGCCATCGACGTAAAAGGCGTCAAACTCCTTACCCATCGGGCCGACTCTCTGGAGCGGGGACAGCTGCGAACGCTGGTGGACAACCTTAAATCGAAACTTGGCGAAGGTGTTGTGGTTCTGGCTTCGTCCCAGCCCGAGGGCAAGGTCGCCCTTATCGCTGGAGTCACGCCGAGCCTGATAAAGCGAATCCAAGCCGGGAAACTCGTCGGCGCTGTGGCGAAGTTGGTCGGTGGCTCGGGCGGCGGAAAGCCCGAAATCGCCGAAGCTGGGGGCAAGGATCAGTCGCAGATCGATACCGCCCTGAAGGCGGCGCCCACCATTGTCTCGGAGCTACTCGGCTGAACGATGTTGCATTTGGGCTCGCTGTCCCCGAGCATTCCGGAGCCGATACCGGACCAATTATGGTGTTGCGCGTGGACCCAAAAAGGTTGCCTGACCGCCAGCATGTTTGTAGGTGCTTACATGGGTTCGGGTTCACAAAGTAGGATCGGGTACTTTGGTTTCCACGGGAAATTCATGGAAGCTTCGGACTCTACTGGTATATTTAGAGGACTGGAGTCGATCTCAAGTTACCTTTGCGCGTCGTAGTTGGATGGAAGCACTTACTTTCATTCTGCCCCGAAACCCTCTTCCCTTGCCCGCTAGATGGCAGTTTTCAAGGTTCTGTGGAATACCTTCACCCAAGTGAGGATGGCGAAGCCCTGTCAAACGAGCGCCACAGCGATGCAGTTGAATACCGATCAAGCTGGTTTGCGGTATACACCACCTGCCGGCATGAGAAACGTGTAGCGCAGCACCTCGGCGAGCGTGAAATTGAGCACTTTCTCCCGCTTTATCAGTCGGATCGGAAATGGCGCGATGGATCGAAGGTAACGATCGAACTGCCTCTCTTCCCGTGTTACATCTTCATACGAATCCCTCAGATTGATCGCGTGAGGGTCCTCAATGTTCCTGGAGTCCTTGCTCTCGTGACGGGCACTGGCGGTGAGCCAGCTGCGCTTCCGGGCAAGGCGATAGAGGCGCTCAAGGCGGGTCTGTGTCAGCAAAATATCGAACCTCACGACCTGGTGCGGGTGGGGGAGATGGCACGAATTCGATCTGGAGCTTTTGCCGGGATGCAGGGCGTGGTCATGCGTCGTAGGAGCGGTTGTCGAATCGTGCTGACGCTTGAGCAAATCATGCGGAGCGTTGCGGTCGAGGTGGATGAAGATGATCTCGAACCTCTTGTCTCCGATTCGATTCCTGTCCCGCCCCCTTCTGAGCAGGGGAGCCGTCTCGGGTGGCAACAGGCAATTTGACGCCGTCCCTCCGGACTTAGTCGCATCTTCATGCGAGTTTGCTGTGTGCCTTTGACGCGGTCACCGCAGTTTGTCCCCGCACGTTAATCGCCGCCCTTCGTCCGAACCGAAGCTTCATTCAGTTTGTCCAGTTTAGTTAAGACCAGCAGCGAGTTACCTATGAACGGTTTATCTGGCTCGACCCGACGCAGCGCAGAAGAGCGAATTCTTGCGTCCTCTGCTTCTCTCTTTGCACAGTTTGGATATAACGGCGTCAGCACTCGCGAAATTGCGTCATCGGCGGGTGTCAATGAAGTGACGATCTATCGCCACTTTCCTCGCAAGCGCGATTTGTATCTAGCGGTCCTTGCGGCGGAGTTGCAACGAGTTCATTTGCGCGGTGAACTGCTCACCAAGCTTGCTGAAGCTCAGAATGGTCGGGCAGCTCTTTCCTGTACCTTCGAGCTCATTTCGGCGACTCTGCAGCAGCAACCGCAATTGTTGCGATTGCTGCAGTACAGCGCACTCGAGTTGAGCGACGATTTAGATCCGCTATTGCGACGGCATCTCGGCGAGCTTGTAGGGGTGATGGCGCGTTATCTGCAGCCTTGGATTGAACGAGGAGAGCTGCGTTGTTCAAGCGCGAAGACGCTGGTGCTCACGCTGATTGCGATTGTGCTGAGTCGCGGCCCGTTGCGCCGGGTCTTTCCAGGTGATGTGGAGAACGTAAACGCGTTCTTTGATACCTATTCGGAATTCTGCATCGCTTGAACACCGATGTGCCATGAACTGCTCCTTCGCGCTTGCTCGGGATTCGAGGGGAGAACCAGATTCGGACATATTGAGGAGGTTTCGAGATGAACTCACCTGATGAACGGCAGATCCTAGGCATCAACTTCTATGTCGGCAATGTAGAAGGAGTGTTTGCGCGGTTATCGCGCGGCGGGCTCCTGGTGGTACCCGCCGCGCCGGCGCTCAAGGATGTCGCTGACAACGAGGAATATCGGGATGCCCTTATGAATGCAGACGTAGCCATCGCGGATTCAGCCTTTATGGTGATGCTCTGGAATCTTATCCAGCGTGATTCAATTGCCCGGTTGTCAGGATTGAAATATCTTCGGGCCCTTCTGCAGCGAGAAGACGTGCGCAGGCCCGGGAATACGTTCTGGGTGATGGCAGGCTTCGAGAGTTCAAGCAAGAATTTGACATGGTTGAAGTCAGTCGGGATTGAGGTGCCGCCGGAATACGTATACTGCGCTCCCATGTATGGCAAGGAGTTGATGGATCAAGGTTTGCTTAACACCCTTGGAGTATTGCGCCCCTCGCACGTGGTGGTTACAGTGGGCGGTGGTACGCAGGAGCGATTGGGGCTCTATCTCAAGCGGAATCTTGACTATTTGCCTGCTATCCACTGCGTTGGTGCCGCGATTGCGTTCCTAAGTGGAGACCAGGTGAAGATTCCGAACTGGGCTGACCGCTTGTACCTTGGTTGGCTATTTCGCTGCGTTTCGGCGCCCCGAAGGTTTATTCCGCGATATTTTTCTGCGCCTCGGCTTCTTCCGCTTTTGTGGCGATATCGGGAAGAGCTTCCAGTACCACAAGCTAGTGTGATCCGATAATGAAGTAAGTATGGATTGTGCGGTTCGCAAGAGTCAGGAAATTGGGGGTATAAGCAAGTGAACGCGAAGAGCAATTCGGCGACGATTGCGGTAGTAGGATCCGGATATGTTGGCCTGGTAGCATCGGCATGCTTTGCAGAGATCGGCCATCGCGTGGTCTGCGTAGACAACGACGAGGCAAAGGTGAAGATGCTGCAGCAAGGCGGCATTCCAATTCACGAAGAGCACCTGCCGGAACTCCTTTCGCGCTATCGGGGAAGGTCACTCGAATTCACCACTGATCTACGAGCCGCGACCCAGACAGCCCAGGCAGTGTTTATTGCAGTGGGAACCCCCCAAAGTGAAACCGGAAGCGCGGACTTGTCGTATGTGGACGCTGTGGCCAGCGAGATCGCGCGGTCCATCGATTCCTATAAGGTCATCGTAGAAAAAAGCACGGTTCCTGTTTACACCAACGAATGGATCGGCCGGGTTATAGAGCGGAACGGTGTTCCGAAGGACCTCTTCGACGTGACATCGAACCCGGAGTTTCTGCGCGAAGGTACTGCGGTTGTGGATTTTCTGCATGCAGACCGCATCGTCGTCGGAGCGCCTTCTGAGCGTTCAGTGAATTTGCTGAAAGCCATCTATTCTCCATTGACCGACGGAAGTTATTACAACGTGCCGGGATCGGTGCCAGGACCGCGCACAGCGATTGACCCGCCGCCAATTCTACAGACATCGACGAAGGCCGCCGAGATTATCAAGCACGCTTCAAACGCGTTCCTGGCGACTAAGATTTCGTTCATTAACGTGGTTGCGAATATCTGTGAAGCAGCTGGAGCCGATGTTGAAGAAGTTGCCCGCGGAATCGGAATGGATTCGAGGATCGGCCCGAAGTTTCTACGCGCCGGCGTGGGATATGGCGGCTCTTGTTTCCCCAAAGATGTTGCGGCGTTTCGTCATGTTGCTGAGCAGGTGGGAGTGGATTTCGCTCTGCTGCATGAAGTGGAAAAAATCAACGAGGAACAAAAGCAGAGATTTTTCCAAAAGATCCGTTCGGCGCTGTGGACGTTCCGCGGCAAGAAGATCGGCGTACTTGGCCTGGCGTTCAAGGGCGGAACGGATGACATTCGAGAGTCTCCTGCAATCGATATCGTCAAGAAGTTGCTGAGCGAGGGCTGCAATGTATATGCCTACGATCCAGCCGCTGCAGAGAGAAGTCGGGAAATCATTCCCCAAGGTTCGCGAATGCATTATGTAGATGATCCGTACATTGCCGCACAAGATGCGGATGCGCTTCTGATCCTGAATGACTGGCAGGAGTTTGCGGAGTTGGATCTGGCAAAATTGCACTACACTTTGCGATATCCCATCGTGATTGACGGACGCAATCTATACGATCCGGCAACGATGAGCAAAGCCGGCTTCACCTACCTTAGCGTGGGGCGTCCAGGGCAGGCACAGACGCTCGACCCGGTCGCTGCCTTTTTCCTTCCGAAACGAAGAGAAAACGGCAAAGCATAGTTGCCGGACATCGATGACAGGGCGCGCTGGTTCCGAGCTGAAAATGCGAAGGCCCCGGGATCACATCCCCAGCAGATACCGGGTGGAACGCCGAAGGTATTTTGAAGAATGCGAGTGCTTATCACCGGAGCCGCGGGTTTCCTGGGCTCTCATCTGACCGATGCGATGCTTGCGGAAGGGCATCAAGTGCTTGGTGTCGACAACCTCTGCACAGGGTCGCTCGAAAACCTGTCGCACTTGAAGCATGATTCGCGGTTCGAGTTTCTGCAGCACGACATATGCGAGCCATTCGATCCAAAGCGGGTCGACTATGTATTCAATTTCGCGTCACCTGCAAGTCCTCCGGATTATTTGCGGCTCGGGATCGAAACACTGAGGGTGGGTTCTGCTGGTACTCGAAACGTGCTGGAGGTTGCAAAACGCTTTGAAGCCAAATTTCTACATGCTTCCACTTCCGAGTGTTACGGTGACCCAGATGAACATCCACAAACCGAAGAGTATTGGGGTCATGTGAACCCGATCGGGCCCCGTTCGGTGTACGACGAAGCGAAGCGCTTTTCTGAGGCGCTGGTTACGGCATACTGGCGATATGAGAAGGTCGACGCTAGACTAGTGCGGATCTTCAACACCTACGGTCCCCGTTTGCATATCAACGATGGTCGCGTGATTTCAAATTTCATGACTCAGGCCCTACGCGGAGATGAGCTGACAATCTATGGAGATGGGAGCCAAACTCGGAGCTTCTGTTACGTCTCAGATGAGATTGATGGCATTGTGAAGCTCTCAGAGAGCGACGAGCACGGTCCCGTAAATATCGGCAATCCTTCGGAATGGACTGTTCTTGATTGCGCCAGAGCTGTGCTGCGGGTGACGGGGTCGAAAAGTCAGATTGCCTACAGGCCATTGCCTCAGGACGATCCGGCGCAGCGCTGCCCGGATATTACGAAGGCTAAGCGACTCCTCGCATGGGAGCCGAAGGTTGACCTGGAGACTGGATTGAAGCTCAGTCTGGACTACTTCAAACTCTCCGTCGAAACTGCGGCCTGATACGCACTGCGAAACTCATAGAGAAACCAGCGTCGAGCCGATGTATTCGGGTTCGTCGCTACCCAGGAGCGTCATTGTGAAGAAAGCTTTGATTACCGGCATCACAGGGCAGGACGGCGCGTATCTTGCTGAACTTCTCCTGTCAAAGGGATACGAGGTGCACGGAATCAAGCGCCGGGCATCGCTTTTCAACACGAACCGGATCGACCATATCTACGAGGACCCTCATACGCAAGGGCGTCACCTGATGCTGCACTATGGCGATCTAACTGACTCAAGCAGTCTTGTGCAGATTGTGCAGAAGGTTAAGCCTGACGAAATTTATAACCTTGCGGCTCAGAGCCACGTGAAGGTTTCGTTTGAAGAACCGGAGTATACGGCCAATTCGGATGCTCTGGGAACACTGCGGCTTCTTGAGGCAATCCGGATTGTCGGCCTTGAGAAGGTGACTCGCTTCTACCAGGCTTCCACATCGGAAATGTATGGCCTCGTTCAGCAAATTCCGCAAACCGAAACGACTCCTTTTTATCCAAGGTCACCCTATGCTGTGGCTAAGCTCTATGCGTACTGGATCACGGTCAACTATCGAGAAGCGTGGGGCATGTATGCGTGCAATGGCATTTTGTTCAACCATGAATCGCCCAATCGCGGCGAGACGTTTGTGACGCGAAAGATCACGCGCGGATTGGCTCGTATCAAGGTGGGTTTGCAGGATAGGCTCTATATGGGGAATCTGGATGCTCTGCGCGATTGGGGCCATGCGCGCGATTACGTAGAGATGCAGTGGCGCATGCTCCAACAGAGCGAGCCCAGAGATTACGTGATTGCTACCGGCGAGCAGCACAGTGTACGGGAATTCATTGAGTTGTCGGCCGGTCAGCTGGGCATGCAGCTTACCTGGGAGGGTGTCGGGGCGGAGGAAAAGGGCGTTGATCAAAAGGGAAGTGTCATCGTCGCCGTCGATCCCAGATACTATCGACCGACCGAAGTGGAGACGCTTCTCGGTGACTCGACGAAAGCGCGCCAGGAACTCGGCTGGAAACCAACGGTGACGTTTCACGAACTCGTAAGAGAGATGACCGAAGAAGATCTCAAGACTGCAGAGCGAGACGCTCTGGTTAAGAAACACGGATATTCCGTCTTTAATTATCACGAGAATTAAGGAAACCGTCGTCTCATGGAAAAGAACAGCCGCATCTATGTCGCAGGACATCGGGGCCTGGTGGGATCAGCAATCATGCGATCTCTTACGCAGCGAGGGTACGAGAATCTCATCGTACGTACGCATGCCGAACTCGACTTGTCCGACCGGCCGGCAGTGCGAGCGTTCTTCCAGAAAGAAGGGCCAGAGTACGTCGTTCTAGCGGCTGCAAAGGTGGGCGGGATTCTCGCGAACGATACGTATCCTGCAGACTTCATCCGGGAAAATCTGGAAATCCAGACGAATGTTATTGACGCGAGCTACCGGAATGCCGCGAAGCGCCTTCTGTTTCTCGGTTCGAGCTGCATCTATCCAAAACTCGCACCCCAGCCCATCAAGGAAGAATACTTCCTGACGGGCTCCCTAGAGCCCACGAACCGCGCGTACGCACTTGCCAAGATCGCCGGGATCGAAATGTGCTGGTCGTATAACAGGCAATTCGGAACGAAGTACCTCGCGGCAATGCCGACGAACCTTTACGGTCCGGGCGACAACTTCGATCTGGCAGGATCGCACGTGCTGCCGGCCCTCATGCGAAAGGTGATCGAAGCGAAGTTGAGCGGCAGAAAACGGCTTGATGTCTGGGGTACGGGCGCTCCGCGCAGGGAGTTTTTATACAGTGATGATTTGGCAGATGCATGTCTGCATCTGCTGGAACTGCCGGAGGAGACGTACCTGAGCCTGCTCAGTTCCAACAAGCCTCCGCTGATTAACATCGGTACCGGCGAGGACATCACGATTCGCGACTTGGCTAACCTTGTTGCGCGAATCCTGCAGTGCGATTGCGAATTGGTATTCGACGCCAGCAAGCAGGATGGCACTCCGCAGAAACTCCTCGATGTAAGCCGGATTCATGCTCTCGGATGGAAGGCTAAGGTTAGGTTGGAAGAGGGGATTCGACGTACATACGAATCGGTTCGCTCACAGCTTGAGCGGGTGGGATAGATTGAAGCCAACCGCAGAAGGTCATCACCACCGAGCAGATCGTGCTAGCCTGTAGCTGCGTTCAGACCCCGACTGCTCAAACATCTACAGCTTAGGTGCTGTTTGCCTCAATCACAGCGCCCCGACAGTCGTAGTTCGCCGAATGCACTACCGAAGACAAAGCTAGTCAAGCGCGATGGAATCGGTCAACAATCGCGTGGCACAACCCGGTTTGAAGAGAACATGATGTTTAGAAAAATCATTCAACTTGCGCCTTTTCTGTTTGTCGTGCCGATGCTCGCGTTGGGCCAGGTGCAGCGTCCTGCATTGATTCCAATGGCACAGGGGGGATCGGCAGCCCCAAATTCGCAAAGTACAGCCGGCTTCTCCATTGGCGGATTGTCAGACGGCCCAATCACACCAGGTGAGATGGTACATATCAATGTTTTCGACGCGCCTGATTTTTCGCTGCTCACGCGCGTATCGGAAAGCGGAGATGTTCCATACCCTATTCTGGGCTCCTTTCATATTGGTGGGTTGACCAGCGTTGATGCTGCCAAGACCCTGGCAAAGGAACTGAAGGATCGGAACCTTATGTTAGAGCCCGAGGTAACGGTCACGGTGGACTCCGCGAATACTGGAATAACAGTACTCGGCGAGGTCCGTGCCCCTGGGATTTACCCCCCACCCGGCAAGCACCAACTGTCAGATCTGCTTGCGACAGCCGGTGGTTTGACGGCGAATACCGGACGATTGATCGAAATCACGAACGATAAGAATCCCGGGAAGAAGGACTTCATATCTTGGGACCCAACAACTTCGGATTCGTGGTCGCTGAGGCGATGGCATGCTCTACGCCAGTTTTGATTAGCGACAAGGTAAACATCTGGCGCGAAGTCTCGGCTGCCGGGGCAGGACTCGTTCAGCCTGATACTCTCGAGGGAACGACAAACCTCATCAGGCAGTTTCAGGCTCTGTCTACAGAAGATAAGAAGAGAATGTCAGGGAACGCGCGAAAGGGCTTTCTCAGTTTCTTTGATGTGCAAGTAACCGCGCGCGACTTCGCTAAAGCAATCGGATTTGAGTGAGTGTAGCCCAAGCGTAAAGCTGACGACCCAGTAACAGAGGATGAACCTTGCATGAGAAATAGTTCGGTAGAAGAGCATCCGAGTATTGCGGTCGTCATTCTGACATTCAACGAGGCTGCCCATTTGCCGCGCGCGCTCGAGCATGTACGGGCCTTTGCGCGTGAGATCTTCGTCGTCGATTCTTTTTCAACAGACGATACCGTCGAAATTGCGAGAGCTTCAGGCGCCCAGGTGCTTCAACACCCTTTCCAGAATCAGGCGCGGCAATTTGAGTGGGCTTTGGAAAACGCGCCGATTACGAGTGATTGGGTCATGCGTCTGGATGCGGACGAAATTATTGAGGTCGATCTGGCCGAAGAGATCAAACAAAGGTTGCCAAACCTGCCAGCAGAAATCACTGGAGTGGCACTGAACAGGAAGACGATCTTTCAGGGTAAGTTCATTCGGCATGGAGGCCGATATCCCCTGATGCTACTTCGGATCTGGCGACGCGGAATGGCACGGATCGAAGACCGGTGGATGGATGAGCATATCTATCTGACGAAAGGGCGGGCAGTAACTTTCAAAGGTGGATTCTCCGACTACAATCTCCATGATCTTACTTACTTCACGGTGAAGCACAACAACTATGCTGCTCGCGAAGCATTGGATCGGCTAAATGCCAGGTGGCAGCTATTTCAGCCGCAGGTTGAACTGACGCGCGAATCAACGGCTCGCCAAGCGAAGATCAAGCGCTTCCTGAAGCAGTCCATATACAACCGGCTGCCATTCGAGCTATCGGCGACGCTCTACTTTCTATTTAGATATGTGGTCCAGCTTGGCTTTTTGGATGGCCGCGAAGGTCTGACGTACCACCTTTTGCAAGGTTTCTGGTATAGGTATCTTTCAGGCGCAAAACTCAGGGAGATGGAACAGGCCGCAAGGCGCGCCACATCAGATGAGGAGAGACGCACTGTGATAGCGCGTCTCTCTGGTCAGAAGCTTAACTGATCGCAGTGAATTGGAAGTGTAACTAATCTTTGGTCAAGAAGTAGGACTCGATCGCCCGCATGACCGAGCGGTGATTGATCTGAGGCTCTCGGCCCTCATATTTCGCCGCCCAGCAAATCTGGTTAACGATGTCGCGAGGATAGCACGAACGCAGTTCCTGCTTGAGCGTTCCGTGTACGAAATCGATAAGAGTGTGGGCGACAGTGTCGTCGCATTCAACCTTGCGTTCTTCTGCGACTCTGCGGAATATCTCGCAGAACTCCTCGTCGCTGACTTCTCCAATGAAAATTTTTGTCTGAATTCTGCGTAGAAATGCAGCATCGAGCAGCTGTGCGGGATCCAGGTTGGATGCGAAGACGACCAACATCTCAAACGGCATTTCGATCTTGCGCCCACCGGCAAGGGTCAAGAAGTCAATCTTCCGATCCAAGGGGACGACCCAGCGATTGAGCAGTTCATCCGGACGCACCCTCTGGCGTCCGAAGTCATCAATGATCAGCACGCCATTATTCGCCTTCATCTGTACTGGCCCGGTATAGAACTTCGTTCCAGGGTTGTACTGAAGGTCAAGCATATCGATCGTCAATTCACCACCAACCATCACAGATGGGCGCTGGCAGAGCACCCAGCGCTCATCATGGTTGGGTGGCTCCATGTGCGGCATGCGCTGGTGCAAAGTCGGATCATAGACTGTGATGACCTGGCCATCGATCTCGATGGCGTACGGAATCCAAACTGCATCATCTGAAAGGGCCTTCGACAGGAGCTCGGCAATGGTGGTTTTTCCGACACCAGAGGGACCGTAGAGGAAGATGGCAGCACCGGAGTTCAAAGCAGTTCCCAACTGCCATAGAATCCTGTCATCGAGGACCATGCTGGAGAAGACGCGGGTCACGTCGGAGGGGTGAACCTCAACGTGGGAAACGCTTTGCAGCTTGACTTGGGAGACATAGGTTGTCAAAGGGACCGGAGCAGGGCCAGTGTATTGGCTTTGAGATAAGAGCTCCTGACCTCGCGTTCTTCCTTGCGAGGTAATGGCAAGGTTCGGAATCTGTCCGCTTAGACCGGTGACCTGGCAGAGTTGCTCGGTGCGCAGGCGTTTCAATAACTCGCTGGCGACCTCAAAGCTGACCCGCATGAGCTTCGCCATATCGAGTACGGAGAATGGGCCAGACAGATAAAGGTGCTTGAGTGCCAGGTCCTCAAGAACAGACTGGCGGAGCCCAAGCTCCTGGATAGTGACTGGCTTGTGCGTCGGCCCCGAAGAGGGGTCGGTCTTCATGAATTCCTGAAGGTTAAGCAAAGGTTCCATCGCATTTTCCCACGCCATCTATGTACTATATGTCTCATTCCTGGGGAGATTTGGAAACATAAATCTTCCGATTTGCGCGACACGGCGGTAATCAGCCACAAGTACACTCGTGCGGATTTTTGACACTGTTGTTCGTGTTTGCTGCTAGGGGCAAGGATTGGGATCGCCTCATTCCTCACATCAATAATTTCGGACGGGCTCATATCCTCAGATTATTGGACATAGAGCGAAAACAGGCACCGGACGTCAGGCCTCGTTAAACTCGCCGAGGGGCAGGGGATGGCTGAACAAGAAACCCTGGAACGAGTGGCAGCCGAGCTTTGCCAGAAACGCACGCTGTTCCTCCGTTTCCACGCCTTCGGCAATCACGGACAGCCCCATCGCTTTTCCGAAAGAGATAATGGCCTGTGCGACGGCGCTGCTGATTGGATCCTTTAGAATCTCGCCGACAAAGGTACGGTCGATCTTGATCTGGTCCAGAGGCAGGCGCTTCAAGTAAGTCATCGAGGAGTATCCCGTGCCGAAATCCTCGAGTGAGAAGCCGATCCCATGGGATTTCAGCGCGGTCATTTTGGCGATTACGTCTTCTACGTTTTCGCCGAACATACTCTCGCTCAGCTCGATCTTCAGGTTTTTGGGATTGGCGCCTGTGCGCTCCAATGCGGCCAGCACGTGCTCGACAAATTTAGGCTGGCGAAACTCGCGGGCGCTGATGTTGACTGCAATGGACAGATGCTGGCCTTCCTTGCGGTCAGCCCAATGCGCCAGTTGACTGCAGGCTGTCTCGAGCACCCAGCTCCCGAGCGGGAAGATAAGTCCGGTTTCCTCGGCCAGAGGCACAAATTCCTGAGGAGGCACAAGTCCTCGTAAAGGATGCCGCCAGCGCAGCAATGCTTCAGCACCCGTGAGCAGGCCACGATCCAGCTGAGGCTGATAATAAAGGGAAAACTGATTCTCGCGAATGGCCTGGCGAAGATCCCGTTCCAGCGCCACACGAGCGTTCACCGAAGCCTGCAGCGCGGGAGCGAAGAAGAACATCGCGTTTCGGCCTGCCGCTTTGGCCTGGTACATGGCGATATCGGCCTGCTGAAGCACCTCATTTGTGCTCTCATTCTGATTGCCGAATACCGTTATACCCATGCTTGAGGTCGTATGGCACTCGCGGCCGTCAAGCAGAAACGGCTGATCAATAGCGCCGAGGATCTTTCCTCCAACCGTGCGAGCCTGTGCGGCAGCGATCTCGGGAATCTGGCTGAGATCCTCGAGGATGATTACAAATTCATCTCCGCCGAGCCGCGCCACGGTGTCGACTTCGCGTACGCAATTCTGAATTCGCCGAGCGGTCTCCTGGAGAAGCAAATCGCCGATATGATGGCCCAGCGTATCGTTCAGTGATTTGAATCCGTCGAGATCTACAAAGAGCAAAGCATGCTTGCTGCCGCTTCGGATACTGGAGACGAGGGCCTGGCGGAGGCGCTCCCAGAGAAGCCGGCGATTGGGCAGCCCCGTTAACGTATCGTAGAAGGCTAGATTGCGGATCTTCTCCTCGTCCGCTTTGGCCGCCGAAACATCACGGATGTAGGAAATGAAGCAGAATTCGCCCTCGACTTCCGCGAACGAGCCAGAGAGCTGCGCCCAGAACACTTCTCCGTTCTTTCGGCGTAGGCGAACCTCGAGATCGCGACAGCCTTCGTCTTCGCGCAGCGCGTCAGCTACTTTCCTTCCGTCTTCTTCATCTGCCCATATATCAAGTTCGCGCGAGGTGCGCCCGATCACTTCCTCGAGATTGAATTGAATGATGTGAAGCAGAGCAGGGTTTGCATCAACGATTTTGCCGTCTTCGGCGCGAGCGATGAGAACGCCATCCGGGCTTGTCTCGAAGGCACTTCGGTAGCGGTTTTCTTTGATTGGTAGATGCGCGGCGATGGAAGGCTCAGTTGCGGGCGGCTCCTTGGGCCTGGCGATCACCTCGACGTGGGCCAGCAGATGCGAAGGCCATCCTTCGCGATCGCGCAGAAGGGACACCGTGAACTTGGTCCAGATCAACTCCTTGTTCTTTCGAATGAGCCGGATCTCAAGGCTGAGAGCATCCGTTGCGCCCGTCCAGAGCTTCTGAAATGAGGCTAGACAAACGGCCGCATCTTCGTCGGGCGTAATCTCCAGCAGCATCAGTCCGCGGACTTCTTCGCGTGGATATCCGATCATGTCCGCAAACTCCGCATTGCAGCGGAGGATGTGGCCTTCCGGCGTGGCGTGAACTATGCCTACCGTTGTCTGCTCAAGGAACCCCCGACTTTCTAGAGTGGGCATATCGGACATTAAGAAATTGCCAATCTTTCGTCTTTGTGTGCTCGAATTGTATCTCCCGTAGGCGTGTTTTCAATGACTTGACAGTTGTAGACGCGCGGAAAAATGAAGCAAATCGTCACCTCGCCGAAACACCACCGTAATCATTTTTGAGCACTCGCACGCAGCGCTGTAAACGCGAAGTCGAACAGAATACGGCAAGAGGCTGCAGAGCAAGCATCGAGTTAGCGGCAAGCCGGCGGGTTATGCCGAGTTCCTGGACTTGCCAAGATTGATTCCGCATCGCGGGGGGGCATACCACAAAGGTGGGATGGCTGGATAAATATAGAGTACGCACGGATTTGGATGCCCATCTACACTGAGAGCTCACGGAGAGAGGCAAGCTCAATCACTGGCGAGCGGACCGCCTTGAATTGCCGACACGCCAGGGCTGCATTCACGGTCAAAGAGCGGGTCTTTTGCGACAAGCGAGTACTGCTGCACAATTGGTTCGACGCACAAAGAGATGCGTCTGGGACTCATTCATGGTTCATTTGAAGAAGCCGATCTGTAATGGCTCTGCTCAGAAAGTAACGAATGAGACTCGGTACTGGAGAGATAGATTTGCCCTGATCTTCATGGTACTGATGTGCAGCTCGATCATTCTGAGCCGGTCATGCCTGGGGCAAACCACCACTGATAGAGGATCCATCGAGCAGCCTCCAAAGGCTCAGGTTCCCGCTTACGCCAAGGTCCCGTTGCTCGGCGAACCGCTTCGAATTTCCGACTTTTCAGGCATGGATCCCCGACCAGAACTCAAAAGCAAACTGGTGGAGGTTAGCGGATTCGTCCAGAACACACCGAAGGACGGCGAGGCTGCGACAGAGCAAACTGAAGTCTGGATGGGTCACACCAAATCTGCCCTCTATTTCGTTTTCATATGCCGTGATCATCATCCAGGCGAGATCCGCGCGCACCTCACTCGACGAGAGGCTTTCACGGGAGACGACTCGGTTTCAGTGTTGCTCGATCCTTTCCAGGACCGGCGAAAGGGCGTCTTATTCTCTGTCAACCCAGCAGGCGTGCAGGCCGACGCAGCCTGGACCGATACGGCTAGCGTCGCTTTCGCCGGTGACGCAGATTACAGCTACGATCAGGTGTGGGATTCAGAAGCCAGAGTAACCACCCGCGGGTGGGTAGCTCTGATTGCGATCCCGTTCCGCAGTATCCGGTTTCGTACGGCTTCCTCAGAGTGGGGCGTGGTTTTCTTCCGCAATTTTCCTCGCAATAGTGAAGTTGATTTCTGGCCGCGGATCTCGACCCGCATCTCAGGCGTTCTGACACAGGAAGGCACGTTACGCGGGATCGAAAGAGTTACCGGTTCGCATAATCTGCAACTCAATCCATATGTACTCGGGCAGAATGAACGTGAGCTGATCAACATAGATCCGGTGAATCCTTACTTCAGCTCACGGCGATTGGAGGGGACCGCGGGTGGTGAGGCCAAGCTGATCCTGAAGGATAGCGTGGTGCTGGATGGCACAATCAATCCGGATTTCAGCGATGTCGAATCAGATCAGCCTCAATTTACTGTGAACCAGCGGTACCCGGTTTTCTTTCCGGAACTGAGGCCCTTTTTCCTCGAAAATGCTAATTACTTTGCGACTCCGATCCTCCTCGTCTACACGCGGAACATTGTTCACCCGGAATTCGGGATCCGCATGACGGGCAAGTTGGGCGGAACGAACGTGGGCCTTCTGGCGATCGATGATCGTCAGCCGGGCGACACGTACAGCTCGGGAGAGACGCTCTACCGTGATCGCGCAAAGTACATGGTCGCCCGTGTTGCACAGGACATTGGTAGCAAAGGATCGACGGTAGGTCTGATTTACACCGATGAAGAGTTCGGGGGAGGATGGAATCGAATTGGCGGTCTGGATTTCACGGCGCGACTGACACCCAGCTGGTCAGTAATAGGACAGATGGTGGAGAGCTCGAGTATGGGTCCGCTTCCGACTTCCAAGGCGACCGGCTATACAGCCGGCCCGGCAGCTTATCTGGAAATCCAGCGGACAGGACATGCATTCAATCTGGATAGTGTCAATCGGGACTACAGCAGCGGCTTCCAAACGCAACTCGGGTTTATTCCGACCAGCGACATATACAGCGACCAGACGCATGCCAGCTACCAGTGGTTTCCAAAGGGAAAGACCATCCAGAGTGTGGGGCTTGATCTGCAGCAGCAGCTTGCGTGGGATCATCAGGGCGATCGCGTCTATCACTATACAAATTTCGCTCCCTATCTATTGCTTCCCCGGCAGTTTCAAATAGCTCCGCAGTTTGGCCAGTATTCGGATACTCTTGGACCTCAGAACGGTACACTGTTCACGCGCAATGTAAACTTCACAGAAAACTTCGGCGGCCTTCTAGTACGCGGTGCCCCCTTCAGTCATCTGAGCTTCTTCCTCAATCCAACGCGCTCAGGAAACGTGAACTACAATCCAGTCGCCGGTGGAGTGCCGACGTTGTTAGATGCCGAAATCGTACAGGCCCTGGTGACGGTACAGCCCGTGAGGCAGCTCACGTTCGACAATACATATCTTCTCGATCGCGAACATTCCGCTTCGACGGGAGCATTCGTTTACGAAACCCAGACTTTCAGGACCAAAGTGAACTTCCAATTCACACGCTCGCTCTCCGCGCGTGTCATTGCGGAGTATGATTCGACGCTGGCGAATCCTGCGGAGACCTCTCTTGAGCGGAGGAAGCAGATCGGAACGCAGGCATTGTTCACATGGCTTCCGCATCCCGGAACCGTTCTGTACGTCGGATATAACAATGATCTACAGAATCTCGACAGAGCGCTGTGCAATCGCGGGTCGAGCGGAATGTGTGACTCTTTCTTGCCGCGTACGGACGAATACGTCGATGACGGCAAGCAGATCTTTGTGAAGTTTTCCTATCTATTCAGGTTCTAGCCGATTGCTCGCGCTACACACGTTCCCCGTACCCGCCGATCACTGCCGCTTTTGCGCGCTTTCCCAAACGGACGACAAGACGAGCGGGCAACGTGCTCAGAGCGAGCGTCGAATTCGCGACAGTTTCCCCGTCGATCTTTACCGCTTTTTCGGCGAGTTTGCGGCTGGCTTCGGCTCCGCTTGCCGCAAGACCGAGCTGGACGAGAAGCTTTGGAACACGAATCTGAAGCGCTCCCGGAGCGCCAGCAGGACCAACGAGATCGGCATAGGCGATGTGCATCTCTTGAAGGTCCTCTGCCGTTTCCTTCTGCTGGAACATTCGAGCCCAGTTCTCATCCGCGTGTTCCGCCGCTTGTTCACCATGGAATCCGGCCGTGATGGTGCGGGCGAGGCGTTTCTTCATATCCATGGGATGCACCGTGCCGGCGCCAACTTCAGCCTGCAGTTTATCGAGCTCCGATTGCTTGAGGTCCGTCAGGAAGACCCAGTATTTCCACATCAACTCGTCCGAGATACTCATGAGCTTGCCGTACATCTCGCTCGGCGGCTCATTGATCCCGATCGCGTTATTCAGAGACTTACTCATCTTCTGGACGCCATCGATTCCCTCAAGGATCGGCGTCATAAGGATTATTTGTGGCTTCTGGCCATAGTGACGCTGAAGCTCCCGGCCACACCCGAGGTTAAATCGCTGATCGGTTCCGCCGAGCTCGATGTCGCACTCGAGCGCGACAGAGTCGTAGCCCTGCATGACGGGATAGAGCAATTCGTGCAGGCTGATCGGCTGTTCTGCCTGGAACCGCTTGTGGAACTCATCGCGCTCCAGCATCTGGGAGACCGTGAAGTGCGCGGTTAAGCGAATCGTCCCTTCGTAGTCGAGCTTACCCAGCCACTCTGAGTTGTACCGGACCTCGGTCTTTTCCGGGTCGAGGATCTTGAAGACCTGTTCTTTGTAAGTCTCAGCGTTCTGCTCGATCTGCTCGCGGGTGAGAGGCTTTCGGGTGACATTTCGTCCGGTAGGATCGCCGATCAATGAAGTGAAGTCGCCGATTAGGAAGATGACCGTGTGCCCAAGTTGCTGGAAGTGACGCAGCTTCCGCATCAGGACAGTGTGGCCAAGGTGCAGATCCGGCGCGGTTGGGTCGAAGCCGGCTTTTACTCGAAGTGGACGGCCGGATTTCCGGCTCTCTTCAAGCCGCTCACGGAGGTCGGAGACACGGATTATCTCGGCTGCACCCTTTTGCAGCAGGTCCATCTGCTCATCAACAGGAAGAAACGTACTCATCTTGTCCAGTATAAAGAGCGCAGGCCTTAGGCCCACTTTCGATGAGACTCAAAATCTGGAATGAATATTTCGTCATGGAACCGGCTAAATGCAGCAGGATCAGTAGAATCTGCATCAGAGGGCTAAAGCAACCTGCACGGATTCCGGGTTGATTCGCCCGCGACAGGTTCATATCAGGGGAGAGCGGTTGATACGACGAGGCCAGTGGATAAGGTGGTCAGCCATCGTGCTGTTTGCTCTGACGTCTGTCGCCCTGTTTGCACAAACCCTGGTGTACAAGCGCAAGCCGGACGCGAAGAATGGAAAGACGATCTATGAGGATGGCTGTATCGCGTGCCACGGAGCCGAGGGTCGCGGAGCCGATGAGAAACTGACCGAATTCAAAAGGCCTGATACCTGGCCAGACTTCTCGCGCTGCGACCAGACTACTCCGGAGCCGGATTCTGCATGGAAGGCGGTAATCGTGAATGGGGGGCCTTATCTGGGCTTTTCGACGATCATGCCGCGGTTCCGTGATCTGCTCTCGAACGACCAGATCGACGATGTTGTGGCCTACCTGAGGACCTTTTGCTCGAATCCACACTGGCCGCGGGGCGAGTTGAATTTGCCCCGAGCGATTGTGACCGAAAAGGCATTTCCGGAAGACGAGGTTGTCTGGTCGACAGGTGTGAATGGCTCTGGTGCGCCAGGTCTTGAGACGCATGTCATTCATGAGCAGGCGTTCGGGTCGAAAGGGCAGTTGGAAGTGGACATGCCTTGGCAGTTCCAGAACCAGAATCACGCCTGGAATAACCATATCGGCGATATGACCTTCGGATGGAAGCAGATGATGTATTCAAACCTGCGAAGCGGATCGATCTTCGCCTTGCAGGGAGGAATTCTGCCGCCTACAGGCAGTACGAAACTGGGCGGTGCTGGGACGACGACCTTTGAGCCCTTTGCGGCCTTCGATCAGCTTTTCAAAAGCAACACCTGGGTGCAGTTCCAGATGGGCGCGGATCTGCCGCACGATACAAGGAAGAGTCCGCAGAGCCTCTTCTGGTACACGACGCTGGGACAGACGATCGCGGGCGATCATCGGCTGGCAAGGCAGTGGTCGCCGATGGTGGAGTTTCTCGCCACGCGCGACCTCGTCGATGAAGCTAAAACCGACTGGGACATCATGCCGGAAATGCAGGTGACGGCAAGCAAGCGGCAGCATGTTCGGGTAAATCTCGGCGTGCGTGCGCCCGTTACCGATACAGCGGGACGATCGCCGCAGGTGTACTTCTATGTGCTGTGGGACTGGGCCGAAGGCCACTTCTGGAATGGATGGTGATGGAGATGCGCAGGTCCATTCCAATCATGGTGGCTGTGATGGCTTGGCTGCTGACGATTGCGGGGATCCGCGGGAACGGCGTAAGGGCAGCTTCTCACCCCGATCCGCACGATGATTTCCATACGGCGGATCGATGCGTCGCTTGCCATAACGGGCTGAAGACGTCCAAGGGCGAGGACATCTCCATAGGTCTGCAATGGCGGGCAAGTGTGATGGCAAACTCATCGCGCGATCCGTATTGGCAGGGAAGCGTCAGGCGGGAATCGATCGATCATCCCGACGCGAGCGCCGAATTGCAGGATGAGTGCTCAACGTGCCACATGCCTGCTCAACATCTGATCGACAAAGCGGAGGGCAAGAAGACCGAGGTTTTCACGCGGTTCCCGCTGCTGCGCAAGCATGACAAGGATGCTTTCGCCGAAGATGGCGTGACGTGTTCTGTGTGTCACCAGATCGAGCGCAAAGGGCTTGGAACTCCGCAGACGTTCAACGGCAATATCGAAGTTGCGGGCATCACAAAACAAGACCAGCGCGAAGAATACGGTCCGTTCCTGCCCGATGCGGGACACAAGACGATCATGCATTCGTCGACCAAAGGGTTTATACCGCAGCAGGCGATTCATATTCGTGACTCGGCTCTGTGCGGAAGTTGCCACACGCTGATCACGACCGTTCGCGGACCGGGAGGCAAAGCAATGGGGCAGTTTCCGGAGCAGATGCCTTATCAGGAGTGGCAGCACAGCGACTACAACAAGAAGCAGAGCTGCCAGAGCTGTCACATGCCGCAGGTCGCGGAAGAGGTGCCAATTACGGCGTTGTATGGCGTCAAGCGAGTTGGCATGCACAGGCACGTGTTTATCGGCGGGAACTTCTTCCTGCAAGGCTTGCTGAACGAGCACCAGGAAGAGCTTGATGTTGCGGCCCAGCCCGAAGAGTTACAGGATGCTGTGAACCGGACATCGGAGTTTCTGCGGACCAAGTCGGCGAAGGTTGAACTGCTCGACATGAAGAAAACGGACGATGGCGTTTCGTTTGCGGTGAAGGTGCAGAATCTGACAGGTCATAAGCTGCCAACTGCGTATCCGTCGCGGCGCGCGTGGCTGCACGTGACCGTGAAGGACGATGCGGGACGAACAGTTTTCGAATCGGGCGCACTCAATCCGGATGGGTCAATTGTGGGGAACGACAATGATGCAGATCCACTGAAGTTCGAGCCGCATCACAGCGAGATCACAAGCCCTGATCAGGTTGAGATCTTCGAGCCGATTCTAGGCGACGTGAACGGGCACGTTACGACAGGTCTTCTCAACGCGGTCAGATATCTGAAGGACAATCGCATTCTTCCGTCAGGATTCGATAAAGCCACCGCAGAACCTGACATCGCTGTAGTTGGCGGTGCGCATGACGATCCGGCATTTGCGGGCGGAAGCGCGCAGATCCGGTACGCGATTCGAAGCGGGCAAAGCGGACCTTACCAGATCAAGGCGGAACTGTGGTATCAGCCGATTGGATTCCGCTGGGCACACAATCTCGAACCATATAAAGCAGCGGAGCCGCAGCGGTTTGTGTCTTACTACGTCGCCAACTCGAAAAAGACGGCGATTGTGCTGGCTCAAGCTGAAGGTTCATTATGAGTCGAGCGGGTTGAAGTTCATCCGGTGTTCATCAAATTTCTGCAACTTCTACAATCGGTTTCCATCCAAGGCCGAAGGAGAAGAGCTGAACTATGCCTACTGTGAAAGGTCGCGCGATGCAGGTGCCCGCTGCCGGCGGAGCGTTCCAACTTGTGGAAAAAGAGTTTCCGGAGCCAGGTCCGGGGCATGTGCGGATTCGCGTGCATGCATGCGGAGTGTGCCATTCCGACTCGTTGACGAAGGAAGGGCAATGGCCCGGCATCCAATTCCCGCGAATTCCCGGGCATGAGATCGCAGGCATTGTCGATGCAGTCGGTCCGGAGGTGCCGCTGTTCAAGCCGGGGCAGCGCGTCGGTCTCGGCTGGCATGGTGGACACTGCAACTACTGCGATCCTTGCCGGCGCGGCGACTTCATCCTCTGCGAGAACCAGCCGATCAGCGGGATCAGTTACGACGGCGGTTATGCCGACTACGTCATCGCTCCGGCTAATGCTCTCGCCTTCATGGCTCACGAACTCGACGATACCGACGCTGCTCCGCTGCTCTGTGCGGGCATTACGACTTTCAATGCGCTGAGGAACTCCGGTGCGCGCGCGGGAGACACGGTGGTGATTCTCGGGATCGGCGGTCTGGGCCACCTCGCGATTCAGTACGCGGCCAAAAGCGGCTATCGGACTGTTGCTGTCGCACGCGGCGAAGACAAGGCGGCTCTGGCGAAACAACTGGGCGCTCACATCTATATTGATTCCACCTCTCAGGATCCGGCGAAAGAACTGCAAAAGATCGGCGGTGCGAACATCATTCTCTCCACCGTCACCAGCGCCAAGGCACTCGATTGGGTGATCAACGGGCTCGCGCCCGCCGGGAAATTCATCGTTGTCGGCGCGCCCGACGGCCCCATTACCATCAACCCATTCCCGCTGCTCCTCGGTCGCCGTACAGTTGCCGGGTGGCCTTCGGGAACCGGCATGGATTCCGAAGACACCCTCAAGTTCAGCGCGTTGACTGGCGTTCGATCCATGAATGAGGTCTATCCGCTCGAGAAGGCAGAAGAGGCGTATCAGCGGATGATGAGCGGCAAGGCGCGGTTCAGAGTGGTGTTGAAAATCGGTGGATAGTGAGTAGTGCTGCCGACGCGACATCTCTGATTGAGAACTCGCTCTGAGTGCATGGTACGCAGACGTCCTATGTGCGGGGGAGGACCCCTCCCCCCCCACCCCCTCCATTTAGAATCAGCGGTTTACGGCAAAATGCCCCGCTAAGTTACTGATTAAAAAGCCTTGTCCCCTAAAATCAAGATTTCACTGGCTTTGCGCCCCGGATCAACGCTTTCGATGCATGAATTCAGATCCGCCTGGTGAATCGCAGTCAGGGCGGCCCGGCCACTTTTTCAACATCGATGCAGCGTTCATAGTCTGTGAACCTCTCCCTGATTTGAATATGAATGAAGAGCCGAATTAATCTGCAACAGCTTTGCCGAAGGTTGTGTTAGAACCCGGAACGCGACTACGAGACCAGAGGCCGGGGATTATTCATTGCGGAGGGCCCGCATCGGGTCGACGGATGCGGCACGTCGGGCGGGGATGAAGCAGGCGGCGAGGGAGGCGAGGATCAAAACGAAAGTTGCCGCCGCGTAGGTGAGGGGATCGGTCGCTTTGATTCCGTAGACGTAGTCGGCCATAATGCGGCTGAGAGAAAGTGCTGCGAGCAGGCCGATTGCGACGCCGATGAGCGTGACGCCCAGGCCTTCGCGCAAAATCTGGCGCAGCACTGTAATGCGATCGGCTCCGAGTGCCATTCGAATGGCGAGCTCGTGAGTCCGGCGGCTTACGGTGTACGACATGACCCCGAAGATGCCGACGACGGAGAGAAGCAGGGCGAGTGACGCGAAGATCCACACGAGAGTCATAGGGAAGCGGAGAGTTCCATACGTGCGTGCGATCTGTTCCGAAAGGAGCATCACCTCGTTAACTGGCTGCTCATTGTCGATGGCAAGAACTGCGTCGCGAATCGAGGGGACTACGGACAGGGGAGCGACGGCGGTGCGGACGTTCAGAAGTGCAAAGGAGATGGGGTGCTGCTCGAAAGGGACGTAGATATCTGAGCGTGGCTCCCAGAGATCGAAACCGCGCACGTCTTTCATGATCCCGACGATCTCGAGGGCCTGGGTGGAGGTTTCGCTTTTTCCGGAGTAGACGCGGGACAGAATTGAGAGATGACGGCCGATGGGGTTGATATTGGGCCAATAGCGATGCGCGGCTGTTTCGCTGATTAACGCAACAGGAGTTGCACCCTGGGCATCGTTCGAATTCAGGGTGCGACCAGCGACCTGGGCGACGCCCATGGCGGCGAAATCGCCGGGCGAGACGATGTTGAGGCTCGCAGTAGGCTCCTGCCCTGGAATGGTGGGTGGCTGGCCTTCGGGTTGGAAGAAGACGCGCGATCCGGATTGTTCGATTCCGGCGGCCGTGACTCCGGGGAGCGACTGCACCCGTTGCAGCAGTTGTCGGAAGAACTGTGTCTGGTTCGCGGGCGCGGAGTATTTGTAGTGAGGCAGATCAATCTCCATGGTGACGACGTTGGTGGGATCGATGCCGAGGTCAACCTGCATGAGGCCGAGGAAGGTGCGGATAAGAAGGCCAGCGCCGGTGAGGAGGACAAGGGCCAGGGAGATTTCAGAGACGACGAGTCCGTTGCGCAGGCGGCGGCGCCCTGATTCTGCGGCGGAGTTTGCGCCCGTTTCTCGCAGAGACTCGTTGAGGTCTGTTCGGGAGGCGATCAACGCGGGGGCGAGTCCGAAGATGACCCCTGTGAGCAGAGTGAGAGCGAGAGAGAAGATCAAGACGCGCCAGTCGAGATTGATGACGCTTGCGTTGGGAACGCTGAAGCGGCGGAAGTGCGCCATCTGGAGAGTGAGGATGCGATCTCCAATGTAGGCGAGAAGTAGACCCAGAGTGCCGCCGATGACGGCGAGAACGACACTCTCGGTGAGAAGTTGCATGGCGATGCGACGGCGGGAAGCGCCAACAGCCGCTCGGATCGCGATTTCGCGTTTGCGCACTGTGGCCCGTGCCAGCAGCAGGTTGGCAACGTTGCCGCAGGCGATCAGCAATACGAAGAGGACGGCTACCGACATGATGAGCAGCGGCTGGCCAATGTGCCGGTAGTAAGCGGCGTGAAGAGGTTCGACTTTGAATCCCCAGCCCTTGTCGGCGTCGGGGTGTTCTGCAGCGAGATTGGCGGCCAGAGTGTCCATGGCGGCTTGAGCTTGCTTGACGGTGACGCCGGGTTGAAGACGAGCCTGGGTTTCAAGATCGCGTGATGTGGCGCGGCCTTTTTCACTCAGCTCTTCGGGAGTGAGTGCGAGAGGGACGAAAACGCCCATCTCCTGATCCCAGGTGAAGCGGAAACGCGCGGGCATGACTCCGACAATGGTGTAGGTTTTTTCGTCGAGGCGAATGGTCTTGCCGAGGATTGCGGGATCTGCGCCGTAGCGCGTCTGCCAGAGGCGATGGCCGAGGATGGCGACCTGGTCGTGGCCAGGCTGCATTTCATCGGCGGTGAAGAAGCGGCCCATGAGAGGCTGGACGCCGAACAGAGGCAGCATGTCGAGCGAGCACTTGATGCTGTCGACGCTCTCAGGGTGGTTGCCTTCGGTGATGTTGAAGCCTGCCCAGCGGTAGTATGCGACTTGCTGAAAGATGTTCTTCTGCGCGGCGATGTCGAGGATGTTGGGCGCAGATACTCCGGTCTGGACGTAGCCTTCGCCTTTCTGGTTTCTCCATTGGCCGAGGCCGACAAGTTGAGCGGGGCTGGGGTAAGGAAGCGGCCGGAGAATGATGGCGCTGACGAGGCTGAAGATGGCGGCGTTGGCTCCGATACCGAGTGCGAGCGTGAGAGTGGCAGTGAGCGTAAAGCCGGGACTCTTGAAGAGTGCGCGCAAGGAATAGCGGATGTCTGCGACGAGGCGTTCAACAGTAGCCCAGCCCCAGACTTCATGGGTTTGCTCGCGAATGAGAGCGGTGTTACCAAATGCGCGGCGGGCGGCATAGAGCGCGTCTTCGGAGGAGAGGCCGCCGTCGCGCTGTTCTTCGCGTTCAAGATCGAGATCAGACTGCATTTCGCGTTCGAGATCAGCGTTGCGTTTTCGAAGCTGCCACCATTTCATTTCAGCTCTCCTCTGCGGTCGGCCACATGACTCGCGCGACGGCGTCGGCCATCTGCTTCCATTGGGACTCTTCGACAAGAAGCTGTTTTCGGCCTTTTTCCGTGAGGCGGTAGTACTTGAATTCACGATTGCGGTCGGGAGCGGTTTCCCATTTTGCCGAGACCCAGCCCCGGCGCTCGAGACGGTGCAGGGCGGGATAAAGCGAGCCATGCTGCATCTGCAGGAAGTCGTTTGTGGTTCGCTGGATGTGCTTGCCGATCTGATGGCCGTGGGCGGGGCCATAAAGAAGAGTGCGGAGGATGAGCATGTCGAGTGTGCCCTGGAGAACGCTGCTGCGTGGAGATTTGCTGGTCATGGAAGACGTTCGACCCTCGTTGAGAGATGAGGGTAGACATTCGACTATCCCTTGTCAAGGATTTGGAAATTTAGAGAAGCATAGTTCTTCAAACGGGCTGCTTTGGAGGGGTCTGCGTCGTTCGCGGCCATTCGAGGCGGGTGACCGCGAAGAGCGCGCCCGAAGGCATTATGCGGTGAAATTTCCGCCAGGGAGTGTTCTGGAAGGAACGGTTCGAGGTGCGCTGTCGCGTGCGGGCATGCGGAGCAATTTGGCGGAGGAGACAGAGGGTTCCGGGTCGGCGCTGGAAGCTGTGTTGAGCAGGCTGCGCATCATGCGGTAACGATCGCGGTCGAACTCGTAGGCGCCAGCGCAAGGGAGTTTGCGGGCGAGGGCAGCACCGGCATTCCAAGCGTCGCGGGCTTCGAGTGGATGGTTCTCGATGAGGTGAAGCGCGGAGCGGGAGAGCCAGTAATCGACGCCGAAGTGGGTCGGGGCTTTGCTCTCGAAGAGGTCCCAGTAGCGGCGTGCGGTGGCGGCATCGCGTTGGAGATAGACGGCGTTGAATACGAAGGTGGTCAGGAGATCGGATGGGACGTTGATCTGATCATGCTGGAGGATGGCTGCCGCTTCGGCGAAGCTGGCGCCGGCTTCTGGAAAGTGATTCTGATCGATGTAGTAGGACGTGGCAAAGAGGCGGAGCATCAGCGCCTCACGGCCGTGTGTGAAGTGAGCGGCGGCGCTGCGTATCGCGGCTATGTCGTAGTTGCGCGGGCGCAAGGGTGTGACCGTGCCGGAGGCGACCATCGAGAAGACGCGATGGAGTTCTGCCCATGGTCCGCCGGAGAGAAGCTGAAAGATGCGAGCGCCGTCGGAGTAGAGAGCTTCGGGACGGAATGGAACAAGGTTGATTGCGAAGGTGACGACGTTGACCAGTGCAAAGAAGGCGATCGGTTCCCAGTGGCGTTCCCACGGCTGGCCCTTGGCGGAGAAGGTTAGGAAGGCGGCGATGAGGGCTGCGACGAAATTAATGAGCGGGCCGGCGGCAATCATGGCGACTTCGACCCAGCGGCTTTGATCTGGCCTGGTGGGGACGATGCCCGTTGATCCGCCGAAGGACAAGATGCCGGCGGGAACGAACCGGTATCTCCAGCGGCCATCGCGAATGCGCCACTGGAACGGGCCGATGGCTATGGCGCGCAGCTTCATGCCGAGTGCGAGACCGACGCAGGCGTGGGCGGCTTCATGCAGAGCGATGGTGATGAAGATGACGAGAAGGATGACAGGCCACGCGACGGAGCCGCGGACGAAGGGGAGATCCTGGGCGTGTCCCCAGCGCGAGTAGAAGATGATGCCGCCCCAAACGCCGGCTAACGCGAGGGCGGACACGACGAGGTCGAGTATCGCGCTGGTGCCGTCGCCCTGAGTACGATTTCGCTGGCCGCTGGACTGGATGGAATCGGAGGAGGTGCGCGTGAATACGATGAGGCCGAGAATGCCGATCGAGAAGAAGAAGATTTGGAAGATCAGGAAGCTCACGCGGAGGTGATGGCGACCTCCCGAGAAGAGGAGGAATCGGGCCGCGATGAGTCCAGTGGTGGAGAGAAGCACCACGATGCTGGCGCTGATTGTCCACGTTCGTGCAGAGCGCCGGCCGTGCTTGAGTGTCCACCAGGCAGAACCGTAGATGATGGCCATCAGCAGGGGAATGAGCCTGACGAAGTAGCTGAGGGCGAGAAATGCGATGGACGTGAGGTGGCGGTTAGAGTTCGTGCGCCACTTATTGGCCTGGGGATGCTGATAAAGCCAGTAGAGGGTGCGCACCATGAAGATGGAGACGACGAGCGAGATGAGCGTGAAATAGCCGAAGCAGATGCGGAGGAATACACGGAGGCGTTGCATGGCGGGTGTTTCCATGGGCTGGTCGGGAAGTGGGGTTCGGCTGACTGTCACTATATCGCAGGAAAGGGTGGTTTGAGGCAAAGTGACCAACGGTAAGGCATCGGCGAAGGCTAAGCACGTATGCGGTTGTCCCAGCGACATTCTCTGCGACCATTCGGACGTGACATGCGGAACAGCTGAACCTCTGAATGCTTAGGCGTTGCGCAATAAATCGCGCTTTGCGTTTCCGCGCCGCATCAGTAGAAGCATGTAAAACGGCTGATAGCATTTGGTTATGTTTCGAAATGTGAATCGTACGGGGATGTGGGCCGTGATTGCTGCCGGCGCCTTTCTTGTTTTGATTACGGGAACCTGCGCGGTCGCGGAGGCGCAGAATCAGAGCGCGACGAGCAATTCCGATCGGGCACGCATTGAAGAGGTGCTGCGCGGGTTGAATCGCGGGCGGGGCGTGGGGCAGGTCGCGATCTCGCCGGATGGAAAGCGGCTGGCGTGGGTTGAAGGCGGCCGGGGGGGCGGGGAGATTCGGGTAGCCTCGCCCGACGATTTGTCGAAGAGCCAGCGAGTGACAGCGGCCCTGAATCCCGAGCAGCATTGCGCCGAGGGAGAACTCGACTGGGAGCCGGATTCGAGGGCACTGGCGTTCTTCTCCAACTGCGGTGATCAGGCGGGTCGGCAGGAGGATCTCTATCTATCGCGGCTGGATGGAGGTTCGGCGAAGCGGCTGACGGCAGCAAAGGGGTATGTGCATGAGCCGGCATTTTCACCGGACGGCAGCAGGATCGCCTTCCTATATGTAGAGGGCGCGACGCGGCCTGCTGGAGCGCTGGCGGCGATGAAGCCTCCGGCGGGCGTGATTGGCGAGGACAACGTGGAGGTGCAGCGGGTGGCGATGGTGGCAACGGACGCATCCGCTGCCACGCCTACCGAGGTGACTCCAGCAAATCTGCATGCGTATGAGTTTGACTGGGCTCCGGATTCGAAGGGGATGGCTTATGTTGCCGCCGATCCTCCGGGCGAGAACAACTGGTGGGTGGCAAAGCTGTATACGCAGGAATTGGACGGTGAGCCGAAGGCGGTGCTGGCTCCGGCGGAAGTCAGCGGCCCGCTGCATGGTTTGCAGATTGCGGTGCCGAGGTGGTCGCCGGATGGACAGTTCATTGCGTTTATCGGCGGGCTGATGAGCGATCAGGGATCGACGGGCGGCGACGTATGGATGGTGGCTGCGGCAGGCGGTCAGCCGAAAGACCTGACGGCGGGGAGGCCGACGTCACCGGCCTGGGTGGAGTGGGGGAGTAACGATTATCTGTTTGTGAGTGAGCTGGCGGGCGGAAACAGCCAACTGATCCGGATGAAAGTGGATGCCGATGTGCGGAGCGGTTCGAAGCCGCCGTCGTTTGGTTCTCCGATTTTTTCGATTCCGGGGAGCTTGGGAGATGGGCGCTGGGCGCATAGCCTATCGAGCACGGCGGACCACTCGTTGTTTGTGTTTACCGCGAGCAATTTTGAGCATCCGGTGGAGATCTACGGGGCCAGACCCGGGACGGTGATGACGTCGGGGCTGGAAGGCGTCATACAGTTTTCGCATTGGAATGATGGTGTGAAGCCGGGCTGGGGGAAGGCGGAGTCTCTGAGTTGGAAGAGCGACAGCTTCAGGGTGCAGGGATGGCTGCTGTTTCCGAAGGACTACGACGAGCACAAGCAGTATCCGCTGGTAGTTGAGGTGCATGGCGGTCCTGCGGCCGCGGCAACGGCGCGCTGGGGCGGGGGCGGAGGGATCAGTGCCCCCGGCCTTTCGGCACTGGGGTACTTCGTGCTGATGCCGAACCCGCGGGGTAGTTTCGGGCAGGGCGAGGCATTTACGCAGGCAAACCGCAAGGATTTCGGTTACGGGGATCTCAGGGACATCCTGGCGGGCGTTGACACGGTAGAGGCGAAGTATCCGGTCGATGCTCAAAGGGTAGGGATCACCGGGTGGAGTTACGGCGGGTTCATGACAATGTTTGCCGTGACGCAGACGCAGCGGTTCAAGGCGGCGGTGGCGGGCGCCGGCTTGTCGAACTGGCAGAGCTATTACGGCGAGAACTCGATCGACCAGTGGATGATTCCGTACTTCGGGGCGTCGGTGTATGACGATCCGGCGGTGTATGCGAAGAGCTCGGCGATCAACTATATAAAGAAGGCGAAGACGCCGACGCTGGTGGTGGTCGGGGACCGGGATGGGGAGTGTCCGGCGCCTCAGTCGTATGAGTTTTGGCATGCGTTGAGGGATCAGCATGTGCCGACGGAACTGGTGGTGTATCCGAACGAGGGGCATGGGTTCGTGAATCCGGAGCACCGGCGGGATGTGATGGACCGGGCGGTGGAATGGTTTGAGAAGTACATGCCGGAGAAGCAGGGAGCCGGGGAACAAGGGAACCTGGGGACCAGAAATTAGGGAGCAGGTTTAAAGTGCGAGGCTCAATGGGTGGTTGATTGCTCGCCAATGCAGGTTGGGCTGAGTCTATGTAAATACAGACAATCGAAGGTGGGAGAACCCCGCCCTGATACACTTTTCTTTGGAGCAAATCGAGCGTGGTCAGTAGACCGGCTGCATGGAGTAGTGAAATGCCGAAGGCCGATGGCCTGCGTGCAATGGCCGAGTCGCGGGCCGATTGTGAGCGCAGGGATGACTCGCTCTTAACCCTTACTCTTTAACGGATTTTGGAGAGACCGTTCCGCGTTGAGATTGGCGGGGCGGGGAGGATTCATGCGGCGGTATTTAGCGCTTGTCTTCATGCTGTTTCTGGTCATACCAGCGGGGATTTCGTTTTCCGGCTGTACCCGCAACCCGGCAGGAAACTACTGCAACGGCCTTGGATATGGTCTGAAGGATACAGACGTTTACAGGATCGATTTGGAACCGAAGACGACCGGGCTTTCTCTGGCATTCGGGCAAGAGCAGCAGATCAATGCTCCCCAGGCGTTCACGTGCAAGGGAAGCGGCGCGAGCGCATCGACCTTCAATTTTTCGACCACCAATAACAAACTGGTGGATATATCGCCGACGGGCCGGATTTGCGCAGGCACATGGAACCGGAACTCGGGCGGCGGCATCCCGGACTATACGATCTGCAACATTCCCAATCCTCTGCCGACGACGAATGGGCTTCCGTACACCACGGCGTATATCTCCGCATCTGCAAACTCTGTGACGTCGAACCCCGTGCAGGTATTTGTGCATGCAGCGGTGAGTTCAGTATCGCTGGCTCTGGCCGGCAACCAGCAGTGTTATTCGCAGGGGACCAGCACCCAACTCGATTCGGAAGCGTGCTTTGCGCAGAACGGGAAGCAGTACGAGTTTTGCGCTCCTTCGTCGGTATCTCCGACTAACTATGCATGCGCGCTGCCGAACGGAGTGACGTCGGTGCCGACCTGCTCGGGTTCAATCGGAACGCTGGCGTACGCGGTGAGCACTGCTTCGATTGCGCAAGTGAATGCGGCGACGAACGTGATTACGGCAGGTCAACCCGGTACGACTGCGATTCAGGCTTCAATCGCCGGATCAGGATCGTCGGCTGGGTATTTCACGACGTGTCCCCCAAAATCGATTTCGGTGACGTTGAATGGGAATACAAGTGCGACGGTGACGAAAGGCGTGACACAGAACCTGGTGACGACGGTTCTGGACACAAATGGAAATGCAATATCCGGATTGACGCTGGACTACCAGTCGACAAACCCGCTGGATATCTCCGCAGGCACAGCAGGATCGGTGCTTGCTTCGTTCCCGGGTGCGGCGTCGGTGTATGCCATCTGCCAGCCGTCTGCCTGTAATCCGGCACCCATCAACCAGGTGGGTTTGTTCGGGACGGGACTGCCGATTTCGAGCAACGCCGTGAACATTACTACACCGGGTACCGCAAGCACGTACGTGTGGTTCGGTGCACCGGGGCGCTCGCAATATTTCGTTCCCTACGACCTGGTGGGGAATACGCTGGGGTCGACGGTGCGGTTGCCGTATGTGCCGAATTCGATGGTTATGGACCGGCTGGGCAACAACATCTATTTCGGATCATCGCATGCATTGATGGTGTACAGCACTGCGAGCGATGTGGCAACCAGTCCACCGGACACCTCCGTGCCGGGGGTGGTGCTGGCGGTGTCGCCGGACAATAAGCAGGTGCTGATCAACGACCAGACACGGCGGGTGTTCTACCTGTACAACACCTCCGGATCAATTGCGGCTTCATTTACTGGTGTGGGAAATGCGGCTCAGTGGACCCCTGACGCGAAGACGCTCTACGTCACGGACAGGGCATCGCTTGGAGCGGGCCACAGCGATACACTCTATGTTTTCAACGCGAACACCGGCTGGACGACTTACGATCTTAGCGCATCGGGCGGAGCAACGAACCTGACATTAGCGATTCCGAGTGAGGGTGCATATCTGAGTGGCAACCCGACGGTTGCGCATACGTGGTGTCCTTCGGGAACGGCAAGCAATTACGCAAGCATTGTGTTCTACCCGGAGGGGGATTCAGTTCCGGCACAAACGGATGTTCTGGCGTCCACAACGGACGGCCAGCATGTTCTGGGCGCCGCGCTTTTGGGGGGTGGGGTTCAACTCTCGGACATCGGCGTGTCGATTCCCTCTACCGCGGCAAGCGGAACGGCAACGGGGGGATCAACAGTGAATCTGCCGGATCAGTGTCCGCGGGCGGGTTCGCAGATGAGTCCGCTGCTGCTAACGCACACTCTTAACCAGATCGGCGTGAACGGGATCAACGCTACCGCGTTGAACGCAATTGTGACGTCGCCCGCACAGAATCTGGCATTTCTTACTTACGACGGAACGACACCGGGTGGAACACTACCCTACTACATACCGGGCGCGAAGGGCTCTATAGGAACGCTTAATTACATCACGCTGACCGGAGGCAACGCCGTGGTGGCGCCAATCGCAGGGGCATTCAGCCTGGATAATCAATACTTCTTTGTTTCGACAGCAGGAGATGGGCAGGTTCACTTTGTGAAGACATCGACGCTGACCGATACACAGCAGATCAATCCGGGATTGCCGGCGTGCGCTGCGGGAAGCGATCCGAGTTGTGTGTTCAACAACAGTACGCCACCTGCTTCGGGTACGGTACCCGCGACTGTGATCCTGGTGAAGCCGAGAAACACGGTGTAGCAGAGGATCGAGGGTCTAAGAGAGCCGGCGCGATGCCGGCTCTTCTGTTTTCACAACCCATGCGTGAACACATCGCAATTGGCGAACATCGCGGCTCTGGGTCCTTGTTGGGGGGTGCGCTGATTTCTGAGGACAAGTTTGAAGCACTGAAGTTTGACGATGGCCGCCATTTAAGTCCAGCATGGAACTCGAACCTGTGAGGTCGACCGAGATGAATCGAATCGATTTGAAAGATCGGATCGCCATCGTCACGGGTGCTGCCCAGGGAATCGGCCTTGCGATCGCAGAGCGGCTGGCCAAATCCGGCGCAACGGTTTCGCTCTGGGATCGAGATGCGAATTTACTCGAGAAGGCCGCGCCCCATTTTCCGGCGATCGGCAATCACGATCTCAAGACGATTGACGTTACAGACGCCTCCGCGGTTGCCGCCGGAGCTCGGGCAGTTGCTGAAAAGTTTAGACGCATCGATATTCTGGTTTCGAACGCCGGGATCGCCGGACCAAATCACACTCTCTGGGAATACCCTCTCGAGGAGTGGCATCGCGTGATGGACGTGAATTTGTTTGGAACTCTTCATTGCTGTCGCGCGGTCGTTCCCTTTATGCTTCGCTTTGGTTATGGGCGAATTGTGAATGTCGCGTCTATTGCCGGGAAAGAAGGGAACCCGAATGCCTCCGCATACAGCGCCGCCAAAGCCGGCGTAATCGCTTTAACGAAATCGCTTGGGAAGGAAACTGCGCAGAGCAACATTGCCGTCAACTGTATTACGCCGGCCGCCGCTCGCACCGGGATCTTTAATCAAATGTCCAGGGAGCACATTGATTACATGCTCGGAAAGATACCGCGGGGTCGCTTTGTGGAAGTCGACGAGATTGCGGCCATGGTCGCGTGGCTCGTTTCAGAAGAAAATTCGTTCACAACTGGAGCTGTTTTTGATTTGAGCGGTGGACGAGCTACGTATTAGATTCGAGTGCGTGACGATGCCCGGTACTTTCACTTCCTCTGATGCTGAAGATGCGCTGACGCGGGCTGTGTCGCGCATCCGCCTCCGTCTGGTTCCTTTCCTCATGCTGATGTATGTGATTTCGTTTCTCGACCGCTCCAACATCGGGTTCGCAAAGGAGGCACTTCAGACCTCGGTCGGCATCTCGCCAGCCAGCTATGCGCTTGCGGCGGGACTCTTCTTCATCAGCTATTCCTTCTGCGGATTTCCCAGTAACCTGATTCTCCACAGGGTCGGCGCGAGGATCTGGATGGCTTGCATCATGACGGCATGGGGAGTCGCTTCGATGGCGACGATGTTTGTGAAAGGCGACGTCTCGCTCTACACGGTGCGCCTGATTCTCGGGGTGGCGGAAGCGGGTTTTTTCCCTGGCGTGATTCTCTATCTGACCTATTGGTTCCCGAGCCGGGTGCGCGGCGAGATCATGGGCCTGTTCTACATCGGAGTGCCGATAGCAATGATCTTCGGAAATCCGCTTTCCGGTTTCCTTCTGGAGATGCGAACCATGGCGGGCTTGCAGGGCTGGCAATGGATGTTCTTCATCGAAGGCCTCATCGCCGTAGTGGTTGGAATCGGAGCATTCTGGTATCTCGATGACCGTCCTGGACAGGCATCGTGGATTCCCGCGGATGAAGGTGCAGCTCTTGCGGAGCTTCTGTCCGCCGAGGAGGCAGAGCGCCGCTCGTCTAGTCCGGGAAAACTCCTTGCGATGATTTGCGATCTTCGCGTGCTTCTCTTCCTGGCGATCTATTCCCTCATCCAAATCAGTGTGTACGGTGTCGTTTTTTACCTGCCGACAGAGGTTTCTGCGCTGATTCACAAGCCAGCGGGCATCGAGGTCGGATTTGTATCCGCCATCCCCTGGGTAATGGCTCTGGTTGCAGTCTTCTGGCTTCCGCGCGCGGCGGACAGGTCGCGACGGCATCGCAACTACGCAGCGCTCACGATGTTTATTGGCGGATGTGCCAGCTTCGCTTTTCCGACAGCGGGACCGATCCTGGGGATTGTGGCTCTTTCAATCGCAGTCTCCGCATTTGTCGGCGTGCAGCCGATCTTCTGGACATTCCCTACAGGCTATCTCGCAGATCGTGCCGCGGCCGGCGGAATCGCTGTGATCACGATGGGCAATCTGGGCGGATTCATAGCGCCGAACCTGAAGGTCTGGGCTGATCGATTCTTTCAGTCGGACAGCGCAGGTCTATATCTGCTCGCCGGACTAACCCTTCTGAATGCTGTATTGATTTTGATGCTGAATGACCGAAGGGACCGGCTTGCACTCAATCAATGAGGGTCACTCCGGCCCACTAAGAACGAAGTAGCTTTTAAGGAACGATACATCCGCGGCTGTGCTCCGTACTTTTCGCGCCGGCTTCACTAATTCAGCACTGGAGTTAGCCTTGCCATCTCTCCCTCTGCTGGTCCCACGAGTGCGCCGTCTTCCTGAACCCTGAACTCCGTTCTATTCCCATTGCAGGCAAGGGTCACTGTTTTCCCCGATTGCAAATATTCACACGGGTGCACAATTGCACCTGCAGAAACGTAGGCCCTGCCGCCTGACTTGAACTCAATCTGAACAACCCCTCCGTTGTTGTGATAGACGTGACCGCTGACTCGGCTTCCGCAGGCACCCAGAAGTATGCACAGGAACGCTGTTGGAAGCGATGCCGCCATTTGCTTCATTTCGAGGCTTCCAGCGTTCCGAGCGCGCAACGCGCATTGCGCGGAAGATACTCAATTGCTCCGCCGGTGCCCTGAATGGCTCTCCGCCCGGCTACATCGATCTCTCCGGACCCGGTCAGGGCCCCGTCTGATTGTATCACGAGCGAAAGAGGTCCAGTGCTGTTCTGGAAGTCGACAATCAACTGGCTATCTTTCCAGCGCAGCGCATACGCTTCAGAATTGAAAGACTCTTTGCATTCAAGTGTTGCTGAATCGTCGCGGAACTCGATCTTCAATCCGCTGGGTGCTGCGAACGTGCCGTTCAGCCGAAGACCGGGAGTTGTATTTGCCGACTTGCTATCCTTGCTGCCCAAAACCTGTGTCAGCGCGCCTGATACTGAGGCATTCGCGCTGATTGCAGGAAGAGCCCCTACGTCGCACCGTTCTGTTTTGGGGGCCGTGGGCACTTCGTAATGGTGCTGTGTCGTCGGCGCCCAGTTGGTGGAACTGGTCTGCTGGTCGACGGAGTATTCCATCCCGTTCTGGTGCACTTCGCCCATCGCATAGTTGTTCACATCGCCCGCATCGATCTGCCGCTGCGTCGTAGAGGTCTGGGTTTGCATTTCGTAGCTCGTGGAGGCGTGGTCAACCGCTCCTCCAATTACCACTCTTCCAGCAACATCGATGGGCCCCGGACCGAGCAACTTCCCGTCACGATACGAAAGCAACAGGGGTTTCGGGGAAATCGGGACCGTCACGGTTATCTGCGTTCCTGCCCGCTGCATCGTGTAAGGATGGGGCTGTTTGATCAGCGTGCCGCACCCGACGATCACGTTGTTCTGCTGGAACTGCAGCGCGAAATGTCCCGCTGAATAGATGCCCGTTAAACGCAACCCTGCAGGCGCATCAGGCACGATACCCTTGAGCGGGTTTCCGCCGAACAGATCCTGCGCTCCGACTTTCAACCCCTCTCCGAGGCACTCAACCTCGCTTCGTCCCGACTCCACGCAATGCCGCGCAGCCACTGATCCAGGATCTTTGGCGTAGTGCGCTTCGGCTTCGGCGGCCTTCAAATCGTTATCCACTTTCTGCGTCGCGGCGCTCTTCTGGCGATATACGGCCATCGCGTACTTGTCGTCGCTGCCTCCGATGATGCGGGCAAACGCGTCCTGCAAGTTGGGCGTCAGGTAGGTAGTCCAGACGGAAATTCCTTCAAACCCGAACTTTGGATCGTTCCGCTTGAACTGGAACGGATTGGAAGCCGGATCGAAATGCTGCCCGGGAAATGCTTTTTCAGCAGCCTGCACCATCTCGGCCTGAACCCGGTTGTAATCGCCAACGAGCTTCTGTTCATCCGGAGTGAGAGCGCGCGGTCCAGCAAGGGCATGAATGATCTCGCTCAGTTGATAGAAGGCGCCGATGGAGCGCACCATATTGTCTTGAGGTTTGCCGACGAGCATGCCCTGAACCACCCGATAGGGGTTAGGGAACTCCGTCAGGTATGCGGGAGTCAGCGCCGGCATCGCCTTACATGCGCTTACATGGTTTTGAATTTCGGCAATCGGCTTTGGGGCTTCGGCGATGAACTTGCCACCCTGTTCAAGCCGGATGAAGCATCCCTCCTGGCCTGCCTTCTTTTGGCACTGAATCACCGTCATGGTCGTGCCGCCTCCGCAGTCCCAACGCGAATCGTTCAGAGCGGCTGGTGACTGCGGCGCCGGTGAAGCAGCATTGAGCGGCTGAGAGGTTTGTCCTGCGGCGGAGGATGCGGCGCCCTGAACTCTGCACATCTTCGTCATCTGGTAGACGACGGCTTGCCGGGTGTTGTAGCGCTCGGAATCCGGCTCATGCTGATAAAAGCAAGCTTCGAACTTCGGGCCCTTCTCGCATCTATGAACTACGTAGACCTTGCCGTCGTTGCAAAGATAGGGGACATTGAACTGCAGTCCGTCGGGCGATTGCTGGGCAGCCGCTAACCCGCCGATGCATAACTGAAGAACTACCGCAATCTTCCCAAGCCTCATGTCAGCTCCCAATCCCGTCACTTGCCCAGTTTCACTAACAACACTGAAGATCTGCGCCCTCACTGCTCCTTGCGCAAGGGAGGCAAGAAGCTTCCCGGTGGTCCCGTGAGCGAGCCATCATCGTGAATATTGAAAACGGTTTTGCCGGCGTCGCCCTTGCAGATCAGAGTCAATTGCTTTCCGCTGGTCTCGTGTGTGCAGTCCTGAACGTCACCCATGAAGGTGAAGTTCGCTTTGCCTCCTGAGCGCAGCTCGAGAATCACTGCGCCATTTGCGTCGGTGTAAGTGCCGTTTGGACCGGAGTTGCATCCGGAAATCAGCATCACGAGAGAACCAGCGACCAGAACCGTGAACTTGCAGAAACGCATTGTTCTTTCCTTTCCCGCGCTCGCCTTTGAAATGCAAAGATCATTGATTTACCGTGTTGCGACGAGTGCTCCGCCTCCACCAAGTGTGGCCAGGCTCGTCTCCGATGAAGGCGTGATTGTGATCCTTTTCAGATTGTGCTCATCCTGTGCCAGAACCGAGAGACTGCCGTCGGGCGCCATATCCCACCATGCCTCCTTCGAATTCGCGGAGATTGCGGCATCTGCGTCCACCACCGCTTTGCCGTCAACGAATATGCGCAAGGCATCGCGCGACGGCACTCCCTGTGCCCACATAATGTGCTTGCTGTCGGCGGTGAATTCCAGGCGTTTCATGGCTGAGTTGGCGACAACCGGAATGTACTTCCCGTCAAGGAAGAGTCCGGAGGCAAATTCGCTGGTTGGATTGGGTGGCATGCAGTCAGCGGCAATGTGCTGACTGTCTGGACTGAACACATAACGCGCGCGCTGTATGCTTACGCTTCCGAGATTGGAGTTCATCTGGACGACGCCATCGATCACCAGGCGCTGAGCGCCCCCCTGCAGTTGCGCACCGTATGCATAGTGCTTTCCGTCGGGAGAGAATCGCAAGTCACTTGCGCCCAAGGCTCCCGGAACCAGAGGCATGGTTTTCCCATCCAGGTAGATTGCCGGCGCTCCGCCGGTGAGCCCGCAGATCGTGCCTGCGCGGCCGCCGCTTGCGGCAATCATCAGCGCCCCGTGCGTATCGATCACCGGACTGCTGGGAGCGGCAAAGCACGTCTCCGATTCTTCATCGCCCATGATTGAGTACGGCTTTCCATTCGAAAAAGCGGTGTACGTAACCTTCGATGGTTCGGAAGTGAACACAATGTGATCGACATTCTGGTACTCCTGCGCTCGCTTCCCGTCGACGAATACGTACTGGTGGTTCTGAGTCGTAGTGAACCTGGCGGCATAGTGTTTGCCATCGGGGCTGATGGTTACTTGATCGATCTGCGCGCCGCGCTGATGAACGATCTCGGTACCGGGAACCTTCTTCCCGTCCACAACAAGGAACTGAACCGGCGATGGCGAGTGAATCGCCGCGTCCACTACCGCCACAGTCATGTTGCCCGCGGGAGCTACATACAATACCAGGTGATCGGCCCGCATGAAGACCTTACCGTCAAGCATGGCTTCTGTGCTTGACGCGGCACCAGGATGTTCGATGGTGGTGTAGAGGTGCCGGCTGTCAGGGCTCCACTGTACTGGACCACCCCGGTAGGGAGCCATTTTGCCGTCCACCACCAAGCTCCACCTGGTTTCATCAGCCGGATCGGTGACGATCATTGCGTAATGGTTCCCGTCAGGGCTGAACGCGATATTCCTAAGGTCATGGCTGCCGGTGTTTGCCGACGTCGCACTACCTGGAGCTTCCTTTCCGTCGAATAGGAAACGAACCCGACGGCCGCCACGCGAAGTCGAAGTAACAGAGTCACTGAGGAGATATACGTGCTGGCTGTTAGCGGTGAAGCCAAGTGTGCAACTGCCGGCGTCAAACCTGCCCATGTTGGATTCCGTGGTGCGGAGGAACTCCTTACCATCCACCATGACAACCATCTGGTCGCCCGATCTGCCACAATACGCGTACCGTTTACCATCCGGGCTGAAGGCCACCTGGACTTCTCCGGCACCGCTGTTTCCTCCCAAGATTTCGTCGAACTTGGGACCGGGCACGCCGTCGTAGTAAATCACAGCGCGACTGCCACTTGTCTCGAAGGTGGCCACATGAACTCCGTGCGGGCTTATGAAAAACTTCGCTTGAGGCGCTAACGGAGCCAACACGGTTTCCTCGACCCTGGTTCCGTTCGGAGGACGGACTGGCCCCGATTCGGCATTACCACGACTCTCTTCCCGCTCAGATGGTCCGGCGCTCGGCGATGCCTGTCGTCCGGGTTGTTGTGGGGTGGGCTGTGCTTGCGGGGAAGTCTGCTGCCCTTGCTTCTGTCGTCTCATGTCGGCAAGTGCCTGGCATGCTTTCTGCAGCCCCTGCTGGCACTGCTGCTGCAGCACGTTCTGCTTCATCTTCTGCCAGACGCTCTGACCCGAGGCGGTTACCGCAGTTCCAGACACCAGAATACAGAGAGGAAGGGCAAAACCAATTTGTTGAATCAAACATTTGCGAGCAGTCATGTCTGGGTCTCCTGACGAATGGGTCTTTGCAGGTTCTGTGAACAAATGGCAATAAATTGATCAGCACGTGAAGTTTCTTTGTTAAAGGGGAATCACCTGGATGCAACTTCGGCTTATCCTGTTCTCGCCCCCCGAATTTGTCCTGACGAAACGCTGAAGATTTCTAAAGGAACGCGCAATTCATGCCTGATTCCCCTAAAACGCGCTCTGACGGCACCCCTAGAGCACTGTGGCGTTTCGCCGATTGCGAGTTCGACGATGTGCGTTTTGAACTGAGGGTTTGTGGGAGGGCTGTTGAACTGGAGAGGAAGCCACTGGAACTCCTTCGCTACCTTCTCTCCAGGTCAAACGAAGTGGTTCGAAAGGAAGAACTGCTCAGCGCAGTGTGGCCGGGAGTGATGGTCGTGGATGCATCACTCGCCACCGCGGTGTCCAAACTCAGAAAGGTCCTGGGCGAGCAGGATGTGATTCAGACGGTGCCGCGAGTTGGCTATCGCATGGCCGTGCCGGTCTCATACGTTGCCTGCGCTGAGATCGAGCCCATTGAGACCAAGGCTGCCCAACTCGAAACGGAATTCCGGCAGATTGAGACCAAGACTCAACCGCCTGCCGTCTCCATCTCCTCCTCAAGGGGCCTGCTCTGGGCAGGGTTTTCGGCGGCAGTCGTGGTTGCTATTTCTATTGGTCTTGTAGCAAGTCGCGGCCGGCACCCGGAAGGTTTAACCCCCGCATCGATCAGCCTTGCTATTCTGCCGTTTCAGAACGTCTCCGGCAGCCAGCCACTCGACTACCTGGTATCGGCTGTTCCTGATGAGATTGCGCATATTCTGGCGGGTGCCCGCTCGCTTACGGTCCGTCCGTTAGCAGCTTCGGCGCAATACTCCAGGCCCGGCGTGGATTTCCATAAGCTGGGGCGCGACCTCGACGTGAACCGCGCTGTCACGGGTCACTTTGTGATCGAGGGAGACCGCCTCCGCATTGCTTTAGAGGCTGTCGACACGGTTCAGGATCGAATCATCTGGCACGAAAGCTTCGACGTCCCATCCAACAACCTGCTCGCGATGCAGGAACAGATTGCAGCCATCTCCCGCGGTCGTCTGGCGAATGCACTGGGAGCCCACGACTTTGTCTCTGACACTCCGCCGCGCGCAACAAACGAACAGGCTTATGAACTCTATTTGAAGAGCATCGCTCTGAACTGGGATAACAAAACGGACAATCAGGCAATCGATCTTCTCCGTCGCGTCGTGCTCCTTGACCCCAATTACGCGCCGGCCTGGGGAATGCTGTCTCTCCGTTATTACGGGGCCGCGCGCTTCGGAGGCGGAGGGCCTGAGATGATGGCGCTTTCGGATGCCGCTGCCGAGAAGGAACTAGCGCTCAATCCGGACTCACTGGATCCCATAGCCGAGATGACAATCCATCGCACCGAGCGTGGAGATCTGGTCAAGGCCCACCAGATTGCATTGGAATTGGTCCGACGCAGGCCCGACGATCCCAATCTGCACCACGTATTGAGTTATGTGCTCCGCTACGGGGGATCGCTCGATGGAGCAGGGCGGGAATGCGAGATTGCAGTGTTGCTCGCGACGAAGGTCGTATGGGGCTCCTGCTCGACCACATTCATGCAACTGGGCAATTACGAACGTGCGAAGTTCTTCATCCGCAAAGACCTGAGCTCGGAGTGGTCGAAGGCCCACGCTATTGAAGTGCTCCTGCGCGAAGGCAAAACGGCGGATGCGCTTCGCATCCCGGAACCGCAGATTCCACACTGGGACAGCTACAAGATGCTTCTGGCATGCGCCCGCGGAGGACCACTTGCTGAAATAAAGGCATTGGCTTCGAAGGTGGAAGTTGATGACGATCCAGAAGTGAATTATCTCTTCGCTGGACACCTGGCCTACTGTGGACAAAACGAAGCTGCTTTACGCATGTTGAAGTTGGCAGTTGATCATCACTACTGCTCGTTCCCCGCAATGGACAAAGATCCGTTCTTCGATCGCTTGAGAACCAATCCCCAATTTCAAAAAGTGCGGCTCGCGGGTATGGCATGTCACGCTGATTTCGTGAATGATCGCGACCGCCGTCAATTGAAGCCGATCAGGAGTGCATTGGAGCAAAAACCCGATCCACACTCCGGCAACTAATGCAGGATTGTGGATCGGGCGTTGGACCAGTGTTCCCCGGCGCCGGCAGAGAGATCCGGATTAGGAAAGAATCCAGCCGGAACGGTCTTGCCGCTTGATGAACTGCGCAGCCTGCGGGTAATTCTTCGCTTCCATCTTGTGCCCGTCCCACTCGATCTTCTGGCCCGCGCGCAACGACACGCAGCCCAACAGCATGATTTCGGTGAGCGGCGCCGCCACATCGAAACGCGAGTAGCACATTTCCGGCTTGTCTTCCTTGATGGCGACAAGCCATTCCTGCGCATGGGCAACAACGCTGCCGCTGCCTTTCTTGCCGCCGTGCGGATTGCGCGGAATCCGCTCAGGATATTGAGCCATTGCCGGATGCTTGGTGTAGTGGAGAAACTTCTTATCGTCCTTCAGCTTGACGAAGAAACTGGTTCCATAATCGTCTGGCGAAAAAACTGTACCCCCTTCGCCAATCAGCAAGCATCCGCTGTCCGGGACTTCACCAAGCAGCGCGACAATATCGGCCGTCAGTTCCGCAGGCGGCTTGTTGGTCAGGTCATGACCACCGCGGGCACCCGGGTCAGGCTGGCCGCCGTCGTACCACCACAACGTCATCGGATCGTGCTCAACCTTACGGGAACGATGCCAGAAGTGCGGATGCTCCAGGGGCACGTGCCCGGTGCGCTTGGGGAAGGCATAGCGAATCTTGGAACCTACAGGAAATGTTTCCTTGTTCATTCTGCCAAACGGCATGGCTTCGATCTCTGTTGGATGGCCGAGATCCAGTGCCCTGAACGGCATGTTGACCGTGTGACATCCCATGTCGCCCAGCGCTCCGCAACCAAAATCCTGCCACCCGCGCCAATTGAACGGCTCGTAGACTCCCTCTTTTCTCTTCGGATCGCGATTTCCTACATAAGGCCGCATCGGAGCCGGCCCAATCCAAACATCCCAATCCAAGGTCGAAGGAACCGGATCCTCACCTGTGGGACGATCCATCGCCTGCGGCCAGATCGGACGGTTCGTCCATACGTGGACTTCATGCACCTGTCCGATCAGTCCATCTTGAATGGTCTCGACCCCACGACGCAGTCCGTCCGCAGCGCTGCCTTGATTGCCCATTTGTGTGACGAGCTTTTTATCATGGGCCATCTTTCGCAGATAACGCGCCTCATGAACCGTCTGAGTCAACGGCTTCTGCACGAATACAGCCTTGTGCCTCTTCATCGCCGCCGAGGCCACAATCGCGTGCATGTGATCCGGGGTCGATACCGTCACCGCATCGATCTGATGATCCATCTGATCGAGCATCTGGCGGAAGTCTTTGAAAAACTTGGCGCTCGGATATTTCTTTGTCTGCATCTCGTATGCATCGGAACCAGCATCCACGTCGCATAGCGCGACAATGTTCTCGCCGGCGCAGGCATCGGTGTCGCTCCGGCCTTTTCCTCCGATTCCGACGCAGGCTACATTCAACTTGCTATTGAGGTTTTGGCCGCGCAAAAGCGCCGGAACGCCGAACGCGAGGGCACCGGCGGCAAGAGAACCGGTTTTGATGAATTCACGGCGGTCAACACGAGTAGGCATAGTGGTCTCAGGAGTTTTCATTTAGCAGCTTTTCTTGGAGTGGTTTCGATACCACGCAACAGCATACACTGACAGCTTTCATATTGAGCAAGTTTCATTCTTACTCTTAAGTGATCTTCGAGGTCACTCAAACGAATCAATACTCCGTGAGATCGCGGCCATTCACCACCAGGCCGGAGTAGGTTTGATGAATCTCTTTCACCAGGTCGACTTCCTCCGGAGCTCCAAAATAGAGCTGGTGATACAGAACCAGCAGTTTAGGCTTTGCCCGAGACGCCAGTTCTGCAAGTTGCCGCGTGGAGGTGTGGAAGCCTCGATGATACTGGCCGCGGGCTGTTCCGAACACCAAGTTAAAGCGGTCTTCCGAATACACTTCATGGACCAGAATGTCGCAGCCGTTACAGGCCTTCACGACGGACTCGGTGGGCATGGTGTCGCCGGAGATGACAATCCTGCGGCCTCCCGCATCGATGGCGAATCCGAATGCCTGCGGCCACGATCCATGCTTGACGACGATTGATCGCACCGTTACGTTCGGGTCTTTGTACACCACCCCAGTGCCGTCGATCTCATGCACATTGACGGCTAGCCCTGCGTCGTTGAGCCCCTCCATTCCGTTTGTTCGAACCTGAATATCTGCTGCGTAAGCCTGCTTTAGATGGTCAGTCATCGCAGCAATCCCTTTCGGGCCGTAGACCTCAAGCGGCTCGCGACGGCCGACAACCCAGGGCGTCAGTATGAGATCCGGATATCCGAGGGTGTGATCCGAGTGAAGGTGAGTGATGAACAGCCTGGTCAGATGCGTCGCATCCAATGCTTCGATTCCAAACTTCTCTGCTGCCGCCTGCGCCTGCCGCACCACACCCGGACCAGCGTCGAACAGATATGCCTGCCCATTCACCACAATCGCAACGCACGGTCCCGAACTCGACGGATCAGGAATCGGCGTTCCGGAACCCAGGATGATCACCTTCGCGCTCTCGGCAGCCAGAGCTGGAATCATGAACGCCAGCAGGCAGACGAAACCGAGCGCGAGTTGGAATTGCTTCGATAGTAGCGGCATCTGGGCTCCCGAGGCGGCAGTCTACCATGCAGTCGTTATAGAATAGCCAGACCCCGGTTCCCCAACGCAGGATTCAAGCACCGACCACGAGAGGACCAATGGAAGCTTCTTCCTCCGCGACCAGTCTGATCAGTACTCCTCCCGCATCGGCGGAAGCGCCTGATCCAGGGCGCTGGGCATCGCTTGCGGTTGTTCTTACGGGCGCCTTTCTTGCCGCGCTTGATTTCTTCATTGTTAACGTCTCGATCCCTGCCATCCGCACTAGTTTGAGGGCCACTTTCGCCGAAGTGCAGCTGATCATCGCAAGTTATGGGCTCACATACGCGGTTCTTCTCATCTCCGGCGGCAGGTTAGGCGACATCTACGGCCGGCGGAAAATGTTCGTCTGGGGGGTGACGTCATTTACAGCAGCCTCGCTGCTCTGCGGGATCGCGCCTTCTCCAGTGCTACTCATTGCCGCTCGCGCCCTGCAGGGAGTTTCTGGAGCCCTGTTGTTCCCGCAGGTCCTCTCCATCATTCAAGTCACCTTCCCGCAACGTGAACGCGCAACGGCTTTCGGCTTTTTCGGGACCGTGATCGGCCTTTCTTCATTTGCGGGCAATGTCATTGGCGGCGTTCTGGTAAGCGCAGATCTCTTTCATCTTGGCTGGCGGCCGATCTTCCTCATCAATCTACCCATCGGCTTGCTGACAGTGATTTGCGCCGAAAGGTTCGTGAAGGAGTCCAGCTCTCCCAAAGCGCGCCGGCTCGATGTCGGTGGTGTAGCCATTCTGACCATCGCTCTTACACTTCTGCTCTATCCCCTTATTCAGGGGCGCGAAGCCGGTTGGCCCGCATGGGCTTTCCTGTGCCTAATCGCATTTATTCCGATGCTCATTGTGTTTCTACGCTTCGAAAGGCGCATGACCGCACGGGGAGGATCGCCGCTGGTAGAGCTCTCCCTCTTTCACAACCGGATCTTCGTAGTCGGTCTGTGCAGCGGCGTTTGCTTTTTCAGCGGAGCGGCCGCCTTCTTCCTGATCTCCACCATCTTTCTTCAGAACGGACTGGGTTACACTCCGCGGCGCGCAGGGCTGACATTCTTGTGGTTCGCCATCGCATTCCTCGGCAGCTCGCTGGCTTCGGTTCGCGTGCAACCAAGGCTGGGCAGCCGGATCATCAACCTGGGAGTGGCCTTCATGATCAGCGGCCTTGCCGGGCTGCTTTGGATATCTGCATCGCGCGGAGCCGCCCTCTCAAGCCTCAACCTCGCTCCGGTCCTGCTCATTTACGGTACGGGACAGGGTTTTGTCATGCCGACATTGATTAACACGATCCTGATCAATATCAAAGGGCACGACGCGGGCTCTGCCTCTGGAGTTCTGACCACTGTTCAGCAGGCATCGTTCGCAACTGGAGTGGCGGTCATCGGTACGGTTTTTTTCAGTGCGCTCGGGAGCCTCACCAGCGTCGAAGCATTCATCCGCGCGCTGCGCATAGCTTTCTCGGTCAATATCGGGCTACTGTGTATCGTTTTCATTCTCATTCTTCAGATCCCGCGATTTCCGGCCCAGGAGCATCATCCGTAATGCCGCCGCAAACCATCGGTGCGTTTCCACTCAGCAGACCAACCTCAGCGCCGTCGATCAAGTACCGGGCGAACTGACTCATGCACGATGAAGCTTAGAAGCCGGGCTCCTGAGGGACTGCTATGATTCAACAACTTCAATTGGGCGCGGAGCCAACTTGGAATATATTGCGGGATTTTTGATCGCATGTGCCGTCGGGCTGACCGGTGTAGGTGCCGGCAGCATTACCGCGCCGATTCTTATTCTCTTCTTTCACCTCAAGCCGGCTGTTGCGGTGGGAACTGCCCTCACCTTCGCTGCGGTAATCAAGTTCGCCGTCCTGCCCATCTATCTGCGCCGGCGGCAAATTGACTATCGAGTTTTGCTGCTGCTGTGCGCTGGAGGAATCCCGGGTGTAGTCATCGGGATTCAAGTACTGAAGCGGCTGAGCGTTGAAGACCACGAAAAGGGAATCTTCCTCGTTCTCGGAATCACGATCATCTCTCTTTCTCTGTTGAATCTCTATCGCTCGCTCCGCCGGAAGATCCGGCCAGCTTCGATCGATCGTTCCAGGTGGCTTCCGCCAATTGCCGCACTGATCGGTGCAGAAGTCGGCGTGTCGTCGGCTGGGGCAGGAGCGCTGGGGGCCGTCGTCATCATGAGCCTCACGCAGTTGACGCCCGCGATGGTCGTGGGCACTGACATGGTCTTCGGGCTCACCATTTCCACGATCGGAAGCGGGCTTCATCTGTTCATCGGCCACTACGACCTGCATGCGCTGGGAAGACTATGTACAGGCGGGATCATCGGTGCGATCTGTGGTGCTCTGTTGTCCTCAAGGCTCCCCTCACGGACGCTCCAGATAGTTCTTTTCGTGTGTCTGATTGGGCTTGGTCTGCAGCTCTGCATAAAGTCACTAAGTTGATTTGCAAGTTGAGGGTATCGTGAAATTAAGTTATCGACCGGCCCGCAAAGCATGTGCTAAGCTTCTCGGCACTGTGCCCCACCGACTACTTCTTTCCCTGCTCATGGTGGCCGTGTCTGTCTGTGCGGCCGAGACGCCATTGACGGTCAAACTGCAGTCGAGCCTGCCTTCACCTCAGCTGGTGGGGACGCCTATCGGCTTCACTGCACTGCCGTCAGCGATTGGGCTCGCCGCCAGGGATACCTTTGTATTCCAGTACTCGGTCAGCGTGAACGGCGGACCTTTTCGCATCGTGCACGATTACAGTCAGCAATTCGAATTCGCGTGGACGCCCGAACTCTTCGAGCAGAACGTGACGATCCGCGTCAAAGTTCGTGACGACGACGCACACACTTCCGCCCAGTCTGAAATGCCGTTCCAGTTCGTATCGCGGATCAAAGGGAACACGGCGGTCGTTACGCCCACAGCGCATCCACTGGTTGCATTATTCAGTGCGCCCGCCTGCCCGCAGGGGAGCCAGTTCCGAGTCGCTTTTCACGCTGATGGCGAGGAAGCAATTACCCGCACACCCGCACAGCAGTGCCGTGGGTCGATCAGCAACAACGTTTATGTCGCCGGAATGCGCCCTGATACCGGATACCAGATGCGTTCTGAGGTGGTCAGCGGCGGCAAGGTTACTCCAAGCGGTTACCTTCAGTTCCACACAGGCATGTTGGACGGCAACTTTCCCCCGGTCGAGATAGTTGTTCCGGCTGCAGACAACGATCGCGCTGATCCGGTCATCATCCACAGCGCGGCATCTCTGGGCGCCGGTGCGCGTCCGTTTGCGACGGACCTTCAAGGACGGGTGATCTGGTATCTTCTCACGGGCGATTTTCTTACGCGCGTCCTGCCTGGTGGACGCTTCCTTGTTCTCGCGGACGGAATGAATTCCGTGAATCACACCCGCGAGGAGCAGGTCTTTAGGGAAATTGATCTGGCTGGAAATGTCGTTCGCGAAACAAACATCGGCCGCGTCGCCGAGCAACTCGAATCACGCGGCATCCACTCCGATTGCCAAAAGAATGGCCGGGAGTGCGTCTCAGGGTTCCATCATGAAGCGATACGCCTTCCAAACGGCCATACGCTGGTTGTAGCCGGAATCGAACGCATGATGCCGACCGGAACACAAGGATCGAAGATGCCGGTCGACGTTCTTGGGGACCTCATTGTCGATCTCGATGAAGACTTCCAGGTCGCCGCTGTTTGGAACGGGTTCGACCATCTCGACCTCAAGCGCAAATCGCTCTACGACTCCAAGTGTCACACCGGAGAGGGAGGATGTCCGGCCGTTCTGCTGGCTGACGAGGCGAACGGATGGACTCACACCAACTCCATCGCCTACATACCCTCGAGCGGAGATTTGATCATCTCTCAGCCGGAGCAGAATTGGGTGCTGAAGATTGACTGGAAGGACGGAAAGGGAAGCGGAAAGGTTCTCTGGAGGCTGGGTAAGGATGGTGACTTCAAAGCCGAATCCACCGACCCGAACCCTTGGTTCGCGTATCAGCACGATGCCGGATTCGAGCCCGTTGACTCCAATCTCCTCACCCTTGTAGACGATGGAGATACGAGCGGCCGGGACCCGAAGGCGGTCGTGCGCGGGCAAGCCTGGAAACTCGATGAAGAGAAACACGTCGCGACGCTTGTTTACAATGCTCCACTTGGAGTGCACACTTTCTGTTGTGGCTCGATCCAGGCTCTGAAGGATGGTAGATTCAGTTCCGTCGCCGGCGCCTCACTCCCCCTGCATGGCCGTACCGCCGAGACTGACAAAGACGGCAAGGTCGTTTTGGCGATGGACATAGTCGGAAACATTGACTATCGAAGCTTTCGCGTTGAGGATATGTACTCGGCCCCGATCAAGTAATCCGGAGTAAATTTGATTGACCTGCACGCACACACGGACCGTTCCGACGGCTCTACGGATGCCGCAGAACTCGTTCGTTTCGCTGTCAGCGAAGGAATCGAAGCCCTTGGCATTGCCGATCACGATACACTCGCCGGGTACGATGCCGCGCTTCCAGCAGCCGCTGAATCCGGCTTGGAACTGGTTTGCGCAGTCGAACTGAGCACCCGGCCCAGTGAGCCAAAGGAAGAAGGAAAGCGACAGCCGTCCGTTCATTTGCTCGGTTATTGGTTGCTCTCCCCACCATCCGCTGAGTTCCGATGTTGGCTCGAAAGCCAGCAGGAGAGCCGCCGTCGACGCAACCTGGAACTGGTCGCCAAATTAGAGCAGCTTGGCGTTCCGGTTTCGCTCGATGAGGCTGAAGTTTACGGACGAAATCAGGTTGGCCGCCCGCATTTCGCCCGAGTGTTGCGCGACAAAGGCTATGTCTCGAGCATGCAGGAAGCTTTTGATCTTTACCTCGCCGATGAGGCAAAGGCTTCAGTCGAACGTGACGAGCCCACACTTGAAAAAGGCATTCAACAAATCACTGAGAGCGGAGGAATTGCCGCGCTGGCTCATCCTGTGCGGCTCCCGCAGCGCGGCCCGGAACTTGCGAGCCTCCTCGAACGCTTGATTGATGATGGACTCCAGGGCCTCGAGGTCTTCCACAGCGAGCATTCGCCAGCCGATATGGCCGAATATGGCGAACTGGCACGCCGCTTCGATCTGGTTCCCACAGGCGGATCTGATTTCCATGGCGATAACAAACCCCACATTCGCCTCGGCACCGGAATCGACTCTAACATCTCTCTGAGCTACAGCTTCCTCGAAAATATGCGCGAGATGTGCGCAGCCCGACAACATCGAACGAGCGACACGGTATGAGAGACAGTTTGACATTGACGCACTTACGGATGCTCGAAGCAGAAAGCATTCATATCATGCGTGAAGTCGTGGCCGAGTTTCAGCATCCTGTGATGCTGTACTCGATCGGCAAAGATTCGTCGGTCATGTTGCGTCTGGCGCAGAAAGCTTTTTATCCGGGAAAGATCCCATTTCCGCTGCTGCACATCGACACCACGTACAAATTTCGGGAGATGATCGAGTTTCGCGATCGCTATTGCGCGGAGATCGGCGCGAAGCTCATCGTTCACACCAACAGAGCCGCAATCAACGCGGGGGCGAACCCCTTCGACCTGGGAACGCAGAAGTGCTGCGGCCTCTTGAAGACCCGCTCTTTGCTCGATGCGCTTGCGGAAGGAGAATTTGATGCGGCCATCGGCGGAGCTCGCCGCGATGAAGAAAAATCGCGTGCCAAGGAACGCGTGTATTCGTTTCGCGATCCGCACGGTCAATGGGATCCAAAGAACCAAAGGCCTGAACTGTGGAACCTGTTCAATTCGCGCTTGAATCCTGGCGAAAGCATCCGTGTCTTCCCCCTTTCCAACTGGACGGAACTGGACATCTGGGAATACATCAACCTGGAACAGATCCCCATCGTGCCGCTCTATTTCGCCAAGGAGCGCGAGATGGTGGTTCGCAAGTCGAGTCTGATTCCGGTCGAAGGGAATGTTCCGCTGCTGCCGGGCGAAAAAGCTGAGTTGGTCATGTGCCGCATGCGTTCGCTTGGCTGTAGCCCGTGCACCGGCGCCATTCGTTCCGAGGCGGACACACTCCCCAAGATTATCGAAGAGATGATGCTCTTCCGCCGTTCTGAACGCGAGAACCGCATCATCGATTTCGATACGGAAGGATCGATGGAAATCAAGAAGAGAGAAGGGTATTTCTAACGTGGCCGTAAGCAGCAAAGATTTGGCCGGAATTGACGCGTTTCTGCGGCGAGAGGAGGAGAACGATCTGCTCCGCTTCATCACTTGCGGCAGCGTGGATGACGGGAAATCGACGTTGATCGGCCGTCTTCTCTTTGACTCAAAAAATGTCTACGAAGACCAGATCAGCGCCATGAAGAAAGCGACTGTGAACCAGTCGGCCGGCGCCATGGATTTCGCCCTCCTGACCGATGGGCTCCGTGCCGAGCGCGAGCAGGGCATCACCATCGATGTTGCCTATCGCTATTTCTCCACGCCCAAGCGGAAGTTCATCATTGCCGACACTCCAGGCCATGAACAGTACACGCGCAATATGGCCACTGGAGCCTCCAACGCAAATCTTGCTATCGTGCTGATCGATGCGCGCAATGGAGTTCTGCCGCAATCCCGTCGCCACGCGTTCATCGCGTCCCTGGTTGGCATTCAGCATCTCGTCGTGGCCGTGAACAAGATGGACCTGGTTGGATTCAGCGAAGAAGTCTTCGACAGAATCTGTGCCGACTTCAATAGTTTTGCCGCTCCACTCCAGATGTCTGATCTGTATTTCATTCCCGTTAGTGCGCTGCACGGTGACAACATCGTCACGAAGAGTGAGAACATGTCGTGGTTTGACGGCCCGAGCCTGCTGCATCATCTCGAAACCGTCCACATTGCCAGCGACAGAAATCTTTCCGAAATGCGTTTCCCGGTTCAACTCGTATCCCGGCCGACGCAGGACTTCCGCGGTTTTTCCGGCCAGGTCGCTTCAGGGGTGCTCAAGCCGGGCGATCCGGTGATGGTGCTTCCTTCCGGACGCACCTCGCGGGTGAAATCTATCGTGACCTACGACGGAGAACTCCCGCGCGCTTTTCCCCCGATGTCCGTAACGGTGTGTCTTGAAGACGAGGTGGATGTGAGCCGAGGCAACATGCTGGTGCCGCCGTCGCATCCGCCGCATGTGACCCGCTGCATTGACGCACGGCTCGTCTGGATGGATCACCAGCCGCTCGATCTCCGCCGACCTTACCTGATCAAGCACGCCACGCAATGGGTGAAGGCTCAGGTCAGATACGTGCGCTATCGCGTGGACGTCAACAGTTTCCAGCGTCATCCGGCATCCGAGTTGAAGCTCAACGAGATCGGGACGGTTGTCATCGATCTGCACTCTCCATTGTTCGTGGATCAGTACCGCCGTAATCGCGCGACCGGCAGCTTTGTTCTGGTTGATCCGATTTCCAACGCCACCGTGGCGGCAGGAATGGTGACCGGGCGCGACCCGAAGATGGCGGACTCTGCGATTCAAGAAGTGCAGACGGTCGAGGCCAGGCACATCTCCAAGTCGGACCGACAGCAGCGTGTTGGCCATGCGCCCGTCCTCGTCTGGCTCAATGGAGGCGTGCAGCTTGCGTTCGAAATTGAGAGCGAACTCTTCAGCCGCGGTTATCTCACGCATGTTGTTGCCGCCCAGGCCAATGGCAGCGTGATGCTCGAACTTGCACAGAATCTGACCGCGGCGGGCCTTCTCACGATTTGCGCGGCTGACTTCCTTTACGAAGTGGAACGAGATCGAGCCAAGGCGATTATCGATCCTGCAGGCTTCGTTGATGTGGATGCGTCCGTGTTCAGCAGCGCTGAAGAAGCGGTCGCGAGGATTTCAGAGATCCTGGTCGAACGTCGAATTATTCCTATGCATCGGCCAAGTTGAATTGATTCTGGAGGAGCAAGAGATGAGCAGGGGTTGCACCTTGTGGTTCACGGGTCTGTCGGGTAGCGGCAAGAGCACGCTCTCACAGCTTGTTGCCTCCCGTTTGTGCGCACTCGGTGCAAAGGTGGAAGTGCTCGATGGAGATATCACCAGAACTCTGCTGTGTCAGGGGCTCGGGTTTTCACGGGAAGATCGGGAAGAAAATATCCGGCGGATCGGCTTTGTTTGTGAACTGCTCTCCCGCAACGACGTGATTGCAATTGCTGCTGCCATCTCTCCTTATCGCGCATCTCGGGATGAGCTGCGAAAGCGGATACCGAACTTCATCGAGATCCATATGAATTGCCCGGTCGAAGTATTGATAAAGCGCGATGTGAAGGGACTGTATAAAAAGGCATTGGCGGGAGAAATCAAGCAGTTCACGGGTATTTCCGATCCTTATGAGGATCCCATTGCGCCGGAGTTGACGATCGATTCGTCTTCTGAGTCGATTGAATCGAGCGTTGCAAGAATCCTTCGCCGTCTCCAGGAACTCGAGATCATTCCGGCGATGGTCAGTGATATTTCAGGTTCTCAGAAAACGACGAAATCCGTTTCGACGTTCGGGTGATCCGCAAGGGTGAGTTTGACAACGTATCAGGAAAGCACGCAAGACCGCGTGTGAGAAAGGGAGGTTCAGCATGAGCATGGCGGTGGCATGGCCCGAAAAGACAAAGGAGATGCACAACCAACACATTGATTCGACGTTCTGGAACGACTTCAAATTCAGAGATGATGACATCATTATCTCGACCTACGCGAAGTCCGGTACAACGTGGATGCAACAGATCATCTCGCAGATGCTGTTTAGTGGCGAGACCGATCTAGACACGCAAGGTATGTCGCCCTGGATCGATTTTCGGGTTCCCCCCAAGGAAATTAAACTCGCCGCTGTCGAAGCACAGACACACCGGCGGTTTGTGAAGACGCATCTTCCTGTCGAAGCTCTTGTGTACTCTCCGAAGGCGAAGTACATCTACATCGGCCGGGACGGACGCGACGTGCTGTGGAGCCTCTACAACCATCATCTGAATGGCAACGAGGCTATGTACGATGCGTTGAATAAGACCCCCGGTCTGGTTGGGCCGCCACTCGAGCCTCCAACGGATGACATCCGGGAATACTGGCACACCTGGCTGGACAAAGACGGATTCCCGTACTGGTCCTTCTGGGAGAACGTTCGCAGCTGGTGGGCAATCCGCGATCTCCCGAATCTCATGCTTGTCCATTTCGAAGAATTGAAGCGGAACATGCCTGCGGAGATGCGCCGGATCGCCAAGTTCCTCGACATCTCTATCGACGAAAGTAAATGGGACAGGATCGTCGAGCACTGCACCTTCGACTGGATGAAGAACAACGGTGAGAAAATTGTTCCTCTCGGTGGGGCGGTATGGAAAGGTGGCGTCAAAACCTTCATCAACAAAGGCACCAATGGTCGCTGGAAGGAAACTCTGAGTCCCGCCGAATCCGCTGAATACGAGGGCAAAGCTCTTGCTGAGTTGGGTTCCGAATGCGCTCACTGGCTCGCGACAGGTGAAATTCTGTAATCTGCGCTCGCATCAGAGAGGCCGCGGCCAAAAGCCGCGGCTCTGTTTTTCTTTGAGTCTCCGTCCCTCACTGATGCGTTCTGCAGTTCGTGCAGATTAAGAACACTACCTTGCCGCGATTTCAACCCTCGAGCTGAATGGCCCGGCGGCGAATCAGCAAGAAGAACACCGGCACCAGAATCAGAACATGAATGGTTGAAGTAATCATCCCGCCCACAATCGGGGCGGCAATTGGTCTCATCACGTCCGAGCCAATCCCTGTCTCCCAGAGAATAGGCGCGAGGCTCAGTATGACGGCAGTTACAGTCATGAGCTTGGGGCGAAGCCGCTGCACAGCACCATCAATGACTGCCTGTTCAAGATCAGCTTCTGATCGCAGCGCGCCTTTCGCAAGACGCTCCGCGTACGCCTCGTGCAGATAAACGACCATCACCACACCTGTTTCCACGGCGATTCCAAACAGTGCGATGTAGCCTACCCAGACCGCCACACTGAAGTTGTAGCCCATGATCCATTGCAGCAATAGTCCGCCCGACATCGCATACAGAGTGGGGAAGATCAGTACGGCAGCCTCGATCGCCGACTTGAAAACGAGATAGAGCAGTAGAAAGATCACAAAGAACACAATCGGCACAATCACCTTCAACCGTTCCTTCGCCCTTGTTTGGAACTCGTACTCGCCTGCCCAGCGCCACGTATAGCCGGCGGGGATTGCAACATTGGCCTCCACAAGCTTCTGCGCACGGTTGACGTACCCTCCAAAGTCGTTCGTCTTCGGACTGAGATAAACGTATCCGGTCAGCTGTCCCTCTTCATCGCGAATCATGGACGGTCCACGCGAATACGATATCTGAGCAACGGTGTTCAACGGGATTTGTTCGCCACTTGGTGTGGCGATCAACGCCTGCTGTACCGCTCTGGGTGTATCCCGCGAACCGCGTTCGAATCGAACAGCAACGGGAAACCTCTGGCGACCTTCAATATTCTCGGTGACATTCAGGCCGCCGATCCCTGACGACACCACCCTCTGCACATCAGCAACTGTCAATCCGTAGCGTGCCGCGGCTCGCCGGTCGACATCCACGTTCAGGTAAAAGCCCTGTGAGACCCGCTCAGCAAAGGCCGAGCCCGTCTCCGGCATCGTTGAAAGCGTCTGCTGCATCCTCGCACCGATGTTCTCAATAGTGGCAAGATCAGGACCCTGAATCTTGATTCCGACGGCAGTCTTGATGCCAGTGAGTTCCATGTCCAGCCTGTTCTGCACGGGCATGGTCCACGTATTCGTCAGGCCAGGGAATTGCAGCTTTTCATCCATCTGCTGAATGAGCTTCTGGTATGTCATTCCGGGACGCCACTGTTCGCGCGGTTTCAGCATGATGGTGGTGTCGTACATGTCCAGCGGCGCGTTGTCGGTTGCCGAATCCGATCGCCCAACGGCGCCAAAGACACTCGCCACTTCAGGGAATCCCTTGATGATGCGATCCTGTTCCTGCATAAGAGCGGCGGCCTGGGTGATGGAGATGCCGGGCAGTGCGCTGGGCATGTATAACGCTGAGCCTTCATAGAGCGCCGGCATGAATTGACTTCCCAGCTTGAAGTACAAAGGCACCGTCGCGGCCAGAAAGAGAAGATTCAGCGCAACCACGGTCTTCCAATGCCCCAGGCACCAGCGCAGCACAGGCAGGTACATGGCCTGGGTAATCCGCGCGGCCGGATTGCGCGACTCGGGCCTCATCTTACCTCGCAGGAATAGCGGCATCAGCGCCGGAACCAGCGTGATCGACAGCAGCGATGAGAAGATCAGCGCCAGCGTCTTCGTCCAGGCTAAAGGCCTGAACATGCGGCCCTCCTGCGCTTCCAACAGAAACACGGGCAGGAACGACACCACGATGATGATGAGCGAATAGAAGAGGGCGGGCCCCACCTGCTGCGCGGCGCCGATCAGCAGGAGTTCGCGCGTGGGTTTATCCGGCACATCGTTGCGCTCGGCCAGGCTCCGATAGCCGTTCTCAACCATCACAATGGCAGCGTCAATCAGAACGCCTATGGCCAGCGCCAGACCGCCCAGCGACATGATGTTCGAGCTTACATGGAGGAAGTACATCGGAATAAACGCCGCCAATACTGCTATCGGCAATGTGAGGATCGGTACGAGAGCGGAACGGAAGTGAAATAGGAATGCAACGCTGACGAAGCTCACGATAATCGCTTCAGCAATCAGGTCGCGCTTCAGCGTATGGATGGATTCGTTGATCAACCACGACCGGTCATACGCATTCACGATCTCCACACCTGCCGGCAGCGAAGGCTCAATTTCCTTGAACCGGGCCTTCACGGCGTCAATCACGTTCAAAGCATTCATGCCGTAGCGCATCACGACGATGCCGCCGACAGTTTCGCCACGCCCCTGCCAATCGACTGCGCCGCGACGAACATCCGGCCCGAACGACACCCTGCCCAAATCCTTCACGAGTACGGGCGTGCCATTCTTGGTCGCCACAGGAACGTTTTCCAGATCGGCCAGTGTTTTGAAATAGCCAAGTCCGCGCACCATGTATTCGGCGCCGTTCATCTCCAGCACGTCACCGCCCACTTCATTTGTGCTCTGCCGTACTCGTTCCGTCACCTGCTGGGCTGGAATGCCGTAGGAGAACAGCTTGGCGGGATCGAGGTTCACCTGGTACTGCTTGACGAAACCGCCAATGCTCGCGACCTCGGCTACTCCGGGAACAGTTTGCAGCTGATAGCGTAGATACCAGTCCTGCAGAGCGCGAAGATCGGCCAGACTATGAGTATGAGAGCGGTCAACCAGTGCATATTCAAACACCCACCCGGCGCCCGTCGCATCTGGCCCGATCGCAGGATGCGCATCTTGCGGCAGCTTACCGGCAATTTGCTGAAGATACTCCGTCACCCGCGACCGCGCCCAGTAGAGATCCGTCCCATCTTCAAACACTACGAACACGTACGAATCACCAAACATGGTCTGCGCGCGCACATTCTTCACCTTCGGCGCAGAGAGGAGCGCCGATACGATCGGATACGTGACCTGATCTTCGATCACGTTCGGTGGCTCGCCGGCCCAGGGGGTGTGAATAATCACCTGCACGTCACTAATGTCGGGCAAGGCATCCAGCGGAATGCGATGCATGGACCAAATGCCTGCTACCAAAAGCAGAATTGTCGCCGTGAAGACGAGAAAGGGATTCCGTGCGCACCACGAGATGATTCTTGCAATCATCACCTGCCCCCGCTCGTGGTCACACTCAGCTTCTTCGTTGCCATGGCCTGTCCATTGCGCAAAACCCTGACTGTCATCTGCCAGGTCCCGCCCATCGGTAGATCGAGTTTGCCTTGATAATTTCCGCCACCTTGATCGGCCAGTGTGGCCGCGGCGTGCATCGCCGCCATCCCCATTTCCGGCATGCCCGGCATGAACAGCGTGACCGTCGCCTGCAATCCATTAATCGGTTTTCCGTCTGGCCCGTTTACCGTGATCCGGACTGTGTTGCTGCCCGTCCTGAGCGGCGAAGGAGCGGAAGTAAAGTCGATCGAAACCTTCTCTGCCGAACTTGCACTGTTCGCTGCGGGCCCTGGCACGCTCGGTGCAAAGTTCTGCGATGCCGACTGAAGCTGCGCTTCGGAATCGATCAGGAAGTTTGCCGAGCTCACAACCCGATCGCCTGGTTTCAATCCGCTAAGGATCACAATTTCGTCATCGACTTGTGGACCTGTCGTGACGGTACGTGGCTCCAGGTTTCCTTCTCCGCGATCGATGAATGCAACAGCACGTTGTCCGGAATGCAGAATCGCTGATCCTGGAACCACCAGCTGCCTGCCGAGCTCCGCCGCGATGTCCACATTCACGTACATTCCCGGCTTTAGTGCCAGACCGGAATTTGCCATTACCAGGCGGACGCGCACCGTTCGCGTGGCCTGATCAACCTGCGGCAGAATCTGATCGACGCGTGCGCCAAATGTCTTGCCGGGGTATGCGTCCACAGTGACTTTGGCTCGATCGCCCGGTCGTACTCGACCCACGTCATTCTGGTAAACATTGGCATACACCCACACCGTGCTCAGATCGGCTATCGTATAGAGCTTTGTCTCCGGTTGCACATAAGCGTTCGGCAGTGCGTTACGTTCGGTGATGTATCCGTTCACCGGCGAATACACCGTCAACTCTTTCTGTTCCTTTCCCGTCTTCTCGAGATTTGCAATCTCTTCAGGCGCAACGCCAAACTGCTCTAGCCGCTGGACCGCAGCATGCACAAGCCAGCCGCTCTCCTGGTGTGCCATGCCGGACATCGAATCGCCGTTCATCCCTCCCGAAAAAGCTGCCTGGTTTTTACGTGCGAGAAGATATTCCTGCTCACTGCTTACCAGGTCGGGACTATATATCGTGAAGAGCGGCTGCCCTTTGCGTACATATTGGTACATCGCATTTGCAAACACCCTCTGAATCCACCCTGGGAAGCGTGTCTGCACATATGCGAGCTTCGTTTCGTTGATATCCACATTGCCTGGAACCTGAAGATCATTGCTTAGCGTCTTCAGCTCAGCCACGGCTGTAGTCACACCGATCTGCTGGATCCGCTGCGGTGAGAGCTGTACCGCGACCAGACCCGGTTCGGATATGCTTGATCCCGCGCCGGTTTGATCTGGATGTTGCGTCCCGGCAGAAGGGCCCGCTGCAACCACGGGATCGCCTTGGATTGTCTGCGTCGTCTGCGAGCCATGATTTCGCCCAGCGGCCAGGTAAGCAACTGCGACGCCGAGCGCGATGCACAGTATCGTCATCACGCCGAACGCAATTTTGTAAGAGCCGGCCTTCATCGCTTCACCTCCGGGTTCAACTGCCAAAGCTTGTCCACGGGTCTGCCGACGGTCATCTCCAGATCAGCAAGTCGCGCGTCAAAGTCTCCCATCGCCTGCACCCATGCGAGATCGATATCAATCACGCGCATCTGGCTGTCGAGCAAATCAAGAAATCCCGTTTTGTTGTTTTCGTAGGCAATCACGCTCGACCGCAAAGTGGCTTCCGCCTGCGTTTTCAAATGCTGCTGATAGAGAAGGGCCAGTTTCTGCGCCGACTGCGCCTCAGCAAGCGCTTCGGCAATCTGCCCGCGCGCGGTATTTCCCAGCGCGGCGAGTTCTGCATCCTGCTCGGACGATTTGAATCTTGCTTCCGATATTTCGGCATCATGCTTTTTGCGATTGAGCCACGGCAGGTTCATCGAGGCTTCTACCATGTAGCCATTGCGGAAATCCTGCCCGGTGGGCATCACCATGTACCCGGCAGAGAGCGTGAGGTCCGGCGCATAAGCCTTTTTTGCGAGCTGTTGCTCTTTGTGACTCCGCTCCGCAGCCGCTTTCGCCGCCAGTAGATCCGGACGTGTATTCCTTGCCATCTCCATCAGGGAATCAGCAGAAGGCAACGAGGCCGAAACCGCATGTTCGCCACGAACCTGAAGGGGCGCATCCGGCGTTCGTCCGAGCAGTACGTTCAAGCGTGCGCGAGCAATCTCCGCATCGCGGTCAAAGTGGATCATGTGTTCTGCCAATCCGGTAAGCGCCACCTGCGCCTTCAACACATCCTGCTGCGGCACGTTACCGCTGGTGTACTTGATGCGGGCCGCGCCAATCGCCTGTTGTGCAATGGCTACGTGTTGCCTGTGAATTCGAGTTTCGTCCTGGCTCAGCATCAGGTCATAAAACGCCTTCCGCACGCGTATCCGCATGTTCAGCCGCACCGCATCAAGATTCGCCTGGGCCTGGTCTACATCGGATTCCGCGATGCTCGTGCGCAGATTCCTCTTGCTGCCGCCGGCAAATGTCTGGCTCACACTGAACATGTTCTGCGCGGCGTTGTAGTCCCAGGGCTTCTTCAGCGGCACGCCCCAGCCGCGATACATGGCGACAGGATCGTCGAGCGCTCCCGCCGCAGGCACATGTGCCCTTGCCATTGCCACACGCCGGACCGCCGCCTCGATCTCCGGATTCTCTTCAAGCGCGATCTGCTCCGCCTGGTCCAGTCCCATAGCCGGAACCGCGTCTGTCTGCGGTACATCTCGCAGCAATGTGGCAACGGAGCCGAAGGCGTCATCTTTTGTGCTGACCTGGCCACACGCTGCGCCGGCACCGAGACCAAGTGACACAAGAATGCCTGTAAATACCCGGAACTTCATCTTTCCCTCCCGCAAATTCGCGGAGCATGATCAAGCGAGCGCGCGAGCAGACACGATCTGCGCGTGCAGACGCACGAAACCTCAAGATCTACGTATGAAGGAAAGACGTGCTAGATTCTCAGCACAGAAAGATGGCCCGGGGATGGGTCTGAAGCACAGTGCGATGGACGCGAGTTCTGGATCGTTCCGGAATCAATCAGAGATGGCACGAACGGCGAGTACCAACTCATTCCGGGTTGCTGATTGAACTCTGGAGCATACTCTGAGACAACCGTCGAAGGATTGTCCTTTGGAGCAAGCTGGCAGCAGGAGGCGCTCATCGCAACACCGCAGTCTTGCGGCATGGCAGTGCAGCAGTCTTCCTGCGAGTGCACGCTGCTATTCGAAAGGCATGCAAAGGCCGGTGCTGCAGTCCAAAAGAGGATTGCAATGAACATTAACAATGAGCTTTTGCTGCGAAAGTTCATCTCTGGCGCACACTTGCCACTTCGAGAATCCAGCAACAGTGTACCGTCTGACTGTGATTTGCATCACCCTTACGCCTCGGGCCTCTCGGAAAGGCGAGGCGAAGCATCTGAAGGTGCGGCGGTCGGCTGAAAGTCCTGGCTGCACCTGGAGAGGATAGGTGTAAGGTCATTCGACCTCTCGCGTCAGCATCCATGACAACCAAGGAGGCACCATGTGCTTCGGCAGCCACTGATCCGAGCCGGAGTAACGGACCCAGTCTGCGGAATGACCATCCACCCCTCGAAGGCGGCAGGCAAATCCGAAATTTGCGGAGACGCCTACTATTTCTGTTCTCAAGCCTGCAAACAGAAGCTTGATGATCGTCCAGAGGGTCCTCAGTCAACACGTTGGTGTACTCGAACAGGTCGGAGACTTTAAAAGCGTTATGGCCTGCCTGACGTCGCGCCAGAGCGCCTCGTCTCTCTGACCATGTCAGAACTGAGTCCTATCCGTGGGACGATGAACTTCACCCAATCTTCGGATGAATCTTCCAGAAGGGTATCTCCTGCAAGTCTTACAGGAGGAATTTGGGCCGGTTGTTGGTGCGAGTTCCATCGCTCTCCTGAACGTCATCGGGCGAAACATGGTGGGGAGACTGCAAGTTGCTCCACCGGGAGCAGCACTGGACGAACCGGCAAAACCCATTGAAGTGGGAGAACTCTTTAAGGGCGATAACTCAGAAGAAGCGTTCTCCCGTTTGGTCCGTGAACACGCACAGAGCGGTGTTTCAGGCGTCCTTCCGAAGTTCTTGGACACAGAAGCACAGCAGCACCAGCAGCAGGAGGGATTTGGGCCTGACTCTGCGTCTCTTTCTTTGCCGGTAGAATGAGGCAACCGAAAACGCGTGTCCGTTTCAACACGCGCAGGAGCTCGTCGTACGAATGGCACCGCCATCGTAGCCGTATCCCAGGTCTCAAAAGCGAGACCTGGGGCACCCTCGTTTTGTGATCGAATCAGCATTTTCAAGACCTGGGCCACCCGCCGAGATTTACATCGGATCGGTTCCCGAGAACGCGCGCACGGCTGTCGAGAATGTCGAAAAGCTTATTGGACCCAAATGGACCCAAGTTCCGGAGTGGCCGGATATGGCAAATTCGCTAGTGAATTGATTTTGCGGGATTTAATGGTCGGGGAGAGAGGATTTGAACCTCCGACCCCCTGGTCCCGAACCAGGTGCTCTACCAGGCTGAGCCACTCCCCGAACTCTGTGCAGACGTGCGCAACATCGGGCGCGGCCTGGTGCGTTTTCCCGCTTGATGCGCTTGGTTAAGTGTAGCAGAATCCTCAGGCTGATGGCCGACGCTGGGGGTTTTGTGCTCGAAACAAAAAGGTTGAGCGTCGATGAGTTGCAAGCCTCGGCGAGAGCTTGACCAGCCATCAAGTAATCGAGCCAAGTGATCGCCTCAAGGGCCGGACGAAACCAGCAAAAATCAGCGGGGGATCTCCCGACGTAATCACTGATTGAGCAAAGAAATGCCCGCCGAACCGAATCGACGGGCTGAGCAATCGTGCTTTCCTACTGGTGCTGCGGTGCCGGTGCGGGAGCTGCGTTCGGGAAAATGCCCTCAATGGGTGCACGCTTCTTTTCTTCACCCGCCGGATCAGGGAGCGGTTTGCGGGGCATCATCTGATCACGCATCGCCGCGTTGTACACGAAGATCGCCTCGACTGTCGCGATCTGTTTCAGGTCGGCCGCTTGCAGGCGCTCGACCACGTCCTCGTTGGAGTGGTGGGTGCGGCTCTCGTAATCCAGATCGTCCTGGATGAATTGGAAGCCCGGAATGCCTACAGCATCGAAACTCAGGTGATCCGTTCCACCGGTGTTGCGCATCGTGAGGGTGGTCACGCCCAAGTCCTTCAGCGGTGCTATCCACTGAGCGAAGATCGGAGCTACAGCGGCATTGCCCTGCGTGTAAATGCCGCGGATTTTGCCGGAGCCATTATCGACATTGAAATAGGCGGAGATGAGTTTTTGCTCCGGCTTCACTTCGAGCGGTCCCGTAGCGCGACGCATGAACTCAGGCAGCGCCTGCTGGTCGGGTGCCGTCGACAGCGCGGCTGAGCCGAAGTGCTCCTTGCAGTAGCCCTTTGATCCGAAGAGGCCCTGCTCTTCACCCGTCCACAGTGCGATGCGGATCGTTCGGCGCGGCTTCACACCAAGTGCTTCCAAAATGCGCACAGCCTCCATCGCGACAACTGTACCCGCGCCGTTATCGGTCGCGCCTGTGCCCGCAATCCAGCTGTCGAGGTGACCGCCAAGCATCACCACCTGGTCCTTCAACTTGGGATCAGTGCCGGGAATCTCCGCAACTGTGTTGTATGCGTGCTCGTGATCGCCGGTGAACTTCGTATCAATGTTGACTTCAACGCTGACAGGTACATGCGCATGGACAAGCCGATACAAGCGACCGTAGCTTTCAATGGTCGCGACAGCCACCGGAATCTTCACTTTCTTATCGGCAAGGTAAGGCGTGCGGCCCAGCGTCGCTCCATTGTCATCAAAAAATGTTCCGCCGGAGCCCCCGCCGTTTTTTGCGTCCCGGCTCGGCTCAATAACCGCTGCAACCTTCTCATCCGCGAAGAACTGCGCGATCTTGTCGACCATGCGCATGCGCTCCATGTAGGCACGCAGACGGGCCTGCATATCGGGCGACCTGCCCCCTGCACCGGCACTGACTGGGAACTCCGCAATATCCTGCAGATCTTTTTCGGTGTTGCGCTCGAAGAGCGGCTTGTCGACGGGCGGCACTTCACGCATTGCGCCATAGAGCACGATTTTTCCGGCCAGTTTGCCCTTGTATTTGTCGAAGTCTTTGTCTTCGTGAATATCGACCCAGACCACATCTCCGGTTACCGGACCTGACGTGGCGGGCGACCACGGTGTGGCCTGAAGAATCAGCACTGCCGTGTCGGGCGAAACCATGCGGGCCCAGGTATTCATCTGCTGCCAGCCCATCCCGAACTCGCCCCAGTCTTCCAGGTGAGCATTCTCCAGGCCGATCTTCGTGAGGGTATCGCGGGTCCACTCATTCGCCTTTTTCGCATTGGGCGAAGCTGTGAGCCGCGGACCAATCCCGTCCATCAGCGCCGACGCGAACTCCATTACATGCGAGTGGTTCAGCCCTTCATCGCGAATGCGCTGGTACATCCCGATGTCGATCGATTCGGTTGCGGGCTGCACTTCAGCATAAGCATCTACAGCCGCTGGAGGCGGTGTTGCCTTGGCCTTTGGCTTGTCGGCGGCATACAAAAACACGGCAGCGGAAAACATGACCGCCGGAAGGAGGCGAGCAGCTTTATTTGGCATTATTTGGGCTCCGGGTGAGATGGGGTGAATGCCTGTGGCTGCATTCTATGACATTCACCCCAACCGCCGGACCTTGAGTCCCACAGAATGCTCGTTAGTCACTCTTCCCGTGCTCGACTCCGGCAGGCAGATCGAGCGCAACGAGAGCGAAACGAGTCTTTCCTTCGATCGGATCTTCGAAACCAAGGATGTGCTCATGGCGTTTCGAGCCTGCCTTCAGCTGCAGACCGTGATGGCCGTTGATGTCCTTATCGTTGATTTGAACATGTCCATGACCGCCGTCGTCCGCGCAGGTCAATCCTTCTGAAGTTGCGGTCGGCGTGCCCACGGGGGCATTGCCCTGGCAGGTAATTACATCGCCATAACGGCCCAGCGCTTTCTTATAGAAAGCAACAACCTTGTCCTGGGGATCGATGGTGGAGTAGTTCACCGCGCGGACGCGAAGTGTCCACTCGCCAAAGCCCATGTTCACGTCCGCCGACTTGTCGTGCTCCTTATCCTTCACAACTTCCGCGCCGGGGTAGACGGGCAGCCCCAGATCGGTTGCGGTGATCTGGTCTGTGTTCACGTGGACGCCGCCGAACGGCGTATCGACCTGGACGTTCTTGTCTTTGCCGTTGGAATCCTTATCTACATGAATCCGGCAGCCAGCAATTCCGGTCGCGAGTACCATTCCCGTTAACACGCATACGGCCCTGTACATCATTGGCTTTTCCCCTTTTATCCTCTTTACGCCCATTTCGGCCGAGTAGTTCCAATCAGGCGTCACCTGTGCATCTACATCTTTGTACTACTTTTGCCCGGACCCGGGGTTAGTATTCCCATAGTTCGGAGCACGGGCGATCCGAGGTTGTATATGGGTCGCGTAAGTTGTTCAGGCAGCAAGAGGTACAGTTGCCGATGTTATTCCAAAGGGGCTCGGATCACGTACCAGCCCATTACAGAAAGGACCTTGATTATGTTTGCTCTCAGCTCCTCGAAACGCATGTTGGCCAGCGCGCTCATGATGGCGGCACTTGGTGCGTTTCCCTATATCGCAAATGCTCAGGACCTCCAGGATTCCGATGATCCACCGCCGGAGGCTGGGCGAATATCCTACATCTCCGGAAACGTATCTATCCAGCCAGCGACCGCAGACGAATGGGGCCAGGTCTATCCGAACCTTCCTGTCGGCCCCGGCGACCGGATCTTCACCGATAATGGTGGGCGCGCCGAGATCCAGATTGGTCGCACCTATGTTCGCATCGGGCCGAACTCCGACGTCACTCTGGTAGATGACTCTCAGTTCAACATCAATTTCGGAGTCGCCCAGGGTTCCATTCGCCTGCATAGCTTCGGCCTTTGGCCGCGCCAACTGGTAGACATAAGCACCCCCAATGGAAACGCAGAATTCGGCGAACAAGGCGATCTACGTGTCGACGTTGTTCCTGAGGATGGCGCGACAGTATTCACCAACCTTGGACAGTTCGCAGACATTACCGGCGCCGGCAACTTCCGCCAGCAACTCGACTACGGACAATCGCTTGAAGTTGCGGGAACCAATCCTGTCTACCCGCAGTGGCTTCAGCCCGCAGCGCCCGATCAGCTCGACGCATGGAGTCAACAGCGCGATCAGCAAATGGCGCAGGTAGCTTCCTATCAATATGTAAGTCCCGATGTTGCCGGCGCCGCAGATCTCGACAACAGCGGCGATTGGCAGCCCGACACCGATTACGGGCCGATGTGGTTCCCCCGCGGCGTTTCCGCGGACTGGCAGCCATATCACAATGGACACTGGATCAACCGTGAGCCGTGGGGATGGGTCTGGGTTGAGGACGAGCCCTGGGGGTATGCACCCTTTCACTACGGCAGGTGGGTTGTCTACCGCGATCGCTGGGGATGGGTTCCGGGCCCCGTAAACGTGCGTCCCGTATGGTCGCCCGCACTCGTAGTGTTTGCCGGTGGCGGCGGTGGCTTGGGCCTTTCCGCGTGGTTCCCGCTAGGCCCCGGCGAGGCGTACAGGCCGTGGTACCGGTGCAGCCCGCGCTATATCAACCAGGTCAACATCACCAACATCCGCCCCGCCCGCCGCGTTCAGGTAGAGCGAAACTACGTGAACGTGGTGAACGTCACCAACATCACCTACATCAACAGAGCGCACGTGACCGCCGTGCGCCGCGACGATTTCGGTTCGGGCCGCCGTGTACGCGATGTCGCAGTCAAAGTCGACCCGAGACAAATGCAGCAGATCAGGCCTCTTGAGCGGCCACCCGTCGCCGCGCCATCGCGCCCGATCATTACTCGTCCCGTCGCGCATGTACCAGTGAAAATGCAGCGTCCGATGCTGATCAACCAGCGCGGGCAGGAAATCGCCGCCAAACCGAGAGCAGTACCGGTCGCGCCCCCGGTTCGCCAGGCTCCGGTGCGGAGGCCACTGCCCGGGCGCACTGTCATCGCTGCGCCGGCGCATCCCGCTCCCAATGGTCGCGGCCCCCAGAACCAATTCCCGACTGCTCAGGGCAATCAGCAACAGCGTCCAGACAATCGGCAGAACCAGCCGCCGCTCGGAGTTCCGCGCGCCAATCCGGCAGAACCTGTACAGCGTGGAATCGAACGTCCCGGCAATCAGCCCAATCAGCCGCCCGCGAATCCAAACCAGCGCCAGCAGCCGCCGCAACCGACTGGAAGACCTCTGCCTCCGAATTACCAGCAGCAGGAGAATCGCGGGAACCCGCCGCAAGTGAATCGGCCCGATCACGGTCGTCCCAACGACCAGCAGCGCGGACGTCCCGACAATCCTGATCAGAACAGGCCAAACCAGCCTGTCCCGCCCAACTACCAGCCGCCGAGGCCGAACCAGCCCGTTCCGCCAAATGTTCAGCAGCCGCAGAGGCCGAATCAGCAGAATCCGCCACCGTCCAACCAGAACCGGCCGGATTTCGGTCAGCCGCAGCCGGATCGACGCCGCGAAGCTCCTCCGCAAGAACGGCCGGCTCCTCGGCAGGAGCGACCGGCTCCACCACCGCAGCAGGAGAGGCAGGTTCCGCCTCCGCAGCAGCGTCAGCAACCACAGCGCGAAGAGCGTCCCGCACCTCCTCCGAACCGTTCATTGCAGCAGCCCAGAGACAATCACGAGCGGCCGCAGGCAAGGCCGCAGCAAAATGAGCGACCGAACAATAAGGAACAGAAGAACGACAAGAAAGAAGACAAAAAGCACGACTAGCAGGCGAACGCAAAAAGGGCCGCTGCACATCGGTGCGGCGGCCCTTCTGCATCAGCTCTCGATTGCTGGTGAGGCGCGAAACTTAGGCGTGCCGGTCCGGCATATGCCCGACACTGCTCTCCGTCGGCTGATGGCTGTCAGGATTCCCGCGCGTGGCCCACAGAATGCAGGCAAAGAAGGTGGCAACAATAACCAGTACGACAACGAATGGGGAAGCGATGTCCATGTTCAATCCCTCGATATCCAGATTATCAGAGCCTCTGGAGGTCCTCTGGGTTGCTGTCCCTCGTCGGCGACTCTCTTGAAGGGAGCAGGTTTATGATTGTTCCGCCTGTAGTTTGTTTTTCCGGAGAGCCTGCAATGAGTGCAAAGAATCCAGCATCACCCGGCAGCAAAGGGCGTCGCGAATTTCTCAAAATCGGCGGAGCCGCAACAGCCGCCCTCCTGACCCCTTCTGCTTTTGCTTCAACCCCCGACAAGGTACTCCCCGGCCTCCCGCAGAATCCGCGCACCCACGGCGCGATGCCCACGCGCAACCTCGGCAAGACCGGCTACAAGGTCGGCATCTTCTCTCTCGGCGGTCAAGCCGCGCTCGAGAAGCCGAATAACTTCGACGTTGCCGTGCCCATCATCGATCGCGCTCTCGACGTCGGCGTCAATTACCTCGATACATCCTCCATCTACGGCGGACCTGATCGCTGGAGCGAGCAGTACGTCGGGAAGGTGATGGCCAAGCGGCGCAACGAAGCCTTCCTCGCCACCAAGACCAAGGAACGCACCCGCGACGGCTCCATGCGCATGATCGAGAAGTCGCTCGAACTTCTGCAGACCGACCATGTGGACCTCTGGCAGCTTCACGACGTTGGCACGCAATACGACGTCGATCAGATCTTCGCCAAGGGAGGCGCCATGGATGCGCTGCTCGATATGCAGCAGCAGAAGGTCGTGCGCCATCTCGGCATCACGGGCCACTACCGTCCCGACGCTCTCATCGAGTGCATCCATCGGCATGACTTCGACTGCATCCTGATGGCCGTCAACGCCGCGGACCCGCATCACTACAGCTTCAACGATGCGCTCCTTCCGCTTGCAGTTGAGAAACAGATGGGCATCATCGGCATGAAGATCCCCGGCCGCGGACGCATTCTCTCCACATGGACGCCGCCGCCCATCGATCAGCAGAAGCACTCGTGGGAAGGCATGACCATCCAGACCGACAAGCCCGGCACGCTGACCATGCGTGAGGCGATGTACTACACTCTCTCGCGCCCGGTAAGCACGGTCATTATCGGCTGCGACTCGATCGCCCAGCTTGAGGAGAACGTGCACCTCGCACACAACTTCACGCCGATTACAGAGAAGCAGCAGACCGAGCTCGTTGCCAAAGCCGAACCCTGCGCCAAACCGTCGCTGTTCTTCCGCTTCTACGATCGGCCATAAAGCAAGAACGCGCTCTCGCTTGAAGCGGGAGCGCGTCAGGGTTGCTTGGGTTGGGGAGGGCTTCAGTCGACGGGCGGCACGGTGATTCTTACGATCTGGCCGAGTCCTACCGGCGGCGGTCCGAAGCCTACGTTTGAGACATAGAGAGCACCGTCAGGTCCGAATGTCATTCCCGTGGGAAGAAACAGCCCCGTGGCAATCTCCTGCAGGTTGCCATCGACAACGCGGAGAACCTTTCCGGTCCCGGGAGTTGGGAAGAGATTGTCCGTGGTGTTTTCAAGAATGTACATGTAGCCCTCGTGATCGAAAGCCACGCCTAGAACTGTCGTCAGTCCCGTGACAACTACGTGTACCTGGCCACTGGGCGTGATCTTCAGGATCTTCGAGGGTCCTTCTTCGATGGGAAAAGTGTTGAGATTCCCGACGTAGAAGTTGCCGTGGTAGGCGACCGCGGTGGGCACGATGTGCCCTTGCGTGGCCGAGATATCTGCAATCCGCGTGATGGTCCCGTCAGTGGAGATTCTGTCGAGTTCGCCGTGATTAGGCTCCACCGCATACAGGTCGCCCCGCACTGCCACCATGCTGTACCAGGTGCCATCGGGCTCGAAGTCGTCCGGTTCGGGAACCGCGACGGGGTGAGCCTTTTGGAATGCGCTGAGGTCGGCGATCATCGTCCATGTGTTGTTCGCATTGATTTTGAAGATTCCGTTGGTGGTGCCCTCCAGTCCGTGAGAGCAGCCGGACCCGGCGGTGATCGCGTACAGGGTATTTCCAATGAACTTCACGTCGGCAACGCCACTAACGAGGTTGCCCTGATTCGCGCTGGTCTGGCTTGACGGAAGGCCATCGATGACTGTCGTCCGGTTTCCGTGGCTGTCGATTTTTGAGATACGGGAAGTGAAACCGCCTGTGTAGGGTCCGACGGGGTCGGGCACCTGATCACAGATGCCGATCGTCGATGTTGTTCCCGCAGCGCCTCCTTCGGCGACATAGAGGTATCCATCGGGACCAAATGTGAGACCGCGGGGGTTGTTCAAACCGGTGGCGAAAACGCTGACGTTGGGGGACGGGCCCTGGGCAATCGCTGCCGCCGCGAACGCTAGCGCGAGAACAGTGAAGGCTGCACATCTTTTCAATCGGGGAAACTGTTGCATATCGACCTCTCTTTTCTGAAAAGTGGCTGCCCTGCGAGGACGGGAATGGCGTTCTGGCGCAGATGTGAACGTTGTTTTCCCGGGTGATTTCGTCAGAGTGTCCCCTGATGAGCAGGCAGATTGCCGAATTTAATCTCAACGCATCCGGAGATGGCAATAGAGGGATGGTGAAGCGCAGGTAAAGAGTAGGTAAAGCGGTAACGCTGTCTAAACCATAGGGTTCTGGGGACAGGCTGCGCCTTTTTAAAGTTGAACATTCGATCTTGCGCGAACGATGTCAGAGCTCAGACTGAGTGCGATCTCCACGGACGACAAGCATGAAAAGGGTTTTCGTCAAGTAACTGAGAACCCTTGATCTTGCCGCTCAAAACAAGGGCGAACCGTTGCAGTCTGTTTCGGCGATCTTTGCATAATGGAAGCATTCACCAAATCCTGGATGCGCTTGCCTGACCGTTTGCTCAGCACTGACCGTAGTTTGTCCAGTTTGGCGTCGACCCACATCCTTAACCAGCTAACCCCTTACGCCTCAATATTCTGCGATGCAAATCGCTCAAAACGTTTGCCTTAGCTCGCTGCAGAACTTGCAAGCCTCTGAGACAAATGGATTTGTTTGCAGAGTATGGGGGGGAGGGGTCGCTCCCGTTGGGGGTACAGACCCCGGGATACCTGATGCCAGACCCGGAGATTTCCTCCCTCAAGCTAAGCCTCGACCTCCATATACAGCCGGTAGTGCTCATCTTGGATTGCCGTGAAAGGCCGCAGGTTGATAACGCCGGAAGCCGTCTTTGTCTGCCACTCAGTCGAACCCGACGAGATCTGCGCGACCGAAGACAGTTCACTCGGACGCACTTTTGCGGGCACCTGGCCCACGGCGAAGAGGGCGAGCGGACCATGAACCCCGGCCATCAGCTGCGGATGTTGTGCATCGACAGCTTCCAATCGCGTCTGCATATCAAACTCAACCTCAATGCGGTCGCCCTTGCTCCATCTGCGGTGGATTCGCGCGAACTGGCCGCGGTGGGGACCGCTTTCGGCTCGCCCTCCATTTACTGAAACGGATGTCTTCGGTCCCGCCCATTCCGGAATGCGAATAAAAATGCTGAACGACTCAGACTTCTCCGGATCCACTTCAATCTGTGTCGCAGATCGAAGTGGATACTCTGTACGTTGTGTCAGCACGATGCGGTGGCTGCCCCGATTCCACGTCACTCGTGAAGGGACGAAAAGGTTCACATACAGGCCTTGCTCGTCGTGGAAATACGAACTGATGCCGTAGTCAGCCGTGATCTGCGAGAACGTGCCCGTGCAGCAGTGCCACTTGTACGGGTGATATACCTTCGAGGCATCGTTGTTGTAGTCCGAGTAGTAGAAGCCGTGACCATCTTCCTTGATCGGCTTGGCGCCCAGAATGCAGTTGTAGAAAACCCGCTCCATGCTGTCTCCGTAGCGACTGTCCTTCGTCGTTCGCAGTAGGTAGCGTGTGATCTTGAAATGGGCATACGACCCGCACGGCGTCTCGAAGCTTGAGTGCGTATCGGTGAGGCTCTTGCCAAGATCGCCGCTGCCCGGCTTGCGAAATTCCTCGCCCGGTCCCCATCCTCCGGTCGCAAAGCTTTGCGCACGAACAAAGTCGAATCCATTTCGGGCCGCTCGCAGGTACTTGTCGTTACCCAAAACGAAGTAAGCCTGCATTGCGCTGCTCATTGCGTTGACGTGGCTGTATGCGTGCTTGCCCGGTAGAACATTCTCTCCCGCCGCAAGCGGATCCCAGTACCAGTTATCAGCCAGGAAATGCACGCCGAGATCGCGGTATCTGCTTCCTGCGCCGCGCTGCCATGCAAGGAACTGATTCTCGGGGAGGGTGTACGGCTCGTCCCAGCAGAATGACTCGTTAATATGAGGTCGTTGATACTGCTCAGCCCGCGAGATGCCTCCAGGCGGAAGACGTTTCTCCACCGATGCGAGCGCGGCATCCAGAGCTTTGAAGGCCTGCTGATCATCAGCGAACTCGTGCGCATCGATCATGCCGATCGAAATTTTGTCGTATGTGTAAGCAGGGAACCGGTTCTCGTCCCAAAAATGCGGCGAGATCGCTTCTCCGAGCCCGCGTACAAGCCGATTCACTTTCGCCTGTGTCGCAGCGTCACCGGTCGCGGCGTAGTACCGCGCGAGAGCTGATAGATATTGCCCGAAACTGTGTCCCGGCGCGAAGCCATTGTTTCCAGGCTTGTCGAGGTCCTCAAGCGGAGCCCAGCTGTACCAACCGCCCATGTCTTCGCCCGGAGCTGGAAGGCCCGCGCGCTGCCGGAAAGGCTTGAGCAGCGAGTCTTCATTCAGCCCGCGATAGAACGCATGATTGCGATCGAACTGTTCGCGCGCGAGCCCTTCTAGCAGTCGAACGTCAGCGTACCCAAACTGGCTTAGCGGCGGAGTGACGCTCAGCCCGTCAGCCAAAGTGGCGCGAGGACTGGCAATTGCGACTGCGGTCGCTGCCGCAGTGCTTTTCATGAAAGTGCGGCGTGTAGATTTCCGGATCAGCATGGGATGCTCTCCGGAAGGATTCTATCGTGCCGAGATGCGCATGAGCTTCTAAGGTGAAAGCTGGCGTATGTGCATCCGCTCCGCTCAGCTGGCTCACCTTGACTGCCAGCTTCTCAAATTCCAGGAATCCCAATCCGCGATTGGCGGCAAGCTGCAGGTAAGGCAGATGTTCAGGGTCGCGATTCCAGTATGCCTTCGCAACATAGGCATCGAGCGCCACGGGATCGGTTGATGCCAATACAGTTTTCTTCACCGCCACGTCTTCAAGGTTCCCGCCAGTCGGTCCATTGCGCAGAAGGATACGGTAGCAGTCCATGATCGTGAGTGTGGGAAGCATGAAGCTGGCGAGATCGACAAGGCTCTGATGAATCTGCTGATGCAAGCGGCTGCGCTGACCGCCCAGAATGCCATACCAGTTCTTCATCCCGAGGGTAACGCCGCAAAGCCCATGATGCTTCGCGATCGGCAGATTAAGAATCTTGTCCGCCTCCAGGAACGGAGTAAACACAGGCCAGTTTTTCAGCATCACTCCGCCCAGTTCGACCTCGCGAAACATGTCTGGATCGGGAAGAATTACTTCGGCTCCCGCAGACCTTGCAGCCGCTTCGATGCCGGAGCGATGGAAGCATCGTCGCGCCTCGTTGCAACTCACGTCGGTAACAATAACCCGCTTTGCGCCCGCGTCGCGGCATTGGCGAACGACCTCACCAACCAGTTCTGGATTGGTATTCGCAGCCTGTTCGGGTGTTCGATCCCATGCAATGTTGGGCTTGATGACAACGGTGTCCCGCGCCCTGACAAACCGTCCAATGCCGCCAAGGTCTTCGAGTACCTTCTGTGCAAGGGCGCTCGGTTCGCCCGGCTTCGCATCATGGCTGTCAGGTGGAAACTGCGCAATTGAAAAGTTGGGGAAGTGTGTGTCGGCTGGAATGCGATGGTCTTTGCGCGCCTGTTCTGCAGCCGCGGGGATAGGACGCTTGCTGCGGCCGTCGAGCCAGAATCCTGCGCCTGCCGCAGCTGCCGCTACGCTTCCGGCGCGGAGTATCTGAAGCATTGCTTCGCGACGGGACAGCGATGCTGATTCTGCTGCGCCCGACACTGGCGTGAAGGTCGATTTGGATTCATCGGACATGAATGTTTTCGCTCAGACCTCCACCAACTTGATGCGCTGCGGGTCGTTTGTGCCGAGCGCATGGGCGGAGCCTGCAGCGGTGGCAATATAGCGCGGTGCGCGACCGACCGCTTCGAGTGTCTTTAGGCCCATTTCGGTACGCTTCTTGTCGAGAATGCCCCACGCGATCTGGTCTATAGCTACGCGGTCTTCACCGATGATCAGTGAGTTCGGCTGCCATAGGTGCTCGGGCCGGAAACCAGGACCGCCCTCGTAGACGGAGGTCATAGCGTCGCCGATCGTGAGTTTGATCTTCTGCCGGATGACAGGGAATGCGTTGAGATCCGCAATTCCCGGGTTGCAGCCGCCACCGTGCAGTTCCCATGGCTTCTCGACGACGCCGTACATGTTCTTCATGGCGAACGTCAGGCCAGACATGCTGTGGTCTTTCAGGATCGGAACGTTGATGATCATCGCGCATTCGCGTGTGAGGATCTTCGAAAAGCGGACGCGCGATGCTCCCCAGGTTTCGACGTTCTCCTCGAATCCGGATACGTCGGAGCCGTAGCAGCGTAGATGACTCGGGTCAGTATTGATGGTGAATCCGCATGCCTGAAGATCGCGCGCGTTTCGGTCCCAGATCAGGATGTTTCCGGGCTTTACACCGGCTTCCTGAAGACGCTCTGCGATTGCGAAGACGAGAACCGAATGTGTCGAAATTCCTCTGCCGCCCAGGCCATTGGTTTTGATGCCGACGACCTTATCTTTTGCACCGCCCTCATTGACGATCCGTTTCCATGCATCTGCTGGTCGCGGATGGCCAGTGTAGGTAGAGATGGCTCGATCAAGAAGCGCGGCTACGCGCGCGGAGTCGAGTTTGCCATCGGTACCGTGCAGCGCGGGATCATGCGCGATCACGACCTTGGGTTTCTCATTTTCGTGTTGCTTTGTTCGAGATAATCCCAAGCCGCTCTGCGCACTCAACAGCGCGGCTGTCGTGGCCGCATCTTTCAAAAACTCGCGACGATTCTTCATGCGTCCTCCAATCAGAGGTTTGTTTCCACTCCATGGGCCAACGCAACTAATGCTTCTGCGGTTTGACTGCCTGCCTGGTACGCAACAATGCGCACCAGGTATGGGCCTTTGCGGAAGGTCACGCTTTGGGCGTATTGCAGGCCCTCGTCGCCAACTTTGATCGTCTTTGCGTCTTTCGTTTGACCGCGCTCCAGAATGGTTTGCGCACCATCTGGTCCGCCCATCGTGTAGACGTCGACGACCGCTTCCAGTTGGCCTTTGTACTTGTAGTCGGATGTCGACGTGGAGACCACACCGGCCTGAATGTACTGCTCAGAGTCACCGTCGATGTATTGCCAGAGGTCCTTGGGCTCGAAGGTCCGGGTTTCGCCGGCTTTCTCCCATCCAGCAATTGCGCCGGAAGCCGGAAAGGGATTCGCAGCTTTCTTCTTACAACCGGTTAAAGCACTTCCTGCGATAAGACCAAAGACCAAAACGCCTAAAAGTATTTGTCTGAATTTCTTCATTCAATCTGTCCTTTTATGTTCTCTTCAGCAATATCTGACTGCTCGGTGAGCGGCTCTCGCCGATGCTGGTTAGGAAAACTGCGGGTTTGTCCTGGAGCGGGCACGCGTATTCGCATGCGCCGCAGCCGACGCAGCGGCTCGGATCGACGTGCGGTTGCTTAAGTGTCTTGGTATTGCCAGGGGAGTCGACAACCTGTGCTTCTTCGATGTAAATGGCTTTCGGTGAGACCGGACACCACTCTTCGCAGACGATGCAGTCGGTTGCGAGCGCCCAGGGCAGACAGCGGCCGCGATCGTAGAAGGCTGTGCCGAGTCGCACAGGCTGGCTCTTCTGCGTCGCGCCGCCGGCAACCCAGCCCTTTTCTTTCGGTGTGATCTGCCAGATCGCTCCGGTCAGGCAGACTTCGGAGCAAAGTACGCAGCTTGGCTCGCAGTAGCCGATGCGGGGCACCAGTGTTGGCGTCCAGAGACCTTCAAGACCGGCTTCGGTCAGCGTTGGGTGCAGTGAATTGTTGGGGCAGACCTTCATGCACTCGCCGCAGCGGATGCAGCGAGAGAGGAAATCGGGCTCGTCCACCGAGCCGGGAGGACGAAGAAGGCGTTCGTGCCGGCTTTTGCCCAGGCCTGTATTGGCGCGCAGGATGGGGACAGCGGAGACGCCCGCGGCAATGCCTGTCAATGTGCGGCGACGTCCGAGATCAGCTGACGCAACTTCGTGTTCGTTGCGGAAGAAACGGAACTCGAGTGCGCCATGCGGACAACTGCCGACGCAGTTCATGCACATCAGGCATTCGGTTTTGCGCCACGGCACTCCGCCAATGGGATCGTCACCGCCCTGACAGTCGAGCATGCAGCGATTGCACTTGTCGCAGCTGGACGCGTCCTTGTGAAGCCCCAGGACAGACCAGCGGGAAACAACCCCGAGCAGCGCTCCTAGCGGGCAGATGGCGCGACACCAGAAGCGCGTGATGCGCATGCTGGCCCACAAAACTACGAGGAACAGAAGCCCAAGCACGATTGCCTGGTTGAAGTGGGCCTGACGTAGATCGAGGACCGTCATTTGCAGCACGGTGCTGAGATAAGTCCCAAATGTCTTGATGGCTTGAATGTGGCTGTGTTCCAGCGGCAACAGAAGGACACGCGTACCGAAATTAATAGCTGGAAGAAGAGCGAGGCCGATCGAGCGTACAAGCAGACTGAAAGGGTCGAGAATCCCGATCACCATGGAGCCGAAGACAGCGGCGACGAGTCCTGCGATCAGAACAACATATTTGATCGTTTGCCAGCGTTTGTAGCGGTTCGATTCGATCCGCCGCTTTCCACGCTTCGCTTCAGACTTGAGACTGCCGACCAAGTGCTGGAGAGTGCCCATTGGGCAGATCCAGCCACAGAAGAAGCGGCCGAAGAAAATTGTAGGCAAAAGGACGATGAGGCTGAGAATCAGTCCGCGGTAGAGCGCATGTGTCGCAAGCGCATTTGTAATCGCGACCAGCGGGTCCAGGATGAAGAACATGCGGACGGGGCCGCGCATGTGAATGTCGCCTGAGCCGTTGCTGGCCGGACGCATGGAGGTGAGGACCAGAAGGAGGAGAAAGAGTAGCAGAAAGAAGATCTGCGAGACTCTGCGTATTCGCGGCAGTCTGGAATTTGCCACAGATTGTCCCTCGGCGTCCGACTACAGCAATGATTCGGGTCCGAGGGATGGGTAGACAGTGATAGTGATCACTTTGAGCAACTGCAAAGGCCTTCGCACACGCGCTCTCCCTGAAGCAGGGTTGTGGAGAAGACCTGTGATCAGTCCAAATGATTGATCAGCGAAGCAATACAGGCCGCGCCAAAGCCGTTATCGATATTCACGACGCAAACGTTTGGCGAGCAGGTGTTCAGCATTCCCAGCAGAGCCGCGACTCCGCCGAAGGATGCTCCGTAGCCAACGCTTGTGGGAACAGCGAGAACTGGCGCCTGAACCAGGCCTGCGACGACGGTGGGAAGAGCGCCTTCCATTCCGGCACAGACAATGAGCACGCGCGCCGACTGAAGTGACTGCTTTTGCGCGAGAAGGCGGTGAATACCGGCAACGCCGACGTCTGCGATCAACTCGGTCGTATTGCCCATCAGGCGAGTGGTGATGGCTGCTTCCTCGGCTACGGGAAGATCGCTGGTTCCGGCACAGACGACGCAAATAGTGCCTTTTCCAACTGGCGCTTTGGTTTGCTCCAGAGTGATGGCGCGGGCGCTTTCGTGCCAGGTGGCGCGAGGTTCTGCATTCCTGACTGCGTCGAAGCACTCTCGTGATGCGCGAGTGGCGAGTACGTTTCCTCCCGCTTTGGCCATATGCGCGAAGATGCGAGCGACCTGATCGGGCGTTTTGCCCGCGGCGAAGATCACCTCAGGCATTCCTGTACGAAGGGCGCGATGATGGTCGAGCTTAGCGAAGCCGAGGTCTTCAAAGGGAAGATCCTTCAGCCGCTCGAGCGCATCGGGAACGGACGTGCGGCTTGACTGGACATCGTTGAGCAGCGCTTCAATCTGCGAACGGTTCATCAGCGCTCCTCCTCGCGAGCGGCAAACATGCGACGTGCCTGTTCGGTAACGACTTTCAAGGGAACGGAGTGCTCTGTCGCCAGGCTGCGGCAATCTTCGTACTCGGGTGCGGCGTTGGCGATCTCGCCGGAAGGCCAGCGAGCGATCTTGATGCGCACCGGACCCCATTCGGTCTGGACTTCCTTGAAATCACGCGGAAGCGAGATCTTATTCTCGATCCGCCAATGCAAGCCAATCGTGGTGGTTTCGCGAAAGAGCAGGTCGCGAAGCGTGCTGATGCGATCGGGATGGCAGAGAACCGAAAGCTGAACGCCAGTGCGACCCTTCTTCATTTGCACTGGGATGCGGTATACGTCCCATGCGCCCGCTTCGAGAAGAAGCTCGCTGACATATGCGATCAGCTGCGGGCTGGAGTCGTCGATCACGGTCTCCAGGATGGCGATGGGTTCCGGCGTGCTCGGCTGAGCGGCTTCTTCGCCAACCAGCAGGCGCAGGAGGTTCGGCTGTCCGGGGGTTTCGCGACCGCCAGCGCCGTAACCTGCAGCAGAGACGCGGAGCGCCGGAAGCGCGGTGTATTCGACATCGAGCATGCGGAGGATTGCGGCGCCTGTGGGCGTGACACGTTCAAGCGGTGGTCCGGAAGAGTAGATTGGGGCATCACCGAGGAGCGCGAGCGTTGCGGGAGCAGGAATGGGAAGCGTTCCGTGTGCGCAGTCCACCGTCCCGCTGCCGACGTTGAGTGGCGAGCAAAGCCAGCGATCCACCTTTAGGTGTTCGCTTCCGACGGAGGCGCAAACGATATCAATAATCGTGTCGACAGCGCCGATTTCGTGGAAGTGCACCTGCTCAATCGGCATGGAATGGATGCGGGCTTCAGCTTCGCCGAGTAACTGGAATGCGTGGGCGGCGCGGGTCTTCACGCTTTCCGAAAGCGCGGCAGACTTGATGATGCCGAGAATCGTAGACAGCGAACGGTGCCCCTCATGCGAGTGCTCATGCGTGTGCACAGTCCCATCTGCGTGTGTGTGTTCATGAGCATGGGCATGCGGATGCTGGTATTCATGCGTGTGAGGATGTTCATGCTGGTGGTCCGGCACGGGAAGAGAGTGATCGTGCTGATCACTCTCGCCGGTGATGACGTCGACCTTGGTTCCGGTGAGGCCTCCGCGCGTGACTTTCCTGAGCTCGAGGCGAGCGCCGACGTTGAGAGCCGCAGCAGTGTTCTCAAGCACGGAGAAGGGAACACCGGCATCGACGAGGGCACCGAGAAACATGTCGCCGCTGATGCCGGAGAAGCATTCGAGATAAGCAAGTCGCATCAATGGAATTGTAATTACGCGCCGCGGCGCATGAGGACTTCGGCGGGAAGAACAGCGTTGAGAGAGCCGGAGCGGAAACCGGTGCAGTCGAGGGTCACGTATTTAAAGCCGGCTTTGCGGAGTTCTGCGGCGATGGTGTCCATCATCTCCATATTCATGGCGCGAGGCATCTCAGAGCGCGATATCTCGACTCGCGCGATTTCGCCGTGATGGCGGACGCGGAACTCCCGGAAGCCGAGCTGCCGCATGCTTTCTTCGCCGCGCTCAATTTGCTCGAGAACCTCGCGCGTCACGGGGCGACCATATTCGACACGCGACGAAAGGCACGGAGCGGCGGGGCGATCCCACAGCGTGTAACCGGCGTCTTTGGCGAGAGAGCGGATCTCCTGCTTGGTAAGGCCGACGTCTGCTAGCGGGGCGAGGACTTCGTGTTCTTCCGCGGCGCGCTGGCCGGGACGGTAATCGCGGCGATCATCGGCGTTCATGCCGTACGCGATATTCATGAAACCGAGCCCTGCGCCCAGCTTCCGCATACCTTCAAAAAGTTCGGTCTTGCAGTGGAAGCAGCGGCTTGCGTCGTTGCGCTGGTACTCGGGATTATCGAGTTCCTCGGTCTGGATGATGCGCAGCGGGATTCCGTGGGTTTCGGCGAAGGCCCTGGCCTGCTCCATGTCGCGTCGGGCGAGGCTTGGCGAGTCGGCGAGGACGGCGAGCACGCGGTCGCCCAGCACGCGGTGAGCGACAGCGGCCAGAAAAGCGGAATCCACTCCGCCGGAGTAGGCGACCATCAGCGAGCCGAGCGAACGCAGGCGCTCTTCGAGCGTGCTCAACTTTGCGGCTGCTGATGATTCGAGCGTGATTCCATGCGTGGTCGACACAGAGCGATTATATCCGCGGGTTTGGATGCGCCGATTGCGTCAACGGCAGTTTGGCTTGCGCCGAGATTGGGAACCCTCCAGGTTCAAAGTGGCTGGATCTGGCATTTCAATCGGGCGAGATTACCCTTTTCCCTCCTATGTGTAGGGTCAGCAGCTTGAGGCTAGTTGGCACATTTGACCATGTGATTCTGGGGTTATGGTTCTAAATGTCGGCAAACATGTTACTTAGATCCATAATCTGTCTGATGAGCATCGCGGAATCACCAGTGGAATCGTAAAAAGGTGACATTGCTTTTACATTTTTGCCGCTGCCTGAATAAGCGATCCCGGCGTCTGAATTCAAATAGCGACTCCATGCTCCATGGCGAGCGAGGAATCCGTTCTCAAAAGAATGCGAGGCGTCCGTGCGCTACCTCATGGGGAACCGGAACGGAAGTGATCGACGCGCGATGGCGAGATCTAAAACTGCTGCCAGGAACCTGCCGCTGTTTTGCCTCGTTCTCGTATTTTCTGCGCCTTTGGCCCTTGTGGCTCAGCTTGAGTCGTCGGGTGCCGAACGAAAGACTGTGTTCGGGTTCAATTCGCTGGCTGCAGGCATGGGAGCCAGCGGCCAAGCGGAGCCGTCGGCGTATCGAATCGAGAGATTCACGAGGGCGAGTCTGTTCCTGTCAGTTTCTTCATTCGGTATTGGCGGCCAGATTTTGACCAATGTGTCGCCGCATCTGGATGCGAGGCTGTTCGGGAATCGCGCTTCGATCACGACGCATCACTGGTCGCAAGAAGATTTCAGCATCGCGGTGAACGCTGGGTTTGCGAACGTGGGAGCAATGGTGGACGGATATCCGTTTCATAAGCCATTCCGGTTGAGCGCGGGCTATCTCCTCTATAACGGCGACCGGGTGCGGGCCACTCTCCACGCGAAGCAGGATGCGATCTTCACGATCAACGACAGGGACTGGATTTCGGACAATGCCGATCCTGTTCACGGCAGTGGCTTGCTGAACTTGGGAGGACGTGGAGTGATGCTCACGACCGGATACGGTCGAATGGTTTCAAGAACGGAGAAGCACTGGTCGTTTCCCTTCGAAGCGGGAGTGGCATTCATTGACACGCCGAAGGTGATACTCAACCTGGCTGGTCAGATCTGTACGGCACAGGGTATCGATTGTCAGCCTGCTGCGAGCTTTCCGGGTTTTTCTGATGCATTGGCGACGCAAATGGCAGATTGGAACAGGAATGCGGCGCCATTTCATATCTATCCGGTTGTTCAAGGCGGGGTTGCGTATACATTTCGTATACGGTGAGCGCTGTTCTTCGAGCAGTCGAGGGGAACACCTAACGTGGAAATTTGCCAATCGGCGGCGGAGTTTCTCGTATCCCACCAAAGCGACAAACTACGTCGTTCGGAGGGGCAGCCGGCATCCAGCCCGGCTCTTTGCAATGAACATTGGGGTGTGCTGCCGATCACTCATCTGAGAACCGTCGGGGCGGATGCTTCGTATGGACTTGCAAGGACAAAGCCATGCGAAACCTATGGCAGGACGTTGTGTATGCGTGTCGACAGATGCGTCACTCACCGGTATTTACGCTGACCGCACTGTTGACGCTGGCATTGGGAATTGGGGCGACGACCGCAATTTTTTCTCTCATCCATACGGTGATGATGAAGTCGATGCCGGTAGCGGACCCGGCGACGCTGTATCGCGTGGGTGAGGGAAACGACTGCTGCGTCAACATGGGGCCGGAGGGAAGCTGGGGACTGTTTCCTTACGTGGTCTACCACCGTTTTCAGGAAGCCGCGCCGGAGTTTGAGCAGTTGGCGGCGTTCCAGGCTGGACGGGAGCTGTTCAGCGTGCGGCGAGGCGAGAGTGATCAGCAGGCGAAGCCTCTGCGGTCAGAGTATGTGTCTGGGAATTATTTCTCGACTTTCGGGATCCAGGCCCACGCCGGGCGGACGTTGACTCCCGCCGATGACAGGCGTGGCGCGCCGCCTGCTGCGATGTTGACGCACAGGGCCTGGCAGCAGAAGTACGGTTCGGATGCAAAGGTGGTTGGAGCGATATTCCTGATCAACGGCAATCCGTTCACGATTGTTGGAATTGCGCCGCGCGGGTTTGATGGGGAGACGCTGGAGAGCGATCCGCCGGAGATGTTTGTGCCGATCGAGCAGGAGCCGCTGATTTCCGGCGCAAATACACTGATGAATCAGCCGATGTCGTGGCTGCGGATTATCGGGCGGTTGAAGCCGGGGGCGAATCCGGAGTCGCTGGGGCCACGGTTTACCACGATATTGCGGAATTGGTTTCTGAATGATTTCGGGCCGCTGTTCCCGCAGTTCGGACCGCAGGTGAATGCGGTATTGCCGAAGCAGTTTGTGAAGCTGACCCCGGGCGGAGCCGGAATCGCTTCGATGAAAGCGGACTATGAGGCGAGCCTTCGGATTCTGCTGGCGGTGTGCGGGCTGGTGCTGCTGATTGCTTGCGCGAATATCGCGAACCTGCTGCTGGCTCGCGGGTCGGCGCGGAGCACGCAGACGGCGATACGGCTGGCGCTAGGAGCGTCGAGGAGAAGGCTGATTAGGCAGTGGATAACGGAGAGCCTTGTGCTGGCTGTGGCGGGAGGAGCAGCGGGCCTGGTGGTGGCGTTTGCAGGCGTGAAAGTGATATTGGCACTGGCATTTCGCCATGCGCACTATGTGCCGATCAGCGCGCTGCCTTCACTTCCGGTGCTGGGGTTTGCATTTGGGGTGGCGCTGATCACGGGATTGGTGTTTGGGACGGCGCCGGCATGGATTGCGACGAGAGCGAATCCGGCTTCGACTCTGCATGGGGCGAACCGGACGACGCGGGATCGAAGCGGATTCTGGCAGAAGTCGCTGGTGGTTGTGCAAGCGACGCTATCCGTGGTGCTGCTGAGCGGCGCGGGACTGCTGACACGGAGCATGCAGAAGATGGAGCAGCAGGATTTCGGGTTCAGTGTCGATCATCGTGTCAGCATCAGCATGTATGCGCCGTTCTCGAGCTATTCGCGGGAGAAGCTGGATGTGACTTACAAAAATCTGCAGCAGCGGCTGGAACGGATTCCGGGAGTGAAGTCGGCGGCACTGGCGCTGTATACGCCGTTCACGAACAACTGGGGCGAGCTTTTTGTCAGGCCGGGATCGGAGCCGCCGAACATCAATGATCCCTCGAGCGTGATGGTGTCGTGGAATCGCGTGAGCCCTGGGTATCTGGAGACCATGGGTCAGAAGGTGGTGCGCGGGCGGACGATCACGGAGCAGGATACGGCGGCGACGCGCAATGTTGCGGTGGTGGATGAAGCGCTGGTAAAGAAATATTTCAAGCCGGGTGAGGATCCGATCGGGCAGGTATTCGGGATTGACGATCCGAGATACGCGAAGGCGTACGAGATTGTGGGCGTGGTGCACACGGCGAACTATACAGATCCAAGTGGGCACTGGCGGCCGCCATTGTTCTTTGTGCCGCTGGCGCAGCATGGAACCTACGACAAGCAAATGGTGCAGATGATTGACGATCGCAGCCATATCATGGACGCCGCAGTGCTGGAGGTGCAGGGCGGGATGGAGGGGCTGGAAGCTCAGGTGAAGCGTGCGTTCTCAGAGGTCGATCCGAATTTGACGCTGGTGGAGATCCGTCCGATGGAGCAACAAGTGGCGGACCGGCTGGACCAGGACAGGACGGTGGCGCAGTTGACAGGACTGTTCGGATTGCTGGCGCTGGTGCTAGCAGCGGTGGGTTTATACGGCGTGACGGCGTACAGCGTGGAGAGGCGGACGGCGGAGATTGGAGTGCGGATTGCGCTTGGTGCGGACCGGACGAGCGTGGTTGAAATGGTGCTGAAGGGCGCGTTTCTGCAGATTCTGATTGGGCTGATGATTGGAGTACCGGCCTCGATCGGATGCGCGAGGCTGATCGCGGCGAAGCTCTATCAGGTGAAGGGGTGGGATCCCATCGTTCTGGGCGGGGCGGTGCTGGCGCTGGCGGGTTGTGCGCTGGTGGCGAGCGTACTCCCGGCGAGAAGGGCAGCGGCAGTGAACCCGGTGCGGGCGTTGAGGGTGGAGTGAGCTGACTATTCGCCCAACTTGGAGTTGTGCGCGGCGCGAATGAGACGTGGCAAATTCAGCGAAGGGGAACGCTTGATGTCGGCGCCGGCCATGGCTTTCAGTTGCGCGAGGGCCTGGGAGTGTTCTTCCGAATTGCGCGCGCAGGAACAGTCGGGCGGGATGTAGATGTCGAAGCCGCGCATGTTCGCGTCGTGTGCCGTGACGGTGATGCAACTGTTGGAGCTGAGGCCGGTGAGGATCAGGGTCTCGACCTCAAGATGCCGAAGCAGGACTTCGAGCGGGGTCATGTAGAAAGCGGAATGCAACGGCTTGAGAACGAAGTAGTCTTCGCTATCGGGAAGCAGAGGGCGCACGAATTGTGAGCCTTTAGCCTCGAGGCAGCGACCCATCAGCACTTCCTTTTCGCTGCGCCAGTCGCCAAAGTTGTCATTTACGTAGAGGACTGGGATGCCTGCCTGCCGCGCTCGGGTTTTCAGTTTTAAGAGGGCATCACGCACCTTCAGCGCGCCCTGAAGGATTGCGTCTCCATCGGGAAACTGGAAAGTTGTGAGCACGTCGATGAGCAAGAGAGCAACCGGTACCGGAGAAGGGCTGGTTTGCGCGTGCTTTCTGGATCGCATGGGATGTGTGATGCGGAAGATGAACAGGGGGCGGTTTGGCCGAACCGGGTGAAACTGCTAGGCTCGTGATCGTTATGACATACGAGAACATTCGGGTGGAGAAGCGGGGGGCGGTTGCAACGGTCGTGTTGGATCGGCCGAAGGTATTGAATGCGCTGAATGCGGCGACGTTTGCGGAGCTGGATGCGGCGTTTGAGGAACTCGGCGCGGACCATGAAGTTGGGGTGGTGCTTCTGGCGGGCTCTGGGGAGCGGGCGTTTGCGGCAGGTGCGGACATTCGCGAACTGGATGCGGTGGGTCCCAGTGAGGGCGAAGCGTTTGCACTGCGGGGGCAGGCGGTGTTTCGCAAGGTCGAGACGCTCGGGAAGCCGGTGATTGCGTGCGTTCGCGGATTTGCGCTTGGCGGAGGATGTGAGCTGGCGATGGCGTGTACGCTGCGACTGGCGGCGGAGGATGCGAAGTTCGGACAGCCGGAGGTGAAGCTGGGAGTGATTCCGGGGTATGGGGGAACGCAGCGATTGCCGCGGCTGGTGGGGAGGGGAGCGGCGCTGAAGATGCTGCTGACGGGAGCGGTCATCGATGCCCGAGAGGCGTTGCGGATTGGGCTGGTGGATGAAGTGGTTCTGGCTGCAGATCTGATGGCTCGGGCGGAGGCGCTGGCGGAGGAGATTTCGGCGCAGGCACCAAAGGCGGTTGCGGAAGTGATTCGGGTGGTGGATGAGGGGCTGGATCTGCGGTTGGAGATGGCTCTGGGCTTAGAGGCGGAGGCGTTTGGGAAATTATGCGATACAGCGGATAAGGAGGAGGGGACGCGAGCCTTCTTGGAGAAGAGACGGGCGGAGTGGGACAGGCAGTGGAGCTAGCAGAGTTCGCGTGCGCCGGTCGTGCCCGTTCGCCGGATTCGGGGTGCTCCGGACTGTATTCTAGAAGAGTGAGTTTTTCTAAAAGAAGTGTGCGGTCTTGGGCGGTAGCGGGCCTTGTTGCGGCTGGTTTGGTTGCCTGTCATAAGCAGGAGCAGGCGGTGGTTGGTGTGGCCAAGAGCGCTGTCAGTGCCGAGCAGCAGGCTCGGGCAGCGGCACAGGAGCGGGCGACGAAGGGTGACGAGCAACGGGCGGAGCTGGCAAAGATATCGCTGCCCACGAAGAGCATGTATGTGGATATCCATGAGCCCTCGGCGTGGGCGAATCCGTTTCTGGCAATAGGCGCAGATTCGATCACGCTGCGGATCATCAATGCTGACGCGAACACGAGCGGTCTCGGGAAGGGAACGATGCTGAGGCCCGAGGGAGCACGGAGGCAGGAGATCCAGATCAGGCCGAGCGACCTGGCAGAGGCGATGGTCGCAGTGCCGTCGAGCGCATGGAAGTATGGGCGCGTGGTGGCGGTGGCGGAGATGCCGGGTGGAGCAGCGAAGGATCGCGCGAAGATGCGGCGGAATGTGGAGAGAGCCATTCAGCAGTTGAATGATCTGGGGATCGTGGTGGAGGAGTGGCCGACGCGGTAGGTCCGACCGGAAGGTGAACCAGCATCCTTGCTTCCCACCCATGCTTCGGATGGATGGGGCACCCGAATCCTGACGTTAGCGGATACAGCAAACCCAGCCTGAACGCGAAGCGCTAAGATTCTTGGCGTGGACGTTTTCCAGATTCTGAATCAACCTCCTTTGGATCATGAGAAGTTCAGCGCGCATCGAGAGCTGGAAGCGCGCCTGAAGGCGAAGCTGCGCGGCGATGTGCAGTTCGATGCAGGGTCGCGGGCCTTGTATGCGACGGATGCTTCGAATTACAGACAATTACCGGTTGGCGTGATTCTGCCGTGCGATGCGGCGGATGTGGAAATGGCGCTCGCGGAGTGTCGCGCGCTCCACGCGGCAGTGTTGCCAAGAGGCGGAGGGACGAGCCTTGCGGGGCAGTGCGCGAATGTGGCGGTGGTGCTCGACTTTTCGCGCTACATGAACGGCCTGGTATCGATTGATCCGTCGGCAAAGCTGGCGGTGGTGCAACCAGGAATTGTGCTGGACAGGTTGCGCGATGCGGCGGAGAAGTACGAGCTGACGTATGGACCGGATCCGGCGACACACTCGAGATGCACGCTGGGCGGGATGATCGGGAACAACAGCTGCGGTGTACACGGACTGATGGCAGGGAAGGTCGTCGATAACGTGGAGAGTCTGGATGTCGCACTCTACGACGGCACGCGATTGGTGGTTGGAAAGACCAGCGATGCGGAGTTGGAGAGAATCATTCGCGAGGGCGGACGAAGAGGGCAGATTTACGAAGGGCTAAAGAGCATTCGCGACCGGTATGCGGATCTGGTAAGGGCGCGATTTCCGCGGATTCCGCGAAGGGTTTCGGGATATAACCTGGATGAACTACTGCCGGAGAACGGGTTCAATGTGGCGCGTGCTCTGGTCGGGACCGAAGGTACGTGCGTGACGGTGCTGGAGGCGAAGCTGAACCTGACAGCGAGCCCGCAGCATCGTGTGCTGACGGTGCTGGCGTTTCCAGATGCGTTTGCGGCCGCGGATGCGGTTCCGGCGGCGCTGGAACACAAGCCGATTGGGCTTGAAGGGTTCGACCAGATGCTGGTGGACTTCATGCGTAGGAAGGGTCTGGCATCGGCGCAGTTGCAAAAGCTGCCTGAGGGACAGAATTTTCTGCTGGTGGAGATGGGGGGCTCTTCTGAGGAGGAGGCGCAGGCGAAGGCACGAAACATTGCGGATGCATCGCAGAAGTGGCCGGTGAGGCCGAGTGCGCATATCTGTTCGCGGGAAGAGGCGGCGAGCGTCTGGTATGTGCGGGAGTCTGCGCTTGGCGCGGTGGTGTTTGTGCCGGGTGAGCCAGATCGATGCGAGGGATGGGAAGACTCGGCGGTTCCTCCGGAGAAACTCGGGGACTATCTGCGCGCGATCAAGGAGCTGATGAGCGAGTACGGATACAGCACGCCAGTCTATGGGCATTATGGGCAGGGTTGCGTGCACATGCGGGTGAACTTCGACTTCCGAAGCGATTTGGGGCTGCGGAAATTTCGGGAGTTCATGGAACGCGCGACGGATGTGGTGCTGAGGTTTGGCGGATCGCTGAGCGGCGAGCATGGCGATGGGCAGTCAAGGGCCGCGCTGCTGCCGAAGATGTTTGGGCCGGAACTGATGGGAGCGTTCCGGGAGTTCAAGCGACTTTGGGATCCGGATAACCGGATGAATCCGGGGAAGCTGGTGGATGCGGTTCGGGTGTATGACCCGATCGAGAATCTTCGTAATGGAATCCAGAGCAGGTCAAGCATCAATCCGGCGCAGTCACCGGATCGGCGCCATGAAGGCATGGATGCATTCAAGACTCACTTTGCGTTTGCGAAGGATGGCGGTTCTATGGAGCGCGCGACGGAGAGATGCGTTGGCGTTGGCGCTTGCCGGAAGACCGAGGGCGGAGTGATGTGTCCGAGCTACCGCGGAACGGGGGAGGAGAGGCACTCGACGCGAGGAAGAGCGCATTTGCTGTGGGAGATGCTTGCAGGATCGCTGCGACCGGAAGGGTTCAAGAGCGAGGCGGTGCATGAGGCGCTGGATCTGTGCCTGAGCTGCAAGGCGTGCAAGACGGAGTGTCCGGTGCAGGTGGACATGGCGCAGTACAAGGCGGAATTCCTGGCGCAGCACTACAAGAGGCGAATGCATCCGCTGCAGCATTATGTGTTCGGGTTTGCGGACAAGCTGGCGAGATTCGGGTCGATTGCGCCAGCAATGACGAATGCGGTGCTGACCGGTGCGGTGACGAGCGGGCTGGTAAAGCGAATCGCGGGAGTTGCGAAGGAGCGGAGGCTTCCGGAATTGGCGAGGCTATCGTTCCAGAAGATGCGTGTCGATAAAGCCGCGAGCGGATCGGGGCAGAGAGTGCTGCTTTGGCCGGATACGTGGAATAACTACTATCATCCGCAGACGCTGACGGCCGCGGAGAAGGTGCTGGCGACAGCGGGATTTGTGGTGGAGAGCCCGAAGGGACATGTTTGCTGCGGAAGACCGCTTTATGACTTTGGCTTTCTGGATCAGGCGAGGTCGTATCTCGACCGTGTAATGGAGAAACTGGGTGCCCAGATCGATGCGGGGTTGCCGTTGATCTTCCTGGAGCCGAGCTGCGCGAGCGTGTTCAAGGATGAGCTGCTGGAGTTCTTCCCGAAGAGCGAGCGAGCACAGAAGATGAGCAGACAGACATGGCTACTGGCGGACTGGCTGGCGGCGCATGCTCCGGAATGGAAACCGGAGGGGCTGGAAGGCGCGCACGTGCTGGTACATGGGCACTGCCATCACAAGGCGGTGTTTGGAGGGACGGAGAGCGAGATTGCGCTCCTAGAGAAGGCGGGTGCAAACGTTGAGGCGATCAAGGCGGGATGCTGCGGGATGGCGGGGCCGTTCGGATTTGAAGCGGATAAGTACGACGTTTCGAAGAGGATAGCGCAGGATGGGCTGATGCCCGCGGTAGAGAGTGCCGGTCCAATGACGGTGCTGGTGGCCGACGGGTTCAGTTGCAGGGAACAGGTGGAGCAACTTGGGCACAAACAGGCGGTGCACTTCGCGGAGGTGCTGGCGCGGGGGTGTGGCTGTCAATCCAACGACTAAGATCCGTCGATGGTGCCCCGACGGTGGCGCGCCAGGTGTGAGAGGGAGTGGGCAGAAGGTGGCGCGGCAGTAGTGCCGGCTGCTGCCCGAGAGGGAGCGTTCCTGGCTTTGATCGAGAATCAAATCCTCCAGGCTGCCACGAGAGTATTGCGGCGACTCAAGCTCGTGCCAGAACGGCCGCGATTCGCAACGTAGTCTCGTGTCACTTACTCCGGCACAATCCGCATCTCCGAGCGGAAGACGTGATAATCGGTGAACACGACGTCGTCTAGTTGGGTAACCTCGCGCACTTCTGCCGTCACTCCCGATCCCCTTGCAGGCCGCGGGGAATCTCCCGCCGAAACCGATACTCCCCTCACGGGACACGTGTACAACTTGCGGCCAATGTTCACTGCCCCATACTCCACCATGATGTCCGCACGCTTCAGCGGCGACCCTAATTCAGGATCGGCTCGCAGCACCAACCGCAAAATGGTTCCCAAATTCGGATCGATTGCGATCTCGCCGTGGTACGCAGTTGGCGCCATCGCGCTGATCTCCCCGCCACCGGCCAGAGCCGCAGGAAACGAGACCTGGTAATGCGATTTCTCCTGCGGAACCCGGAATCGCAGAACCGCCATCAGCCCATTGGGTCCCTCTTCCCACCTCGCCCAATCCGTTGAACTGTGCGCAGCATCCAGAATGACCGTGCTCAAGATCGGCCCGAAAGTTCCGCGCGTAATAAGGCGTTGCTCCTCGGCACCTTCTGCATGTGCAATTTCGTTGCCATCCCGGTAGAGTACGGTCGCTTTGAACTCTCCCCCAGGCCGCATCACTGCAACTCGGCTGGACGTGTTTGCGTCGTGCTTCTGCATCACTCCTTCGAACGAATGCGTCAATCGCTTCGCATAGAAATTGGGCAGCCTAGGAAGCACGTTCTTCAGGTACTCCACCGCAAGAGACGCGATCTTCCGCAGTTCTTCGGCATTCGGCGCAGCCCTCTCGGGAATCTCCTCCTTCGGCGGATCGAGGAACACCGACAGATCCGCCACGCCAATCAGGGCTGCGCGCGATTTCGTACCCGGCAATTGCGCGCTCAACACCGCAAGTTTCGGACTGCTCAGCCGCTGCGTCAATTGCAGAGGTTCGATCTCATTCGCAGCTTCTCCATCGCGCTTACTCCTCGCCGCTTGCACCAGTTTCGTCAGTTGCTCCACGGTGACGGGCATTGCAGCAGTCTGCACCTCTTTAGCTGGCTCTCGCTGAACAACCGGTGCTTCTTCCCTTGTTTCAGGAAGGGCTCTCTCGGGTTGGTCATAATAAGCACTAATCGTCCGAGCCGTAAGATTGGGCCGGTTTACCGTCACCCGCAGTTCATGAAATCCATCTGCAAGCTGAGCCTTCGGAGCATTGAATGAGATTTCATAAAACGATTTCGCCTCAGCCGCGACATGGTCCAGTGCCTCCGTGAGAGCCCTGTCACGATTCGTTTCCGGAAGCTCGCCCTTGCCTCCACTCTTGATCGCAAGCACATTGAGTCGCAGAATCCTTGCATCCACATCCGAAATCTTCCTAAGAGGTTTCAGAAAATCGCGCATGTAGAAGTCGCCAGCCGTATATCCGCCGTACAACGTCACTCGCCCATCGTGTAGCAGCCTCGCGAGTTGAATTGCAACTGTATAGTACGTACGCTGATTGCGCAGATCCACTTCTGTAAGCGCCGACTGGGGAGGCACAGGTGTAGGCCACCCGGGCCCGAGCCATACCAGCAACTTCCTGCCCGGCTTAAGTGCTTCCTTTTTTGCAATCGTAAAGAGGCCGTTCAGCGAGACGTGAAGCGCATCCAGGCCACGCGGCTTCACCGTCCCACTCAACGCGCCCACTTCATCCGCCAATGCATTCCCATCCAGCGTGGGTTCCCATAACATCCGCATCCCCGATGACACAAGCTGCGCAATCGACGTTGGCTGCCCAAGCCTCCCTCCGTTTTCGCGCAGGAAACTCTCGAGTCCATGCCGGGCATACCCCATTTCCACGAACCCGTTGTTAACCGAATCGATGACGATGATCATCTGTGTCGGAATATCAGGCTTCGCGTTCACCCCATCGAATCCCGCGAACGCCGAGATCTGCCGCGGCTTTCCGTCATCGAAGATCGTGAAATCACCTGGCAGCAATCGGGATATGGGCGTCCCCGTCGCATCCGCCACCACGACATCGAGATGTACCGGCTGTGCCTGGTCGATCTCGTGCGTCAGGGCACCGGCACTTTCACTCTGCGCAGCAGCCCCAGCACTCATTGCGGCGTACGCTACGATGAGTGCAAACCACCTGACCCGATCCCGTCTCCCCGGCGCGACTTCCAGCATGCCCCGTTTCCCCCGGTACGAAACCGCCGCACCTCTAAGCTACGTCAGTGACGCTCCATCTTCTGTGTCCGGCTGCACAAAGCCTGCCCACCGGACAGACCAACGCCGGATTCCGTAAGATCGAAACAGCTGCGGGACATCGCATCGTTCCTGAACTGGCGGCGATTGCCGGTAAAAACCAGAAGTTCTTCTCCCGTCTCGATTCGAACAAGAAGGTGCGATCTGTCACCCGCCTGGCAAGCTCGCAAATACATCATCAAGCACACGATGTTCCCTTCGGATGAGCACAGGTCGTACCCATTTCCACTATCTCAGGAGGAATCTCATGAGCACTGCAATCGACAATTTGAACTCGGCAATGCACAGAGCAGCATCCATTCGCCCCAAGGTGGGGGGATTTCCATACCTAGCCGAGTGCCTTCGACAGGCCGGGGTTACGCGTAACATTTGGTCTCTCCCTGCGTGTCAAAGTTTATTCCTGACCGAGCAGGGAGCGGTTGTGATGCAGGGTTCACCTCTGGTATCGGGCGCGGTGGACGTACCGGCCTTTGATCGGGAGGCCCTGATTCAAGCTCTTCGAATCGACCAAGCAGGTGAAAGCACATTTCCAGAGTTCCTGGCGGCTAGCTGGCGCGCGGGAGTCGTGCGCTATGACGTAGACTTTGCCGCTCGCAAGGTTGCCTACCAGGGTTCAAAGGGTGAGGAGTACGTTGAAGCCTACCGGGCCGTCGAACTCGATTAGTACATTGGGCAAGTCTGGGTATGCGAAATCTCAATCAGTCCGTTCTGCGAGCGCACAATCGCCGACAGGAACATGAGTCGATGAGGCATTCGAATCGTACTTAAGGACGGAACTTGTTTACTCAGTTCGCAGGACGCGCATAGGGGAGACAGAGGCGGCTCGTCTTGCGGGGAGGAAGCAGGCGAGAATTGCGGCGGCTAGCAGGACGATGGCTACGGAGATGAAGGCGGTGAAGTCGAGTGCTTTCACGCCGAAGAGGAGGCTCTGCATGGCGCGGCCGACAAAGTAGGTGCCGATGAGGCCGAGGCCGAGGCCAATGAGGGCGAGGACCACGCCGTCACGAATGACGAGGCTGACGACGCGGTTGCGGGTGGCGCCCAGAGCCATTCGAAGGGCGATTTCGTGCGCGCGCTGGGCGACAGAGAAGGACATTACGCCGTAGATGCCGAGAGCGGCTAGGAAGAGAGCGACGGCTGCGAAGCTGGTGAAGAGGACGAGCGTAAAGCGCTGGTCAGCCATGGATTCGCCAACGACGTCGTCGAGGGTTTTGGGCTGGGCGAGAGCGACGGTGGAATCGACCTGGTGCACTGCGGCGGAGATGCTGTTGAGCATCGCGGAGGGGTTCTCAGCGGTGCGGACGGCGAAGCCTGCCTGCGGCCAGGGGATCTGGTAGAAGGGAATCAGCATCTCAGGGTTTTCGTCGCGCTGATCGGCAGTGTGCACGTTGTGATATGTGCCGATGATCTGCCAGGAGACGTAGTCGCCGAGCTTGGTGACGCCGGGAATGAGTTCTTCGACGAGGACGCGCTGGCGGAGCGGGTCCTTGCCCTTGAGGTATTTCTTGACGAAGTCCTGATTGACCATGGCCACCTTGACGGTGCCCGCGGTGTCCTGTTCAGTGAAGCTACGTCCTGAGATCAGTTGAATGCCAAAGGCGTTGAAGTAATCGGGCGTGACCATGCCGAAGCCGGTGCCCGGACGTTGCGAGGGATCGGCGTAGGTTGGTCCACCGTCAAGCCTGAACGGCATGCCGAAGCCGGCACCGTAGGGAGGCTGACCGGTCATAGCGGCAACATGCCGGACGCCGGGGACAGCGGCGATGTGGGCGATGATGTCGCGGTAGTAGGCGGACATGGCCTTGGGATCTTTGGAGCGGGAATCCGGGACAGGCAAAAAGAAATTGAGAACGTGGTCTGTCTTGATTCCGAGATCGACGTGAGCAAGATTCCAAAAGCTATGAATGGTCAGGCCGGCTCCTGCAAGCAGAGCGAGTGCGAGAGCGAATTCGCCGATGACAAGGATGCGGCGGAGGAGATGCTTTCCGGCGCTGGTTCCGGCGCGTCCGCCTTCTTTCAGAGTTTCGGCGGGATCGATGCGCGATGCGTACCAGGCAGGAGCTGAGCCAGCGAGAAGGCCGGCAAGTGTAGTAGCGAGAAGAGTGAAGAGCAGGATGGGTATGTTGAGGCGGAGATCGGCTTCGCTGGGCAGTGTGTTGCGGGGCATGGCGGCGATGAGGCCCTGCAGCATGCCGTAGCCGACGGCAACTCCGAGAACTCCGCCGGCGATGGCGAGGATGAGGCTTTCGGTAAGGAGCTGGGAGAAGATGGTGCGGCGTGCTGCACCGAGCGCGCTGCGCACGGCTAGTTCCTTCTGGCGAGCCATGCCACGTGTGAGCAGGAGATTGGCGACGTTGACGCAGGCAATGAGGAGGACAAAGCCGACGGCGCCGAGGAGCAGCCAGAGCATCTTGATGCGTTCTTTGGGGAGGAAGTCGTTTTTGAGACCTTCGACGTAGGAGCCCCAGCCCTTATCGCTTTTGGGATACATCTCGGCGATGTGAGCGGTGACGGAGTCCATGTTCTGCTGGCCCTGCTTGACGGTGACGCCGGGCTTGAGCCGCCCCATGACGAGGAGCCAGTGGAAGTCGTGATTGATCTGCTCGGGCTTGAAGACTAAGGGGACAATGAGTTGCGCCTGCTGGCGATCGAAGATGCCGGGGCGCTGTACGCCGACAACGGTGTAGGGCTCGTTATCCATGCGCAGAGTGGTACCGATGATTTTGGGATCGGCGCCGAGCTTCATCCACAACTTGTGCGTGAGGATGACGACATGGTTGCGGCCTTCAACACCTTCTTCGGGAAGGAAATAGCGGCCCATCAGGAGCGGCTCGCCCATCATTTGCGGCATGCTGTAGGTTTGGCGAACGCCGTTGATGTACTCGGGCTTGTCTTTCGTGGCGAGGTTGAAGGAGGCTCCGGACCATGCGCAGAGGTCCTGAAAGACGGTGTTCTGCTGCTTCCAGTCGAGGAAGTCGCCGGCGGAGACGCCATTGTGGTAGGTCTGGATTTTGGACCAGACCATCACGAGCTGCTCAGGATGAGGGTAGGGGAGGGGAGCGAGAAGGGTGGCGTAGTCGACGGTGAAGATCGCGGTGTTGGCGCCGATGCCGATGGCCAAGGTGAGCAGAACGGTGAAGGTGAGGCCGGGGTTTCGAGCCAGCATACGGAAGCTGAAGCGGATGTTCTGAAGAAGAGTCTGCATTGCTGTCTCTCCCCTGAGGATGTGTGTTTTCCTGTTTGATTTTCCGGCTACAACGTGTAACAGAGCAGGTAAGTTGCCAATCGCTCATCATGAAAACAAAATGGTTAGCTGATAAAGAGCCAGCTGGAGTGTCCGGAAAAGAGGGCTTCGTTCGGAAATGAACATTGAAGGAGCCGAGAATTTCGGCTGGATTCCAGTCCATCGCTCAAGGATAGCTCGTCACCCTATGTAGTATTCGATGTATACTGTCAGGCAACAAATGTCAAATTGTCTTTTGGCGGGACACGTTTCCCCGGGGCTAGGTCGAAGACGGGGAGCCAGCTACTCGTATTTGAAGCCGCGGTTGGGGATGAACTCGAATTTGACGAGGGCGTCACGGTAATCGAGGTGGAGGATGAGCTGGTAATAGGTGTCGACGCCGATGTTGCCGCCGATGGCCATGCCCGTGATCCGAGAGATGAATGAGGTGTCGGTTGTGGGGACATTGGCAATCTTCTGAGAGAAGTGAGCGAAGTTGAAGGTGAGCTCGTTGGCGTAAGTGACTTTCGTCGTGGGAGAGCCACCCCAACCGCCGACCTCTTTTTCGTATGTTTTGGAGAGCTCTTTAGCGATGTCGGGCGTCACGTTGGTTTCCGGCGAACTGATGGCGAGAAGAAACAGCTTGATAAGTTTGTCGTTGACAGCGGTGGGAAGGAAAAGGTCGCGGCCGGCGCGGTAGATCTGTGACCAGTCCTTCATGTCCGGTGCGATGACGCGATCGACGAGATGCGGGCTGGCTGCCCCGGTGTCTTCACCGCTGTCGGTGTGCAGGGCGGGGATGTAGGCGGAATCCTGTGGCGCGGGCGGAAGGCTGGCGAGCTGGAGCTTACGCATGGGGTAGTCGACGGTCTCGAGGAAGTCGGCGAAGACATCGAAGCCGATGGTGCCGTTGCCGTCGTCGCTGGGGCTGGCGGCATCGATGACTTTGAGGGCGCAGTCGTGGAACTCGAGGTTGCCGAGCTTGAGCTTGTCGGCTACGGCGATATAGCTGGGCTTGGCGCCTGGGAATGCGGGCGTTTCGTTGTCGGTGATGCGCTTGAGGCCGGCGCGTTCGGCGAGCGGCTTGTAGATGGTGAGTCCGCCTTCGCCTCCTGCGAACTCGAGACGAGCGTTGGCGGAGTTGACGCCGAGCTCGATGCCTACGGCGCGGGTGTGGCCTGCGTAGCCGGCGAGGCGGATGAAATCGACTTCGGCGGGCGCTCCGCCAGAGGCGAGTTTGCAGGCGTGGACGGGCTGAGAGGCGAGCTTCTTGAGGCGATCGGCGGCAGAGTGGAGGGAGGCGACGGTGGCCGTATCTTCACCGGTGGGACCGGCGAGGAATGCGTCCATCTCGGTGGCTCGCTCGCTAAGCGGTTGAGTCTGGAGCCACGCAAGGCGGATCTCGGGGTCTTGAGGGTCGAACTCATGGGCGAGACCGAATTGCTGGTTTGCGGTGGCGTTGCGGGATTCTGCCTGAGCAACACGAGCGTACAGAAGGCGGGTGCGCGGGTTGCAGGGATCGGCTTTGTAGGCCGCGAGCGCTGTCTGCTCGGCGGTCCAGGGTTCGCCCTGACGGAATTCGAGTTCGCCGCGGAGGGTGAGGAAGGCCGCAGATGCGGGCTGGGTGGCAGAAGACGTCTTGATGAGAGCGGCAGCGTCTGTGAGCTTTTGCTGGCGGAGAAGCGCATGGAAGAGGCCGGATACATCGTCAGGATTGTTGGGGTTCTTTTGCAGGTCGGCGCGGAAGAGGGTTTCGGCGCGCGGGTAGTCGGCGGCGAGCAGGGCTTTCTGGGCATCGGAAGGGGCGGGGTGCTTTACGACGTTGCAGGTGATGGCGAGCACCGGGGTGATGAGGAGAGAAGCGATGGCGATCAGAAAGAGGATGGAGCGAAGGCGCAGCGGATGAGAAGAAAGCAACATGGCACACCTCAGGACGCGATCGAGGCTCATCAAGATACCGGCAAGGGCAATCAGTCGGCGGGATGGCGTCGGCAGAAATCTGAAAAATGGATCGGAGACATTGTACCGATGGGCGGGTGCTTTCGTCGTGCTGAAGTGGATTGGGTGGAAGAAGAATGAGTGTACATTGACGGCCCGGGAGAGCTAAAAGGCGTTCTGAACAACTGGTAAATACATCGGCGCATCGCATTCACCTAGTCCGGCCGTGATGGTTGCGGCAGATGCGATGACGAGAGATAGAAATCCAGTGCGTTGTGCGGAGAATCAGGACGTAAGTAGATCAGGAGGAGCCGGAATAAAGGCGATTGGTTATGGCGACTATACCCCCAGAGACGGGCTATTCGAATTTGAGCGAGAGTAATGTGGCGGAGCTTCCTGCTCCGGCTTCAAGGCAGATTCCAGCGGAGACCAGTGCAGCGCATTGGCGAAGGCCCGCGATGGAGACGGCTCTGGAGCGTTATGCAGAGGCAGTAGGACGGACGCTTGGAGTAGCTTCGCGATCGTACTCAAACCTTCGCGAGAGGGTGCGAGGGTATACGGAGGATGGCTATTCGAGAGCAGAACAAGAAGCAAAGAATCTGGGAAGACGCGCGCAAGAAAATGCATCGTATGTGAGGGAACGATACCCGCTGGAGGCGCTGGGCGCGATTGCGGGCACCGCATTTCTGGTGGGAATTGCACTGAGGGTCTGGAGGTCACGGGCATCATGAATACGGAAGCGAGGCATTTGAACAACGGTATGGACGGGGGCAGGACAGTGGGGAGCATTCTTTCAGATACGAAGGAAGAGCTTAGAGAGTTTCTAGAGACACGGATCACGATGCTGCGCACGGAGCTTGGCGAGAAGATGGCCATGTTGAAGGCGGCGGCTCCGCTGGCAGTCGTGGGGATACTGTTTCTGCTCACGGCATACATGCTGTTTTCGGTGGGGTTGGTGGGAGTGATTGTGGCGCTCATGCCAGAAAACCCGTACCGGTGGTGCATAGGCTTCTTTGCGATCGCCGTGTTGTGGGGAATCGTGGGCGGGATCTGCGCGTACATGGCGATGCGGGAGTTCCAGATGAAGGAGCTGATGCCGAAGAGGACGATGCAGGTATTGAAAGAAGACAAGTTGTGGCTACAGTCTGAAGTGAGGAGCCGGGTATGAGCGTTCAACCAGTCGCCGATCTTGCATTGAAGGCAATTGAGCAGCGGCACCAGCTTCATGAGAGGGCTGAGGAACTGAAGGAAAAGATTCAGACAACCAGGGCGAAGCTCGACATGAAGAGGAACGTGCGCGAGAACTTTGCGGGCGCGGCTGCTGTGTTGGCAGCTGTGGGGCTTTTGTCCGGTTTTGCAATGGGCGGAGCTTTTACGCGGCGCTGATGGAAGGAGAACGACATATGCCAATGTTGAATACAGTTGCGAAGGCGGTGACGAAGCCAATTCCGCGGATGATCTCGCCACAGTCGCACTCGATGCTTGACTACCTGACCGCGGGAATTTTTCTGGCAAGCGCGGGATTCTTCTGGAGGAGAAATAAACGTGCTGCGATCGCTTCGTTGATCTCCGGAACTGCAGTTGCGGCGGTGAGCGCGCTGACGGAGTATCCGGGCGGTGTGAATGGCGTGTTCGGGCTGGAGAGGCACCGCAATATCGAAGTGGGGCTGGCAGCGATGGTGGCCACGATGCCGGCGTTTTTCTCCTTTGAGAACGAGCCGGAGAGGCACTTCTTCCGAGCGCAGGGAGTGCTGATGACCTGCGTGAGCGAACTGACGGATTTGAATCACGTACATCAACCTCATCCTGAGGCAGAAAATCGGCAAAAGGAACAAGCAGAGAATCCAAACTCGGTAGAAGCGGTGTGAGGGCTCGATGGCTTCCTTATGGAAGTTGGGCGGCTTGACGCCGCTGAAACTGACACAACTGGGGATAACGAAGATTGACGAGGATGAGCTGTCGACGCGCTCGGCCGCGCTGTCGTACTACTTCATTCTTGCGTTATTCCCGATGTTTCTGTTTTTGGTTTCGCTAATCGGGCTTATTGCGGGACATGCGTCGGAGATGCGGGACAATATTGTCGCGACTCTGGGGCATCTGGCGCCAGGCTCAGCGTCAGGCATCGTGCAGCAGGTAGTTCACCAAACAGTCACCAATAGTGGCGGAGTGAAGCTGGTTGCGGGTATTCTGGGCGCTCTTTGGGCGGCGTCGGGCGGTATGGGGGCGATCATCACATCGCTAAACGTGATCTACAGAACGAAAGAAGAGCGGCCGTGGTGGAAGCAGAAGCTGACCGTGATCGGCTTGACCCTTGCTCTGGCGCTGCTGATTGTTGTGGCGTCGACGCTGGTGCTGTATGGCGGTAAGATCGGACAATTGATTGCGGCGCGTGTCGGCGTGGGCAAGCTGTTCTGGGTCGTGTGGCGCATTTTGCAGTGGCCGCTCACATTCCTTGCGATGTTTCTGTCGTATTCGATCATTTACTTCTACGGGCCCGATCTCGAAGAGCGCAAGTGGTATTGGGTGACGCCGGGATCTGCTGTCGGCGTGTTGCTGTGGCTGGTGGCGTCAGTCGGGTTCAGAATCTACCTGCACTTCTTCAACTCGTACAGCGCTACGTATGGTTCGCTCGGGGCTGTGATCATCCTGATGCTGTGGTTGTATATCACCGGTTTCGCAATTCTGGTGGGCGGAGAGGTGAACTGGGTGATCGAAAACCAGGATCGAACCGAGACGGCATTTGAGGATGAGAAGCGGCGGGTCGAGTCGCAGTGGAAGGCGGCGTGAAGATCTTTCTGTTTGAGTCATGCTGAGGTCCGCATCTCGCGGGCCTCATTTCTTTTCTGCGGAATGTTGTGTAACTTCCCAGATGCTGTTCCCCTCTCAGTGGTGCCGAGAAAAGCGGGTACATGCCTGCGCAAGAGGGGTAGTGCTGCTTCTCGGAAATCTGGGAGGTGGGTGTGAGCATTGCGATTGAGTTAAAGAGGAGCGAGACAGAGTCGGTGCTGGAGAGGTGTGGCATCGGAATTTCACGTTATGGGTTGGCGGTGATCCTGCTGCTGATCGGGCTGGCGAAGTTTACGCCGGAGGAGGCTGCCGGAATTCAGCCGCTGGTGGCGCACAGTCCTCTGATGTCGTGGATGTACGCGGTGCTTTCGGTCCGCGGTGTGTCGAATCTGATTGGGTGTGTCGAGTTGGGAATTGCGGTGCTGCTGGCGTTGCGGCCAGTTTCCGCGCGGCTGTCGTTCGCAGGAAGCGCGGGAGCGATCGTCACGTTCGTGCTGACGGCGAGCTTCCTGTTTTCGACTCCGGGTGCGATTCAGCTGGGGAGCGGGATTTCGGTCCTGGGTGCGGCAGGACAGTTCCTAATCAAGGATGTTGCGCTGCTTGGGGTGGCGGTGTGGACGGCGGCGGAGGCCTTAAGGGCAGCGTAATGGGGCTCTGCAATGCGAGCGGGGTGAGCGGCCGTGAGACTCCACTGCCCAGCGAATTGATAGAGTCGGAGAGACAGTTCTGCTGGGAGTTGGAGATGACTGAAAAGAAGACCGGAGTTTCGGCAGGGACGAACAGAAGAAGTTTTTTGAAGGGCTCGGCGCTGGCAGCGGTGGCGGCAGTGGTGGACGCGGATCTGGCGCTGCGCGCGGCGGCGCAAGCTGTCAGTCCGGAAGCGCATGGCGGATATTCGGCAGCGGCCGGGCGCGCTGTTGATCTTGCAAATGTGCTGCAGGGGACGGATTCGACGTATGCGTTTTCGCGCGGGAATACGCTGCCGATTGCGGCGGCGCCGTTTGGAATGGCGCACTGGACACTGCAGTCGGAGGCGCGCAGTCCGTGGATGTTTCAGCCGGGGGCGCGGCGGTTGCAGGGGTTTCGGAGTACGCATCAGTTGAGTCCGTGGCTGTCGGATTACGGAGAGGCGTTATTCCTGCCGTTTTCCGGAGAGACGAAGACGGAGCCGGGCGCGAGCAGTTCTTCGTGGCGGCCGGAGGATGCGGTGCTGCGGGCGTACTCGTTGAAGCTGTCGCTGATGCGGTACCAGGTGGATGCGGAACTGGTGCCGACGATGCGATGCGCTTTGATTGCGGCGACGAATCGGAGCGGGCTGGCGCCGGGATTTTTGATCGATGTGCCGAAGGGTGCCGAGCCGGTGGATCGCGATGAGGCGAAGCATACCGTGCGCTTTAAGTCGACGATCAATGAGGGCGGAGTTCCGGCGGGTTTTGCGACGTACTACGTGGTGCGGTTTGCGGAGGCGTGGCAGGGAATTGATGTGAAGGCGGCTGCGGGGCGGCTGACGATTGTGGCACGGTTCGGAGATGCGAAGAGCATTGAGGCGCGGATTTCGACATCGTTTATTTCGTTTGAGCAGGCGGAGAAGAATCTCGAACAGGAATTGGGGACGAAGCCGATCGAGCAGGTCCGCGCTGAAGCGAAGGCGGAATGGGCGAGGCATTTCGAGCGGATGCAGGTCGAGGGCGGGACGGATCGGCAGCAGAGGACGTTCTACTCGTGCCTGTATCGGGCGCTGCTGTTTCCGCGGACGTTCCACGAGATAGACGATGCGGGGAAGCCACAGCACTACAGCGCGTACAACGGCAAGGTTGAACCGGGCGTGATGTATGCGGATCATGGGTACTGGGATGTGTATCGCGCGTGGTACCCGTGGATGTCGATTGTGTTTCCGGAGCGGCTGGGGGAGATTCTTCAGGCGTGGGTGAATGCGTACAAGGAAGGCGGATGGCTGCCGCAGTTTCCTGCGCCGGGGTATCGCGCGTGCATGACGGGTAGTTTGATCGACTCGCTGTTTGGCGAGGCGGCGGCGAAGGGGATCAAGGGATTCGATCTGGCGGCGGCGTATGAGGGGCTGCAGAAACATTCGACGCAGCCGGGCGATCCGGATAAGGGATATGGGAGGCGCGGCGTTGAGGATTATCTGAAGCTCGGTTACTGCTCTGTCGACAATGTGGACCAGGCGGCGGCGGAGACCGTGGATGCTGCGTATGGAGACTTTTGCATCGCACAGGTGGCGAAGGCGCTGGGGCATGATGACGATGCCGCGATGTTCATGAAGCGCTCGCAGAACTGGAAGAACATCTTTGATCAGGGGACCGGGTTCTTTCGCGGGAAACATGCGGAGGGGTCGTGGCTGGAGCCGTTCGATGAGGTGCAGTGGGGGAATCCTTACGTAGAGGGAGCGGCATGGCAGCATCGCTGGGATGCTCCGCATGATATGGAGGGGCTGTTCGCGGTGATGGGTGGCAAGGAAAAGGCGGCGGCGGCGCTGGAGAAGATGCTGACGATGGAGCCGGTGTTTCACGTGGGAGTGTAGGGGCAGGAGATTCACGAGATGTCAGAGATGGCGGCGGTGAACTTCGGACAGTACGATCACGGAAATCAGCCGGTGCATCACGTGCTGTATTTGTTTGCGCTGGCGGGGAGGCCGGAACGTACGCAGTACTGGGTTAAGCGCGTGATGGACGAGCTGTATTCGCCGGAGTCGTTTGCGGGGGATGAGGATACAGGTGCGATGGCGGCGTGGTACCTGATGAGTGCGATGGGCATGTATGCGGTTTGTCCGGCGAAGGCGGAGTATGTGCTGGGACGGGCGTATTTTCCGGCGATGACTGTGCGGATGGGTGAAGGGAAGACACTGCGAATCGAGAATCGGGCGAGTAGTGGCGCGGCAAGGGCTTCGTTGAATGGGAAGGGGATCGATTCGCCCGTAGTGGGACATGCGGACATCGCAGCAGGAGGGCGGTTGGTGTTTGGCTGAGCGAAAGTGACTCCCTGCTCTCAGAGGAGGAATAGAACAGCGCAACGGTCGACGAGAATGTTGTTGCTTAGCGTGCGAAAGCGCGATAGAGTTCGTTGATTTCCAAACACCGAAACTTCTACAGCGCCGATTCCCCTCCAAGATTCGCTGCAGAAGCAAACAGTGCGCGGACAGGCCAACTAGACGCTCGAACAACGGAGGCCAGGAACGTGACAAGTGTGTGTCTAGATAGCAATCTGCGTACCTGGCCTGAGAACCTAACCCATTTCAACCAATGGCTGCGCATCGCTGCTGGTGCGGTTCTGACCGGGATTCTAGTGTCAGCGGCGCCAGGGTCCGCGCAGTCCGGCGGAAGAATAGCGGGGCCGAGCGGGGGAGAAGCAGCGGGCGCCGGAATCGGGGTAGGCGCTGCAGTTGTGATCGTGGCTGTTGTTGCCGTGAGTCATAGCCATCACACGCTGACGGGCTGCGCCTTCAACGGCCCGAACGGACTGAAGTTGAAGACCAGTGATTCGACCTACTCGATCGAAGGCGATGCCGCGAACATCAAGGCTGGCGAGAAGGTAAAGCTTCACGGATCGAAGGTGAAGAAGGCGAAAGGTGCGGGTGGAGATCAGGTGTTCAAGGTGGAGAAGGTGAGCAAGGACTACGGAGCTTGCCACGTCGAGGTTGGGGCGTCTTCGGGCAGCACGCCTTGATGAGTGAAGGGGCTGGATGTCAGCTCTCTTGCCTTCGAATTGGATGGAAGAAGAGGATTGGGCCGTGATAGAGTGGCTCTACTTTTCCCACACTTTATTCCGGCCCTGCAATTCTTCTGTGAATTGAATTGAGTGATCAGGAGGTTTATCGAATGGCTTCCGTGAGCCAGCAGGTAGTTGCGCGTCCAGCGCCGGGCGTTTTGGGACGGAGTGGGCTGGTGGATCGTTACTTCTACTTCTTGCTTTCCCTGATTGTTGCGGTTGTGATTGTGGCGGGATTCAGTAAGACGGTTGATGCCGGGCTGATTCATGCCGCGCCGAGGCGGCCTGTGCTGTTATGGCTGCATGGAGCGGCGTTCTCGGCGTGGGTGGTGTTTTTTATCCTGCAATCGGGGCTGGTGCGGATTCGAAAGGTGAGCTGGCATCGGACGCTGGGATGGTTCGGTGCGGCATTGGCTGCGCTGATGGTGGTGCTGGGGTGTGTGGTGTCGGTGGTGATGGGGCGCTTTGATGCTCTGGTTATCAAGAATCCCGATCCGGCGTTTCTCAGCGTTACGTTTTGGGATATGGTTGCGTTCGGGACCCTCGTGGGGCTGGCGATTGTGTGGCGCGGCAAGCCGGAGGCGCACCGGAGGCTGCTGGTGCTTGCAACGTGCGGTCTCCTCGATGCAGGATTCGGCCGCTTTCAGTACTTGTTCGATCACAACGTGTTCTTCCTGTGCGTCGATGCGGTGATGCTGCTCGGCGTCGCCCGAGACCTGCTGATCGACAAGCGCGTGCACAAGGTGTATCTGTATGGGTTGCCGTTGCTGGTGGTGGGGCAGAATGTGGCGATCTATTTGTGGAGAGCCCGGCCGGGATGGTGGATGTCGATGTGTAAGGAGACGTTGGGGATTTGAGGCGAGTGGAATACATGGCCTGAGAGTTCTGGACCTGGGAAACTACCAGGCAGGACGCGCTGCGGTATGGCATTTCGCGATATACGGCGGTTCGGAAGCTGGACTGTTGGCACCTTTTTCTCTCAAGGACACATCACAAAAAGCGGAGGCGGCGCGAATCCAGGCTAACCGCCTACCAAGGGAGAGCGTACGGATCTCAGACATATCCTATTGCTCCTGGACGGCTTGGAAGCATGACCACGGCACTTGCATCTGACTGCTCACATTGCATCAAGCAGCTCGACAGTCTTTTTCGCGGCTATGACGGGCCCAGTTTCGTCATCCGCCTTCCATTATGGAGCTGGCATTCTTCGCCTGGAGAAGCCAGGTTCACACTGGCGATGAAGAGCCAGAAGGCTTTCGAAAAATTGATGCGGCCTTCGGAAACTGCGCTGGGAGAAGCTTTCATATCAGGTGATCTGGACGTCCAGGGAGACATTTTCTCCGCATTTGACATGGCTGAGTGGCTCTTGAGCCGCAGTCCGAGCTTGCGCAATCGCTTCGCTGCCGAGCTACATCGGGATTGCTTTACGGTGCTGAATTTTTTGACGAGGGGCTGGAAACACTCGCTACAGAGAGATGCGGGCTCGATCTCGTACCACTATGATTTGCCAGTGGAGTTCTATGAGCCGTGGCTCGGCCCAACACTGGTGTACTCGTCGGCTTACTTTCGAAGTGCCGCTGAACGGCTGGATACTGCACAGGCCGATAAACTCGATCTCATCTGCCGTAAATTGGAACTCCAGCCGGGCGATCGTTTCATGGATCTCGGATGTGGCTGGGGAAGCCTTGTGATTCACGCTGCAGCTCACTACGGGACACAGACGCGCGGGATTACGGTGAGCAAGAACCAAGCGAGAGTCGCTGCCCGCAGGGTTTCTGAATCGCATGTGGGAGATCGCTGCTTCGTTGAATACCGCGACTACCGCGACGCTCAGGATCTTCCCTGGAAATTTGACAAACTGGCGAGCATCGGAATGTTTGAACATGTGGGCGTGAGCAATCTGCCCACCTATTTCCATTGCGCATTTGATTTGCTTAAACCCGGAGGTTTGTTCCTGAACTCCGGGATAGTCAGAGCCGCAGATTCGCCACGGAGGAAGCAGTCGTTCATTGACGAGTATGTGTTCCCGGACGGCGAGCTCGGCACGCTGGCTGAAACATTGCGCGCAGCCGAAGCGGCGGGTTTTGAGATTCGTGATGTGGAGACGCTTCGCGAACATTACGCGTTGACGTTGCGACGCTGGGTGGAAAATCTTCAAAGCCATTCCCCCGAACTGCTCGAGATCGTTAGCGAACGAACCCTACGCACGTGGCTGCTCTACATGTCGGGTTCCGCGGCCGCTTTTGAGCGCGCAGATATCTCAGTCTGCCAGATTCTTCTGTGCCGCAGAGATCATCGGCGGAGCGCAAGGATTTGCACCCGCGAGTCCTGGTATGCGAACAGCCAAGCGGAATCGCAGCAATCTGCGGCCTGATGTCTTGAGGGTTTCCGTCGGCCGATGTTTTGAAAAGAAGAACGCGGACCTTGCGGTCCGCGTTCAGACTGCTGACAAAGTATCAAGATAGGCTCTCGTTTTCCACGGGAGCCTTATTTAATTTGTAGACATGCTTAAGAAGGCGGAAGCGCAGCAGCAAGAGTTGGAGATGGTTTCAGTGGAGTCGCTGG